>Ga0157374_10003094_pt1 | contig 13960 bp, 10 predicted proteins | sample M25metaG_FD_115308 | JGI IMG/M metagenome (GOLD analysis project Ga0157374, IMG submission 115308) | Miscanthus rhizosphere microbial communities from Kellogg Biological Station, Michigan, USA - M2-5 metaG | ecosystem: Host-associated > Plants > Roots > Rhizosphere > Soil | place: USA: Michigan...
GCTGGAGCTGGTCCATGTGTTTATTTATAGCTCACGTATTTAGTTGACCCGAGCGCAGTAATCCAGGTTTGACCAGGGTCGAGCGGCAACGGTTGCCCGTTGCTGTCGGTAAAAGTGATTTGGCTGGTGCGGTCGGTTTTGTGCCACGTTCCAGGGATCGCCACGCCATCTTGAAAAACGTACGCCGTGCCGTCACCAATTGTATTGTAGCTAGTGTGCAAGTCGTCGGCCTCAATACCCTGCGGTAACACCATAGCGATCACTACTTTTGGCGCGATTTGGGTTTGTGCGCCACTGGCGTCGATTTCCATATGCGGCTGGCCACCTTCGGACCGCTTGTAGGTGTTGGTGGCGGCATTGTAATCGTAGTGCACATTATAGTAATAGCCCGAAATGGCGAAGTCGATACTGGTGGTGCTTGGTGCGGCGCTTGGTGTTTCGCGGGGTTTGCGTAAAAAGCCGGTGTAATTACTCTTGCCAAAACCTTTGGCGGCTTCCAGTTTGTTTAATTCGTCCATGCTGGTATATACGTTGTGGGGCGCGTAACGTGAAGAAATCCGGTGATAGTAACTGCTGTTGTAAAACTGGTCGAGGTCTTTAATACCCCACGTTTTTAAGTCTTGCAGAGCCTCGCCGCTGCCGCCCACGTGAGCCACTGGCGCATCGAAGGCCGATAACCACTGCACATAATATGGCCGCACGCTGCGCACCGGGCCGATATATTGCGGCGACGTGTCTTGAAAGAGCGTCAAAAAGCGTGTGATGCCACCCTCGGCAATTGCTTCAAACACCACGCCAGCTTGGTCGAGGCCAGATTGCAGCCGGGCATCGGTGCTGTTTTCGATCATCACGGCTGTGACCGGACGGTCGTTAATGCTGGCGTCGCTAATCGGCATACCAGTGAGCGTTGAATATATCGGCTTCGGCACGGGTTTTACGGCCGCTGGCTTTGACGCAGGCTTATGCGGCACAGGTTTTGGTACAGGTTTGAACCAAATAAAGTAAGCTGCCACCGCGCCAGCAATAATTAATATCAGTGCAGCTATAGTTATAATCCACTGCTTTTTGGTGAGCTGCGGCCAGCGCGGCGGCCAAAACTTATGCGCATATTGCTTGTGATGGTTAGGTGAATGCCCAAAAGATGCAGGCATTTGATGCCTGTCTGTGTCGCTGCTAAGCTGGTGCGACTCTTGCCTTTCGCTAGCTTGGTGTTGGTTTTGCGGAGCATGCTCGCTATTCATGCTTTTTATTGTACCAACCTATGCCAGTGATTACCATAAGAGCTATGGCCAGTATGCAACAGGGGCCAAACCCTTGACGTTGCCGACCGTACCAACGCTACGGTCTGAAGAAGAATCAATACCAGAAGCACCCGTGCCCGCAAAAGAAATCATAATTTATTCTAAACCGTATATCCGTTTGGGTTCTGCGATTGCCAATGCCAACTATCTGCGCAGGCTTGCTCTAAAGTTTTTTCGGTGCGCCAACCCAGTTCGCGGGCCGCTTTAGAAGCATCGGCATAACAGCTGGCGACATCGCCGGGCCGCCGGGCATCAAGGGTATAAGGAATCCGCTTGCCGCAGGCCTTTTCAAACGCTTTTACCATTTCAAGCACGGAAATACCTTTGCCGGTGCCTAAGTTGTATACCTCCAGACGTCCGCTTGGCTTCATGTGCTCAAGTGCTGCCACATGGCCTTTTGCCAAGTCAACCACGTGGATATAATCGCGCACGCCAGTGCCATCTGGCGTGTCATAGTCGTCGCCAAAGACATGCAATTTTTCCAGGCGGCCAACAGCCACTTGCGCAATGTAAGGCGTCAAATTGTTGGGAATGTCGTTGGGGTCTTCGCCGATCCGCCCGCTCGCATGGGCACCGATGGGGTTGAAATAGCGCAGTGCTGTAATTGCCCACTCCCGGTCCGCCGTAACTACGTCACTGAGTATTTGCTCGATCATATATTTGGTTTGACCGTACGGGTTGGTAATACCTTGGCCAGTGGAACTGGTTTCTTTTAGTGGTAGTTCTGCCGGGTCACCGTACATGGTGGCCGAAGAACTAAAAATGAGTTTTTTCACGCCTTTTTCTTGCATTATCTCGCATAGCGATAGAGATGAATCAATGTTGTTGCGGTAGTATGTGAGTGGCTCCCTGACGGACTTATCCACAGCCTTCAGGCCGGCAAAATGAAGTGCGGCGTCAACTATGTGCTCGTCAAAAATCTTACGCAGTAACTTCTTGTCGCGCACGTCGCCTTCATAAAAAGAAATGGCCTTGCCGGTAATTTCTTGTAACCTTTTAATAGCTTTCGGGCTGCTATTGGAAAAATTGTCAACGATAACAACGCTGTGGTTTTGCTTGATAAGCTCTACAACGGTGTGGGAACCGATGTACCCAGCTCCACCAGTAACGAGAATATTCATAGGCACAGTATAGCGTCATATTGGTATTTTCGTGAACTCATTCGGCAAAATAGAGCCGCCCATTTTGCGGAAATTCGCAAACCTACCTGTGCGCGTTTTAGATTGCCAAAAAACTACATGCTCGAGGCGACATTTACAACTTGCTGGTTAGAAAGGTCGCCGCTAACTTTCATGTTGTACAGCACGCCGCCGTTTACCCAGGTAGCGTTGTTGCCGTAAATATATACTGTCCGGCCATCGTTTTGGAAAGTTTTGTGTGAATTGGCGGCTGTCGCGACGACATTGTCGAGCAATGTTTGGCTATCCCAATTCGATGATTGTTGCTGCACCTCGAAACTACTGTCGCCAGATGGAAACTTAAAGCTAACGATGCCGTTCGATGCATGTACTCCGCCGTTCAACGCGTAGCCAACCGGCTTGAAACTTGGCAATTGGGCATGGAACCCAGCTTGCATCGAAGCAACTTTAAGTTCGATAGTCGACATGTTCATATATGCGATAAAGCCGATGAGCACGAGTACGGATGCGAACGCCGCGCCGATTCGCGCCAAGCGCTTGCCAGGTTTTGGCGCAGGCTTGTACATAGGTCGTTCGTGGCTGCGGGCATTCGCGACAGCTGCTTCAAATATGCTAGCCGCTGCATTTTGTGGCTGCCCGGCTTGGTTTGTTTGCGCTGCATGCGGGCGCGCAACATCGTAGTGGCCACGGGCGGCTTGATAATTTTGACGTACTGGCCGCGCCGCAATCGGACTGCTTTGACTGGCTTGTGTGGCAAGTTCTTTTGCGTCTGACGGCACCTCGGTTTTAGCGAAGCGTTTGATATGCTGGCTACGGTTTACACTGCCGGCGCGCACCAGGCGGTTTTCATCAACGTTTTGAGCTGATTTTTTGAGCAGCGGCACTGCGACAGCCGATTTGTGAGCAGCGGCAATTTCACTGGGTTTTTGAGTTTTGATAGCCGGCTTAAGTGTTACCTCGGGTTTTTTAACCGTTTTACGCATCAAAGTTTGTGCCCGCTGGGGTTTGTGGCTTTGGGCCGGCTTTATTTCGCTGACGCTCCGGCGCTTTTGGGCAGGAGCCGCACTTGCCGGTTTTGCCTGCTGTTTTACGGCAATTAGCGCATGGCTCGACTGCTGCACCGAAGCATTTGCTTTACTGGGGTGTATACAACCATCGACGACGCGGCTCGTATGGCGTGCAGTATTTGCTACGGTTTGGCGGGGCGCGGAGATTTCACCAAGCAATGACCCAGTGCGGGCGTCGTACCGTTTTCCGTTAATCTCGATGGTTGTGTTTTTCCCCACAGAATCGCTTACCCTTTTAATCTTATGACACTTATGCATAAATAGTACCGCAAACGTTTGGTGCTTCGCAAGTCGTAACCTTTAAAAATATCTAGCCAAAGCCCGCTGCAGGTATATAATATATGGTACTGTATGGATTTTCTTGACCCCAAAAAACAAAAAGCTTATCGCATCCGCATGATTATCGGTTATTGCTTAGTAGCGATCGCACTTTTATTAGCGACGACCGTGCTGGTGGAATTGGCCAGCGGTTACGGCATCGATAAAAACGGCCAGATCATCCAGAATGGCCTGATTTTTATGAGCTCTACACCAAGCCCCGCGCAAATTTATATCGATGGCACGCGCTACAAGAGCGATACTAATGTACGCATCCCCCTGCCCTCCGGCCAGTACACCGTTGAGCTTCGGCGCAGCGGCTATATTACCTGGAAACGCGCCATCAGCGTCGACGGAGGTGTTGTTACACATTACGATTATCCGTTTTTATTCCCCACTAAACTGCAAACGACCGCCCTTAAAAGCTACGACTCCAAAATGAATTTGGCTACCCAAAGCCCCGACCGCCATTGGGGATTGCTGCAACAAGGGTCGTCGTTGAAGCATTTTGAGGTATATGACCTCACCCAGCCAAAACAAGCGCCGAAAGATATTACTTTGCCGGACACCGTGCTGGCTACGGCGCAAACTGGCACTGCTGAAAGCTGGAGCCTGGTGCAGTGGTCAACCGACAACAAACACGTGGTGCTTAAGCACAACTTTACCAAAAACGGCCAGCCAGCCTACGAATATATTTTAGTGGACCGCTCCGATGCCAGCCAATCCGTTAATTTAACGCAGGCATGGGGTGTAAACCCGACCTCGGTAGAGCTGCGTAACCAACATTACGACCAGTATTATTTATACGACCAGGCAAACCAAACGCTTGATACGGCCACACTAAAACAACCATCACCGCAAAGCTATCTTGACCATGTGCTGGCATTCAAGTCGTATGGCGACAATATTATGCTGTATGCTACGACTAAAAATGCTCCTCCTGGCAAGGTGGACGTGGTATGGCACGACGGCAGTAATAACTACACGCTCAAAACTATCAACGCAAGTGCGGCTGGCCAATACTTGCTCGACCTTACGCAATACAGCGGTGATTGGTACGTTGCCGTTGGCGACCCGACCGATGGTAAGGTATATATTTACAAGAATCCGGCCGATGTTATAGGCGCAAAGGCTATTTTAGTGCCGGTGCATATTTTGAAGGCACCCGGCGCGACGTACCTCGATTTCTCAGACAATGCACGCTTTATTATGGCCGAAAACGGTTCGCAATTTGCGGTGTACGATGCTGAAAATGATAAGGGTTTTGTGTATGACCAGGCTGCTAAAATGCCGCTCGATGCCCCACAAACGCATGCAATCTGGATGGATGGCCATCGCCTTACCTATGTCAGTAAAGGCAAACTGGTGGTGTTCGACTTCGATAGCGCCAACACTGTAACGCTGAACGCTGCCGATAGTAGCTACTTGCCAATGTTCAGTAACGATTATAAGTATGTGTATACTATTGGTGCTTCGGCCGATGCCCAAAAGCCGGCAAATTTCGACCAAACTGCCCTTCGCACCCCGCAAGATTTGTAGTACTATGAAAGCCTGTCCGTAAAAAGGGGGAAATATGTCTGAACAGGTTTTAGGGCGAAAAATTGCAAATATGCCTTTATGGGTGCGCGCCACCGCCATCGGTAGCCTTGGTGTAGGTGTCTCAATAGCAGCCGGCGCATGTAGCTCTGAGGGGTCGAGTGCATCAGGCGCCGGAGGTGCCAACCAAGTATCAAATCCTGCAATTCCATCGACGAGCTTTGCATCGGTTTGCCCGGAAGGCGCGGCGCCTAAAGGCGGTGTATGTGCTCAAGCATCTCGTAGTGAAGCGGTGATCCCCACTATGGCGAGCACAAGCCCCGAAGATGTAAAATTCGTTTTTAACTCGGAATGCCTGCCCGCGGGTTCAATTGACCCACACAAGCCTGCATGCTCGAATGTTATTCAAGTCTATTCTAACCCATTTGAAGGTGGCGAAGGAACTGCTGAGGGAACATTCATGGACGGTGACAGCACGGCAACTATCGAGTGCTACGTTGTTGGCCGGGATGTAACTCGCAGTGGTAACGAATATTCTGGCGATAGCCAGCAATGGTATCACTTGAGTGTCGGTGGCCATGAGTACTATGCGACTGGGGCCTACGGCGCCCCGGCTGCTCATGCCACGATTCCGTAGTGTTAAAGATTTTAAAGACAAGAAACACATAAGCCATAGACCGCCCTCGAATAACCAGGGCGGTTTTAAATTAATGGAACCAGCTAACAATGCGCTGCCACAGCGTCGGCCCATTGCCGGCGATTTGCGTTGGCGTAGTAGCGGTCGCAACCGGTGTGGCGTTAGCGTTGGTATTGGGGTCGGGGCTCATTTGCTCGCCCCATACCACCAGGCGGTTCAACGACGTGCCCGGCGGATCGCAAGTGATAAGCGTGGCAGTCGCAGTTTTGCCGGCAACCGGGTCGAGTACCGATACTGTGCTTGGACTGACAATCTGCTTGTCATACACACGGTATGAATACACCTTGTCGTTGTAAGTGAGGTAAAAAATGTCGCCCGGCACCAAGGTATGCAACAACACGAAGGCAAACTTATATTTGCCAGGGTTAAAAATATTGTTACTAGAGTGACCGAAAATGGCAGTATTGCCTTTTTCACCCGGTTTAGAAGTCGACGGATAATGCACGGTGCCATCGTTCAGTGCGCTTTCGATAACCTTTTCGTCGGTGGTGGTTTGAGTATAATCAACCGGAATCTCAACATTAATTTTGGGAATGATGACTTCGGGCGTGTTGCTCGGCGCTACACTATTGGCGTCTAAAATAATTGGCGTCGCCCCGGCGTGACGGCTGGGCTGGATAAACGGTGTAATAATAACTGCATTAAACAAACCGAACAATACAATGAGCAGCACCAGCGAGCCGGTGCCCAGCCCGAACACGAGCGACTTTAAGTGCTGCTTGGTTTTGATTTGCGCCTGTGTGTTAAGTTTTATGCGCTGTTTAATCTGACGCTTAATGGCCGCAACTTGTTTGTTTTGTATTTTAGTCGGAACTTCGCTGGGGACATGTTCGGCGACTACAATGCCGCCTCCGGCTGGCTCAATTGTCTTTGGCCCGGCTCGTTTTGTGGTGTTGCGAGCTGCCCGGTACGGGAGCGCTTGCACGTAGGTGTGAGGTGTTGCTGGCGCGGGCTGCGTGGCTTCGTGCGCTTTGGCGGCTTGGGGCTGGGCGGCCACAAACTGGCCGTAGGTGGTGGTCCGCTGGTTATTCGCCGCGTAAAAATCCTGCCACACGGCGTGCTTGTCGGCGTCAGAAAGGTTGGCGTAGTAGCTGTGCCAGGCTGTTTGAATTTCGGCTAGCGATTTCCCGCTGGTACTTAAATCGTGCATGAACTGCTGGTGCGGGTTGAGCCTACTTGCCTGCTTCGTGGGCAAATGTTCGATAATTTGTTCTTCTGTTTTAGCGTCAGGTTCCCGCACGTATAGGTTTTCCAGCTTGCGCCGGATGAGATCGACAGCAGCATTTGGCTCGTCAATATTTTTTGTTTGCGGGTGTGCAGCTGATCGGGCGTGTTGCTCGCTATGGTTACTGTCTTGGGTGTGCCCTGCGCCTTGCATTGCTGGCAATACGTGCGCTGCCGGATGCGCCGGGTGGATACTCGCCCCTTTCAAATCGTCGCTTACAGGGTGAAGCGTGCGGCCATGGCGGTTCGGCAGCACATAACCAGCGCTATTTTGGGCACGCTTGTCATCTTCATCATCGGGGGCAAATAAGGGGTTTATGACCATTCTATAAAACTTTTGAAACGATTATGCTCGCTTTATCTCTTATAGTATAGTACAATATGCTGCATTGAGCCGCTAATTTAGTTAGCACCCTTTGGGCGGGTGGCGGAATTGGTAGACGCGCTGGACTCAAAATCCTGTGAACGTAAGTTCGTGAGGGTTCGATTCCCTCCTCGCCCACCACATAAAGCAGCCAACGAAAAAGTTGGCTTTTTTATTTGGCGATGTACTTTTTTCACAGGTGCGGCTGGTGCAAAAATGTCAGTACAACGTTTATAGCAAGCAGCGCGCCTAAAATAAAGCTGATGAATATCACGGTTTTGTTAGCTGACGTACTCAGTACGGCACGCACTCGCGCCAGCAGATAGGTACGGCGTGCCTTTGGCGTAGCAATAAATGCACTTACGATTGCCGCTTGAAAAACGAGTGCCGGAACGGCATAGGCTGCTACCGCAGCGCTCATCTGTAAAATATTTAGGTGCAGCGTTCCGACTTTAATCATGGCGACGATAAACACCACATCTACCAGCGATTGGATAGTGACCAACTCGGCACCAAAAACAAACAGCTGCCAGGCGGTAAAACCTTTTCGTTCCAGCTGGCTTGGCCCTTTTATACTTTCTGACTTGCTGTGCATTTGCTGAAACATAATGCCGTCTATTGCCAGCAAAACGCCGCCGGCAATAATCTCAACCGTTGGCACCAGCCAGGTGTGCGCATTCTCAAAGTTGAGCACTGCCCGCCCCGCGCCTTCGGCAAATATAATGCCCATGGCCATAAGTGCCGCAAAGCTGCCGCCCAAAAATGCTAAGCTGCGTTGCAAGTGCTGTTTTTGGGAAAGCAAGATTGGCATTGCTGCCAGACCCACAGGGTCAACCGCCGCCAACCCTAAAAGCGCCAATGATACTAATAGGCCGAATGTCATGCTTCTATTTTAGCGCACAAGAACCGAGGGCTGGTACTTTGCGTCGCTAAATGCCAGCATCGGGTACCCGATAAATGGCAAGAAAATAAGCAGCAACGTGTAGCCGACTCCTTTACCAAAAGCCTTGGCAAGGTCGTGTGCGATAAAGATGCCTACAAAAAAGTTCACTACCGGGATAATAAGCAACAATAGCCACCACCATGGGCGTTTTGCCACGCGCAGCTCAACAAGGATGTTGTAAATTGGGATAATTGCCGCCCAGCCCGGCTGCCCGGCCTTTTTAAAAATTTTCCAAAAAGAGGCAATTATTAACACGAGTATAATGGCGCCTAAAACGCCCTCGCCTGTCGAATAACTGCTGGAGCTTGACGCAAAAACATGCCATTGCGACGGCAGATATTGTAAACTTGACATGGCTATATACCTTTCTAAACAGATTATATCGACATACTAACAACATTTCTGTAAAAGCGCTAGTGGTTTCTGCAGCTAACCTTAAGCTTTGTGCTTTTGCTGGCCATGAGCCGCTGTTTTTTGATATATTGAGTGCAGCATGCCACGTAAAAGATTGGCTGAAGTCCGCGCCAAAACCCTCCTGCATAATGCTGCGGGGGTGGTGTATGAAGGCCGCAGTATCGACACTGGTAAAGATATCGTCGAGCAATTACAGGGGTTGAATGCTAGCGCCAGCTACGTGGTAAAAGTTGACCAAGCAGTAAAAGGCCGTTACAAAAAAGGCTTGGTAAGGCTGGATGTGCCATACGACCAGCTGGCAACCGAACTTATTTTATTAAAAGCCCAAGGTTATCGTTGGTTGATGTTGGAACCGCATTTGGCGCACAACGCCGCCGAAGAACGCTATTTACAGCTTAGCCGCGACCAATATGGCATGCATATTACCTATAGTTCTGAAGGCGGTGTAAATATTGAGCAAAACGCCGACAGCATTAAGCGCGAAACGCTCAGCGACCAAACCGATTGGGCAAATCTGGCCCAAAAGACTGGCGTGCACGAATCGCTGCTCCGCAAAATCGTGCATATTTTTACCCGTGAGTACCTTACCTTTTTGGAAATCAACCCTTTCGTGAGGCTTGGCCAAACCTTGTACTTTTTAGACGCCGCTGCCGAAGTTGACGATGCTGCCGCCTATTTTGCAAAAGGTTGGACGCCGGCTGATTTCCGTACCGCGACGTTGCGGCCGCTCACCACCCAAGAACAAGCGGTGCAAAAGTTGAATGAAACGTCGCCTGCTTCATTCAACTTTACGGTGCTTAACCCTAACGGTTCGATATTCTTGCTGCTGTCGGGTGGCGGTGCCAGCGTGGCCGTTGCCGACGAAGTATACGCCACCAAACATGGTGACCGGCTCGCCAACTACGGTGAGTACAGCGGCAACCCTACTACTGACGAAACTTATCAGTATACTACCGCCATGCTGCAGGCGTTGCTGGCTTCAACGGCACCTCGAAAAGTGTTGTTTGTGGGCGGCGCGGTGGCCAACTTCACTGATATCATGAACACCTTTAGCGGCATTATTAAAGCTATCGATGGGCTGAGCAAACAGCTCAAGGCTCAAGACGTAAAAGTATACGTGCGCCGCGGTGGCCCCCGGCAGCAAGAGGGCTTGGCGCTCATGGCCGAGGCGCTCAAAACTTATGGTTTGTTTGGTGCGGGGCATGGCCCCGAAATGCCATTGATAGCCGCGATCGACGAAGCTATGGAGGCTGTGTAGTATGACGCTAGATGCCTTACAAATACAGAACTTGCGTGAAAACCCTGGCGACGTTGTTGTGCTCGGCACGCACCATAAAATTGTTCAGTCCATGCTTGATTATGACTTTTTAATCGGCCGCACTCGCCCTAGTGTGGTGGCGATTATTTCGCGTGGCCGCAAGCAAGAACGTTATTTTTATGGCGAACGCGAAATTGAAGTTGGGTTGTATGCCGATGCAAACGAGCTGCCTGCTACGATGCGCCATAGTGTAAAAAGAGTGCTCAGCGTGCAATCTGGTCGCAGCGCCGTAAAAAGTGTGAAGCAGGTTTTAACAGAATTGCCGGAAGTGAAGTTAGTGTCAATTTTTGCCGAGCAAGTGCCAGAAAATCATGCGCTTGAACTCGCTGCATTTGCCCGTGAACGCGGTGTGCTAGTGGTCGGTCCGGCGTCGGTCGGCGTACTAGTGCCCGCCAGTTTTAAGCTGGGCGCGATCGGTGGCATTGAACACAAAAATATTCGCGCCGCCGGCGTAATTGCCGCCGGGGGCGTGGCGGTTATTTCTACCTCTGGCGGCATGGTTAACGAACTTATTCATACCGTTACGGCAGCCGGCTTGGGGGTGTCATTGGCCTTGGCGTTAGGGGGCGATCGCTTTCCGATTACGACACCGCTGCAAGCCTGTCTGATCGCTCAAAACAACCCGCACACCCAACGTATTGTGTATTTTGGCGAGCTTGGCGGCCATGACGAATACGCTATCGCCCAGGCGGTACGTGCCCGCCGCCTTACCAAGCCAGTGTTTGCCTACGTTGCCGGCATAGTGGCCGAATTGTTCGAAGCGCCGCCGCAATTCGGTCATGCCAAAGCGCTGGCTGACAGCCCTGCTGAAACCGCTCCTGCCAAAAAGCAAGCTTTGCGTGCCGCTGGCGTGCCAGTCGTTGATTCGTTTAATGAACTTTTCGGCTTGCTCGCCGGACAAGCGCCACCTGCCGATACCCGTTCGCCGCAAGCTATAGGCGACCCTATTGGCCCGCGTTCGCATCGTTTGCTGGCTAGCCATATTTCGGGCGACAAAAATGGGAACGCCCAACTTTTGGGTGACGATTTGTTGGCGACAATTAAGCGGCACAGCTTGGCGGGTTTGACGCTCTCGATGTTGCTCGGCAAGCCGGTGACATCACTGCGGCTTATTGGTTTTACCGATTTCGTACTGCGCTTGCTGGCCGACCATGGCCCCTACGTTTCGGGCGCGGCCAACACTATTATTACGGCACGCGCTGGCAAGGACTTGGTTTCTAGCTTGAGTGCTGGCTTGCTGACGATTGGCCCGCGGTTTGGCGGCGCTATCAACCAGGCTGCCGCCAGTTGGCTGTGCGGTATACAAAACCAAACCGATGCGAAAACGTTTGTCGAAAGTTTCCGCAGCAACGGCGGTATTATCCCTGGTATCGGACACAAAAAATATCGGCTCGAAATGCCCGACCCCCGGGTACAAGAATTACTCAATTTCGCACCTGCCAACGGCCGCTATACGCACTTTGCGTTAGCTGTGCAAAATATTACGACTGGCAAAAAAAGTAATCTCATTTTGAATGTCGATGGCGCGGTTGCTGCAATTTTACTTGATTTATTTGAGCAAGATTTACATTATTCATTTGGCCGGTTGCAAGAGCTCGTCGATATAGAATTCTTCAATGCGCTATTTGTACTTGGCCGCTCGATTGGCCTAACGGCGCACTATCTCGACCAGCGCCGTCACGACGAAGGCTTGCTACGTTTCAGCGACCAAGAAGTGAGTTACTTGCCGGAATACTAGCCCTCAAGGGCGGCGGTCCAGTGTTGAAGCTAAAAAAGTTGGTCTGTACGCTAATAAAAAGCTCACCTAAAAACATCGCGTAACCGTTTTTTCCTGCAGAAAAAGCCGACACGGGTTTTCAGGTTCCGAACTTTTTACACCGCGTGCGCCATTGTTTAAAGCTTAGATTTTGGCGGCGTAAACTGTGCCAATGCGTCGGCGATGCAGTTGGCATAAATGGTTGCTCCGGCGCTGCCGGGGTGAATGCCATCGGCCAGTTCGTCAGCATGCGGCGTGATCGCCGCATCCCATTCGGCAATATGTACATTTGCGTACTGCGTGGCAGTTTTATGCAGGTTGTCGTTGTTGCCAGCTGCCCAATCGTCGGGCGCGTGGGAAGTGACAAAAATAATCCGGCGATTGCCCAGTTCGGCAATGACCTTTTCGAGATTGCCCGCCCCGTAGTAGCCATTTGTACCGAGCGCCACAACGACCGTGCCACGCATTTGATTGTTTTGCATCAGCGCATCGATGGTATCAAGGCCGCCTTGCCGCATTGAGCGTGATACAGCAGCGTCAATATAAATGCCCGGGAAACGTTGCTGTAAGGCATCTGCGCTTGCGAGCGTTACCGAATCGCCCACCACCGTTATGTCACTGCCATCTGGCGGCGCATCTTGCTTCGGTGGCATCTGCTGTGCTTGCCCAGCCCCAGCTGCATTATTTTGAGCATGGTTACGAGCGGCCTGCGATTGCCGCCCAGCTAGTATTTTTGCGTGAAGAATCGCCCGCTCGCCCGCTTCAATGCGCAGCTGCGCGGTAGTTTTAGCAGGCGCTGTCAAGACAGCGGCGGCAGTCAGCGCAATGGTGATACAGCCGGCGAGCATAACCGGGTGCGGCCGTAATTTCCAATGCGCAACCGCTCCGTCGATAGCTGCCACTTCGCACCGGATACCACGTAAAACGTATGCACGCATGCCCATTTGGCGAATCGGCATTTCAAGGTAATGGTAACTCAGCGCTGCTACACATACGGTGATGCCAGCGGTAAGCAATCCAATTTCCCAAGTTGACGTACCTCGCCCGAGCGTCTGCCGCAATAGCACAAGCACCGGCCAGTGCCATAAATAAATGCCGTACGACCGCAGGCCTACCCATTCCAACGCTTTGAATGTGAAAATTTTATGTAGCAGCCCGCGGGTCGTGATGACGCTGACCACTAGAACCGCTGCCAAAATGCTCGCCAGCTGCAGGCCGCCCCGATACGTGAACGCCACTTGGTTCCCGAGTGTACACATCAGCGCCAAAAGCCCAAGCAGTGCCAGCCAGCCAAAGCGTTTAACAGTGCGCCGTGGTTTTTCAGGTTGGTTTAAGCTTTGGATAGTTTTGGCGCGTGCCCAAAAAGCCATCATCGAGCCGACCATCAGGCCGAACACATGTGTATCGGTGCCGTAATACACCCCGGTAGCGTTGTTGCCGTTGTACATGAGGGCCATGCACAAGCTGGATCCGGCGGCCAGCAGTAAACATACCCACACGCCCAAACGCGCCCGCCGGGCAAATGCCGGAATGCTTACCAGCGCTGCTACAATAAATGGCCACACTACATAAAACTGCTCTTCAACTGCCAGTGACCAAAGGTTTGTGAACAAGTGCGGTGTGATCGCGTCAAAATAGTTACTGCCAGCGGCAATTTCAACCCAGTTATTGCTAAACGTAAGCGCACCTAAAATTTGGCGGCCGATTCCTACCAAAATGTCGCCGCCCGCAAAATATGATATCGATGCGATAACACAAAGCGTAGCGAGCAGTGCCGGCAATAACCGCCGCGCGCGTCGGTTCCAAAAATTTTTCAAGCGAATATGGCCGCGGGAATTGCGTTCTTCAATAAGTAATGTGGTAATGAGCAAACCACTGATAAC
>Ga0157374_10003095_pt1 | contig 13959 bp, 14 predicted proteins | sample M25metaG_FD_115308 | JGI IMG/M metagenome (GOLD analysis project Ga0157374, IMG submission 115308) | Miscanthus rhizosphere microbial communities from Kellogg Biological Station, Michigan, USA - M2-5 metaG | ecosystem: Host-associated > Plants > Roots > Rhizosphere > Soil | place: USA: Michigan...
AGGTTTGTGGTCCCCTTGAAGTATCCTCTGAACCTGACCAAAGTCTCCCAGGGTTGACTTGATTTTCCTGGTGGTCTCGTCCTCCCTCTGCAGTCGAATGGGTTGAGCAAACAAGGAAGAAGGGGTCGGAGGAGGAGACCCTTCATTTACAGGGTCTTTAGTTGTAGTCAAGGCAGCTGCCCGACTGATTCGTTCTCTTTCTCGCTGTCTATTGTTGTTGTGGTTCATGTTGTTGTTCATGTTGGAGTACAAAGAGCTGTGATGGGAGGACATCATAACCCGGGATGGTATCTCCAACAAGTCGTGAGGAGCGAATCAAGACAGAATATCGTGATTCAAGGCCACATCTTGATACCCATGACTTAAAGAGTAGGTCACGAGGCAGCTCTCATTCAGTCTGAGAGTGAATCTTGAGAAACAAGTAGACTGAATCGCTCAATGGATCTCAATGTAAACAGCGATCAACGTGGAGTAAATGATGGAGTAAATGATGGAGTAAATGATGGATGAAATGGAGACGAAGTCGTAGGTAAATCAGATTCAATTCTCAATCAAAGTTAACGAAACAGACAATCAAGAGTACTAGACTGACTACTAAACATATGTCAACATATGGACACTTGTTGTGGACAATAATCCAACTACACTACATAGGAACAGTAGCTGCAACTACGTCAGTTATGTCTTGTTCACATAACCATTAAATCAAGTTATGCTGACATGAATAATATATAAATATAATGATATAACTGTTGCTGATGTTGTTGTTGAACAAGAAGTGAATCAAAGACGACAAGAGAAGGCCGAGACAAGAGAAGCGCCCTCTCAAGACCGTTACATGAGATTGGATTCCTTCCAAGTCATGTTAGGTAGGTGTCATGTATCTCTCCTTAAGAGGTGTAAATTTCACTCACATGTTCTTTTTCGGTTGAGTACTCGGTGAAGTGTATTATTTTCTTCCTCGAGTTAGAAAGAGAGAGAGAGTAAAGTGAGTCTTGTGTCGAATTTGTATTCTTTTCTCTTCTTTTCCTTTTTCTATTCGATTCCAATTCACGTCCTTTATATTTGGTTCCCTTATTCGAGACCATGTCTCCTATTTTCTCTCTCTTACATTAGAATCGAGCTGGTGGTGCGGAAAGATGTTGGAGACAAGACATGTGTTGTGTCATTCTATCTTTCAAGACATGCCGTGACAGAATAGGAATAAAGAAGAATAAGCAGAGCAATAACAAGGGATGAAGAAGAGGATCTCAAATGTGTCTTCCCTTCAAGTCTTCCATCTCCAAGTTTGTGTTCAATGCCAACATAAAGAGTTCTCTAACTAGATCTCTCCGTTTTTGGAAAGTGATCACTGATCAGTGTGTAAGTGACAGACAGATTGAAATGCTGGCAGGCATTCTCACTCCATCTTCTGTATCCGTTTCATTCCTGAGAGAATTCGACCAAAAACTTTTTTCTCAGTCTTAGCTCATTTCCATCTACTTTTTCTTCCTTCTTCTCCTTCTCCTTCTTTTTCTAACTCATGTTTAAGTTTCAAGATTTCCGTTTCTTTTAACTACTGATATCTAGGTGTTGTAATGAATGTGTGTGAGAGTACATCACCGTCATCATGCACATGACTGCATTATACTCATTCTTCTAAAGTTTCTCGAGATAAAGAAGAGAAGGTTCTTATGCCTGAGGAGAACAAAGTCGATAAAGTAAGTGTAATGTGAGTATGATGTGAATAAAAAGAAAAAGGAAAGAACCACGAAATGAAAAGAATCTGGAGTCAAACCCATAAAGAGATGAAAGGCATCATCCCTCGAAATTCTAAGAGACATGGCAAGAGAGTGTATGGAGAGAAAGAGATGAGTAAAATACCATCCAAGAAAAAATGATGAAAGAAATGTTAGCAACACAGCTGTCGCAAGACATTCTCATTTTGTGACATGACATGGCCTGTATGGATGGCAAGTCATCATTCTGTCATGTGTTGTGTTGGCTACACAACACATTAAGAAAAAAGAGTCAAATCTCAAGGTTGAACTCAAGCACAAGGCTTACAATAAAGAAGCCTTGATATTCTCTCTTCTTCTTGTTCTTCTTGTCTGTATCATTTTCTCTGCCGACGGATGTTGATGAGGTGTAAAGTTAAATGACTTGGAGTCTTCTTCCACTGAATCTATTGTTGTTGCCCAGCCCTCATGTCAAAGTTGCTTCTCCACTTCCTCTATCCAACCTCTGTCTACAACATTAAACAGGATGATGCCATGGTATTTGTCGGGTAAAAGAGAATGAAGGCAAAGAGAATGTGAAATGCAATCATCCTACTCAGACTAGTCTTGCTGTCATGTCATCCGCTGTCGTTCACTTCCTGATGAAGCTCTGATCTAATGCAAGAGCACGAGAGAGAGAGAGAGAAAGTGGATGCAAATCAAGAGGAAGATCGAAGTGCCTGAAATTTAATTTTCTCCCTTCTATGGTGTGAGGGAATGGAGTTCGTGTTACAAAGAGACATGACTCGAAATATCGTGATTGGTTTTCTTGGTATAAAATGACGACTTGAAGTAAGAACAGCAATCACTTTGGATTCCAAGCAAGTTCAGAGAAACTTTTGCTTTGTTTTGACTCGAAAAGTGATCAAATAAATGTTTGATCGACAGGTTTCGAAAAAGAAAGACATTTTGTTATTCAAAGAATGAGCTTCGAACGAGAAACCTTGACTTTGTTGAAAAAGGATGTACTTTTTTGACATCTAAGTTAAAGTAATTCTTGTCAATGTCAAGTAAAAAGAAAGTAAAAAGGAAATGATCGATTGGACCACAAAATAAGTGAATGTTTTTATTTGGTTATCCTTGATCTTCTTTCCCAGTCTTGACAGCAGTCTTTAGAACAGTCTGTAGAACACATGGAGGAAATAAAAAGATGGAATGAATGATAGAATTCTCCATCATGAATTGATCTCTTTTTCGATGATGAGTTGTACTTGAATAGTCATCGATAAGATTGATGATGATTCTCACTAAAACCCGTGATGTTTTTCGGTCAAAAGAAAGTACATTGTTTGTCTCCTTTTTGTACCATTTTCTTTCAATTTCCATGGTTTATTATTTATTTTGACATGATATTTTCGTTTTGTCATCTTTTATTCCATTCTATTCCCACGAAACGCAACTTCCTTTGAATTCATTCATAAGGAAACTGCATTCACAACATGAATCAATTGTGTCGCTTTTTGTCTGGAATTCTGTGTTTTTTCATTTCATTTCATTCAGAATTGACTTTTCTTTTGGTATTCATTGTCGTTTCAGTACTTAATTCTCTCTCAACATGATGTTCTCTGTTGGTAATTGTTATTATTATTGAAGCTGTCATTCTCCCTGATCCTTCTCGACGATCCATACTGGCTCTGGTATGCTTCCTGTCTCAGTCTTACACCCATAGTCGCACACTGTAAGCAAAGCAAGTACTTGAAAGCTTGTCTAAAGTCCTGATGGAATGTCACATAAATGATTGGGTTAAGCATACTGTTCGCGTAACCTAACCAGAGGGCAAAGGACACAATCCATTGGGGAATGTTATAAATCGAGAAGGGTCTCATGAGAGCGAGAATGAAAAAGGGCAGCCAACAGACTGTAAATGCAGTCATAATGACACCCAGAGTTACAGATGCCTTGCGTTCACGGAGATCAGAAGCAGATCGAGCGGATGATAAAGTTCCTGTCCGACTGTTTGGATGAAAAGTTGCAGAACAAGAGGACGAGTGACGAGCATTTCTATAGGAAGTTGATCTGTTTAACTCTTTACTACTACTTTTAAGCAGACTAGTGGTTGTCACGATGGGTTCTTGATAGTGTTGTTGGTGGTAAATTTGATGGTGAGTCGATGGCGGAGATCCATTGCGAAGGTTGTGGTCGATTCGAGAGGAGACCATCTTGATCTCTTCAGAAGGAACTCGAGGAGGATCCTCAAGGAATCTGTCTCCTTCATTTGGTTCCACTTCTTGATGTGCAGTCTCAAGCAAAATGAATGAGTTTCTAGGAATGCTCTCTGATACTACGGGAACAGGACAAGGGCTTGATTCTCTGTGATCATGAGGTGGGAGATTTACATCATGAGATGGAGGTGTATTTTGATGATGTTTACTTCTTCTTATTCTTTTTGATGATGAAATATTTGCCATGATTTTGACAGAGTTATTACTGTTGATCTCTTTGCAAGAACTAGGCTGAGCCTTCATCTCTGCTTCGACAACTTTCTTGGCTGCAGCATAGATCTTGTAATACATGACAATCATGACGAGAAGAGGGATGTAAAAGGCTCCCAGGGTAGCATACAGTTGATAGATAATGTTTTGGGAGACTTGACACTCAGGTTGTTCGGTCGAACCATGTTCGTTGCCAAAGACTAGTAGTGGAGGGACAGAAATGAGGCAGCTTGCGATCCAAATGACACCAATAAAACAATAGGACCTTCGAACTGAGGCATTAACTCCATAAGTGAGTGGGCGAGTGATTGTGAGGTAGCGGTCAATGGAAATGGTACACAAGTTTAGAATGGATGCTGTACAACAGGTAACATCAAAGGAGACCCATAGGTTGCAAATGACATGGCCCAGACCCCAAGAGGACACAATCTCCACGTAAAGAGCGAGAGGCATGACTAGTATGGCAACACAAAGATCTGTATTAGAGATACCATGTTGAGATAAAGAAAAGAGTAAATAATCGAAGGGTTAGCCATGCAATAAATCAAGAACTTTCCGTCATCATCTCAAGGGAGAACAAGACTCGTGTATCCATGGGACTGCCTGTCTGTGTTTCGTGCACTTTTCGTTTCCAATTCTTTTACTTTCATATCCTGTATCACATGTTTACTCTCCTTAGTTCATGGTAAATTCATGCTGCACTGCCTGTCCAGTATACCAGTAAAACCAAAGTAAACCGAGAGATTTTCCCCGTTTGTTTCCTTCTCCATCTCACTTTCAATCAATTTCTCGAGCATGTGTTTGTTTATCATGAAGTCTTACCTGAAATGGCTAGGGATACCAAAAGGTAATTGGCTGGATGCCTGAGCTTTTTGACCAGGACTACAGAGAGACAGACTAGGATGTTCCCTATAATGGTTGTCACGATCATTACAGTCAGGACAATGACAATCACGGCTCGGGTTGCTGTTCATTATCATTTTCCGGAAAAGAATAAGAGTTATATACAGTGATAATAATAGGTTCAGTGTACATTATCAAAGGAAATGTAAAATCTTGTGTCAAATGTGCTCATGTTAGAGAATAACGATAAGAAGAACATGATGGAGTTAAATCTCTCCCAATAGACTTGACATTTAAATTCTAAAAAGAAGGGACGATAACGAGTAAGTGTCTCGAATGACTTTAAAAATGAAAGGAAAGGAATTTGGATGATAACTAATACCAGTCATGTGTCATAAACTAAAACGCAATATAATAATGAGTTGAAGGAAAAGAATTAATTTCCATTTCCTTTCAAGCTTGCAAGTCATCTCGAAATAAAACAGAACTAAATTCTTGCCTCAACGAGACATGATTGTGTGCATTGTAATCTCATTTATCTTGCTTTGTTTCCAATCCATTTTCTCATTACATTTTCTCCAGTTATGTGTTCACTTCTCTTCAATTTCTTTAGTTCACTTCCTTATTCAAACAAATGTCAAGGGATCAGACTTCATCCATATCTTGAGTTATAAGAATGTCTGGTTTGCTTATAAATAATATTTTACAGTGTTTTACCTTGGGATGAATTCTAATGAAAAAGATAAGTTGTAGGAGGAAGAAGGTAACTACTGTTTATAAAGTGCACGAGAAGTCTTTTCCAAATTTTGTTGGAACAGTCTCAAGAGACCAGTCAAGTCGAAGTAAATCTCACTCAAGGTTACAAATTGGGTTCTTAAAATTCTTGTTTCTGTTCCGCATCCAGTAATGACTCAAACAACTCGAAATATGCGAAGTATGCTATTTCACAGAATCAAATCACTTTCACTTTGAAAGTCTCTCTCTTCACTGATGGAATAAATAGAGATAAAGAAATGGTGCAAAATTTGCATCTCTTGCTCAATCATTCAAACAACAGGAAGCTCTCATCACTTTAGACACTTCTGTCATCTCTTTATCCATGAAAAGCTTCTTTATGTTCTGTAACTCAATAAAAATAAATAAAAACCTCTCACGAGGTGTCTTCTTTCTTGTTCGTTAATGACTCTAACAAAACTGTTATGTGTGTTTGAGCCATCAAATTGAAACAGAAATGAAATGAATAAAAGATATAAAGACTTACCTGATGAGAGGCTTTCATCCGGAATGACTTCCAATGAAGAGGGCGACGAAGAGGAGACACTCGAGAGAATAGGAGTAGCAGTTGATCCGGAAGAGGAGTCATCCATGATGAAGCACACTCATCCGGAAAAGACGAGATGCAATTAATGAATGGATGATAAAGGACTTGTTATTCTCAAGAAATTTTTGTCCAAAACAAGGCCATTCTTAAGCAGTCATTCAATTACTTAGATAGCAAGTCGAGTTCAATTGAGAGATAAATTGCTCGACATGTTCACGTCAAGAACTATTTGTCATCAACAACATGGCGATGATTCTTGTTTGTTAGAGAAGACTTGTTGAAGATTCCAAACAAGAGAAGGTAAATGAGTTCAAGGATACTTTTGATTTTAAATTGGAATGAAGGCTAAACAATACATGGCTCTTAATTTATCAATGCTTTCACAGACTTTGATGAAACAGGAGGTGATCTTGTTCGTCAGATGCTCGTGATGCATGACAAGTTACAGAAAAGGAATAAATAGAAATCGCACATGTACTTTCAGTTTTCAATCAACAATTTCTCGGAATTCAAGTTGAAGGTGAAGGCAAGATTCGAACCTTGAGTTTTGCTTGAGAATGACGTTAAAAATTGTAGGCAACAACTAGAGACAAGACTTTTCCTCGTATTTTTTAGTTTTTTGGTTGAAACTGATGTGATTGATGAGACGGCAAAATAAAAGTGAAAGTAAATGTTGAATCTTCTTCTTGATCTTCTTTTTGGATTACAAATACCCTGCAGTTTCCTTCTTTTTGTCTTAGATTCGTTACAACATCATCGTCATGATGAGAGAAAAGAAGATGAGTTTGGGAAGTTTCTTGTGTCAGTCAAGAATGATAAAAACTTGACATGAAAATCCAATGGGAGTTTCTCGTGTCTGTTTTCGAGGTTCAATTGGAAGAATAAGAGAACAAAGACATGATGAAAAACATCATCAAAGACATGATAACCAAACCATAGACTAGACTCACGAGAAAAGTAAACACACCAAACCATGAAGTTTAGAAGAAGAGTACTCTACTTAATGATGAGGGAAGCATGTTGTTTGACGGAAGTAAATACAAAAACAATGCCGAACTTCCTCTGAAAAATGACCGAGTGATGTTGAGCAAAATTGTTGGGGTTACTCGACATCCGGCATCAGAAACATAGACTGAAACATAGAAACAACAACAGTCATATGGAGTCAACTCTCTTGTCGACAAATCTCACTCAAACTAAGTCTGCAAAAAGAGTTGAGTCTCGAGACACGAATAACTCGAGACCCTTTCATTGAGTGCCTTCCTCTCGCAAAGTCCTTGGTCTCACAGACACGAACAATACAAGACACATGTAGAGGAGATACACTAACACGACAAGGATGAGTCGAAGAAGAAGAATGAATGAATGAAACCTATGATTTGTCTTTCATGTTTGACTCATGACAGATTCTCGTGACGAAAAAAACGAAATCACGCCTCTCTATTCCATTCCATGATGAGACACAAAGTCATCCGATAACTAAAAGTGAATATGAAAGGAATTATTTCCGTCTTCCTGTGGAATTCAATTCAATATACTATACCTGTACAGAGAAAAATAAAAAAAGAGTATCGAATCATAAAATTCTTGGTAAAACTTGTTGGTCTGAGAGTCAACAACTGGCGTAGCAAACACGAGTGAATTTCAAAAAGAGTTCCCAGAGACAGGTGTAATGATAACGCAAGATTGAAAGACTATTGAAAATGATTGAGTGTTAGACTTATAAAGTATTACAAGAAAAAAGAAGCCGAAGGAAAGAATAAAAAGAATGGATAACAATATGAAGGACATGCATGAAAAAAGTACCGCAGAAATAAAATAAGTGGTTGAAAATAATAAAAAAGAAAAGTGATCTTTTCGTTTCACTTGTTTTCTTCATGTCATACACATTAAACTTACCATCTCTTGTTGTTGTGACAGATGTGACAGAACTGCTGAACAAGTCTTGAAGGATCATGAGGAGTGATTCAAAGGATCGAGAACCACGACAAGAAAGAGACACGTTCTCGTAAAGAACACGAAGGGAACTGACAGACTCGATGAGAAAGACAAGACTGAGGAAAAGGGCAGCAGTCTCTCGCGATACTGCGTTAGACTGTCTGTGAATCGTACTACGAGTCTCCATAGAGATTTTCCTTCAACAGGATATGGGTCTGACATCAGCATCTCATTGTGAGTGACTTTTGCAGCAGCAGTTTCCTTTTACTCTGCTGACTTTCCCTGATCTAATCATAGCTTGCTTTTATCAATCATTTCCTTTACACTCATTATTCATATTCTTTGACTTGGTTTTGTCTGCGATTTTTCGTGAAGAAAACAAATTGGATTGTAATCAACCCAACAAAATCAAAAGTTTAGGATGAAAAATTATTTTTATACCAATCAATATCGCTGCGTTTTATGTGATTAAAAGCAAAAAACTGATTCAAAACCTCAAGTTTAATCAAGAATCGAGTAGAAGTGTGATTAATTAGTGCAATTCCATAAATTAAAACCAATATAAAACATAGTAAACATGCAACATAAATTGACACAAATGATAGAATACTAATTATTGGTCATCATCTAAAACACAAATTCTCTAAGAATTACTTCTTAGATGACCCTTGTCCTGGATACCTGTATTGAGTCTCTTGGCAGACAGATATCTCGGTTCCCTTATAAGGAGCACAAAATAATGGATAACAACAGGCATAGTTATTGGCTGCATTAGGTCTGGCGAAGTCGCAGGCTCTTCCTTCAGGGACACAACATCTTGGTGTCGGACTAAAGATATCGCAGGCATTTGTACAGCATTCGGTTCCATTGGTACAGCCATAGTTTGTAGTTACACACCGTCTCATAGTCGGGTTAGGATTGATTGCAGGGGCCTGTCCATTGACTTGAGACTGTCCATCTCCATATCCATCCTCAGCTCCATTTGTATTAATTGATCCAGAATCATATCCAGGATTAATTGATCCAGGTTGGGCTCCAACCTGAACAGGTTGCTGTTGGTTCGTTGAAAATATACCTGTCAATGGATTCCCGATAAAAATACCTGACTTGTCCTGAACATGACAGGTAACTAAACCAAAGAGTAAGGGAAGAAGGAAAATGATTAGGGAGGCCATTTCTCTCTCAACAGGAAATAGGAATGTATGGTCTCATTAGTGCCCATACTTATACCTTTAGATATTGAGGTTATAGTCCAGGTGTTTGATCAGATCCCGAAGTGAAAATGGATCAAACTCGTGTCATTTTATGGTCGAAAGGGATGCATACATTTGTCCCAGTTATTGTTCCATTATAATATTGCTATATTATAAATGGCTTTAATCCATATGGAGTAGCGAAAATAATAAAGCCTTTCTTAGACAGAAGTCAGAGAAAAAGAAGGCATGATGTTCTAGACTGTCTCAGTACGGATTGTCTCATGGTCTTCGCGCAGAACTACTTCGTGTATCAGGTTCAAGTGTTTGGTCATGATAACCAATCTAATCTTAATTACAATCAGATTCTTTATCACATATTTACTGAGCAAATACTCATTATTATTATAAATCCCTTCTCAGGCTTAATGTGTAATTAAAAATATCATGACAAACAGCTCGTTTTTATTCAAATAATAAATCGATACCTTAACCAAATAGACCTGTGAGATCTCCTCCTGCATCGAAACCAATTCTTTTGTGTCCCTGATCGTGATCCTCCGGAGGAGCGGCAGTAGTTGTAGTAGTCGTAGTAGTTGTAGTGGTCGTGGTTGTTGTCGTAGTCGATTGAGGACATAAGGCATACTGGTCGGATACATTTGAAGTACAAATGTCTGAGTAGGCATCCTCGTCGAATCGGTCTCCAGAGCCTGAGCCTGAGCCTGTCTGTAGAGTAGTTTGTCTGTCAGTCACTTTCTTTCCGGATCCAGATCCATCCACAGGTTCTTTAACTGATCTATGGTTTGGATGATGGTCTCTTACATTGTCGTAGGATGCAAATCCTATTGAAATCATGACAAAAAGAAGGACAAAATGAAAAATATCTGAACCCATTTGCGTCCAATGGAGTTGTGTAGGAGGTTGCAATAATGGCTCAAATATTTATATCATTAAACACCTGGAGCTACAGATGCTTTTTACAGCATTTTTAGGACATTAACTTATCCTGTTACTCATGAAAACTACGAGGGATATATACTGTATTGAACTTATTACTCATAACAGCCTAAGAATTTATCAAATTGAATTGAATTGAAATGGAGTATTTTCATTTCATTTATTTCGAATAACAGTCTTAAAAATTATCTCTTAAATTAGAACCATCAGAATAAAGATGACCGTTCCTCTCCAGGATCTTCCCAGTCTTGAGGAGGAATTACTGCAGTATCATGTCCCTAATTACTTCCCAGGTTTTTTGCCATTTCCAGGTAATCCAGGTCCCTTTTTTCTCGTGTCTGTCTGACCATAATCAAGAGAACCTCCAAAATTGTTCCCAAAGTCATTATAACTACTGTCTACCACGTCTACGTTGTTTGCATCTCCAGAGGAATCATCGAGAGTGTCCTTCTCGACTGGTAAAGCATGTCCGAGAGAAATGATGATGACTAAAGCAACGAGAGGGAGTAGATAGGAAGACATCTTTAGATTTTGTTATTCACATGATATTGACTTCATTTTATACCTATATTTAAATGGGTCAGATACAAAGACTTGAAAATGTGTTTTAAAAACCTGTGCAATTCATCAGACAAAAAATTTCCATTGGAATCTCAAGACTGCAACTTCTTGTACAGAAATGAAAGTCGCAATTGATAGTCAAGCGGTGTCCGTTTGTCTCTGAACAAATTTGTCAGAAGAAAGAATTTTCTAAAAAAAAGTATAACAAAAAAGAAGAGACCTTCACGGAATGCAATTCACGAGGAAAGAACACTGTTCTTGACTTTTTCATTTCGTCATGGATTTTGCTTCTTCTTCTTCTGAGTTGTAATCACTTGTCTTCCTCAATAAAATTCTTGTTTGTCTTTTTTCCGAGAAATCCCTTGTCTTGTGATCCTTCCGGTCAAGTGGATTGAAAAAAGTTGATCACAAAGAGAAAGCAACGTACCTCTTGATGTGATTCCGTTTTCGATTGACTTTCTCTGTACAAGATTGTCTTGATTCGCTCAATCTCTCTCTTCCTATGAATTCCAGTAGAAATTCCTTTAGTTTCTCTGATATCATGTCATCGTGTCCTCTCTCATCCCCTCCTGGTAATCATGGCATCAGATGACACGATATTTCTCTCCATTTAGTTGACAATAATGACATCATTCTGTGCAGTATTTATCCTGACCAGACGGACAGACTTCCGGAACTAACTTGACACTCGTTAATTCACTGACTAAGCTCAACCCTTCCCTTGTATTCTGCTGAAAAGGTGTCGGAAGAATCCCTGGAGGAAAATTAACACTTTGAAGGGACATGTTTGCTCGCTCACTCTGATCCATTTCATCATCACTATACCAACATCGACAAACTAAACAAAAGGGTATGGATTTGGTCGTGTGTTGTGTGTGTGTGTGGTATTAAGACAAACACGACATCAACTGTACACGACTTTATCATTTGTTAGTGGCCTTTTCTTCCGAAATGAAGTTGACATTCCTCGCACTTGACATGACTGCAATGTGTCTTGATCTCTATTTCACTTTAACAACTGGAGAGAACATTAGAACGAGATGATTCTCGAAGAGCTCTAACCCCTGGGGCATCTTTTCCATCCTTTCCATCCAATGCTCCTCTTGTACTACTGAATACAGAATACTTTGTAATGGTCTTTATCCCACTCCACTTGAACTGGTGATGATGATCCAGGATTTTCGCATACAAAGCGATTCATTCTATGGATGTATATTTTTAGAGTTTTCTTGTTGTCGATGCAGGTCATGTTCTAGGTATCCTTTCCATCTGCCCCTGGAATGTTATCACAAGTTTTCAAGTGCTTTTTTGATCTCTTGAATGCACTCAAAATGGGTACCATTTATCTCTTTCATGCATCTCTTTTTGGTCTTCCTTCCTGTTCATTGTTATCTCCTTCAATCGATTGTTTCCATTCATTGATCGTTCCCTCTTTCACTCCCTTGACATTCATTTTATGAAGAGGGCAGTTTGACAGTCTGGCTGCAGTCCTTTTCTCAATCAAGCCATCATTCCCTTTTCTTCTCTTTCATATCCAACATTTTTCTTTATTGCTCTTCTCTGTTTATTCCTGGACCATGTTGTACACGTGTGCTCTTTTTTGTGGATCAAACATGAGACCATGAAATGTCGACATGCCTTTCATTCCTCTTCCTTCCTGTTCAATCCATCTATTTGTTTCAGACAGTAATTCCTTCTTTGTCATACTACTCATCTCATATCCAATGTTTCATCATTCCTCCCTGCATTTCATCATCAAAAAGAAGGTCTTGTTGTACTCGACTTATCAGTCGACCTCCTTTGTGTGTGGTTTCTCATGAGGATGAATGAATAACTCAGGCAGGAATGAAAAGGTTCTTCTCATGTTCTATTTCTAGCAATGCATTCAGAACCACCAGAGATAATGTCACAGACAAGTTGAAGAGAATCATTTGCGATCATCGTCCTGGACAAGAATATCAAGAGTATTCTTGACATAAACAAGACAAAGAAAGGCTTATGTTGTAAGAAAATGACACGACAAGTTTTAATGCTATTCCTTCTGTATATGATCATCCAGTTGTGATGGAACTCATTTGTAATTTCTGTTAGTCTTGAACACCTGTTTTTTCTGTTAACATACTTTAAGACCATATTTTATTTTTTAGAGGAAGTACAGTATTTTTCTTACATGATTTTGAGTGATTGATTGTCTATTTTTAGAACTTCCTTCGAATAACTAAGAATTTACTTGATTACTCCTGATGTTGTTATTCTTGCGAAAGTTTCCTGTTTAGTATTCACAAGACAAGAGTACTACTCACGAGTTGCAACACATCACTCTTGGAAATGACTTGTGAAGCCGACGGATCGGAATGTCTTTCATTGAATCTTGTTCACTCTGTTACTCAACATCAACTAATTTAATTAATACATTTTGGATTTCATTACGTATTCCTTTGATTTACTTAGATTCTATTCTGTTTCGAAACTCTCTTCTCACTTTCAATCCTCACTTAGAATCCTAGTCTAGTTGAGCGTAATTTATCTTTGAGTTTTATTGTTGATCTGACTCCACTTAAACAGATCTTTCTCTTTCAAGTGTGAGCTTGAGTCTTTGCATGACAAGGCTCACTTCCGATGAACCTCTCTTTGTTTGTCTCTAAACATTTGCGCATTTATTTGTCTGTGAGGACTGGAAGCGAAAGAGAGTGACAGAAACAAACAACTGTTTCCTTCTCTAGACCTGCATCATTTTGTATCCTCTGGATCGTGACTTGACTTTGAACAAACAGACATCAAATGTAAGAGGACAGGATAACGAACAGGCAGTCGAGAGAAAACGAAGATTCAAGAGGAATCTGGGTTGGATTTAGTTCAACTTTAAAGGAACGGATTCCATTTCTTTCTTTTTCTTTCTTTTTTTGTAAACCTCCCTCCTTTAAAGTCTCAGTCAACCTTTACCTTTACATGACTTG
>Ga0157374_10003099_pt1 | contig 13954 bp, 11 predicted proteins | sample M25metaG_FD_115308 | JGI IMG/M metagenome (GOLD analysis project Ga0157374, IMG submission 115308) | Miscanthus rhizosphere microbial communities from Kellogg Biological Station, Michigan, USA - M2-5 metaG | ecosystem: Host-associated > Plants > Roots > Rhizosphere > Soil | place: USA: Michigan...
CCATCATCTCTTGATTCGTCATTCAATCTTGCAATCTCTTGTTGGATTTCCTTTTATCTCGTTGTCGTGTCTCAACTGCAACAAGAATTGAATCTTCTCGTCAGAAAGAATGGACAGCTTGAATGCAAGAATGGGTTCAGTCACTGAGACTGAAGAAGGAGAGTTGAAGTCAGTTGCCATGCAGTCATCATCATTATTGTGTTGTATTCCTGGCTGACTGTTGTTGGGGACTCAAAAGGGATGGTCAAGAGAATACCTGTGTCTTTTCCTGTCATTTTCTTTCCAAGTCAACCCACTCAATTCAAACAAAGAAAAAATGAGAGGTGTAAAGGTAGGCTTTAAACTTGTATTTCTGTTTTGGTTGAGAAATCACACCGGTTTCTGTTGATATTCTTGCTCTTCTTCTTTGCATCTCTTGATTCCAAGAAAAAGTAGAAGAGCAATTGTATGCAATTAGTAGTCCAACAATAGATCATTTACAGGGAAACCGGTTGTCTCTAACATTCTGTCCTGAGTAGTCTGTGAATAAATGTCTTGAATGTGTGGGGAGAGAATGAGAAACAAGTCTTGAATAAAATTCATGTGAAGGAGGAAGACAAGACGAGATTAAACAAAAATGAGGGAATGAATCACTCCAAGTCCTGGCATTCTATGGTGATTAAACAGACACGATCCTTTGATTCCATGGTCACTATGTTTCAAGTAAAGTCCTTGAAGGCAAACCACCGGTCTATCTTTCTTCTTTGCTTCCCTGTTTAAATACTCCTTCATTGCAATCTCTCTCATCTGAGCCCCTCCTGACTTTTTAAATCACCATCAGAGTACACGTAATACGAGAGATAATTCTAGGGGAAGTGTCCTTGGAGTAGTGCTCTAGAGAATGAGGTTCTGGTCTGATGGAAAGAAAGAGAGAAAGAAAGAGGACCACAAAAAGAACCAGAGAAAGCACTTTTCTCTCGAAAGACATGAGAGAGACTGCTCAACAACATCGAACCAGAATCTACTCAACAACAGCTGATCCTTTTTCTGGTTTCACTACTGCTTTGTCTGCTTCAGTTGCATCTCAGTCTTCGTTGGGACGAGATATCATTTTATTTCGAGTTGCCTTTCACTGGCAATGAGGGGTGAAAGAGGAAGGGTAAGTCCATTTACATTTATCTTGGTCTTTACATGCCTGATCACCTTCGATTTCTCGCGAATTAATGTGTTCGTGACTGAATCCTGTCGACCTTGTGCTGATGGTCTTAAAAGCTGTTTCCATTTAAGGCCCATTCGATGTTAGGCTTCGAGTTGTAGGCCTGCATTAGTCCGCATTAGTTCGCATTAGTCCGCATTAGTTCTCATGGGTTTGGAAATGAGGAAGAGAATCCCATTGATTGGGACAACAATGTTATCTCTTGCCAATCAATGTATTACGAATTTGAAAGTCAAGGCCGGTATCGAAGGGAATATATCTCACGTTAACTTAACTTAACTTAACTCACTCACGTTGTTGGCTCTACTCTTTGCTCTGAATGATTCGGCTAATCATTTGCTTCTCGAGATTGTAACCCAAGAGGAAGAGAATGTTTGGTGATATATCTGCCCTCCTGCTGCTTCCCTTCCTCTCAATTCTATTGCTCTGCTGATGAAAAGTTATCCACACATTCTCTCTTCCTACTCATTCTCTCATATGAGTTACCTCATTTTGTCTCCATGCTCTTGTTGTAGTGAATGAGATGGATTGACTTGCAATGAAATGAAATGCATGCTTATTCAACTCAGTCTCCTACTCTCTCTCTCTCTCTCTCTCTCTCTTGTCTCCCATTCTTTGCTTCAACTCATGATGATAATCAAACTTGCCTTTAACTGATGATCCTGTTTCGAACACAAACTCAAAGTATGTGAGCTCTTGTTGTTCAAGTTCTTGAAGTGAAACCCAATACTGATCAAACCTTGTTTCTCTCTCTTTCTTTCTTTGGATGATGATGATCCATCTTCTCTGGATGATTAAAACGACTCGGTTCATATACCTCTGACCCGTCTCTGGAACCTGCTCTTGATGAACTGCATGCTTCGTTGGAACAAAAAACAACACGACAACTGACCCAACCCATACTCCTCCTCTACTTCTCTTGATTTAAATTCCTTTGTTCTTTCCTTGAACTGGACTCTCCTTCTTCTCTTTATATCCTTCTCTTCTTTATATCCACCTTCTCTTGTCTTGGGATCTTCCTTCCTTCCTTCCTTCCGTCTCATCCCTCGGGCTTGGTTTCAATTCTTGTTCTCATTCTCTGCCGAAATAACTATCTTAACTACTTGTACACGAACTCATGGAAACACACACTTTTTTCATGTCTTCGTGATGATGAACCACATCCTCCATCCCTTATTCCTTTATATTTAACGCTTCTTGTACTTCTCTTTCCTTGAATTTCTGTGACTGATGTTTGATTCTCTTCTCCCCTTGATATTCGTGCCTGCGCTCTCTCTCTCGACTTGTTCTCTGTAACTTTTTCTTTCTTCATTCACTCTCGATCCTCCGGTTCTGCAACACATTTATAACATTTCTTGCACAAACATTAACCACACATGTATCCCACGTCGAGATTATCCAGGCTGTAGTCAATGCTCTTTTCGAGACTGCATCTTCCATGCCATCCTCTGGTCTTGATAATAATGTTACCTCTCCCTCTGGATCTGCTTCGATTTTACATCAACAGTCTTTAAATCCTTTAGGATCTTCTCTTTCAGATGAGAATCACGATCAGAATCAAGTCATGATGCCCGACACCGACAAGACATCGACCGGTAATAACTTATCTTCAGGGGTATCATCATCTCCTCCTGTCCATCATCATCATCTCCAACAACAGCCCCTCTACCATTATTACTTCCATCAGAACCACCCACTCATGATGATGATGATGAACTCGTCTCCTCAGATGTATCAGCAGCTGTCTTCTTCCTGTTCTCAGGCCGGTCGAGGGGTCTGGTCCAACCACGGGGTCGACAAGTGGGTCAATGTCATGTCTGCCCATCCAGACTACCTGGTCCAGTACCTTCGCTGTCACAACTACATCCTTCGAGGAGACGGACCCCTTCCTTTTTCTCAGAGACATTACATTGCTCTGATGGTGAGTTCCTTGAAAAACGGATGACAACTCGAAGGTCCTCATGACTACCTCTGTAATGGTCCTCATGACTACCTCCTCTAATGATGAGGACCTTTCGAGTTGTCATCCTGTAATGATTTGTCGACAAAATGTTTCTTTTCCTGTCTTTATTGGAACAAGTCTTTCGGAAACTTTGCTGTCTGTCTTTGCTTACTTTGCCTTTTTCTTTTTGTTGTTTGATTTTCTGTCTCAATTATTATTTCCTTCTCGTGATGATGATGAGGAGAGTACTCTCTCCTGATTGTCTTGTAATGACATGTGTGTTTGATCTTTGATCTCCACGCAGCCCATGAGTGTCGTGCTCTTGACGGTCTTACTCATTCATGCAGGATTGAATGGAATGGAGAGAGAAAATACCAACAAGAAAAGTCAATGATCACACAGCTTTTCTTTGGGACTTGTCTTCGGTCTCGAGTTGCGATGATTGATCTCCTCTTGATAATCTCTGTATGATTTTGCAATCTTTTCCTTTGCTTCTCGCCCTGCTTTCCTTTAACCCAGCCTTTCGTGACCTTCCTTTAAGAAACCCTTTGCTTAAGTTGTTTTACGAGTCGAGTTGACCGGGAGAAGGACTTGAACTCAATTGAAAAGTCGCTCGTCCTTCTAACTTTATTGTTACACCATCCTTGCTCTGGAAGATGTACTTTCTCAAGGAAACACATGAACGAGGCAGTTGATCCTTGAGATGATGTGATGACTTGGTGTTATTTTGGTGTCCTCTCCCTTGACTTGTGTTTCGTGCATCTTTTTTCCCAGACTTTGGCACGACACCCTAAGAAGTTGATCCTTTCTCTGTTGGTATTCATTACCATACTGTTTGTCATACATGAGATGATGCATGAGAGTTGACGAGGATGTCTATGATGTCTAAGAAAGAATCCATGGACTTGACATCCTTGAAAAGATCCCTCAGTCCTTATTTCATTATGTTGCTCACTTTGACTCAAATTCCTCGACTTTTTTCCTTCTCAATAACTTTTCTGTCGTTTTTCCTTCTTCATCCTCCCACTCAAGTGACTTAAGAGAATTTTTGTTGTTGAGCAGCATTGATTAAATTACCTCACAATATTCATTACTCTTTTTGAGTGTCTTTGGTTCGTCCTTTACTTACACTTTACTTGACTTGTCTTGTTTCACACAACACAGGCTGCTGCTCGTCATGAAAACTCTTACCTCGTAAACCGTGAGAAGTCAGAGTTTATTGCCTCGAATGGAGACAAACGATGGTTACAGGGCTTGGATTTGGCTCCTAAGAAGCTCCGTGACTTGAATGAGATGAACAAGATCCTGGCTCACAGACCATGGCAGTTGACTGCCAATCATATTCAAAGACTTACAAGAGGAGGACAGGACAACTGGTCCATGTCTGAGGTTGTGCATGCCATTGTTATCCTGACCCACTTCCATGCACTTTCTAGTTTTGTCTGGTCTTCAGGAATAACACCTGACGAGCAGGACGAGAATGGAAGTACTTCCACACCCTCGTCAACTGCTCCACAGACACAGTCAAATGATTCTGAAGCATCCGGTGTCAAGAATGAGGAGGAACAGACTGACTTTTCTCATTCCTCTTCGGGTGACATGACTCCCACCAGGAAACTGTCGTCAGGATCCTGTGACGAAGCAGTCCACCCCAAGGGCATCAACATTCAGGCTTCATCTGGAGGAGCCGTTACCGGTCCGAGAACTGGTCAGGATTCCCCTCCACTCGACCCCCATCCAGGATCTCCTCCCAATGAAGCCAGTGTTGAAGTGAGTTTGCCATGTCATGTTTCCTTTAGTTTTCTATTGAATCATGTTTGATGTTTGCTCTGCAACATAAACTCGTGTTTACCCTCCGGTTTATTTCTGGATGCATTCATGTCAGGTGATGCCTTTCAATCTCTCCCTCCACTTATTGTCGCCGTTTATGTCAAATTGAATCGGAGTCATTCACTCTGAGGCAGTCGATACAGCAAAATGAAGAGGATCTGGATCTGTCTGTCACTCACTCTTAGAGTGAAGGTCTTTGTACGAATACTAATACACTTAAAAGAGATTGTGGAGTAGTTTGTGAGGAAACCAGACTAGACGTCATGTCTTAATGAGGATGCCATTGTTACTCTTTGTACTTTGCATACAAAAATTCCCTTTTCCGTCTGCAACAGCCCTACACATGAACAAGTTGTCACTCTATCTGTCTGTCATTCCCTTATCTTCTCTTATGAATTCATCCAGATCATGATTAATTACCCTTCCTTTCCTGTTCACTCGTGTCTTGGGTTTCTTGACTGATTCATCGTACTCTCAAGGACTGCTCCTGTTGTCATGCACATGATTGCTTTTGTTGTTGTTACGAGTTCTTTGTCCTTTCATTTCATCATTTAATCGATAATGAAACAATGTCACTGGAATGATGGGATGATTTAATTGCAAGTCTTTTATGTCTGGACGAATAATCATAGACTTGTGTTAATTCTCTCTTTTTCCCAGGTTTTGATGCAGAAAATGAAGAGCATCAGTCAACAGCACTCACAGATGACGGGGGACGATCGAAGTCCAGAGGAACTTCAAAAGGTCTTTGAAAAGGTTGAGATCACTATCCCTCCGTCAACCCCTCCCACGGACGAGGTCTCTTGTTGTCCAGGGCTCTTGGCTGCCTCGAATGTCCTTAAAGAGAAGGATCCAAATCTTGTCACATCAAACAATAGCCTGCACCTCAGTCATCACACTTCCCCTCCTCCTTCTCTTCATCCCAATGACCCCCACTACCCCTGTTCTCTTCAGGGCAACCAACCCAGTGGTAGCTCTTACTACCACAACAGCAGTGCAGGTAACAATAGTTACAACAACTACTCCTGTTCCCCGTCTACTGGACACCACTATCTCTTTGGAGGATCCAGAGCAAGCAGTCTGTCAGGAACTGAGTCTTCGACAGGAATCGGGTCCCTCTCATCACCGGTCACTTCTACCTGTCCATCTCCTGCCACCTGTCCCTTTCTCGGTGTGACATCGAGCGGTCATGACGAGAACATGATGCAGTCTCAGTCTGAAACGGGTCGCTTTGTATCTGATGCTGACTTCTGTTACACTGACTTCGCTCGAAGAGGAGAGGCCTCTGAGTTTACTACCTTTAGAGTACAAGACTACTCATGGGATGATCATGGATTTTCTCTGGTGAACCAACTGTACAACGATGTTGGCAACCTCTTGGATGACAAATTCAAAGTCACTTACAACATGACTTATTACACGTAAGTTTGACTGTATTGTTATTATGGATCAAGAGATTAATGCGAGAGATATTACTCCTTTTGTTTTAACACATTGTTTGACGTGAACTTTGAGTCAGACATAAAGTTCAATTTTGGTCAGACAAACAGAAGGATTTAACTTGAACTCATGCAGACCAAACTTGATTATGTTGGAGCAGCAGGTTGTTTTACTGTCGAACGAACATTGCTCTTATACCTCCCTCCGAGGAATTGTTCTCCTTCTCTTATCCTACTTTACTTGGATCCTGCTTTTGTCTTGAGATCGTCAAGTTATTATTCTGGTTCCATTACTTGATGTCGTTGATGTATCGGTTGTTGTTGTTGAGGTCCCTCCTGCCATGAGAAGGAGGTTCTTAGCATTTGATTCTTTATTTCTTGTTCTCTTGTCTGTCACTCTCCCTCCTTTTATTCATATGTGATGGTTGTTCTTGCATTCATTCATTCATTCATTCATCCGATGTTCTCTCTTCCGATGATGCAATACTTGTGAAACAAGTACAGGCGAAGGAAATGACTTATCCGTCTTATACTCTGATGTCTTATACTCTGATGTCTTATACTCTTGATGTCTTACACTTGTGATGTTCATGTTAGGATTACTTGTTCGATGCCAAGCCTTCTTTCTTCCAAGAATTACGCAAGTCTTGCGAAATGCAGTCAAAGATCAAGACAATGCATGTTTTTGACTGATATATTTTTGACGAACATGCGAAGAAGGAAAGATTAAGGCCCATAGTAATAGTATCAGAATCGAAAATCCTGCCAGTTTTGTTCCGTGAAATAGTCAGGGATAGAAATGCGGGAACGAAAGGTTGCACAACAAGAGATGACAGGATAGATAGGCATTGGAATGCAATGGCATATTGAAGTTGAGCTTTACTTCTTAAAAGACTCCCTCACGTTTTTCTCACTCACTCTCTCTCTCTCTCTCTTGACATGACATGACTTCGATTAAAATCTTGTCTCACCTCTTGATTCTCTTTTCTATTCCCCTTCAATTCGCTCATCTTCGTGGACTTTTTGGCTCAAATGGATCAACGACTTTGTCAAAATATATTTACTTCTTAATACTTGCACTGTCTTGTCAACCACGACATATTCTCTGTGAACACACTTGTCTTTTCCTCTCATGTCTCTTGAAAATGATGGCTGTGACGGTATTATCATGAACTTGTTCTTATATTGCTCGCTCTCATGGTTATATCTTGCTGTTTTCCTGGTCTTTCTTCACAACTGGGTTTGTCCAATCAATCATGTTGCTTTCATTCTTTTCTCGTTCTCTTTACTCCTTTCATGCATCTCTCTCTCCCTTGTCTGCTGATGACCTGACACCGATGATGACTGTTGCGAAATGTTTGCTGTAAAAACTTCGGAATCACATTTAACGCTTGATTGACACGACAACAACACGACCATGTAACTTAACAACAACACATTCGAAACAATCCTTGTCTTAAAAACATGCCTCACTTTGCCTTCATCATGAACGTCGTCATGAAACACTTTGAACCGAATCAAATGTCACTCGACATGAATGGCCACCTGAATGCATTGCTGCAACGACTCAAACAGGATGGGGAGGAAGACCAATGTTGACACATCCATGTTTCGTAGAGCCATCTGGAATTATATTCAATGTATTTATGGCATCCGTCATGATGACTATGACTACCGCGAAGTCAACGAACTTTTGGCTCGAGATCTCAAGAAATACATTAAGGATGCATGTTGTTTCCCTCATCGGGTCCGCAAAGAGGACTGTGATCGAGTGATGCCCGAATTTTGGAGGTCCGAGAAGGTATGTGTTTCATGTATTTCATGTATCACTTCGTTTACTAATGCATTTGCTTTCCCGCAGATCCATGTCAACCTCATGATCGCAGAAGCGAGGATGCAGGCAGCCCTTCTCTATGCTCTCAGGGCTGTCATGAGGTTTATGACGTGAAGGAAGACCTCGAGGAAAAGGACTAGAACGTCAGACATTTTTAAGTTTCTTTTTTAAAAGAAAGTTTTTGAATTGATGTTTGTCACCTCAGGAGACAGAAACATTAAAGACAACATCTTTGATGGCAAAGACAGCGACACCGACACCTCATCTGCCATGATTTCTTCTCATTTCATGCATAACCCTGCCCACCATTTCCATTTACTTCTCCTGTGCGTTCTGTCTGTCTCCGTGATTTCTTTGTCTGCTTTTTCTTCTACTTCTTATCCTTCGCCTGATTCATGCTCTGAAGCATAAAATATTAATGAATGAATTATGGCGAGGAAGACGAATTGTCATTCTTGAAGAGAAACCAGGATTAATGATTATAACGTGATTAAGGCAGGCAATCCTGTTAAAGAGATGGACGATAAATACCTGATGATGACGAAGACAAGTGAAATATAAAAGAAAAGCATAAAAATATTAGACTACAAACCAATTGACAAACAAGAAACGAACGCAACAACCATTCTTCCTCATCATGCCATCATGATCATGACCATTATTACCTGCCCATACATTTTACAATCAATAATACATGTGTGAAACAAAGACATTGTAGGAGACAACGAATAAAAATTAAATGCTATCCCACGAAAGAAGTTTTATTCTCAGAGACAGAGGTCTTAAGTTCGAGGATGAGCAGTCGTGAGTCTGACTCGTTGCATGAAATGCAAGAGTATTGGGTGACAGAGAGACTGCTCTCTGTCTTGCTTTTCCTCAACTTTTCTTTTTCAAACTCTCTGTTTCAAACACTCAAGACGAGCGGGAAGAAACGGTTTACAACTTTGGACCTGTTTACTCCAAGTCCTTGCAAACTTCATCTCCTCATTAATTTAACACAGATTACAAGACAGTTCTCTTTCTCTTGTTGTCCAGTCACTAGTTTTGTCCGAAAAGTCATTTAATATATTTTTAATACCTATTAAAGACCTTTCCAGTGAGACTTAAGAAAAACTCGATTCCATTATCGACTGATGAATCGACATCCACTTAAAACAAGAACAAAAATAACCGAAAGTACAAGTCTAGAAACGGGATGTCTCGGACAGTCTTTGGCAGGAGACCTGACTACTCTGCTTTTAATTTACTTCCAAGGAATAAGATCAACTCAATCCACATCAGAATGGAAGATGACCTCAGTCAAGGAAACGATGACATTCGTATCCTCATTCTCTCCACTTTCAGTGCAAAAGGCATGAACAGGTAAGAATTCATTTTAATTGAAATAAATAATTACATTTCCATTTAAGAGTGGACTGTATTCTGTGCCAGAGTTCGATGCCCATCTTCGAGAAGTTCCCTCTCATCGATGGCACATTCTTTGTGTCTCCAAGACAACATGGCAAGTCAGCAGTCTCTCTCATTACCAACCTGTCCAACTCAAGTATTGCAGCCCAGTTCGCCTCTTGTCCTGAGAAGAAGTACCTGAATGCCATCTGCATGGGTTGTCTGGAAGGATGGAACTGCAACCTAAGGTGTCGTGGTTGTAGTAGACGATGGGATGGTTCCCACTTGATTCTCGGGTCTATGTATGCATATGACATCTTTGCAGCCATTCCATGCTGCATGAATCGGTTGAAGTGCAACAACTGCTCGCAACTCGTGGTTCCTTCGAACAAGAAACTTGAGTTCTTCTCCGAGTTTTCTCAGGCCTTTTCCTGCTCAGGATGCAGGACAAAGGATTTCCATTTCGTCAAACCTCTTCCCGTGACATTCATTCCTGGTCCAGGAAGAAGGGCTCTCGTGGACGAAGTGAGGAAGAGGGAGTATGCCCTGCAAAAAGAACGGAATAAGAATTTTAATATCTTGTACTGCATAACTCAAGAAGAAGAGGAAGAGGACTTTGACACGTCTTCCTCATCATCTTCTACCTCTTCTTCATGAGTTATCATACTCAAACTCGGTGACAACGAGAGTGAAACAATAATAACTCTGCTACAAATAATTCTACAAATAATTTTGCTACAAAAAAGCCTGAGAAATTTGTACAAAAAACTCACAACAAACATAACATGTACTCAATGTATTCAATTGTATTCAAAGTGTGTTAAGTGTCCTCTTCAGAAGCTTTTAAGGCTCTGATGTCAAAGACAAAGTAGTGAGAAAACAAAACCGGATGAATAACGACATCAATGCATAACTGATTACTTTCTATTTTTAAAAATTATGCACTATTTTATCAATGTATGCACAGCTAGAAAGCTAGACATTTAGTTATTGATTTATCATGGAAACTTGTTTCTTTTAACTTCAATTTAGTCCCTTTTCAATTGCTTTCGTTGTCACAATCAAGTCTTATTAATGTAATGTAACGATTACGGGATGGATGTAGACAAGAAACAAATTAAAGTTTGGAAACAACTCTTTGTTACATCGTCTTTGTGTTCTTCAACATGAGTTGCAAATCTTGATCCTACCATTCAACATGCATGTCGAGAATATCGCTCTACATCGTCTTGATTGGATTTAACACATATCCATATCCATTCTCAGTGACAAGTACTTGAAGGGGAAGGAAAAACTCTGAGAAAACTCCTGATTCACGAGTGTCCTTATAATAATCGTAAAACAAAGCAGCAGGTCGCTTGATCTTGAGGCAGTGATACAAGGAATTGAAACCCTGGACAGACCGATAAAAACAAGTAGTTCTCTGACGGGATGACTCACTCGCTCGTTTACAATAAACTTGTAAAGAACACAAGTAAAAGGACAGGAAATGAAGAAAAGAATTCGCAAAAGTTCTCAATTCAATTGAAAGGAAGCCATGGTCATGTCTTTTCATTTCTCAGGGGAGACTTTACTTTCTTGTTCCTTTAAAGATGAGGGAGGTTGTGTTTAAAGCTTGTTGTATATGGATATGAGGTTGTTGTCGAAAGTGAACTGAAAAACGTGTGTATAAATTTCAGAGGAAGTGTAAGGGAAGGAGAGAAAACACTCAGACATGAAGTTTATTGTAAAATATATGCATGGAAATGGGCATAAAGTATGCGAAAAGAAAGGAAGGAGTATGAGGGAGGATGAGGGAGAGAAAGTGATGATGCAGGAGAAGGAGAGAATCATGATATGCTGCAGAGAAAAACTCCTCTAAAAAGATGCTCTCTCTATCGTTCGAAGGCCAGCGGGTGGATCGGAGATCATGATTCCCTTCCCATTTAAAGTTTCCTGATTCCTCTTCCTCGTTGTCATCCCATTGTCCTTTCTTCCCCATCCTTTTCTCCGCCTCATCATCGAGTATGAAACAGTGATCGAGAACATGTTCATCCCATTCCTTTCTTTCTTCTCTGCTGACATCATCTTCGCATCATCCTTATCCTCATCTTCTTCCCCACAGAATTCCTGGAAAATCCAAATGACTCTCTATCTCGAGCAAGAAACAGGGCAAAAAGAGATGAAAGTGCTCTACTCCACTCTTGTACTGTGTTTGGAACAAGAAAGGAAAGAGGACGGAAGTAGGAAGGAAGGGACACACCATCAGACCCTTCTCCTCCTCCTCCTTCTCTTATTCTTGTTCTACTGATTCCTTTCAAAAGTCCTTCACCCGAGTCATTTGAGTTTTTCCAGGAATTCTTCCGGGGAAGCGAACAAGAGGCATGTCATCCCTCGCTTCTCACCCTTGTTCTCTGCCCGGATCGCATGTTTGCCGATCATGTTGATGATGATGAGGAGCAAAACGAGGGAGCGATGGATGATGTGATACCAAAGAGAACAAGCATGTAGTGTATTAGGATAAAGCAAGTCGAGAGAAAAGAACAGGCTGCAAATCGAAGTAAATCGACACAAAATGAATGAGAGAAGGAAACGGAAAGAAGATTGGACTTGAAAAGGACTTGTTTGAACGGATGGAGATGATCATGACGTCTTCAAGTCCTTCTTGAGAAGAATTTTAGAGACAGATGTTTCCAACTCGAAGTGTGTTTTCGTTTCAAAGAAGAAGCAGATTTTTCACTACAACTTGTTCCCCACTTTCTTTGCTTAAAAATGTGATATCGTTAGTTTTTCTAATAAAGAGGCCACTACAAGCTCTCTTTCAAGGATAAAGATGTATTCTCTATTCTTGTGTTGCGTGATTGTTGTTGTAACTTTTTCTCTTATCCTTCAGCATAATCTAATGACTCCCTGAGGAATCAAAAACCTTAAGTGGGACAATCTCTGGGAAATCGAAGGCTGAACAGGACATTTGGATGCAGCCTGAGTGTAATCAAAGTAGAAAAGGGGTCTAAACATTCTCTTTATGATCTAAAGGCAGATGTTCTTCTTTCTTGCTTACTCTTTGGATCGAATGTTGTTCTTCTTTTCACTCCGTCCGTGTCATAATTTACCTCTTTAACTGCTTCATCGGATTCAAGTGTCTTCTCTCGAATGCAATACAATGGATCAAGAATTTAAGAAGACTTATCCATGTGAACTGCTCTGCTATTCTTTATGATAACCCTTTTACATTCGAGTCTTCCTGTTTCTCTCGAATGAGTCGATTACTATGCAGGTCGTTTTAAACATTATTTCTTAACCGTCACATGAAACCATGAAACGAAAATGAAATTTAAGGGTGAATGCCGTTTGAAACCTTGAACAGGAATTCTCATTTCCATCAGAAACCAATGAAATTCCTTTGCTACCTGCCTGCCTGGAAATGGAAACCATTCTCTCGTGAGAAAATAAACTTAGAACGAGAAGTAATCTCGAACCCAATCTTTTTTGGTACAGAAGTAGATGTAACATTCAATAGCCTTCGAACATGCACTGATTCACGAACGAAGTGATGGTAGAATCTTTTCTTTCTTTTTTACGACTTCTCTTTTCGAAAGAGACACTAGTAGTTTGTTGCCAATTTCATTAGTTCTGTACTGCCGAGAGAGAGAGAGAGAGAGAGAGAAAGCGGACAAAGTGTCACTGACAAACCAAATCCAATTCTGAAAGAATCATCATAGTCCTTGAATGCATCTTCTCAGGGAGAAAACGCATCATTGATTCCTACAAAAAGAGATGGACACGTGTCACCCAGAATGAGAAAGAGAGGTATAGTTTTATTTTCACGATGCCATCAGTAATTAAGAGGCTCTAGAATAAAGATACAGACATAAATCTTGAGTACAGATAGAAAAGAAGAGGAAACTACAATGTAATAACCGTTTTCTCCAGAACTCGATACATAAAGAGAAGGCAGAGACACTTGGATTCTTATTTCTTTCTGACACAGAATGATATAAGAAAGAATGTGATTCAATCAAAATCATTATCGTAAAACAGAAAGAGAATGTGTACCTCGAATTCTCGTATACGTTTCCTAAGAACAAGAAGAATGTAAAACCTCATTCTATTAGTTTCCGTCAGTCTTGTTCCGTAGGATCAGACTGACAAGAAAATGAAGACATTCCTTGCAATTTCTTGTTCTTGATCTGAAGGCCAGATGTTCTCAACTCTTCCTTCTTAAGGTCCACTGGAGAGACAAGACATGAAATAAGTCCAATTGAAAGATGTGCCAAAGAAAACCAAGTCCTACAGTTTCATTTGAGTACATTTGTATTATTCCTCCCGAGAGCCTTGAACTAAACGAC
>Ga0157374_10003102_pt1 | contig 13944 bp, 7 predicted proteins | sample M25metaG_FD_115308 | JGI IMG/M metagenome (GOLD analysis project Ga0157374, IMG submission 115308) | Miscanthus rhizosphere microbial communities from Kellogg Biological Station, Michigan, USA - M2-5 metaG | ecosystem: Host-associated > Plants > Roots > Rhizosphere > Soil | place: USA: Michigan...
CTCATTAGAGGGCCGCGCGCCGCCCTGGGGGCTTACCGCACGCGAAACCGCAGTATTCGTCGAGACCGGTGCGCTCGTTGAATTGGCACTGGATCCCCCTCCGCACCCCGCCAACGCGACCGCGGCCACGAGCGCCAGGATACCCCCGGCGCTCGTGGCCTTGGCCACCGACGCTAGGAAACGCTTAGCGCCTGTTCTCTGTGCCATTGGAATGCTTCGGTCGGGAAAAAGCCGTTCCATTCAACCGAGTTGCCGATCGCTTTTAGCGAAGTGCCGGTCGCTTTGAACGTCGTCGGGCTGAACGTCGCGCTTTCGGTTGCGTTGTCGATTGAGCCACCAGCCGTGCCAGTGACTTCGACCCACGTTTCGTTCAGGACGCACAACGGGTTGCCGTAGAGAATTTTAACTTTAATACCTTTGATAACGATGTAGTTAGCGCTGCTTATCGTCGTCAGATTGGCCGGGTATGGAAGCGATAGAACTTCGATTGCTTCCACTTTACATTTGGTGTTGGTGGTGCAGTTATAGAGCGGTAGTTCGGTGAGACTTCCTTCGCCGGTACCGCTTTTATTCGAGATCGTAATATTGTAAAGGAAATTTTCACAAACGGTCGTCATTCCGGGAATCGTCAGACCACTTTTTTCAGCTCCGCCGAGAACCGTCTCCGGGCTTTTCAGTTCTTCCCCGTTGAATCTCCATGCGGGAGCCGCACCGGCCGTGCTAGCGAACACCGCAGTAACCAGTAGCACCGCGAGAACCCCTCCCAGGAAAATGCTTGTAGCTTTTTGTCTCATTATCTCATCATCTCCTTGTGCAAATCCTGCTAGGGGTTTTCTTCTTCGATGAGTTTCAGAGCAAACGGCGTTGTCTCATCGATCGTGTTGTTCAGGATCGCCGTATTATTCCCAGCCGTCGTGGTCCCTAGCTGGGAGTTAATAATTGGATTAACGAGAAAGCCGAGGATCCCTCCGCAGCCACTTGCACTTGGCGCCGACCAGTTGTTGTCGACTAGTTTGTTTTCGTTGATGTGAAGGATCAAACCTTCTTCAACGAATGAGATCGTGCCCGTTTGGCCTTCTATCGACGTGTTCGGCGCTTTCGGGCTAGTTTTGCCAGTCGTCAGTTCCCAGTTGATCGGCGAGCTACTTGAACCCACGTAGCATGATTTGCCCAGGAATGGATTTTCAAGATGGACCTTGACTGGCAGTTTCAGCGCCACACCTTCCTCGCGAGCGAGATTGTCTTCGCTGATTTGGATTTCACTCGCCGGCTTGGCAAGTTCGAGGGTCGAGGTGAGCCCAGTAAGTTTATTTTCAAAAAAGAATTTGATTAGCGCTTTGACCAATGGTGGTGAGGATGCTTCCGGCACAATGCCGGCCAGTCCACCAGGAACGTTCTGGGCCGCTTTCGAAAGCGTTATACCGTTGGTGGGTTCAAAGAATTTCGAGATTTTCGTGGTTTCATTTGGTTTTCCGTAGGCACCCTGCAGCGTCACCGGTTTTTCAATCGGCACCGACTTTTTGCCTAGTTTGACTTCGCCGCTGTTGGTGATAGAAACGATGCATCGTTTAACTTCGGTGTTTTTGAACGGGCAGTACTGGAACTTGATATACGGTTCTATTAGTTTCGCCTGAGCACTGCCAGCGAACCCAAGTGAGGTGAGCGCCACGACGAACATGGCCGCACACACCGCCCTCGTCGTCTTTCGTTGCTTTCGCATGTTCTGGTTACTCCTGTTTTGCTCGATGGACTGGGGTAACTACTTCGCATGAAATTAGGTCTGGCGGTGCGCCCTGGGGTAATCCGCGCGAGAGCGCCGGTGCTTTTTCTTTGGCTTCTTGTCGCAATCATTCTTCAACTCTGGGTTGAAATCATGTGTTTTGCCATTTTGGCCGTTCAGTTTGACCGTAGCGCGGTTGGTCGAAGTGCAGAGATTTGTACTGTTGATCAGCAATCCCTTCTTGCCTCCCTGCATGGAGAGAATGAACTTGGCGACTGGCTGGTCGGGCACCAGAGAAAAAGTGCTGCGGATGCCGCCGTTGATCGCATCGATCCGCCCATCCAGCTCTATCTCGATCGGTCGAGCCGCCGGACCTCGGAGCGTCGCTACGAGGTCGGGTAGCTCGTGATTGGAGGAGCGCAGGTAGACCGGGCCTTCTAGCGCTTCGTCGAGCAAGGGCGTGATCGCCCTAGCGTGGCCGTAGATCGAGCCGTCAGGGCAATGTTTAGCCGCGAACTGCACTCTGGTGCAAACCGTACGGATATGGGCCTGATCGAGGAACTCCGAGTGCGGCAGCGTAACCACAGCGCGAGCGATGTTGGCTTCGCCCGGCTTTGCGGTGAGAGCCCCTCGCAATTTCGGGTGGGCCCCGCGCCCGGTGCCCCCATGTAGGCGCAGAGCGAGATCCGGTTTAAAGTCGAGACCTCGACAACCTCCTACTTGGAAGTGCTGGGAGAGCGGCGCAATCTGATCCAGCACCGAGATGGCTTCACCGCTGATAGCCATTGGATCGCAACTGGTGGGATTAAGCGTGAAATCAGACCTGCTGAGATAGACGCGGACATCCCGAACCTCTAGCGGGATCCCTTTCAGGATGCGCGGAATCGGATCGCTTTTGATCGAGACCTGTGCCGTCACGGGATTGAGCTGAGCGGCGGCGCGCGTCACCACCGTGCCGAGGTCGAAGGGACCTGCAACCGCCGGCGTGATCACCGCTGCCGACAGAGGTGCGCCTTTGTAAGGGCCGGTCAGGTAGACCTTGCCTGTTGTGTAATAGGGCTCAGGACCAGCGCCTGCGCCGACTTTTACCTCACCGACTTGCGAGCTGGCCGGACAGGAAGGATTTGCCATCTCTTCGGTGCCCGTCTTGCTTGCTGCTACTGCAATAGCGGCATCGGAGCATGTCGAGATGCCGGCAAGCTTGGCCGAGAGGCCCGGCGGCAGAGTCATGTTGAGAGACTTCAGCTGCTGGGTACCGTCATCGCGCTGTAGTCGCCCAAAGAAGGAACTAAAAGAGGCGGCGATCGGAGTCAACGTACCCGCTTCGAAACTCGGAGTGTTTTGCATCGCCGCTTCACTTGAGACACATGGCCCCCCGTTTCCTCCTTGGGTCACCCTGAACGAGTCGCTGGCCAAAATCGGTTCGGTACCAGACCAGGGTGTCTCAACACTTTGAGTGCTGAAGGTGCCGCAGGTGGACGGAGTCCGCAGGGCCGCCCTAGGCCCACCGAAGAGGTCGACCTTGAAGTCTTCGAAGGGCAACTCGGGGTTTTCGCTAAAGGTGGTCCGAAGCTGGCCAGTTTCTTCATTAATAACTTCGGTCTTACCAGCAAGCTTCGCCACAATTCCGTCAGCAGGATCGTCGACGACGACGTAAACCCCGAGCAAAGAGCCGAAGGGGTTCTGGTAGGGCTGGGCAACGTAGACAGCGCCCGGCAACGGATGATCCAGCAGCGGCGTGACGACTTCAACTGTTCCTATCTTGGCGCTATCGGGACACTGGGGACGATCGGCTGAGAAGTGGACTGGTGTTTCTCCGATAGCAGACCTAAGCCCAATCTCAGAGGGCGTGCAGGCTTCGAGCCCGCCTGCTGCAGCCGGGTTAAGTGCCAGGCCCGCCGGGAAGGTCACCTGCGCGTCCTTCAGGTTTGAGGTCGCCAATTCACCCAGCTTGTTGTTTTGGGGCACGTGGAGGTCGACGTGGACGCCAGTCGGACTCTCCGCAGCGTTCGTGTTGGGCCTTAGTGTCAGCTTAGGTTCAAATCCCAATACCGAGCATCCGTTAACTCCGACCGGGTTACCTGCCACATCGGTGCTCTGGACGTTGCGCTCGTACTCGTGTTCAATTCCTGGTTCCTCCCAGCTATCAGCACGAACCGCCGTCGTGATCGGCCCCGAGCAGGCGCTCGGCATACTCAAAAACGGCGTGCTCTGGGGTGCCACCAAGCAAGTAATACTAGGTTTAACTCTGCATTCGCCACGTACCTTGCCGTGACTTGAGCTCGATGGATCCCCCCAGAGCTGCGCCTGCACGTTCAGGATCGGGTTGCGAGCAATAATGTCGTGAGTGGCGGCCGAGAGGCCGTAGTCGCCATCACTTCGAACACCGCCCTGCAGGTGGACGAAAACGCCCACTTCCAGCGCGTCAAAGGCAATCTCGGCCGGCGCCCCCGGCGGTGGCACCATGTTGTAGAGGGCGCTGATCACAAATTCTGGTCCCGCCACTTCAGTCATCACGGTGACAATTCCGACCTGCGAGGCGTCTGGGCAGCCTGGTTCAGAATTTTTGCCACTTAGGAATTGGAGCTCCGTACAGCGCACCGGCGTAGCACCAGGGTTGACGATGAGTCCACGCGGAAGGTCTGTCACCAAATCACGGGGGTGACCTGCGCCCCTCGTCGGTCCTTCTTCTGCATGTTCGGTAGGAAAGCCAAGGCTTATCGACAACTGATCGGGATGGGAGCCCGCCCGCACGGCGGGCGATCCATCGGCATTGGTCAGCAGGCTGGTCAGGCCCGCAGCGCCGGGCAGAAAGCCAAAGCCGGAAGGTTCGGCGTTGACCTCAGTCGGCGAGGTGGTGACGACCGTCGTCGCCCCACCGCCTTCAATCCTTGCTTCGGCGGGGGCGAGCGTTCCAGCCACGGCAGTTACTTCGACCGGAATCTTGGCCCCAAGCCAGCGGCTAGAGTGCACAGGACCTGGGGCGGTGCAAGTTACCGTCTGTCCGGCTGCAGCACAGTGCGGATCCGCAGAACTTGGATCGCTGCTGTCGCCTTCAGGACCAATTGGAATCGGGACGACCCCAGCTGGGAAAGTCGCAGTGAAGATCACCTGGCCGCTCGTATCAGCCGCACCAATATTTGTCGCTACCAACCGATACATTGGCGCTTCACTAGTGGTACCGACGGTGCCGGGCTCGAGGTTGGTCGGCATCGGGATCAGCGTTAGTTGCCACGCTGGGGCGAACGTGGGTGACGCCGCGAACGTGGGCGACGCGAACGCCAGCAATCCAACAAACAGAAAGACGGGGAGAATTGCAATCTTCTTTGTCTTCATCGGCCCGCCCCTCCGGTCGTCTTCGCACTTTGGTGATGGTGTATTTTGCCCGCTTTCCCCCGGTGCCTCTTCTTGTGGTGTTTCTTCTTATGAGGGCGAACGGGCTTCTGGTTGCCGGGCCCAGCGAAGCCGGCACTGCCCGGTGACTGTGTGCTAGGCGAAGGGACGGGCAGCCCTCTACAGGCTTCGCCATTACAGGGCTCCTCCCCCTGTTCATTTTGTGAAGCAAGGCCGCCATTGACGCGAACGTCGTAAGCGTCAATCAATTCGTCTTTGTCTTGCCCGACGAGCTGAGAGGCGGTGAAAATAAAGACATCTTTACCGCTTGCAGAAGCATCGGCAAAAAAGGAAGGTTCTGAGCCCTTGCCCGTGGAAAGCAGGTAGATGCAGCCGCCATTCTGTGCACCGGATTTGCAGGAGCCCGTACCCATTGCCTCCCACTCATAGACATCTTGGCAGGTGCGAGTATTATGTTCCTGCAGAGCGCTGCCCCAAGGTGCACAGCTAGAATCCCCATTGGTGTCGGCGGCGACGAGCTTGTCATTAGTCTCGAAGAAGATCATGTTGCCATCGGCCGAAAGATTTCGAGAGAGGACATCTGGTCCACCCGCTCCCAAGACGGGAGGTTGAATACTGCCGAGCGAAGCCCCCTGTCCCGGGGCGCCCGTCGGGTTACACGAGATACAAATGGGTCCGGAATCGCCGACCTGATAGCGGTAGAGCTCAGACTTTCCTTCGTTGTCGTAGGAAGTGAGTTTACGCCGAGAGCGGAAAAGGAGAGTACCTCCGTCGGACGTCACTCGTGACGTTTTCTGAGATTCTCTGGTCGCTCCTCCAAATACATCGGTAGTAGGCACCCAGTTTGCGACATCACCGTTGGCCCCTCCGCTGACATTGAGTCTGGCAATGAAGGTGCTTGCGCCGCTCGGCGTGTTGTTGTCATGCCAGAGGTAGAGATTGCATTCGCCGCTCGCCGAGTCAAAAGGACCATCGCAGCTGCCCGTTTTTGCGCTTTCGCCATTGGCGTTAGACACGCTCGTTACATTGTCGGGAACGCCGTTAGCAGCAAAGTAGACATAGGAGCCATCGGCAGAGGTACCTAGGACCCCCTGGACCTGAGCGCCGCAATAGGTGCTTGTTCCCGGGCAAGTATCAGAAGACCTGCTATCGGGAGCAAGGTCAGTAAGACGCCCGCCATCGGGAGCGCCCGCGTCGAAACGGTAGAGATCGTTGCCAGGATTTGGCTCGACCCCCTGATTAGCAGACCAAAAGATCTCCGAAGCATCGACGGCAATGCCTTCTGGACGGGCAGCCCCACCGAGGAAGCTCTGTTCTTGACTAGCCGGTGTGCCGCTGAGATCCGAGCGGCCAATCGCATTTTGGCCCGGATTTGACCAGTAGAGATGAGAGCCGTCCAGTGCGAGAGATGGAGGCTTACTGTTTGTGCCTTCTACGGAAATGACATCGGATTCTTCACTGACTCCATCCAGATTGATACTGCGGATGAAGTCGGCACTTCCGTTGGACCTGGAGTAGTAGATCTTGTCGGCGTTAACGGCGACATCACCACTAGCAGCAGGAATGAATTTTGCTTCGGCATTAGTGCCGTCAAGATTGGCGCGCGCAACGAAGCCGTTTCCATCTCCGGAGTCGAACCCAGAGTTTACCCAATACACATGAGAGTTGTCGACGGCAATCCCTCGTGGCTTGTAGCCGATGACAGTACTGGCAGCTACTCCCGGAATGAACGCCGATTCAATGTTTTCAGCTCCACCCACTCCGAGTTCGGCGCGCCCGATTGTGCCTTCGCCCGCGTGTTCTTCACCGGCATTATTGGTCCAATAGAGATGTTCGGAATCGACCGCCACGTCTTCTGGCCTACAGGTTTCCGTCGGAAATCCTTCGCAGAGGTTGGCCTTTGAAACAAATGCATCTTCAATTTCGGTTGCACCGCTGCTGCCGTTGAGCTTGGCCCGACCGATCGTTCCCTCCGTGGGACTAGCCCAGTAGATGTGTTCTCCGCTCACCGTGATTCCTGCTGCTTGAGCCGGCAAAAAGTTGAGGTTGGAAGACGTGCCAGAGATATCGGCGCGAGCAATTGCGGGGGCCGCAGGTTCCAGACCGGTAGTAGCGTCATCGGTCAACTTCTCCGAACTGGCGAGAAAAGCCTTAGAGCCATCTGCGCTGGCAGCCATGAAGGTGGCAGGCTGTGTGCCGGTCGCGTCGTGGTGATTTGGACCGGTGCCGTTGGTCTTCTGAGAAGCGGAAACGTGAATGGTGCACGCGAGGATCGAGTCCGGTTTGCAGTTACCTTCTCCATCCTTTTCGGCGGTTTCAGGCATAGCCGGGTTTTCGCGCAAGTAGATCTGGCCCCCGGCCGTGAAATAGACCGAACCGTCGGTGGCAACCGCGCGCATATCCCGTGTATATCCGGCGCCACCAAGCTGGCCGGCCAGCGAGCCTCCAGGCGGGACAGAGCCGTTGGGAAGGATACCGGCAAGTCGGATGATACCCGGGTTTTCACTATTCCAGGCGTAGAGATTCAATCTTCCCGCAGCCGGGGCTGGACTACCCGAAGGGAGAGGGAGCGGTTTGTCGGCCCCAAAGAGAACGTCTGACCCATCCGCGGATACTCCAGCGAGACTGTAGCTTGGAAATGGATTCTGACTGGGAACAATCGTGGCCATCGATCCATCCGCGCTCGAGCGCGACAAAAGAGCTCTTCCGACGTCAACCTTGGTAGCTGAGTCAAACACCTGGGCAAAGTCCGGTGTCCAGCCGAGAACCCTGGCTCCCTGAGCGATGTTCGCGGAAGGAAGCAGGCCTTGGGTGGACCAACTATTCCCGTTGCGACTGGCAAGATAAGTGGCGAATTCCTGCGCGCCGGTTCCACCTGGAATTCCAGCAGCGCTTTCGAAGCTAACTGCGTCGCCGTTGACGGAAGCCTTAGCCGTAGCTATCAGGGCCTGCACACTGCCACCGTTCTTATTCACAGGCGTCGCCTGCTCATAAGCACGACAGTCCGGCAACACCGCAGAAAGTCCAGTGCGCAGCGCATTGTTGCCACACGGTTCTACGGCGTTGGACGACGAAAACGTCCTAAACGAACGAGAAACTTCCTCGCTCGTGCCGGTCGAATTGGAGGCGAGGAGACGATAGCGGTATGCCGTCTCGGCACTTAGACCGTTGATCTGTTCGGCAACTGCAATGTTTGTGAGACCCGAGCCGATCGCGGCCGGGGAGACTGGAACCTGAATAGGTAGTTCTGGGCCAGAAAAACTTTCGCCGTTTGCCACAAAGGCGGCCTCAGTCAGGTATTCAAACTGATATGTGGTCGCTTCGCCCTCGGGATTGACTTGAGCTTCCAGCCACGCCGAGCTGGCAGTGATATGTGTAGCCGCCGCCCCACTTACGGCTGGCGGCGCAGTGAAAGTCGCGGTAACCTTTTTGTTGGCGGTCAACATCACCTCGCACGTCAAGGTGGCACCGGTTTCGTCACAACCCGCCGCTTCGGCATCGGTGCCATGCCAGCCAGCAAATTTGTCATTACCATTTGGCACGGCGACGAGCGTGACCGCTTCGTCTACTCCAAATTTTGCTTTGCAAAGGACTCCACAGCTAATAGCCGCGGGCGAACTGGTCACAGTGCCCGTGCCCGCCCCGGCCTTTTTTACTTCTAGTTCGAATCCAGTCGTCGGCAGTGGCCCATAGGCGCTCACCTTGCCAAGACTGGTGACGTAGAGGGTGCCGTTGTTAGCGCCGCCGCTGTTGTCGACGGCGAGGGAGGACGGTTCGGCGGTGGCGAAGGGTTCGCCGTTAAAGGATTTGAGAATCTGGCCGACGAGAGCGCCGGAGGGCTTGAACTCGTTAACGAGGAGATGCGCTTCGTCAAAGGCAAAGACATTGCCGTCTGACTGGTCGACGGCGATGTTGAGTAGTCCCCCTCCGCCATCCATACCTCCGTCGGGCGTTGTAGAGCCGTCGATTTTCTTGGCCGGAACCGTGAGACTTACCGCCGGGTCGAAGATATAGATTTCCTTCGCCGTATTATCCCAGGCGTAGATCTCGCCGGTGGGCCCGTAGACATCCACGCCCGAGTATTTGGCGCCGGCAACACCAGTGCCAATCGTGCCATTAATCAGGGTGCCATTTGGCTGATAGGAGCGAATGCCACCACCAGCGGCGATGTGGGAGACGTAGACGGAACCGCTGGCAGGATCGACCGCCACCCCACCGGCGGCACCAGAATCGAGGACTCCATTGCCATCTTCTGCACCTGGAGAACTCTCGCCGATCGATGCATCGGGGCTGTAGGTAGTTCCGGCGGTTGGCGGGAAGCTAGATGGCTTGTACTTGGTGACCTTACCTAGAAATTCCTCGACATAGAGATTGCCACCGGAGTCAACGGCAACTTCACAGGCGCTGGAAGAAGAGAAGCTGGTTAGTTCGGCACCCCCGCTATCGAAGATCTTGACTTCGCCGAAGGTGCCAACGTAGAGATCGCCAGAGGAATCTACTGCAGCTCCGCAGAGGAATTCGCCAGGGATGCTCTGGCTGAGAGACGGAATGGGAAACCGTGTCGAAATGGCGGCCTGAGCGTTAGCCAAACCAAATGCCACTAGAAAAACCACGGCTAGCGCGGCACATCCAGTCAACTTCAAACTGGCGCCCTCTCCTATTCGGCGAACTTTTCCGCGAGGGCCACCTTTGACATACCCCGCCGGCATCACCAATTTTCCCCTGCTCATCTGTCACCCCTTTTAATCAACTTCACCCTCCCCCAAGCCCGGAGCGTGAGGCCGACACTAAATAGTGCGGCCTCACGCTGGGTCTTCTATTTCACTTAAACTTTACAGCCACTAATGTGCGTTGCTATTCGGCTCCCCATTTCTTATTCAGATTTGCACCTGTAAGGTGGGCCTGAGCGGTAGCTCCATCAAGCCAAGCCGGATGCCCGCCGAATGCCAATTTGTCACTTGGGAATAATGATTCAAGTGTCGCCTGCGGAATTGTCTTTAGTTCTTGGTTCACAGACTGTGTTAAGGCTCCCGGCAATTCAAGTACGGTGCTGCCCGTGATTACATTTTCTAACGGCAGCGTACAGGGTTCGGGAGAGAAGTACACTGTAGTGAAGGGGGTTTTCACGCCACCCACTTCTTTTTCCTCGAGTAAGAGGTAGTGTTTCACCGGTGCCGTACCCATTAAGATGAGTAAGCCTAAGCCGCTCGCCGTGATGTCTCCAGCGTTCGTTTTAGCTTCCATGTCCGCTTTTGTTGGGTAGACGAGACAGGTTTTTACTGCTCCTTCTACCGTGCATCCTAACGCTAAGAGAGTCGCGTGCGCCGTCCCTCCTAATAAGACTGTCGCGCTTGTGACGTCTCCACTGGTGCAATTGATTGTCACAACGGTGGGGACTAAGAGCGTTCCTGCCCCGGCTGTTCCTGCGACGGTTTCGGAAGCTACGGCCTTCGTCGTAAACGTCCCGGTCGTTTCAGGCGAGCCATTCGTAAGCGTGAATTCGCCGGCCTGTGCTGCGGCTGCAGTCACCGCCAATACGCTGAGTGCGGCCAGCAACGACAAACCAAGGATCTTGATTCCATGTCTTCCTTGTCTCATATTTCCTAAATTTCCTCTCACTTTGTAGTTACGGTGCGTGCGAAATCGATACAAACCCAAACCCCGCACAGTTGTGAGCATCGCGCCTTACCCCAGCTCCGGTCAAGCGCTCGGCCCTGTCGGTTTTCCATATCCGCTGATGTTTTCTATGCCGGGACGTCGGTCGCCAGGTTCGTGAGACTCTGCCGCACCATGGCGGGCTCACTGCCGCAAGAAGCGGAGCCACGCGAGCGTGCTGGACGACCTCGACCCGAAACACCGGCGACCCCATGAGCCTATTTAGGCCGTTTGCTCGTAACGAATCGCGGCTACCGCCGCGGGCGCTCCGATTGCTGGTGCCAGTGCCAAGTAGGCGAGAGTCGCCGCGATCTGAGGACCTTGGGGCGCAGGGTTTCTAATCACGTGATGGTGAAAGAGGGCCCAGATGGCGTTCTTGGAGGCCTCATCAGAAAGTCCGACGAGGCGATGGCTGGATGGAACGCCGGCTTGAACCTGATTTGCAATACCCACGATCAAACTTTGACGCCAGAGTGACCCATCGGAGCCCGGTGCAAAGTAATCGTCCAAGCAGAGGCCTACAAGGAGCGGATCGCTTCCAATCCGATTACAGAGGGAGGCCGTCGCGCGATATACACCGCCGGCCCAGGTGTGGCCGGAAGATTGGGCGCGGGCCGCCTCGGCCAGGGCCTCCCCTGCGCAAAATTCCAGGGCAGCCAGGAAACACTCGTCAACACTCTTAAAATGGACATCGAAGGCCGCACGAGAGATGCCCGCACGGGCGCGGATGCGGGGAATGGTCAGGTAACCGTACCCGCGGGCAGCGGCAAGCTTGGCGACGGCGGCAAGGATGATCCCGCGGTCACCATGTGGCGGCCACCCCTGCCCGCTACCGTTCTCCGAGGTCACCGGAGTTGGTGACAGCTCAGCGTTTCTACCGGCCCCGACCGATCGCCGATCGAGAACGGCCAGCTCGCCGGAGGCCTTGCCGGGGAAACACAGTGCCCACGCCCCTAGCTCGTCCCCTAGCCCGGTCACCTCACTGGTCCGACCTGCAAGTAGCCGAAGACGGGCGACCCGTGCCACCCCGGCGACAATCCCCTCAACTATCAGCGGTGGCACAGGAATCCCATCGGGGCCCCGACCAAGGCTCTCGCCGATCATCGTCTCGAGCGTGCGCTCAGTACGCCAGGCTTGCTCGAGCGCGTTGCTCCCAGCATCGTAGGCATCGATCAGTGCGAGGCGCGCCGCGTCGGGCCCACTTCCCACTTCCCGCAAGAACGCGTTGAGCATCAACCGAGATCGCTCGCGCCAGTCGGGCTCGTCTGCCTGCGCGACAACGATCCGCCGAACCGCACCGCGCACGACCAGCTCGTGCGTACGCAGGAAGCAGTCCGCTTTGCTATCGAAGTGCTCGTAGAAGGCACGCGTAGAGACTCCTGCCAGCCGCACGACGTCCCGCACTTTGACGGCGCCGTAGCCGCGCGCACCGACAAGCGCGACCATCGCCCGATGGATCCGCGTGCGTTGGTGGGCAGAGACCTGAGCTGTCGGCAGCCCGGGCCCGGGGCTCAGCTTGTCGTAGAAGATCTCTGGAGCCTCAACGGCTTCCGTCGCTACCGGCATCTCCCGCGCCAAAGCCAAATTCGCATCCCTTCCAACCCATCGCTCCACGACCCGATACCCCCCTTCAACGCGCCTGCCGTATCAAGAAGTCTTCCGTTAGTACCCGAAGGTACTCAATTGGTACCAGATCGTGCTTAGGCTTTCAACTTTCCTGACCGAAGGATGGCCAAAGCGGCCCGGCGGCTGGAAAGCGGGATCAGAAAATCGGCCTTGCGGGACCAGGCAGCCCCGAATCCGGGGAACTAAGAGCCCGCTGGCGGACAAGCAGGTTCTGTTGGCTCGTCTACAGGGACGCCGAAGACGAGACCGGACCGTGCCCGCCAGTCATCTTGCCCCGCGAGGAAGACAGTTGTCGATGCGCGCCGCCAGCAAGAGGGAGCTTGAACCCGCTGGCCCGACGCTTTCGAGGCCGCCGGGGAGTCCCGGCGGCCTCGATCGCTTCGCTTACCCTGTGAACTAAGGGTTTTCTTCGTCGTTTTTGTTCACTGCAAATGCAGTAGAGAGACTGATCGTGTTACCCAGGATCGCGGTGTTGTGCCCTGCCGCAGCTGGGACACCAACCGATGCGTTGATGATCGGATCCAGGATGAATGAGAGCAGACCCCCGCAACCGCTTGCTCCAGGTGCAGACCAAGCGTTGTCGACGAGCGACGCTCCATGCAACACCAGGATCCGGCCTTCCTCGAGGAATTCGCCGGTGCCGGCGGTGCCCGTAATCGCTTTGTTCGGAGCGGGTGGGCTGGTCGTTCCGGTGGTCAGTTCCCAGTTGATCGGAGAACTGCTAGACCCGACGTAGCAGGATTCGCCGAGGAACGGGTTTTCCAGATGGACCTTGACCGGCATTTTCAAGCCGATGCCTTCTTCTTCGGCGATGTGATTCTCACCGACGCGAATTTCGCTTGCCGGCTTGGCCAGTTCGAGGGTCGCGTTGACCCCGGTCAGGCCGTTTTCGAATGTCAGTTCGCAGCTCACTCGCAAGAGGAAATTGCTGATTTCTTTACAGTTAACAAGTCCCGCGAGCCCGCCGGGGACGTTCTGCGGGGCTTTTGAGAGCGTTATGCCATTGGTCGCGGCGATGAATTTCGAAAACCCTTCGGTCGGGGCCGTGTAGCCGCCCTGCAGGACTACCGGTTTTTCGATCGGCACTTTCTTGTTGCCGAGGACGACTTCGCCTTTTTCGGTCACCGAGTAAAGACACTTCAGCGTTTCGGCGTTTTTGAAGGGACACTGGGCAAATTTGGTGTAATTGCCAGTGAGTTTTGCCGACGCACTACCGGCGAGTGCGAGCGAGGCCAGCGCCAGCGCGAGTAGCGCCATGCCGACAACCCTCAGTCGAGACTGTTGTATTCGATTCACTTCTCTCTCCTTTTTCTTGCTTATGGATCAGGAAGGTGGAAGGTCAAACGATCTAGCTACGAGCGCAAAAAGTGGGTAGAAGGCCAACGCTGCGCGACATGTACGTTTCGCTCGAGCCGGATGAGGTCGAGGCTGCCGAGCTCGACGAGGTTGAAGTTGCTGTGCTTTTGGCAGCCGCGAGCGCCGGGATCGACCCGGCGCTCGCGAGCTTGCCAAGCGCCCCTAGGAGACGCTTATTGCCTGTTCTCTGTGCCATTCGAACGCTTCGGTCGGGAACACGCCGTTCCATTCGA
>Ga0157374_10003104_pt1 | contig 13938 bp, 10 predicted proteins | sample M25metaG_FD_115308 | JGI IMG/M metagenome (GOLD analysis project Ga0157374, IMG submission 115308) | Miscanthus rhizosphere microbial communities from Kellogg Biological Station, Michigan, USA - M2-5 metaG | ecosystem: Host-associated > Plants > Roots > Rhizosphere > Soil | place: USA: Michigan...
ATCGGTGGCGGAGCAGCGGTTGTCGGTTGAGAGAGTGCCTGCGTCCCGCACGATGAAGAGGATTCCATCGCCGCCCGGAGCAAACTCAGGAAGAGCGAGAATCGTGGGGACATTGGTCTGAAGCCATTGATCGGCAGCCGCGAGCGAGCCGTCATGTGCATCCTCATCTCCGTCTGGAGTGACGTAGGCGAAGTTGGGCGTTTGATTGTTGGCGATATCGGTTGCGAGCTGGGTGTAGGGGACGCTATTTTTTTCCTGACCCGTTCCCGGGCAGACGTCGGAGAAGTCGATAAGAGGATTGTGGCGGCGGTAGTAGGCGTCGGTGGTTCCACTTTTCAGCCCCTGGTATCCAGCGTAGGGCATGTTTTGCTGATAGCTACGCCATGTATAGCCCTGCTTCAGGAGTTCGCGGACAACATTGTCGTCTTTGTGGTCGCAGGAGGTGGTGTTGTTGTTGAGCTCGACGGGAGCTCCGGCTACGAACCACATCAAAGCGGGGAGCGAGCTGTGCTGATTGGAGTAAAACTGCGCAGCTAGTCCGTACTGCTGGATAAGGCGGTTGTAGTAGGGCATTTGCGAGCTGCCAACTACGGACTCATAGCTGTGGTTTTCTTCCGTAATGATCCAGACATGGGAGGATCGGGGAACGGTCTGAGCGTTGAGGCATGCGGCAAAGGCCAAGAGCAGGAGCGCAGGAATACGAGCAGGGATCGCCTTCATTGGGGGTGTCCGTTGGAATTGATTTTTGGAACGGCCGAGGCAGGCAGCTAGGGGAGCAGTGAGGGTTCCAAGGATCGCGAGGAATGTGATGAAGACTTATCGGGTAATAAGAAGGTCTTGCCTGGATATTAGTTTCGCATTTTGGGAGCTCTTACTGGCTAACTCGGATGCAAGTTATGGGATTTATGTCGTCCGGCACATCGACTATCGCGGTGGCGGGATTCGGACAACGACCGCGCGGCACGAGCGAACAGGGCCGCACTGGGTAGGCTTGAGGGACTTATCAAGGCAGATTTCTACGGCTGTGAGGTAGTTATTGCCGCAACTGACCGCGAGGCTCTCGCGGGGGATCCGGGGATTCTCGACCATGAAAAGGTTCATGATCTGGTTAGGTGACATGGAAGTTTGTTGCGTGAGGGTCTGAAGTCTCTGCGGTACGGTTACAGACTTGTATGCGACGCGGGCGGTGGCAAGGAAAGAGTCGGCCGAGAGACCAGAGCAGGTGCCATGAGTGCGCCACTCGTGTTGCAAGAGACCCTGGTCGGGGTAGATGTCTTTGAAGGCTGCAGGGTCGGACGGACCGGGGGCGCTGGAGCAGTTTTCGGGGTAGGTGCCGTCGTAGTTCTGCGGCCAGAGACCATGAAGGACGAAGGTGGAGTGCATGGCGCACTCAGGGGCGTCGGAGTGGGAGTGGCAGAACTCGGGTGACCAGGAGAGGTTGAGCAGATAGTAGTCAAAACCGGAACCGATCGGGAGGGCTGCGCGCTGGGCGGAGGAAGAACTAGAGGATGCAGCGGGGACGGTGGAGGATTTGCATGCGATGAGGGAGAGTAGGAGTGCGAGGCTCACGGAGAAGGCCGCGGGTTTCATGGGGGGAGGATAGCAGGAAACGGTTTCCCGCCGTCCGGTGGCTGTTCTCAGCTGCTTATTTCTAGAGAGCAATGGCTCTCTTTTTTTCGCGCTTTTCCTTGTACATGGCTTTGTCCGCGCGGGCAACGACGGCCTTAAGGGGCTCAGTTGAGCCCGGCTCACTGGCTGCGTAACCAAGACTCAGAGAGATGCTGTGACCATCCATGACGTTTCTGGCAGATGCGGCGGAGCGAAGCCGCTCTATGGCGGTCGAGATTTCAAGCGGCTCGAAGAAACCTGCTACGACAAATTCGTCACCGCCAAGACGACCGATAACGTCGGTCTCGCGAAATGTGGAGGAGAGCAGCCTTGCGGTCTCGATAAGAAAGACTGACCCCGTGCTGTGCCCCAGCGTGTCATTGATGACTTTCAAGTTGTCCATATCGACGAAGAGAACGCCAAATGGCTGACGCGATCGAGCTGCGAGCCGATAGGCCTGTTCGGCGAAAAGGTTGAAGCCCCTGTAGTTGTAAAGACCAGTGAGCTCGTCGCGGAGGTTGAGTTGCTGAATCTCCGACTGCATGCGAAGGATCAATCGCGAAAGCCCGAAGAGCAGTACGAACGAGATGAGGGTTGCGGATGAGGACAGGATCGCGGTGACGTAGTGGGTTGGAACGAGATGAGAGTCCAGCAAGCGAGCGCGGCTGACTTCGCGGATGATGGGGAGAGTAAGGAGAAGCGGCGCAAGGATCCGAGCGAACTGTCCGTCGACTCCGCCGGTGAGTAGAAAGGAAAAGACGCCGAATTCGGCACGGCGAAGAACTGCAGTGACGGTGAGGAGCCCGAGACAGGCGAGGGTAGGGAGCTTGACAGGGCCGACGACGGACGAACCGGGGATCTGCATCAAGCCATAAATGAACTCAGAAAACAGCACCAATACGATGAACGCGAGGATGCACGTCAGGCCGTCTGTGATGTGACTGAGCAGAGAATTGCTTGTGCGAAGGAAGAAGATGACGGTCCCGACAAGCAGAAATGCGACCGGCGCCAGGAAAAAGCGGCCGATGTGCGGATCGAGTGAATGATCCGTCGGCGAAGGGTTCGTGTTTGAATAGGCGAACCACAAGGCAGAGACAGCGATGATTGCTGTTGCGGCGCTGAGGAGATAACCGGCACGCCGAAGCCGTTCTGTTCGTCCGCTTTCAAGAAAGAAGAGTGCGAGCGACGCGCAAAGAGCTCCCGACGCAGACGACAGCCGCATGTGGAGCAAGGTGGAAGGAAGGTAATGCTCGAGTGGGGCAAAGAAGAACGATAGAACGTTGAGCAGGGCGATCTGCGCGGAGGTGATGAGGCAGATTTGTTCAAGAAAGAAAACGCTATGAAGTAGATTATGGCTCGGTTCGTGAATGTTTGAAGCCCGTATCGGCATGATCCAAGATTCCGAACGCTCAGCGCAAAAATGAGATGTAGTTGTCGGGCTTTCCCTACCTTATAGCAGTTGAGGGCTCAGATCGGAGTGCAACTTTTGTTTGAGTGCGGAGTTGTGTTCCCTTGTAAACAAAACTGACTTTGAATCCAGCGAATCAGCGGAGGACAGCTGGAGGGGCTTCAAAGCTGGAGAGCTCAGCGAAAAGGTTTTCGGGGAGCTTGAGGGAGGCGGAGGCGATGTTCTCTTCGATGTGCGCTACGGAGGATGTGCCCGGAATGGGCAGCATAATGCGCGAGCGGGAGAGGAGCCACGCGAGGGCGACCTGCATGGGAGTGGCGCTGAGATCGCCTGCGATGCGGGTGATCAAATCGTGCGCTTGCCTGTTTTGACCGAGCGGAGCCCAGGGGATAAAGGCGATGCCGAGTTTCTCGCAGTGATCGAGAAGGTAGTCCCACTCGCGGTCGGCGAAGCTGTAGCGGTTCTGCACCGAGACAATGGGAACGATTTTTCGAGCGCGCTCGAGGTGTTCAAGGGTGACGTTCGAAAGGGCAACGTACTGGATTTTGCCTTGGGAGCGGAGGTCGGCGAGGCACTCCATCGATGCGTCGAAGGAGACCGCAGGGTCGGGAATGTGAAGCTGGTAGACGGCAATGCGATCGACGCGGAGGCGCTTGAGGCTGCCGTCGACGGCTTCGCGAAGGTGGTTGGGGCTGGCATTGTGGATCCACTGGCCGGGACCAACGCGCTGCCAGCCTCCCTTGGTGGCGACGACAAGATCGGCCGGGTAGGGGTGGAGGGCTTCGGCGATGAGCTCTTCAGAGATGTTGGGGCCGTAAGAGTCAGCGGTGTCGATGAAATTGACGCCAAGCTCTACAGCCCGGCGCAGGGTCGCGATTGCGGCTTCTCGGTCCGCGGGCGGTCCCCAGATGCCCTTGCCAGTGATACGCATGGCGCCGTAGCCGAGGCGGTTCACCGTGAGTTTGCCAAGAGAGACGGTTCCGGCGGTGGCGGCAGGGGTTGCGAGCATGAGGACTCCTTGATGACTAGGATGGTCGGCGACGGGATGGGGTGGCAAGGGGAAAACAGGCCCTCCCGCCTCATCTCAAGTTCCGCGACCCGCATGTCATGAAGAGGATGTTTCTAAATTCCGGGTCCAAGCGGCGAAGGGACCGGGGCGACCAGCATGGTTTGGGCGTCCGCACGTCTAAAATCAATAGTGATGGCGGATACGCTTTATTTGAGTCTGTGGTACCCGAATTTGCGATTGGCGGGTTTGGGAGAGAAGCTGACGGCGGTGCTGGGGGCGTTTGCGAAACACGGCGGCGAGCCGCGGGTTTATTCAGCGACGGTATGGCCTGTGAGTTGGAGCGAGACTCCGGCCTTTCAGCGTGTGTACGGGCATGGCGAACGCGGAGCTGACCCGAAAACCGCTGTCGAGGATGCTCTGGAACTGTTGCATGAAGACTACGCATACGAGTTTCAGATCGATTGGTCCCTCTGGGAATACGAGGCAGCCGGTGCGGGCATGGACTCGCGCTGGGTAAAACAGCCCAGGCTGGTGAGGGTGGTCGGATATGGACCTCTTTTTGATGAAGGAGCATACGAGCAGGACGGCCACATCCGGCTCGATTTCGGGAGCGACGCGCCGTTTCTAGACGAGGAGCTTGAGCTCGATGCCGATACTGCGAAGCACGTGGAAGAGAACGTCCGGCAACTGGTAGGGCTGACGGCGGCGGTGGAGAAGGAGTCAGGCGCAACAGCGCGGCTTCTGTGGAGCGAGCTGGGTGAGAGCCTGGCGCAGAGGCTGGCTGCGCGGCTGGGCATGGCAACGAACTAAGGAGAACGGTGCGCTTCACAATCGAGCGACTGCGTACGTTGGTCCTGGTGGCTGGAGTGCTGCTGGTCATTGCGCTCGGCGTGTTTCTCGGCGTGGGAAGGTTTCGGAATCGATTCAACAAGAAAGACATTCCTCATGCGTTGGGGCTTGGCATCCAGGAGGAGGCGAACGGGTTTGTGTACACGCACGACGTGCGAGGACACACTCTGTACCGCATTCGTGCGTCGAAGCAGTTGCAATTAAAGAAAGAAGGAAAGGTTTTTCTGCAATTGCACGATGTTTCGATTGAATTATTCGCTGAGGATGGAAGCAGAGTCGACCGGATTGAGGGCGGCGAGTTCGAGTACAACCCGGGCACAGGAATTGCGAAGGCGATGGGTCCGGTTGAGATCACATTGATGAAGCCGTCTGTTGCCCCCGCCATTGCCCCGAAAGCAGCGGCGGGGAATGCGATCGGATCGAAGCAGGTGCCGGGAAGTCTGGCGTCGGCAGCGCAGCGGGCAGCTAGCGGCGAGGTCCATGTAAAGACAAGCGGATTGATTTTCAATCGCGGAAGTGGCGAGGCATCTACCGAGGACAAGGTGGAGTTTTCCCTGACACAGGGAAATGGCAGCGCAGTCGGTGCGAGGTACGACGCGCACGATGGAGTGTTGGTCCTGGATCACGATGTTGAATTGAGTGTCGCCCGGGGAACCCAGCCAATGAAGATGTTCGCGCGTCATGCGGAATTCAACCGCGACGATCAGGCGTGCACATTGCAGGCAGCGACCGTTCGATATGGGGATAACGTTTCAAGCGCGGAGAGCGCGAAGATAACTTTTCGCGGGGACGGATCGGCGGAGCGACTGGACGCGGCTGGGAGCTTCTCGATAAGGACGTCGACGGGAGGGAAAATTGCGGCTCCGAAAGCAACATTGAGCTTTGACGAACATAACGAGCCATTGCATGGAAAGCTCGAGGGCGGGACGACGATCGATTCAGAAAGCAATGGCCGGAAGATCAATGGCAGCGCGCCTTCGATGGAACTGGCGTTCGCGGCGAAAGGCCTGTTGCGGAGCGCGCACCTTGAGCGGGGCGTACAGATTGCGAGCGACGAGACCAACATAACTGAGAAGTCGCATCGAGAATGGACATCGCCAGTACTGGATATTGCCTTCAGAGAGGCTGCAAAAGGGAAGGTTGAACCGGCGTCCATACATGGCATGGGTGGAGTAGTCGTAGCAGCATCAACACAGCGCGGCAGCGGTCCAGTCGCGCCGGAAAAGCTGATGGCGGATGATTTGACTGGAGCGTTTGATGCTCATGGGGCGTTGAGCGCGTTCACAGGCCGCGGGCATACTGCGATTACGCAGACGACAGCGGCGGGGGTGCGGCAGTCGACGACTGGCGATGTAGTGGTCGCGCATCTGGCACCGGCGCAGAGAACGAATGGGAAAGGTTCGCGGCAGGGCGGGCTGCAGATCAGTTCGGCAACTGTGGATGGACACGTTGTTCTTGTGCAGCAACCTGCCGCGAAGAACGGGCAGGCACAAGCCGCGGTGAAGGCGACGGCCGGCCACGCGGACTCCGATGAAGGTCGATCGTGGCTCCATCTCACCGACAGTCCCCGGGTGAGCAACGGTGGGCTGGAAATTACAGCGGACAAGCTGGATGTATCGCAAGAGTCGGGTGATGCAGTTGCTCGGGGCAACGTGAAAGGTACCTGGACCGGAGAAGCTAAGCGCGAGAAGGGCGGCGATATTGCCGTGGACTTCGGTGCGCAGGGCTCTGTTCACGTGGTTGCCCAGGAGGCTGAGCTGAAGCGATCAAGCGGTGCTGCGACGTTCAAAGGGAATGTGCGCTTATGGCAGGAAGGGAACTCGATTGCCGCCCCGCTGGTTGTGCTGGACCGGACAAAGCAGACGCTGTCGGCACAGACGACAAACGCGAAGATGCCTGTTCAGGTGGTCCTGGTAAGCGCGATGGCTGTGTTGCCAGGGGAAAAGGCCAAGCCCAAGCAGACTGAGCCGTCGGTGATAAGAGTGAGTGGAGGCGATCTCAGGTACTCCGGGGAAGAACGCAAGGCTGTCATGCATGCGGGGATGGCAGGGAGCGTCATAGCCAACACGGCGGATGCAAAGACGACGTCGAATGAAGTTGAGCTGGTCCTGCTTCGTTCTGAGGATCGAGCGCGCAATGCCGCCGGCGGCCAGGTGGACCGCATGACGTCGCGAGGACACGTAGAGGTTTCTTCGGCGGGGCGGCGGGGTATTGGAGAGCAGCTTGTTTATTCAAATGAAACAGGGGATTTCGTGCTCACGGGCACGGCTCAGGAGCCACCCCAATTGATCGACCCTGCGCACGGGACGGTAACGGGGCAAGCTTTGATTTTCAATAGTCGCAATGATAGCGTCAGAGTCGACGGCGAGGGGCAGAAGACGACGACCATGACGAGAGCGCCGAAGTAGTGGAAGAGGAGCTGCCAGCATGACGGGCCCGAGAGTTCGATGGAAACACTGATCGCTGAGGGAATCGGCAAGACGTACAAGGGCCGCCAGGTGGTGCGCGGGGTCACGCTGAAAATTTCGCGTGGAGAAGTTGTTGGCCTGCTGGGGCCGAATGGCGCCGGCAAGACGACGAGTTTCTACATGATTGTGGGCCTGGTGCCGCCGGAGTCGGGGCGCATTCTCGTCGACCAGAACGATATTACGCATGTGCCGATGTATCTTCGCGCGCGCAATTTCGGGATTAGCTATCTTCCTCAAGAACCATCGGTATTTCGCAAGCTGACAGTAGAAGAGAACATTCTGGCGGTGCTGGAGGCTCAGGCTCTGGATACGCGGGAGCGCAAAGGCAGGGCGGAGCGACTGATAGCCCAGCTGAACCTTGGGCACATCCGCGGAACCAAAGGCTATGCACTCTCCGGGGGCGAGCGGCGACGGGTGGAAATCGCGCGTTCGCTCTGCATCCAGCCCAACTTCATCCTGCTGGATGAGCCATTCAGCGGGATCGATCCGATCGCGGTGGCGGAGTTACAGAAGATCATCTTTGATCTCAAGTCGGCTGGCATCGGGATCTTGATTACAGATCACAACGTGCGGGAGACGTTGAGCGTGACGGATCGCGCATACATCATTTCGGAAGGGCTGATCTTCCGGGCTGGGACGCCACATGAACTCGGAAATGATGTTGAGGTGCGGAGAATCTACCTTGGAGAGGGATTCTCGTTGAATTGAGTCCCGCTTGGCTCCTGCAGAAAATTTCTCCCTGGAATCCGCAAAGTCACCTGATCGCCGCCCAGTACCGCGCTGCTGATGCGGGTTGTCCCGGCTGTCCTTCCATCGCCCCGCCGGGGAGTCATGATGGGTGATCAGATTCTGGATTAAAAGGCTTTAACAAGTTGCGGGTGCAGGGAATCCTGCTACCCGATTACACTAGTTGGTAGTCCTAAAGGGAATCGAGTTCCTTGTATGGCGCTGTTGCAGCCCAAATTGAATCTCAAGGTGGCACAACGCCAGGTCCTCACGCCGGGCCTGATGCAGATGGTGAGCGTACTTGCGCTCAACAAGCTCGAGCTGAAGGAGATGATCGATGCCGAGATGGTGGAGAACCCCGTCCTGGAAGAGATTGACGAATCGGTTCCAATGCTGGATGAGGTGGCAAGCAGGCAAGAGCAGGATCTACTTCCGGAACGGGTGGACGCGCAGGCGGACGCCGCGACCGAGCCAAAGGATCCTTTCGCCGAGATTGATTTCGGGTCGTACTTTCAGGACTACCTTGACCCGGGCTATCGCACCCAGCCGGAATATGAGGACAGCGAAAAGCCGTCGTTCGAGAACTTTCTTTCGCAACCTACTACGCTCACCGATCACCTGGCGTGGCAGCTGGGAGCACTGACACTTGAGCCGGAGCTGGAGATCGCAGCGGACTTCATCATTGGAAACCTGGATGAAGACGGGTATCTGACGGTCAACCATGACGAGCTGATCGAGGCCTTCGCGCAGTTTCCTGAAAACAAGGATAGAGAGCGGGAGGCGCTTGGCGAGCAAATCAGGCGGGGAATCGATCTGGTGCAGCATCTTGATCCGGCCGGTGTGGGCGCGGCGGATCTGAAGGAATGCCTTCTGATTCAGATAACGGCCCAGCAGCTTGAATTGAAGCAGGTCTACGCCAAGCACGAAGAGGATGGATACGACGAGCCAACGGAGAGCCTGCGCGCGGAGACGGATGCGAAGCTCGAAGAGCGGCGGCGTTCGATGGAGGTGGGCGCTCAAATCGTACAAAACCACCTCCAGTTGCTGCAGAAGCGGGATGTGAAGGATCTGGCCAAGGCCCTCCACGTGAGCCCAGAAGAGGCACATGCAGGCGTAGAGTTTATCCGCACACTCGAGCCGAGGCCCGGAAGACTTTACAACCGCGAACAGACAAGGTTGATCGAGCCGGACGTAGTTTTCACGAAGCGCGGCGGGGAGTGGGTTGTTTCGATGAATGAAGAGGACCTTCCCAGCCTGCGGCTGAGTTCGCGCTATCGGCGCATGCTGACTGCTGAGGGCACAGAGAAGGAAGTGAAAGAGTACGTCAAAGAGCGTTTCCGGTCGGCCATGCAGCTGATGCGTAACATCGCGCAGCGTAAGAGCACCATTGTGCGGACGTGCGAAGTGATTGTGCGGAGGCAGCAAGACTTTCTGGATCAGGGAATCGAGGCGTTGCGGCCCATGATGATCAAGGAAGTTGCAGAAGAGATCGGAGTGCATCCGTCAACGGTGAGCCGGGCGGTGGCGAACAAGTATGCGCACACGCCGCAGGGTGTGATCGAGCTGCGATTCTTCTTCTCAGAGGGAGCAAACGGTCCGGAAGGCGCGGATACACCGCTGCTATTGCTGAAGCGTAAGGTGCGAAAGCTGATCGATGAGGAAGACGCGAAGAAGCCCCTCACGGATGATCAGATTGCGGCGGAGCTGCAGCGGCAGGGGATCCAGTTGACTCGCCGGACGGTAGCGAAGTATCGCGAGGACATGAATATTCCTTCCACCCATCAGCGGCGCAAGCGGGACGAATAACTCTCTCGGGAGCATTCCTGCTGCCGAGAGTGCATTGAAGTCGCATTCTTGCCTTCCGAATTCTGATTTTCTTGCAATCAGCTCTCCTGTGGCCGTACCATCTTCTCACCGCGTAAGTTGAAGAACCTACTCGCCTTCCCCCGTTCGTATCTGGATCGCATTGTGCCCGAAGATGCAATGAGGTCATTTCGTGTCTGTGTTGAAGACAAGCTTTTCTGAAGGCGAGCTGATTGCTGGCAACTACCGGGTGCTCTCAATCGCCGGCTCGGGTGGCATGGGCGTGGTGTACCGAGCCCGCGACGAGCGGCTGGGGCGAACGGTGGCCCTGAAGTTTCTTCCGGCAGACCTGAATTCAAGTGAAAGGGAGAAGGAGCGCTTCTTGCGAGAGGCGCGAACAGCGTCGTCGCTGGATCATCCGAACATCGGCGTCATTCACGGGATTGAGGAGACCGAGGACGGGCTCACGTTCATCGTGATGGCGTTCTACGACGGCGCATCGCTTTCTCAACGTATCGCAAAGGGCCGATTAGGTTGTCGTGATGCGCTCGGAATTGCGCGGCAGATGGCATTGGGTCTAGGGGAAGCGCATTCGCAAGGAATCATTCACCGAGATGTGAAGCCATCGAATGTGATGCTTACGTCGTCGGGGCTCGTGAAGATAGTTGACTTCGGTTTGGCGAGGGCCATGACTGAGGCGACAGCATCGCAGACCGGGGTGACTGGAACGGTGCGGTATATGTCGCCGGAACAGGCGATGGAACGCGCGCTGGATCAGCGCTGCGATATCTGGGCGCTAGGCGTGGTGTTCGCGGAGATGTTGACTGGGACTTCTCCCTTTCATGCGGAGAGCCTCACGACGATGCTGTTCGCGATTCTTAACGAGCGGCCCAAAGGTCTGGACGCAATTCACCCGGCGCTACAACCGATTCTGTACAGAGCGCTGGCGAAGGATCCGGAAAGGCGGTACGGATCATGCAAAGAGTTCCTTGTCGATCTAGATGCGGCGGCGAAGCAGGTCCCTGAGGATGTGGCGGATGGTGAGGTCACACAGAAACTATCGTCGCCGGCGCTGGGTGGACGAACCAACGCGCAGACGAAGAGACTGATTTTGGAGGCGTCACGTACCGCATGGGGCCCAGCGAAGAGCGGGAGGTCTGCGCTGTGGAACTGGCTGCTCGCGGCTCTGGTGCTGTTCCTGGCGATCGGGCTGTCAGTGGGATTCATCACGCCGCTGCGCGAGAGGGTTGTTTCGCTGCTCACGGGCTCGCCGAGTGAAAAACACGTAGCGGTCCTGCCATTTGACAATATCGGCAGCAATCCTGAGAACACGGCGCTGGCGGATGGATTGATGGAGTCGCTGGCGGCACGATTGACGAACCTGGACGTAGGAAACCAGGCGTTGTGGATCGTGCCGACAAGCGAGGTAAGACGGCAGCACGTATCGGACCCGGCGGAAGCGCTGAAGACCCTGGGCGCTAATTTCGTGATCAAGGGCGCGGTGGAACGAAATGGAAATGATATTCACTTGACCGTGAATCTGATCGACACCAAGAAAATGCGGCAGATGGGATCAGCGATGCTTGAGGATCCGGCAGGAGACTTGTCGACGCTGGAAGATGAGGCGGTATCGCGGCTGGCGAAGCTGATGAACATCACGGTCACGGCGGAGATGCTGCGGAACACGGGCGGGAGAGTGAATCCGGCGGCATATGAGGGGTATTTGACCGCGTTGGGTTTGATGCAGCGCTATGACAAGCCCGGCAATCTGGAACAGGCGATCGGGGCACTCGAGGCTGCGCTGAAATCGGATCCAGGATTTGCGCTTGGCTATGCACAGATCGGCGAGGCATACCGCATCAAGAGCATCGTTGAGCAGAATCAGCGGTGGCTTGCGCAGGCGGAAGCAAACGCGAGAAGGGCGGTGGAGTTGGACAATCGCATCCCATCCGTCTATGTGACGCTGGGCCGTATGCACGACGCGTCGGGAAAACACGACCTCGCGCTGGAGGAGTTCAAGCACGCGCTGCAACTCGATCCACGCAATGCGACGGCTATGGCGGGCATGGGGCGAGCATTCGAGTCCGCTGGGCGCGCGAGTGATGCAGAGGCGTCCTTCCGAAAGGCTGCGGACTTGCAACCGAATGACTGGGACTCGCATAACAATCTGGCAATGTTCCTGGATCGTCAGGGGAAGTACGAGGCGTCGATTGCGGAGTTCAAGAAGGCGCTAGAACTGGCGCCGGACAATGCGCAGGTGCTGTTCAATCTGGGCGCGACCTACATCGACGCGGGAGATGCGAAGTATTTCGCGGAAGCGGAAACCGCGCTGAAGCGCTCGATCGCGATCAATCCGAGCTTTCCGGCGTATGCGAATCTGGGCGCGCTGTATGACCGGGAGGGAAACTATCAGCAGGCCGCCGCGATGACGCAGAAGGCTCTCGAAATGAACGCGGAGAACTACGTGGTGTGGTCGAATCTGCGTATCGACTATGAGTGGTTGAAGCAACCTGAGAAAGCTGCCGAGGCTCGACGCCGGGAGATTCCATTGCTGGAGCAGGCAATCCAACAGCATCCCCGCGACGCGGAACCCTATGCGCAGCTCGCAAACCTGTTTGCGGAGGAGGGCCAGCGCGACAAGGCAATTGCAAATATGCGCACGGCGCTAGCCCTCTCTCCAAATGATCCAAGGGTTCTCGATCTGGGTGCTGATACCTATGAAAAGCTTGGAGATCGCAAGAAGGCAGTCGAGTTGTTAGTGAAGGCAATCCGGGCGGGCTACACGAAAGAGCAACTCATCGCCGATCCGGAGTTGCAGGATGCATTGAGCGATCCTGCAGTTAAAGCATTGCTGAAGTAATTGCCGCGCCGACGTGGCGCGGATGACCCAGAACTCTGTTCAGACTCAGAAAGGAAAAAGAATGGCAAGCTACTCGATCACTATTCCTGGACACTTGAGCGTAGAGATGCAGGAAGGCGATTCACTCACGATCACGTTCCATGGCAATGACAAATTTTGTATCAACTCGGGCAATGCGAACGATTTTTCACCAGCGCTTCCTGTTGGTCAGCAGCAGAGCAACGGAACCTCCTGGACCGGAACGGCGGTTGTAGCCAACGCGACGGTCACGTATTCGCATGTTCCAAACGGCTCTCAATGTGGTGCAGGGCCGGGCCCGACGGCGGGAGTTCCAGGAACAATCAAGATCGGAACCGGTAAATAATTTAAGCCTGTATCTGCTCCGATATCCCCAATCGGGGCGGGCTTGTCATAGTAATTACTTGCTTTTCTTGATCAGTGCATCAACGGCGAAGCCGCCGTTTGGATCGCGTGTTGCGCTGACAGCGACGCTTGGGGTGACCTGGTACTGTCCCTGAATCGTCTGGCCCTGCGTGGTGGTGACGTTGCTGGAAAAAGTGACGAAGAGATTGCCGGTGACGCGTTGCTGGATCGTGACGTTGGCGCCGGCATTTTGACCGCTTCCGTTTGCCAGAACCGGATTGACTGAGAGCTGCGAGATTCCGGCCACTTTGGATATGCGGCTGGTGACCTGGCTCGAAACCTGGTTGGCAACCAAAGTTTCAGCGGCTTGATTGGCAGGCGTGGAGTTCATCGCGCTGGCTTCAGAGGTCTGACCAAATGCAAGGAGATGAATGATGTCCGCCTGCGGCAACGCGGGATTGGCGGCGTATTGAGTGCGAAGCTGATCGACAGGGCCCTCGAAACGAAGACTGATTTCGTACTGCTGAATGGTAGTGGTGACAGTGAGATTTACGACTGGCTGCGTCATGGTTGGGTTGACGAATTGGATCGTGCCCCCGGTGAGCAGATAACGATTTCCATTGAGGATGATGTCACCGCCGGAAAGATTGACGCGACCGAGGATGACGGGCTCGGCCGCGGTACCGCGGACCTGGAGATTGGCGGTGCCACCGACGCTGAGCGTTCGGCTTACGAGATTGACGGCGTTGGAGGAGTGCACAGCGAGATTGGGTCTGAGGTGTTGGGCGAAGGCCTGGGGGGGGGGGGCGTCGACGCAGCGGGGACACTGGCTGATGGAGCTGGA
>Ga0157374_10003105_pt1 | contig 13937 bp, 9 predicted proteins | sample M25metaG_FD_115308 | JGI IMG/M metagenome (GOLD analysis project Ga0157374, IMG submission 115308) | Miscanthus rhizosphere microbial communities from Kellogg Biological Station, Michigan, USA - M2-5 metaG | ecosystem: Host-associated > Plants > Roots > Rhizosphere > Soil | place: USA: Michigan...
CAATCGGTCCGTTGAAATGATAGAGACGCACTATAAAACTCAGAATAAAAATAAGCAATAAAGATGCATAAATGAGGTAGGGATTTTTTAGAAAGGCAAAGTATTTCATATTATTTTACTTCACTGATATTTGCTTGATCATCAAATTGGAAAATATAACTATTATGATTACCACTTGCAGTAATACTCCCTCTCGCATCATCTACTGAATTTTTCTCAGCTACTTTTGGTAATTTATTGCGATAAATAAACCACATGCCATCCGATAATCCTACAGGAAATACCCATGCATCCCTGTAGGTAACTGGTGTATTTACAACATACACATCAAACGTGGGAGCAAAAGAAGGATAATGTTTTCTGAAAAACAACAGCGTGTTTTTTGTAACTTCTCCAGAATGCTGCCAAGTTTTTTGTTCCTGTTGATTACTGACGTAATAAACAGATGCCAAAATGAACGCAACGATTATAAGTACTGCTGTGGCCTGTTGAAGATTCTTGAAAACTTTCAAAAATAGCAGACGAAGTACTACGACGAGCAATATGGAAAAGCCAACAGAAGCAAGATACATGTAGCGCGGCGCTATGTTTCACAGTGGAAGGTATGGCAAAAGAGCGATAAATGAAAATACCAAACAAAATATGATTACCTGCATTTCTTTATTTTGAATTGCTTTTGTAATTTTTGTCCGATATCGTGAATATGCCCATCCCAAATAACCTAAGAGAAGTACTGCTACAACGGTAAAATAAATCCACTCAGATCGCAAACCTGCCCGAACGAAATTGTAGAACATAAGGAATGGCAAGCCGGCCAAAAAGACGCCAATATAGCCACTAAAGTTGCCAACGACATTTGGTAGAATTCTCGAAACGTGATAGGTGTAATCTCCTCCACTGAAATGTGAATGAGAAATAAAGCGAAGAACCAAATATAAAATAAACAAGAGTACAAAAGGCAGATAAGAAAGATAACTCTTACTATTCCGTTTCGGTTTTAGAATAAAAACATCAAGCGCCAACAAAACAAAGGGAACAACTATCGCACCTTCATATGATGCAAAAGCAACTGCAGAAAAGATAATCGTAAAGATATAGGCAATTATCGATTTTTTTTCTCGAAAAGTTATAAACGCCAGCATCATATAAATAATGGCAGCAGAGCTCAAATCATCAGAAAGCGTTGAGAACCAGAAAATATTTTCTGTATGCGATGGATGGAGCACAAAAAGAAGTGATGCTAAAATGCCTACTATCTTATTCCCTGTCAATTTTTTCCCAAGGAAATAAACTCCGCTTGCAACAAGTAAATGCAACAGAAGACTAATGATATGATATCCTTGCGGCTGAAGAGAAAAAACCATATAGAAAAAATACATGATAATTTTATCTAGCGGACGATAGAAGAAATCATTAGATTGAATGAAATAATTCAGTAAGTCATCAGGCTTTGCAATTGCGGCCCAATGCAGCCAGGTAAAATCATCTGCAACAAAATAATTTCCTATCGAATTTCCAAAGGTCATAAAAATAACGACAAGAAGATAAAATATAACCATTGCGGGAGAGGAGAAAAAGCCCAATATTTCTTTTTTATATGTAATTTTCTCAGTTTGATAGAGCTTCGCAGTCCCCAAACCTAAGCCCAACAGAATCCAATAAGATTCCGCAACTTTTGAAGATTCAAAAATATCAATCAGCGACGCATTAATAAGCAGCCCAATTGTACCTCCGACGAGACCAAAAAGAAACGCGTTTGTAAGAGGATCTTTGATTAGTGAGCCAACTTTTCTCATATAAATACCAAAGACTACAAAAATCATAAGGAAAGCGACAGTCCCGACAATACCAGTTTCACCCAGTGCTCTGAGATAATCATTATCAGATGCAAGGGTTAATGATGAATAACCCGTGCCAAATACCGGACTGCCTAAGAATGCTTGCCAGTCTCTGGGCCACTCAGCCTGGAAGCGAGTTGTAAATGATATATCAAGCGCATATGCCTTACTAAGTAGAAACGCTCCTGAATCTGATGATATATTTAAATTTTGCGATGTTAACGACTGCATTTCTGCCTGCGTCAGAACAGTTGAATTTCCGCTTGTTAATCCAGTCTGATTATTAAGAGTTAAGGTACCTGGTTGGGGTGATTGCGGATGCAGATTTGAAACAGTCTCCTGAGTTCTTGAGATTTGTTGGAGTAAATCTGGATTGACACCGGGTTGTATTTGTACCTCAGTAACAGGCTGTATTGTCTTTTCATACCGTGCAAGCGTTGAATTACTGATAACAAATAATGAACCAACGCTTACGAATAGTACTGGTATGAGCCACCATTTCTTTTTCCAGACAATAAGCATAGTAACTATTCCTATAATATATGCCCCAAAAGAGGTACGAGAAGATGTGAAATTCAGTAATTCAAGCGTAAAGAATACTAAAAGTGCCAATAGTACCTTCACCGACCATCTCTTAATAACAATAAATAATACAATAAGTATTGGAAGCGTAAATACTACATAAGCCGCAAGATCATATTGCCCTCCAAAAGTTGAGGTTATCCTAGATGTTGAATCAAGACACATAGGGGTCCCCTTAGCAAATTCTTCATTGCCTGTTAAAAAAGCAGGGAAACAAAACGGATGTTGTTTAAAAAATGCTGGAAAAAATTCGTAATAGAGAACCTGATAAAACCTCTGACCAAATCCATAAATCGTTATACATGCGACAGTAATTGAGAGCGTTATAAGGTAAAATTTAATATCACTTTTCTTCTTTATCGAGGAGAACGCAGCGAAAAACAAAATCATGTATTCAATACGTCTAAAATATTCAAGCGTAGCAATTAGAGGGAAAAAATTCTGTAAATGCGGCGCAACAAATAGTAAGCAATAAACAAGTGACGCCAAACCGGCAATCCAATAAGCAACAAGTGCCCACCCTTCAGGTCTTGGTAATGTAACCTTTCTTCTGAGAATCTGAATTATCCAGATAAGTGACACAAGAAGTATCAAGAAATCTTCCAGACGGATATAAACCCAAACGTGTGAAATACCGATACTTGGGACTTTGGGATAAAGTGGGATAAACAAGATCGCAAACGCGATGCTAAAACGCAAAATATTATCATCCAGCAACGATAAAAATTTTTTCATATCAAACTATGACAAGCAATCTAAAGTATACCTAATTCCTGTATAAAACTACAACAACAAAAAATAAAACCCGTTAACTAGTTAACTCTTTAACGCGTTACCAGGTTATATAAAACTATCGAAACAGCGCAGCTCTTCCCAATCGATAATTTAGTTCTTTAAGTTTTCTCTCACCGATTACTTTTGCCGGTACTCCCCCCACTACGCTAAACGCTTCAACATCTTTGGTCACCACAGCGCCTGCTCCAACAACTGCTCCTTTTTCAATCGTTACGCCAGGAAGAATGATCGCTCGCGGCCCGATAAAAACATAATCTTTAATGATAACCGGCTCGACAACAGCCGAAAACGTTGGACTTTCGATATCATGTTGAGCATTGTAAATCATGACGTCAGTCGCAAAATCAACATGATCCCCTATCTGAAGTGTTCCTCTTCCGTCAAGAACTACTCCCTCACCGATAATAGTATCTTTTCCAACACTAATGTTTGCTGGATTATAAAATCGTGCACCCACATGAAATGTTGAGCCAGAACCAATTTTCATTCCAGCCAATCGATAAAAAAAGCGTCTGATGTGATGTGATGGTATCCACCCGGCAATATGAATAAGAAAAATAACGAATTCCAAACCAACAGCATTCGCTCGTCTTTTTCCTCGAGAGACAATCTGTCCAGCTGTCATATTATTATCAAAGCCACTATTCATACATATTTAAATTAAACATAATAATAATTCTTCTTTAATCTTATATCTTGAATCTTCAATCTTTTCTTGCCACATCTTCCAATATTCCAAGCGTCTCTCGCGCGGCCTTTTCCCAGCTGAATTTGGTAATTTGCTTCTTCCCTTTTGCTACTAATTCATGCCGCAACTTTTCATCAGTAATTACTTTCTCCATCTTCTTGGCAATATCACTAACATCTTCTGGGTCAACGTAAACTGCTGCATCGCCACCTGCTTCGGGAAGACTTGAAATATTACTGGTAATCACCGGACATCCTCGCTGCATTGCTTCAACGACCGGAAGGCCAAATCCTTCATACAGACTTGGAAGAACGTAACAAAGTGCGTTTTGGTAAAAAACATCAAGATCTGTATCAGGTACATTTTCCAAAATTTTCACTTTATCCGATACGCCAAACTTCTCCGGAGCCTCCAAAATTTCTTCATACTGCCACCCGCGTTTACCAATAATCACAAGTTCTAATTTCTTAAGTTTTTCGTCTTCAGTCTTAAGTTTAGAAAACGCTTCAATCAAACGGACAATATTCTTGCGCGGCTGCAAAGTCCCAACAAATAAGATAAACTTATCGGAAACCTGATATTTGTCTTGAATCTGATTCATACCATAAATACGTGGTTCAAGCGACTCGATGTGTTTAATTCCAGGGTAGATTGTCACCACGTCTTCTTTTGATTTTTTATATATTTTTATTATATCATCTCTGCTTGAGTCACTAATAGTCAACACTTTCTTAGCTTTTTTGACCGAGTATTCAGTCCAATGCGCAAGCTGATATAGATCTGATTTGTTAAACATCTCCGGAAAGCGAAGATATGAGACATCCATGACAGAAACAATTGTAGGAATAGGCGAATAGCGAGGAGCATAGTGAGTCATACTGAAAAAAACATCAGGTCGAGGATGATGCAAAAATAAATCAAGAGGCAGCCTCCATTGGGTCCAGAATTTGCCTGGTTTTAACACGCGGTAATGCCAGTGCTTATTTTGTCTCGGTAAACTATCCAGCGGCTTATCCTTAAGATAAATAACAAAATTAATATTTTTATCCCGCGCAAGATGATCATTTGAGAACTGCAAAAGCAGTTGATATGCATATTCACTGATACCGACTCTTTTTTCTACATTGGCTTCATTGCCATCTATTCCAATAATCATAATTCGTCATTCTGGCCTGCGACCCTATGAAATAGGTAGCCCTCTTGTAGGGTCCAGAATCAAAACTAAATACCCGGATATACAACTCTTAATCGGTTTTCATCGATCCCCAAGATTTCCATCGCATCCTTTTTTGTCGCTTCAGAAATACAGAGAATCATATCCGTTTCTTTTTTCACCCACGCCAATTTTCTTTTTTGCGTAGCAACGATTTTCTCAGCCGTCTCCTGCGGATATTTATAAACGATTAAATCATACAATATTGTCATTTTTCTAGCTTTTTTCGCAGGCGGTTCCGTCCAATCCGATGTTATAAATACATCTACATCTCCGATCAAATTTTCAATCGGTAAGATGTGAAGCTTATTCCAAAGTAAATCTAAAACCGTAGGTGGTAAATTATAAAATTTAAACTCAACCCGTGAACTCGTTAACTCATTAACTAGTGAACTATCTAATTTTTTTCGCAAGGATGAATAAAAAAGCACATACTCATTTTCTTTATCTATTGAAACTAAGTGCTGTGCCAAATTCTTAACAATATTGGCAACCCCAGTCCTTTCGTACGCAAGCTGTGAAATATCAATTCCAATTTTCATAAAGCTAATCAAATTGTAGCATAACTCTTCCAATTATTTTCTGTGTGGCTCACTAGAATACTTGAGAGGGAAATTTTGTGGACTATTTGCTTCACCGGGCGAAGAAAAAGAAAGATTAATCATCAAATCAGCAAGAAATCCTGTGAAGAAAACTTGAAAGCCACTAATAACCAGTAATACGCCTCCAAACAAAATCGGCCGTCTATAAATCGGTTGATGCAAAAACGTATGAATATAGGTGAGATAAAGCAAAATAATAAATCCTACAAGTAAAAACAGCCCTCCTATGACACCAAAAAAATGAAGCGGCCGGTTTCTATATTTTGCTAGGAAAAACATCGTAAACAAATCAGGTAAATTTTTCCATAACTTTGAAAAGCCGTATTTGGATTTACCGAAATTTCTTGCCTCATGTTCCACAACTACTTCCTCAACGTTATATCCTTCCTGATATAAGAGTAATGGGATAAAACGGTAAAGACCTCCATAAATATATAACGTATCTACCGCTTCTTTTGAAAATAGTTTAAAACCACAATCAATATCATGCAATTTGAGGCCAAATACAACTCCAATCAGATAGTTAAAAAACTTGGAGATGAATACCATTTTTTGCTTGTCCTTGCGATCTTTTCTCCATCCACAGACGACATCTGTTCCTTCTTTATATTTTTCAACAAATTTGTGTAATTCTGAGGGTTTATCCTGTAAGTCAGCATCCATTGTCACAATAATATCTCCTTTTGCGTGGAAAAATCCGTAGGCAAGCGCATCTGCTTTGCCACGGTGTCGTTTAAAGGCTGCAACCTTGATGTTTTTATTTTTGTGGACAAAAGATTTAAGGACGTCCAAGGTGTTATCAGTTGATCCATCATCAATAAAGATAACTTCATACTCTTTCGTCACTTGTGGAAGGTATTTCATTAACTCGTTATAAAACGCAGTTATACCATCTTCTTCATCTCTTGCAGGCACAATCACACTAATCATAGCTATACAATTGTATCATTTTTCCTTTAATTTTTCTTTAGAAAGGAAATAATTGCTGCCAGAAAAAATCCAGCTGCATACATCACAAGCCGTTCGGCGGTAAAGAAAACCCAATGAGCAAAAAGTGGAATCGAAAAAAACAAGCAAATAAGCCCTGCAGCCACAAGAATTCTCGGCCTTCTGAGAAATAAAATACCTAATAATAATATTATAAATAGTATATCCTGCGGTTTCATTTTTCTCTCCTTTTTACTAGTATCCAACTTCCAACAACAAAAAGTAACGTAATCAAACTTATACCTAATCCAACTAGCACCAATCTTTGTGGAGCAAAACTAATCTCAATTGTATAATTTCCATCTTTAGGTAAAACAAAACTATTCAGAAAGTTATCATACTTACTACTTGATTCCTGATTCATTATTCCTGATTCAAAACTTGCTACCCAGTTTTTGTCAAAACTTTCGGCGAAAACTAACTTTTCGTTTTTCTTAGCGTGAGAAACGGTAACTACGTATTTTGTTGGATTGATAAAAGTATATGTTATTTTCGTACTTGGCGATTGTGACCAGAAATGATCCTTGGAATTTGTAATTTCAAAAACGGTAATTTTTCCAAAACTTTTTGTCTTTTTGAGCCAGCCAATTTTCTGTACTGTTTTAATAGTATTTTCATATTGTTTAATATCATATTTTCTATCAGACAAGAAAATCTCACTTTCCGAATCATAAGGAACAATTACATATTTTATCCCAGCGGATAGTAATTGATTTTCTCGATTTGGAGACTGCAGCCAATGAACAATACTGCCCTCTTTCTTTGCATCATACAATTCTTCAAGTCGAACCGCAGGATGTTCATTAGAAAAATACCCAAAGCGTTGCCATTGCGGAATCCAAAGCGTTCTAGAAAAAGAATTCTGTTGCACCAAAAAATCTTTTAACTGAACATACTCATCAGGAACTTGTCTCGGTTTTACACTCGACTGGGAAAAAATCGGGAATAGTAAATATACCCAATAGAGAATTACCAAAATTATAAAAACCCGAGAAAGAAACTTTTGATTTTTGAATTGTAGCTTTGATTTTTGAGTTTTGACTTTTGAATTAAGCCATTCGCACACAGAAAAAATTGAAAACGGTATTAATATACTGTACGACAACGCGATTAATAAATACCATTTCGTCGGATCCCGAAATAACGACATACCTGGGATATGACTAAATATCCAAATATTAATCCCCGGGAAAGGATCAGTTGCGCCCTTTGCCAGAAAAGCAGCAATCAAGCCAAGAAGCGCAAAATATAAAATTATTTTTTGCTCCCTTAATACATGATACTTTATACTTGATACTTTCTTAGCAGAAGAACCAATGTTTTTATTGGAAACAAACAGCAATGACGAGTACGCTATAAGTGGTATCGCCAAAAACTCAGGTCTCATAAAATGTACCAATCCAAATACATTTTCCGGCCAGTTGGGTTGAAGAAAAGATAAAGAATGAGAAAAATCGGCAAAACTGAAAAAAACAAAAGCACTTTGTGTTCCGACATTATGAGCAATTGAAGAATCACCATAAATAAGTAATGGCAAAAGCCAAAACGCATGCAGCAATAAAGTAATAATCAAAGGAAAACCGAACTGCAAAAGAATGTTTTTAATATTCCTCGTTGGAGTTACTACTATCCAATAGCCAACAATTGCAATAAGTGTGAGATAAACAAGACGCGGATCAAAAAGCAGTTGGATGCCAAGAATAAGACCAGCGAGTATGGAATTTTTCAAATTTGTTATTTTGAAATTTCTGACAAAAGCCCATACTACAAGAGGTGTAAATGAATAAGCCAATGCAACGCCCAGTTGCCCACCAAAAGCAACCATTAGAATATATGTGTTTGCACTATAAACTAATCCTGCCAAAAGTGAATACCATTTTTGCTGGGGAAATAAGTGACGAAAAAGTATTGACGCAAAAATGAAAGAAAAAAGAAAAGCTGGCAACAGCCAGAAAACAAAAGAAATAAGTTCCCATGATAACCCAAATTTTGTGAGTGACGCTGTTAGATAAAGATAGGAATTAATCCATAACGTACTGACATCTGATGTTCCAAGCCCGGTATTAAGAACTGCATCCCAGGCAAATGGTAAATGGACAAAGTTGCCGATATTTTCCGGCCAAAAAAATCTGAAATCTCCGCCCAACAAACTATTCATATTACTTTTGTCTACTGTTGTTACGAACTAAACCAACTGCCGACTGAAGCCATCCATAAATAAAAACAATAAATGCTGAAAATGCCAGTGCATCCAAAAGCCCCAAACCCAACAAAGCGGCTATAATTGTTAATACATAAAGAACTAAAGATATTTTTAAAACTGTATTTGACCGAAGTCTAAAAAGCAATATAATTTCAATTGCTAGAATAACAATAAGTGTTTGACCGCTGAGAAAAATTGCGATATAAGGAACATCTTTAAATAACAAATAGAAAAGAATTGTTACAAGAAGAATACCTATTTTATATTGATTATTACTCATTATTTTTTCCATAATTTTTTTGTTTTTAGGAAAATAACTATTAAAACGCAGATAATTAGAATACCTATCACAAGCATAACACCGAAAGTGAATAATTTTTGCGATGAGTAGACAACTTCCACTTGATAGTTCCCTGTTTTATCTATATCCCAAGCGTTTGCATAACCATTTTCCAGATAGTGAACAGGTATTTTTTGTCCATCAATTGTCGCCTTCCATCCTTTCCCAAAACTCTGATTAAACAGTAATGTAAACGGTGATGCAGCTCCATTCACGCTTACCAAATACTTTACTGGGCTAATTGCTTTGTAGGAAATTGTTGGCTCTTGAGCTTGTTCTGCGGGCTTTATTTGACGATAGAGCATGATATCCGGACTGCTGTCATCTACAAGTTGTATATTTCTGATTTCCACATCTGTGCCATCGTCGCTGTTATCAGCTTGCGTGATAAATACCAGCTTGGCTTGTGACGTTCTTTTCGGAGGTGGAAAGGTAAAGGTATATGTCTGCCAATCTTGAGTCATCGAATCCAGAATATGGGTATTTTGATTCGTGAACGAGTTAAGACTCGTATTTCCATCAAAACTGAAAATAAATCTCGGCGGCAACCCATTCAACGTTCTATATTGAAATGACAAATGATAATTGTGGGACGGAAATAATTCATCAACCGGTATTACTTTAATTTGTACGGTGTTGTTGGTCTGTATTGCAAGCGTTTTATTTTTATCTATATGCGCAAGATTTTTCAGCGGCGGCAGCTTCACTTCAAGCTTATGCTTCCCTGGTTGCAAAGTATAACTTCCCCGGTCAACCCACTGGCCCTTCATTGTTGTTGCACTCGGTGATGCTGGTTGCCCATCGATTGAGATTAAACTTGTTAAAGCAGGATAGGATGAATAATTAATCGAATTTTCACTATATTTTCGATAATAAAGCGTATAGGTACCATCTGTCGGAATATTGAAAACCATCCGTTTTGTCTGCAGATTATCCGAATACCAAAGATTATTTTGCATATTCTTTTTGTACTGTTCTATTTGCAATGCTTCATTGTCTACCCCCTGGAATACCCCTGATTGAAGATTGTTTTTTTTCTCAAGTGTATGAATATATGTAGTGTAAGCGGATAAATGATCGAAAAGATCTACCCAATAGATAGTCGTATCTTGACCTTGAGCCATTGCAGTATTGGCTAATGAGATTGTTTGTTGAATATCAGTATCAAAACCACTTATTGATTCATTGACCAAATTTGCGTCTGTTTCTTTTCTGTCAACGAAATTCTGAATTTCTGAAAGTCTTTTGTCCGCCAAGGATAAATAATATTGTGATTTTGAAAGCGCATCAGGGTAGGCCTTTTCTCCTCGTTTTTCTTTCCAAAGAATAAATTTGTAAAAAATTGAACCTGGCAAAAATCTTACATAGGGCAAAATTAAACCTCTATGTTCGTAACCTTCACAAACAATACATGTGGGAATAATATAACTCTGATTATAATCAGTGCTGGCAAGTTGCCGCTGATAGGAAGTTTTTATCCCGCTGGTAAAAGTCACCTCAGTATCTAGAGGAAAATCAGGAAATGAAGCTACTTTTGGAAGTGTTTCAACATCCCCGTCGACTGATACTTTGGAAGTCGGGATCCAAAACAAGGGTTGAGTCAGATTGCTATTTACCGTATAGAGATCCCAAGGGCCGAAATGTTTTGTTGCTGATAGATCAAAAATATCTGAAGTAAACCTATTATCAGGAACTGGTTTTAAATTATCCAGATTTTCGTCGTATAAATCTTTTCTGCTTAGCATGTGAGTAATTCCCATTATCCCAACTGATCTTTTTACTCCTTGTGTATTCCCCTCAAACAATTCTTCCTCCGCACTCTTACCTTGCAAAGCAAGCGCGCCAATGTCGGACTGTCCGAACGCGGGAGACACAACGCCAACCCCTGAGCTGAGATTTATGAGAGGAGTTACCCCACTATAACCCCAATAATAATTCTCGACATCTGTTTGCGGTGTAAGTAAAACCCGCGTCTCTGGTGGAAGTGTATTAAGATACGAAGACGCGTCAAAGACATACTGAGGGATATTAACGAAATATGTTCCGACCGTTTGATAGGGACGAAAAATATCTCCGCGTATCATTGGAAAAGTATAAATAAGATTACCGATAAGTAATAAACCAACAAGTATTGAAGCACTTATTCTAAATCTTGTAACAATATATTGGACAAACAATCCAATACAAACCGCATAACCAAGTACAGTTAAATAGCTAAAAATATACCACGGGCTTCTGAAAAAAGAAAAGAAGGGCAAATGATCAGAGAGAAATACATAAAAAGTTCCAAAAGGCTCATGTGATCCTGTACCAAATATAAGACCAATAAAAATGAGCAAAGTAAAATAATAAGCTATATATCTCGCTCTGTAAATATAAAACCCACAAAAAGCCAGTAGTGGAATTAGTAGGCTATAAAAAATGAAAAAAGGATTATTGAAATAAACATTTGCAAATGCAACATACGGAAGATTACCAAGTCCATTTGCGTACCAATCCCATGCACCAAGCACTCGAAGCACTGCAAGAATTGAAGTATTCTGACTCAATCCGTCGAGCCATTGCTGCGCTCCCAGTGCTTGAAGCGTTGTAACTTTTTCCCCGGTAAAACCAAGCATATTTGAAAAAAGCGGCATGATCCAAAAGGCAGATACGAGTGCTATACATAACAAAGTGCCCAGAGCATAAGAAAGCTGCTGTTTCAAATCTTTTCTTGCAAAAATTCTCTCGCTCAAAAAATAAAAAATGAGCCAGCTGACTAAGGTAAATACAAAAAGAAAAAAATAGGCAGGATTAAGACCCATCCCTGCGCATACAATCAAAAGGATAGTTAACCAGACAATTGCGGCAGGGAAAGAAAGTTTTTTATATTGCAATCTCATGACTATTGCGAGTGCCAACGGTCCAGCAATTAGCAGCATGAGATTTGCAACTTTTACATTCTTCCAAACATCCATCTGGAAAAGATTAAAAACATAAAAAATGACAGCAGATATTGCAGCCAAATATGACGCAAAACTTTTTATTTCATTAAAATAAATATTTTGTATTGTCCTAAAAAGAAAATAGATCGAAAAGCCCAAAAGCAGTAGCCAAAAAATAAGAGTCAATTTTTCCGTGTTAATTAACGAAAATCCGTGGCGGTAAAAAAATGCCTGAAGTCCATGGAAAAAAATTGCAGATACTGATGAGGACGTATCCGAGCCGCCATTGATGAGTGGATTCCAGACATAAAAGCGCTCAGAAAACCAGACGAGCGGATTAAGAGGAAAATTCGTATCAACACCATTTATCATAAAACTCGGCTTTCGAAGCCATATAAAAGGAATTGCAGCAAGAAAAATAAATAGTGCGGCGACCGATAAATTTTTTAAGAACCTTTGCATCGTAATTGTTTCGTTATTTTACCACGTTTTTATGAATTTTCTTTTCTTCATCCAAAGTCATATTTTCTATTGTAAAATCCGAAAAAGTATATGTAGCTGGAAGGTTAAGATTTTGCATAGCAATTTTTTGCAATTGTATACCCCCAGCGGGGATGACAACTTCGTAGGAATACTGATTGTTTAATCCTTGAACCGGTACGACAATTGGCTGTGTTACGTATGAAGCATCTTTGCTGGAATAATAAGATACGTTGAAATAGCCAAAATTGCTATAAGCATCTAATAGCGACTGAAATTCTGCCTGGGAATGTACTCCAGATAAGGGATCTGCTTCTAGAACAAATGCCTTATTGAAATCAAGACCTGCATATTGTGTGGGAATCAGTTCAACCTCTGCCAATTGTGGAGAATCTCCACCTGTTGTTTGTAGAATCACAATTCTGATTTTATCAGTATTTTGTGTTGCAATAGGCTCAAAAAACCTTTCATTATCGGCTCTTCCAGGTCCATTTACGCTTTTTACCATTCTCCAGTTTCCGTTTATCGAAGCATAAATCTCATATTTTGTTGGTGTTCTTACTTTGCTACCATTTGTAAAAAGAACTCCACCTATATCCTGGGCCGCGGGCAATGTAAGTTCTACATATTCTTTTTGCTTTATTGTCTTATCCATTATTCCTCCCCAAATTCCCCTACTTCCCATCCAGGTTGTACTCATATCATCATCATCTAGTTTATCTGCGCTCTGATTCTGAAATTGATCACTAGCGCTGATTTTTGTTTGAGCACGTAATTGTTTTCTATTCTGAAGATAGGAAAAATATTTAGAATTATCACCTTTGCCGGCTGTAAAATCTTTATCGGTTAGACTTAATGGAGTAATAGTCAAATTAAAACGCAATACTGTATCGGTTAATGTGGGAATAGTTTTAGAAACAGGAATTTCAAGTGGCAATGAATTCCATGTGCCATCTGAATTTTTTTGAGAAGTTATGGTATATGTTTTGTCTGTCAAATTAGTTGTTGTTTTATTCTGAAGCAGTTTTTTCATTAGGGAGGAGGTATTAACAAGATTTTCATTTTCATAATAAAACGCATGCATTTTTTTGAGAGACTGCGCATTTTGTAGACCATTGATAAAATCATCAAATGTGTAATACGAAGTTAAATCATATCGATCGATGTTGTAATGTGAAGAAATTTCGGGTGATCCTCCCGCCATGCCGACGCCGAAAATATTACCAAATTTTGTCGGTGCCTGATTAAGATTACTCACATCATAATAAACGATCGTTCCTTTCGG
>Ga0157374_10003108_pt1 | contig 13934 bp, 13 predicted proteins | sample M25metaG_FD_115308 | JGI IMG/M metagenome (GOLD analysis project Ga0157374, IMG submission 115308) | Miscanthus rhizosphere microbial communities from Kellogg Biological Station, Michigan, USA - M2-5 metaG | ecosystem: Host-associated > Plants > Roots > Rhizosphere > Soil | place: USA: Michigan...
CCGCGGTCGACCGTGGCCGCATCGTCATTCAGGTACTGCGCGCCGCCGGGCGCGTCTTTCAAACGATCCGGCTGCGCGGCCTTGAGGAAGAAGAGCGCCGTCGCCGGCGTTCCGAGCTCGGTCGCTTGCCAGTAGCCCGAGTTCTTCTGCGCATCGGCGATCTTGATCGGCGAGATGTCCTTGCCGCCGATCACCGGGTTGAAGTGCAGCAGCCACTCCTCGCTGAAGAGGCCGATGTTGAGATAGACGCGGTTGAGCGCGCCGAGGAGGCCCACCGAGTCGGCGCCGTCCTTCAGCACGTGCATCGTCTTCGCCGTCGCGTCGGCCTTGGACCAGTAGTCGAGCAGCGGCCCGCTCGTCACGAAGTCGTTGAGCTGCTTGTTGTCAAGTTCGCCGCCGGCGAGCTTCTCGGCGCCGATCCGCTTGGCCATGCCCAGGCGCGCGGCGAACGCGTAGACCGCGTTCATCGTGCGCGGGTTGTTGATGCCGTCGGTCGAGACGAGCGACGTGTCCATGCTGCCCGGACGGAAGGTGTGGGCGAGCTGGTACATGTAGTTCGTCCGCCCTTCGGGCCGGTTGGAATTGAAGATGAACAGGCGGTCGACCCACATGTACTGCGCGCCGACCGACGAGCTCAGGTTCGCGTACTCCGGATGGGTGGGATCCGCCGGCGGATGGATCGGGCTCGGCCCGACGTGGCAGAAGCCGCAGGACATGCCGACGCGGTACGGCCGGACGAGGTCCCTGCGGTTGTAGTAGCTCGGGTCGGTGTAGTAGCGCTCGGGATCCCACGCCTTGGCGGCCTTCTCGTCGAATGCCGGATTGGGAAACAGGCGCAGGCCGACGATTCCGGTCGCGTAGCCGTAGAACGAGCCGACCGGCTGCGTCGTGCCGTCGCCGAGCGGCTTGCCGCGCGAGCCCACCGCGACGCCGGGGTACTTCGTCTCGTCTTCGAACGGATCGGGAGCGCAGTTCTTGGCGCGGACGTCGAGCCAGAGGCCGCGGCGCTTCGGGTCGGCCGCGGTCGCGCTCTCGAAGCACGGCTCGTTGACGAGCCCGAAGGTATTCCAGCGCGACTCGCGGTTGTAGCCGAGCGAGGGATGCGAGCTGATGATCTTGAGGAGATCGAACGCGCCGAAGGTGTAGCCGCTCATGCTGTCCCAGAAGCGGTCGTTGCCGCCGCTCCAGACGATCCACATGTTGCGGCCGGCGATCTCGGTCGCGTCGAGCTTGACCGCGCCGTCCATGTCGTGGAAGTAGTCGTCGGCCGAGTGCTTGAACGACGCACCGTCGCGGCCCGCCTGCTTCGCCTCGTCGAGAACCGCGCCGGGCTGTGGGCCCTTGGAACACGCGGCGAGGAGCGCGCCGCAGAGCAACAGGCAGGCGGCCGTCAACCGCCGACGTTGGAGAGCCATGTGCATCCTCCTGCGTGTTCTTGTCCGGCAGAGGATGCCCAATCGCGGGCCGGGGCGCAAGCCGCTCGTAGGAGGGCGACTCGTTCGGTCAAACAGAGGATGACTTCAAGTCGTCTGGGCTGCAGTGCGCACTGCTGCAGGGCAGGAGAGGACCGGACTCCGCGGTGCGCAAGGCCTTGCCGTTGTCTCATGCCACGGCTCACAATCGTCCGGGTCGTCATCACGCACACCGACCGGCAGGAGTGAATCGATGGCCAAGTTCATTTGCTCGGCACTGCTCGCGCTCGCGGCGTTGGCTGGCGCGAGCCCCTCGGCCCGGCGCAGTTCGTGCCTGGCAACGCCGGCGAAGCTGTCTGCGACCTGACGCGTGGCGGAGGCATCATCACCGTACAGGACGGTGGCCTGTTTCCGATCGGGCCGGCATCGTGCAGCCTGGATCTCGCGGCAAGCGGCTCGATCGCCGTCCAGCCCAGTGCCTCGCTGCAAGCCGTTGCCGACGCGGCCCTGCTCGATCCGGGCGATGGGGAGGCCGCCGAAGTCATCGTGGCGCTGCAGTACACCTTCACGGTGACGGGCGGGAACGTCGGCGATCCAGTCCCCGTCGTTGTCGAGACCTCTCTCAGTACCGAAGTGACCGGGTCCGGGGATGCCGATTTCACCAACCTCGCCTCGGCCAGTCTCAACCTGTATGGCTTGTCAGCGGTTGGCGGCGGCGTCCTCAGCGCTGGTCCGCGGATCTTGGCGTGTTCGCAGTCCCCGAGTCCCTTGTTCCCGCAAGGTTGCGATCCCGACTTCGCGGGCAGCCTCGCATTCACCATGGCTTCCGGTTCGGCCGAGCTGGTCTTCATGCAGATCGTCGTTGCCGCCAGCGCCGACGTTGCGGGCAAGGCCGCAGCGTCGATCGACCCGTTCATCTTTGTCGACCCGAATTTCGCGAACGCCAGCGACTACCGAATCACGGTCCTCGACGGCGTCGCGAACTCGCCGCCCGTGAGCGCGGTCCCGGAGCCCGATGACGCATCGCTGTTGCTGGCCGGCCTGGGTCTGATGGGCGCGGTCGCCACGCGCCGGTCGCGCAACGGGCGACTCGAAATGCCAGAAGCCGCAAGACCACGAGGCGGCTGAACCACGCAACTTGTTCTTGTTGGTGCCGGCTGTCCGAATCGAACGGACGACCTTCCGCTTACAAGGCGGGTGCTCTACCGACTGAGCTAAGCCGGCCACGACCTGCGGCGGGCCAGTATAGGTGGCGATCGCGGCTCGGGCAGCGTCCGTCGATCACTTCACTCGCTTCAACGACGGCCGCTTCGATCCCGACGGCGGGCTCGGTGGCGGCGGCTCGGACGGCGAGTCGCTCACGCTCTTCGGCGCCGGCAGCCCCGGTGTCGGGCTCAGCGTCAAGGCAGTGCCGCCCTTGCGCGATGCGGGCGTACCACCCGCGAGCCGCGGTCCGCGCGATGCGATGGCCGGCGCGTCGGCCCGCGGCCCCTCGGCTGGATCGCTCGACGTCGTCGGCTCGCTCGGCATCGGAAACGCCATCCCCTGCCCGTTCTCGCGTGCGTAGATCGCGATCACGTGGTCGATCGGCACCGCGATCTCTCGCGAGGTGCCGCCGAAGCGCGCCTTGAACTCGATCAGCTCGTTGCCGAGCTTGAGCGCGCTCGTCGCCTCGAAGCCCACGTTGAGGACGATCTCGTTGTTCTTGACGTATTCCTTGGGCACCTGGACGTGCTCGTCCACGAACACCGCGATGTACGGCGTGAAGCCGTTGTCGGTGCACCAGTCGTGCAGCGCGCGGATCAGGTAGGGCCGCGTCGACGTGCCGGAGGTGGCGGGAGCGATCGGCGACGTCATGGTCTTCTGTCGGCCTGCTACTTGCGCATCACCTTCTCGGACGGCGTCAGCGCCTCGATGTAGGCCGGCCGCGAGAAGATCCGCTCGGCGTACTTGAGGAGCGGCACCGCGTTCTTCGACATGTCGATGCCGTAGTAGTCGAGCCGCCAGAGCAGCGGCGCGATCGCGACGTCGAGCATCGAGAAGTCGTCGCCGAGCATGTACTTGTTCTTGAGGAAGATCGGCGCGAGCTGCGTCAGCCGGTCGCGGATCTGCGAGCGCGCCTTCTCGAGCTGCTTGTCGGTGCCCTTGACGCCGCGGCCCTCGAGGACATTGACGTGCGCGAACAGCTCCTTCTCGAAATTGAAGAGGAAGAGCCGCACCCGCGCCCGCGCGACCGGGTCGCCCGGCATCAACTGCGGATGCGGGAAGCGCTCGTCGATGTACTCGTTGATGATGTGCGACTCGTACAGGATGAGGTCGCGCTCGACCAGGATCGGAACCTCGTTGTACGGGTTCATCAACGCGATGTCTTCGGGCTTGGCGAACAGGTCGACGTCGCGGATCTCGAAGTCCATGCCCTTTTCGAACAGCACGAAGCGGCAGCGGTGCGAGTACGGGTCGGTGGTTCCGGAATAGAGCACCATCATGGTCGAGAACTCCAGGTCGAACTTTTTTGAAATGCGGAAGGCGAAGCGGGCGCGTGGTCGCCGGCTTCGCCTCGCGAGCGCGCCGCGCAGGCGGCGCGGGCAGGGCTAGTGGACGCTTCTCCAGTACGCCGAGCTCAGCCGCCAGGTGATGACCACGAGCAGGCCGAGGAAGATGAGCACGCCGACGCCGACGCGCACGCGGGTGCCCTGCGCCGGCTCGCCCATCCACTGCAGGTAAGCGACGAGGTCGCCGACGGCCTCGTCGTATTGCTGGTCGGTGAGCGTTCCGCGCGTGATCTGCTCGAAGCCGGCGAAGCGATGCTCCGTCTTGCCCTCCTCGTGCGGGTTCTTCACGTCGACGAACTTGGCGCGGCGCTCGCCTTGCAGCTGCCACAGCGCGTGCGGCATCGCGATGTCGGGAAACGCCAGGTTGTTCCAGCCGGTCGGCCGCGCGTCGTCGCGGTAGAACGTCCGCCAGAGCGTGTAGAGGTAGTCGGCGCCGCTGCCCTTGCCGACCTCGGCGCGCGAGCGGGCGATCACCGAGAGATCGGGCGGCGCCGCGCCGAACCAGTCCTTGGCCTGCCGCGGATCGATCGTCGAGCGCATCGTCTCGCCGACCTTGTCGGTCGCGAACAGCAGGTTCTTCTTGATCTGGTCGTCGGTGAGGTCGATGTCGTGCAAGCGGTTGAAGCGCATGTACGACGCCGAGTGGCAGCCGAGACAGTAGTTCGTGAAGATGCGCGCGCCGTTCTGCAGCGACGCCACGTCGGTCATCTTGTTGGCCGGGAAGCGGTCCCACGGATAGCCGCCTTCGTTCGCCAGCGCCGGAGCGAGCGGAAGGGCGAGCCCGAGGACGATCAGGAATCTGCTGAGGAAGGTGTGCATCGTCGACTCGCTGCGTCAGTGGGCGTTGAAGGTGACGCGATCGGGCACCGGCTTGAAGACGCCCATCCGGCTCCACCACGGCATCAGCAGGAAGAAGCCGAAGTAGACGAGCGTGCCGAGCTGCGAGATGTAGTTGCCTGCCGGCGACGGCGGCTGCGAGCCGAGATAACCAAGGGCGAGGAAGAAGATCAGGAACAGCCCGTAGACGATCCGGTGCCAGCTCGGGCGGTAGCGGATCGACTTCACCGGGCTGTCGTCGAGCCACGGCAGGAAGAAGAGGATCAGGACCGCACCGCCCATGATGACGACGCCCCAGAACTTGGCGTCGAAGGTCTTCAGCAGGTAGACGGCGACGAGCGCGACGAGCGCGATCGCGACCTTGCCGCCGGCGCGAAAGCCGCCGCGCAGGATCGCCGCGACCGCGGCGGCCGCGACGATCACGCAGAGAGCGTTGACCATCAAGTCGGTCGTCGCGCGCAGCATCGAATAGAACGGCGTGAAGTACCAGACCGGAGCGATGTGCGCCGGGGTCTTCAGCGGATTGGCCTCGATGAAGTTGTTGAACTCGAGGAAGTAGCCGCCGCCCTCGGGAGCGAAAAAGAGGATCGCACTGAAGATGAAGAGGAACACGCTCACGCCGTAGATGTCGTGCACCGTGTAGTACGGGTGGAACGGGATGCCGTCGAGCGGATTGCCCTGCGCGTCCTTCTTCTCCTTGATCTCGACGCCGTCGGGGTTGTTCGAACCGACCTCGTGGAGCGCGATGACGTGCGCGACGACGAGCCCGAGCAGGACCAGGGGCACCGCGATGACGTGGAAGCTGAAGAAGCGGTTCAGCGTCGCGTCGCCGACGACGTAATCGCCGCGGATCAGCAGCGACAGGTCCGGCCCGATGAAGGGCACCGCGGAGAACAGGTTGACGATCACCTGCGCACCCCAATAGCTCATCTGGCCCCACGGCAGCAGGTAGCCCATGAACGCCTCGGCCATCAGGCACAGGAAGATCGCGCAGCCGAACAGCCAGACGAGCTCGCGGGGCTTCCTGTAGCTGCCGTAGATCAGGCCACGCCACATGTGCAGGTAGACGACGATGAAGAACGCCGACGCACCCGTCGAGTGCATGTAGCGGACGAGCCAGCCCCACGGCACGTCGCGCATGATGTACTCGACCGACTCGAACGCCTTCGCGGCGTCGGGCTTGTAGTGCATCGTCAGGAAGATGCCGGTCAGCAGCTGGTTGACCAGCACCAGCAGCGCGAGCGAGCCGAAGACGTACCAGACGTTGAAGTTCTTCGGCGCGTAGTACTGCGCCATGTGCTCGTTGAAGAGCTTCGAGAGCGGGAAGCGGTTGTCGATCCAGGTCAGAAGGCGCCGCCCGGAGCCGGCGCCGGGTGGCGCGGTTTGGTATTCAGCCATCGATCTTGTTCCTGCGATACGTTGGTCGGCGCGGCGGTCGGCCTCAGGCCTTCTTCTCTTCGCCGATCAGGAGCCTGCTGTCGCTGAGGTAGTAGTACGGCGGCACCTCGAGGTTGTCGGGAGCCGGCTTGTCCTTGAAGACGCGCCCCGACATGTCGAACGTGGAACCGTGGCACGGGCAGAGGAAGCCGCCCGCCCAGTCGTTGGGCAGCGAAGGCTGTGCGCCGGGAGTGAACTTGTCGCTCGGCGAGCAGCCGAGATGGGTGCAGATGCCGACGACGACGAGGTACTCGGGCTTGAGCGCCCGTGTGTCGTTGCGCGCGAACTCGGGCGTGTCGGAAAAGGTGGTCCGCTTCGACAGCGGATCGGCGAGTTCCTTGTCGAGCTTCGGCAGCTCGGCGAGTTGCTCGGGCGTGCGCCGCACGATCCACACCGGCTTGCCACGCCACTCGACCGTCATCTTCTCGCCCGGCTTGATGCCGCTGATGTCGACCTCGACCGGAGCGCCGGCGGCGCGTGCTCGCTCGGAGGGCTCGAAGCTGCGGACGAACGGAACCGCGAGGAAGCCTGCGCCGACGGCGCCCGCGCAGCCCGATGCGATGATCCAGGTGCGCTTGCCGCCGTCGATCTTCTGGTCAGTCATGGTGATCGTGGGAAGAATGTCGACACGAGAGGTCAACCCGGAATTCTAGCGGACGCGTCAAGTGCGAGACCCCGGTGCAGCGCGGGGCGAGCGAGCCGCGCGATACTCGCGCAAGCGAGCGCCTGCGGCGCCGATCGAGGAGACTTCAGATGAGCTTCGCTTCCGAGTTCAAGGAATTCGCTGCCAAGGGCAACGTCGTCGATCTGGCGGTCGGCGTGATCATCGGGGCGGCGTTCGCCAAAATCGTCGACTCGTTCGTCAAGGACGTCGTGATGCCGATCGTCGGCCGCATCTTCGGCGGCCTCGACTTCTCGAACTACTTCATCGTGCTCGCGCCGCCCCCGGCGAGCTACAACGGGCCGATGACCTACGACGCGCTGACCAAGGCCGGAGTGCCTCTGCTCGCCTACGGCAACTTCGTCACCGTGGTGATCAACTTCCTGATCCTCGCCTTCATCATCTTCGTGATGGTGCGGCAGATCAACCGGCTGCGGCGGACCGAGCCGCCCCCGCCGGCGGCGACTCCCGAGGACGTCGTCCTGCTGCGCGAGATCCGCGACTCGCTGCGCCGCTGAGCATGCGGCTCGCCGGGCGCCGAGGCCCGGCGGAGCGTGAAGCAGTGCCGGGGTCGCGCGCGGCCTTTGGCCCATACTAGGCGGAACTTCGTCCGCTCTCCCTCCGGCTTGCCGCCCAGATGAATCTGATCGAACCGCGCGCCCAGGCCACGCTCGACGCAGCCATCCAGGTGGTGCGCACGACGATCGCCGCGGCGGCGACGCGGGTCGCCGAGATGCTGCACACGCAGGCGCAGACGGCGATCAAGATCAACGAGCGCGACCAGCTCATGCTCACCCAGCAGGAGCTGCGCCGCAACTTCGGCTCCTACCAGAACGCGTTCAACGAAACGCTGCGCGAGAAGGTTGCCAAGGAGCTCGCGCCGCGCGTCGACGCCAAGCGCAAGCTCGAGTCGGCCGATTGGCAGACGCTCAGCCTCGTCGACGAGGCCGAGGTCGAGGAGCAGATGAACTTCGTGCGCCTCGGCCAGATGATCTCGCACGAGTGCGAGTGGCAGCTGCGCGAGCTCGCCGCGTACATGGGCGCACTTCTCAACCTCGGCCGCGCCGACGACGAGAGGAATCCCTTGCGCGCCGAGATCGTCGGCGCGGCGCTGCACCGCGGCATCGAGGCCATCTCCGGCGAGCGCGAGAGCCGGCGCATCCTCGCGCGCGAGCTCGGCCATGCGGTCGCGCACGCAATGCCCGAGTGCTACGACGAGATCCTGCGGCTGCTGCAGGAGCGCGGTGTCCGCCCGGTGCACCTGACGGTGCGCACGGTCGAGGGTCCCGGCAACCAGCTCGGCGCCGCCAATTCCGGCTACACCAGTCTGCCGCGCGACGGCTTCCAGTCGTCGCGCGGTGGCGCCTACGGCGAGATGGAGTCGGGTCCGGGCAGCGACATGGACCTGCTCGCCGCGCACCGGCGCGCGCTCGCGACCGCGTTTCCCGGCCGCGCCGAAGCGTACGACAGCGTCCGCGAGACGACGTCGCCGCGCACCGGCGGCGACCCGTTCGCACGCTCGCGGCAGGGCTCGGCCGCCGACCAGCAGCTGATGACGCTGCTGCGCCGGCTCACCGCGATGTCGAGCCAGCCCGGTGATCTCGGCGCCGCGAGCCTGCTCGGCAGCGCGATCGGCGCGCCGCCTCGCCTGCCGCCGCAAACGCCGTGGCCGAGCGGCGGCGGCTACGCGAGCTCGCGCCACGCCGGCACGATCAGTGGCTCCGGCTCGGGCTCCGATCGGGGAACGATCTCGTCGCGCAGTGGCCTCGGTTCCGACTCGTCGCGCGGCGCGCAAGGCGCCGACCCCGGCTACAACGACGGCCTCACCGGCCTGATGGCGGTCAACCTCATCCGCGCGCACCGCGACGAGCTGATCGCGGCGTCGAGCGGCAAGCTCGATCACATGGTGATCGACGTCGTCGGGAGCCTCTTCGACCAGATCCTGTCGGACTCTCGTGTGCCGCCGCAGATGGCGCGCGAGATCGCGCGGCTGCAGCTGCCGGTGCTGCGCGTCGCGCTCAGCGACCAGACGTTCTTCTCGACGCGGCGCCATCCGGTGCGCCGCTTCATCAACCGCATCGCCTCGCTCGCCAACGCGTTCGACGATTTCGAGTCGGGCCCGGGCGAGCAGTTTCTCGCCCGCGTCCGCAGGCTCGTCGACGAGATCGTCGAGGGCGACTTCGACCAGGTCGAGCTCTACGCCGCCAAGGTCGCCGAGCTCGAGCAGTTCATCTCCGAGCAGACCGGCAGCGCGATCGCGAAGACCGGCGCCGCGGTCGTCCTCGACCAGAAGGAATCGGAGCTGCGCATCCAGCAGCGCTACGTCCTGCAGTTGCAGTCGGCGCTGCAGCCTCTCAACCTGCCGGCGTACATGCTCGACTTCCTGTCGCAGGTCTGGAGCCAGGCGCTCGTGCTCGCGGTGCGCCGCGAGGGCTTCGACTCCGACCGTTCGCGCCGCTACCGCCGGGTCGGCGTCGACCTCGTGATGAGCATCCAGCCGAAGGGCTCGCCGATGTTCCGCAAGAAGTTCCTCATCCAGCTGCCGCCGCTGATGAAGGACCTCAACGAAGGCATGAAGCTCGTCGGCTGGCCCGACGCCGCGCAACGCGAGTTCTTCGGCAAGCTCCTGCCGGCGCACGCCGAGTCGCTGAAGGGGCAGCCGCTGAGCGAGCTCGACCACAACCTGATGGTCAAGCAGCTCGAGCAGATCTTCGCGACGCCGATTCCGGCGACGCTCGAGCCGTTCGCGCGCGCCGAGCCGGTGCCCGAGGTGGCCGCCGAGGTGATCGAGCAGCGCTTCACCGAGGACGAGGCGAAGCAGGTCGGCCTCGTCAACGAAGCGGCGGTCGACTGGTCGGCTGCGGTCGGCAGCAGCCCCGTCGACGTCGACCTCGGCGAGATGCAGCCGCCCGAGCCGGCGTCGCCGTCGCTCGTCGGCCGTCTCGACTCGGCGGCGGTCGATGCGCTCGGGCCGACGACGACCGAGATGGGCGAGCCACCCGAGACGAGCCAGGGCGCGCTGCTGATGGACCACGTCAAGCTCGGCTTCGCCTACCAGATGCAGCTGAAGAACGAGTGGCAGAAGGTGCAGCTCGCGCACGTCAGCGCCGGCCGGGGCTTCTTCGTCTTCACCCGCGGCGGCAGGCACCAGGAGACGATCTCGATGACGTCGCGCATGCTCGCGCGGATGTGCGAGACCGGTCGCTTCCGCGCCGTCGAGAGCGCGTACCTCATGGAGCGCGCGACGCAGCGGGCGAGGAAGCAGCTGGCAGCGCTCGGGACGCCGACGCGCCACTGACCGCGCCGCCGGCGAGCACGCGCGCCAGCCGGGCCGCCGCCGCGAAGCTGGACGGATCGGCGCGGCCGCTGCCGGCAAGGTCGAACGCGGTGCCGTGGTCGGGGCTGGTGCGCACGAACGGCAGGCCGAGCGTGACGTTGACGCCGCGCTCGACGCCGAGGTACTTGACCGGAATGAGCCCGTGGTCGTGCGTCATCGCGACGACGACGTCGAATTCGCCCGGATGCCCGGCGGCGTCGCGGGCGCGCATGAAGACAGTGTCGGGAGCGTAGGGCCCGCTGGCGTCGATCCCTTCGCCGCGCGCCGCGGCGACCGCGGGCGCGATGATGCGCAACTCCTCGTCGCCGAAGAGACCGCCTTCGCCGGCGTGCGGGTTGAGCCCGGCGACCGCGATCCGCGGCCGTGCCGCGCCGAGCCGGCGCAGCGCCGCATCGGCGATCCGGATCGTCTCGACGACCGCATCGAAGGTGACCGCGTCGAGCGCGCGCCGCAGCGCCATGTGGATCGTCACGAGGACCGTCTTCAGCTCGTCGTTGGCCAGCATCATCCTCACCGGCGGCGGCGTGCCGCCGTCGGCGGCGAGCGCCTGCAGCATCTCGGTGTGGCCCGGGAAGCGAACGCCCGCCGCGGCGAACGCCTCCTTGTGGATCGGCGCGGTGACGATCGCCGCCGCTTCGCCGCCGCGGACGAGCGCGACCGCGCGCTCGATCGAGCGTGCCGCCGCTTCGCCAGCGCGCGCGTCGACGCGGCCGACCGGCGCGGCGAGCAGGTCGGCGGCGATGCCGCCGACCTGCAGGACCGGAATGCAGCGCGGCGGCAGCGTCGCGACGTCGGCCGGTCGGTCGATCGCAACGACCGGCAGCATGCCGCCGGTCGCAGCCGCGGCGCGCCGCAGCACGCCGACATCCCCGACGACGAACGCGTTGCCAGCATCGTCGGAGCGGAACCATTTGGCGACGATCTCGGGGCCGATGCCGCACGCGTCGCCCATCGTGACGGCGAGCGGAAGCGCTGACACGGAAGCCATGCGCCGATTGTGAAGGGGCGAGCGCAGATAATGACCGCCCACTCCTCCTGGTGCGAATGCGCAAGGCCTGGCTGTTGTTCTCGCAGACCGTGACCGTCGCGGTCGCGCTGCTCTTCGTCGTCGCGACGCTGAAGCCCGGATGGCTGAACCGCGGGCCCGCGGCAGTCGCGACCGCGGCATCGGCGTCGGTGGTCACGCTGCCGGCGCCGGTGACCAGCGTCTCGCTGATCGGCACCGGCACGGCGGCGGCGAGCTACGCCGAGGCGGCCAAGCGGGCGTCGCCGGCGGTCGTCAGCATCACCGCCAGCCGGACGTCGCGCCAGGTCGAGCCGTCGCTCGGGCTCCTCTTCGGCCGTCCGCGCCAGCGCGAGGAACGTCAGATCGGGCTCGGCTCCGGAGTGATCGTCTCGCCCGAGGGATATCTGCTCACCAACAACCACGTCATCGAGGGCGCCGACGACATCGAGGTCGAGCTCGGCGACGGCCGCAACGCGCGTGCGAAGACGATCGGCACCGATCCCGAGTCGGACATCGCGGTGCTGCGGATCGAGCTCGACAAGCTGCCGACGCTGGCGTTCGGCGACGTCGAGCACCTCCAGGTCGGCGATGTCGTCCTCGCGATCGGCAATCCGTTCGGCGTCGGGCAGACGGTGACTTCAGGCATCGTCAGCGCGCTCGGCCGCAACGCGCTCGGCATCAACACCTTCGAGAACTTCATCCAGACCGACGCCGCGATCAATCCCGGCAACTCGGGCGGCGCGCTCGTCGACGTCGCCGGCAACCTGCTCGGCATCAACACCGCGATCTTCTCGAGGACCGGCGGCAGCCTCGGCATCGGCTTCGCGATTCCGGTGAGCACGGCCCGCCAGGTGATGGAGAGCCTGATCAAGGAAGGCCGCGTGACGCGCGGCTGGATCGGCGTCGAGCCGCGCGACCTCACTCCCGAGATCGCGAAGACGCTCGACCTGCCGGTCAAGCAGGGCGTCCTCATCACCGGCCTGGTCGAGAACGGGCCGGCGAGCGAAGGCGGGATCCGGCTCGGCGACGTCGTCCTCAAGGTCGCCGATGCGCAGGTCAACAACACGCCGCAGCTCCTCAACGCGGTCGCCGCGCTGAAGCCGCGCCAGACCGCAACGGTCACCGTGCAGCGCGGCGACAAACGCCTCGACGTCGCCGTGACCGTCGGCCAGCGCCCGCCGACACGCCCCGTGATGGTCGACCGCTAACGGCGCGCCGCCCAGGGGCGCCAACGGCGCCCGCCCCTCCCTCCCGGAGGGAGGGGAGCGAAGCGGGGAGGGAGCAATCCTGTCGAGGCGCAGCGCGCCAGAGTCAGTCGCCAGCCTTGCTGGCGACCGACTCCGGTGCCTGTGTGTGCCGGATGAAGATCTGCGCCGCCCAGATCCCGACCTCGTAGAGCAGGCACATCGGAATCGCGAGCGCGAGCTGCGAGACGATGTCCGGCGGCGTCAGGATCGCGGCGATGATGAACGCGAGGACGATGAAGTACGAGCGGAACGCCTTCAGCTTCTCGATCGAGACGATGCCGAGCCGCGCCAGCACGACGACCGCGATCGGGACCTCGAACGCGGCGCCGAACGCGATGAACATCGTCATCACGAAGCTGAGATAGGCCTCGATGTCGGGCATCGCCGAGACGCTCTTCGGCGCGAAGCTCTGGATGAAGGTGAAGACCTTGCCGAAGACGAAGAAGTAGCAGAACGCGACGCCGAGGAAGAACAGGATCGTGCTCGAGATCACGAGCGGCAGCACGAGCTTCTTCTCGTGCATGTAGAGCCCCGGTGCGACGAACGCCCACGCCTGGTAGAGGACCACCGGCAGCGCGATCAGGAACGCCGCGAGCAGCGTGATCTTCATCGGCACGAGAAAGGGCGAGATCACGTTGGTCGCGATCAGCGTGCCGCCGGCGGGCAGGTGCGCGACGAGCGGCGCCGCGAGCAGGTCGTAGAGCGCGGCCGGCCCGGGATAGACGAACAGCACCGCGGCGCAGACAAGCACGGCGAGCGCCGCTCGGATGATCCGGTCGCGCAGCTCGATGAGGTGCGAGACGAACGGCTGCTCGGTTCCGGCCAGCTCGTCGGGGTCCTTGTCGGACGTCATCCGAGGCGCGGCGGGCGGAAGCGCGCGACGCGCGCGGCGCCCGACTGCGCCCGCGCGCGAACGCCGTTCCTCTGCTTGTACCACTGCGGCGTCGCGCCGCGCTTGAGACGCCAGTTCTTCTTCGGGTGGCGGTAGGCAGGGGGCGGCTCGACGAGCGGACTGTCGCTCGAGAGCGGCGGCACGGTGTCAGCGGGAGGCTGCCACGCCGACTGCAGGTCGGCGGTCGTCTTGTGGACCTCGCTCGAGACGGTCTGCTCGACGTTGCGGGCAGCGTCCTCGAACTCGGTCTTCATCTTCTTCAGCTCTTCGAGCTCGATCGAGCGGTTGACCTCGGCCTTGACGTCGGCGACATAGCGCTGCGCCTTCCCGATCAGCGTGCCGACAGTACGCGCGACGCGCGGCAGCTTCTCGGGGCCGATGACGACGAGCGCGACGGCGCTGATCAGCGCCAGCTTGTCGAAGCCGAAATCGATCATGACGTCGCGGCCCCGCGCGGCGCGCCGGGATCAGCTCCTCGTCGTCTTCGTCTCGACGTCGACGGTGCCCGGATCGAGCGGCCGATCGGTGCCGACGCGCTGCGTCGGCGAGGCCG
>Ga0157374_10003111_pt1 | contig 13927 bp, 6 predicted proteins | sample M25metaG_FD_115308 | JGI IMG/M metagenome (GOLD analysis project Ga0157374, IMG submission 115308) | Miscanthus rhizosphere microbial communities from Kellogg Biological Station, Michigan, USA - M2-5 metaG | ecosystem: Host-associated > Plants > Roots > Rhizosphere > Soil | place: USA: Michigan...
CAGGGCGGCGACGTTGGCGCACGCGATGAGCAGCACGAACGTCACGGCGCCGAACAGCACGACGACCGAGCGCCGCAGCGCGGGGTCGACGCGAGTGTCATTCAGCGATGCGGCCGATGCCCCCCAGACCGCGCCGGTCCCCTCCATCGGGTGCTCCGAGGCGATGCGCTTCCCGAGCACCGCGACCTCGGACTTCGCGGCGGCTTCCGAGACGCCGGCCTTGCGGCGCGCGACGACGCTGTGCCAGTGGTTCCCGTCCTCCTGGAAGACGCCCGGGTACATGTACTTCTCGGCCATGGACATCGGAACCCAGACCTCGGCTCCGCCGGAGAGACCGCCGAAGCGCTCGGGCATCACGCCGACGATCGTCAGCGTCTCGCGGTTGATCTGGATCGTCTTGCCCACCACCGCGCGGTCGCCGGCGAAGCGGCGCTGCCAGAGACCCCACGAGAGCGCGGCGACGCGGCCCGGGGTTCCGCCGCGATCCTCGTCGGCGGAGAACGTGCGGCCGAGGATGGGCGAGACTCCGAGCGCCGAGAAATACGAGGCCGAGACCAGCTCGGCGGACAGCCTCTCGGGCTCGGCAACGCCCGTCTGGTTCAGGTCCGTGCTCACCCACGCCGCGAGATCCTGGAAGGAGGTCGCGTTCCGGCGCAGGGTCTCGAACTTCGGGTAAGACCAGGGGAACGTCTCGGTCGGCGAGTTCTCGTCCTGGTGCGTGATGGACACCGTCATCAGCGAGTCCGGGTCGCGGTAGGGAAGAGGGCGGAGCACGGCCGCGTCGAGGATCGAGAAGATCGTCGTCACGGTTCCGATCCCGAGCGCCAGCGTGGCGACGGCGACCGCGGTGAAGCCCGGATTCTTGGCGAGCCAGCGGACGGCGTAGCGGAGATCCTGGACCAGGGTGCTCATGTCGCGACTCTCTCCTTCCGAATCGGTCTACTCGGCGCGCAGCGCCGAAGCGGGGTCGATGCGCGCCGCGCGCCTCGCCGGCACGGCGCTCGCGAGGAGCGCGACTCCGGCCAGAAGCGCGGAGGCGCCGGCCAATGTCGCCAGATCCATGGGCGTGATGCCGAACAGCATGCCGGCGAGCAGGCGCGTGACGGCGGCCGTCGCGAGGAGCCCGACCGCGACGCCGATCGCGGCGAGGCGGGCGCCGCGGCGGACGAACAGCGCGACGACGTCCCGGGCGCGGGCGCCCAGAGCCATGCGCACTCCGATCTCCCGGCGCCGCTCGCCGACGGCGAAGGCGACGACGCCGTAGAGACCGACTCCGGCCAGGACCAGCGCCAGCACGCCGAAGGCCGCGACGAACATCGTCCCCTCGCGCCGGAAGGAGGAGTTGCGCCGCAGCGAGTCGGCGAGGGTCTCCACCTGGAAGAGCGGCAGCGCCGGGTCGAGCGCCCGCGCGGCGGAGCGCACCGCGGCGGCGACGGGGACGCCCGGGCTGGCGCGGACGAGCAGCGTCGTCTCGTTGAAGTGCGCGCCCTGCGCGATCGGGAAGTACGCATAGGGACGTGCGGGCTCGGTCAGGCTCAGGTATTTCCCGTCGCGGGCCACGCCGACGACCTCGTAGCTCTCCGACGGCTTGCCGGCCACGGAGAGTCGGCGGCCGAGCGGGCTCGCGCCGGGCCAGAACCGGCGCGCGAGGGTCTCGTTCACGATCGCGACGGGGGTCGTGCCGGCGCGGTCCTCCGCGGCGAGGTCGCGCCCGGCGACCAGCCCGATCCCGAGCGTCGCGAAGAAACCGGGCGAGACCGTCGCGTAGAAGACCTCGGTGCCCTCTGCCTTCGCCTCGCCGTCGGCGACGAACGTGTCCGCCATCGCGCGATTGGAGAGCGGGAGGAGCTCGGTCAGCGCGGCGCCGCGCACGCCCGGCAGCGCCCGGGCCCGCTCCAGCATCTGCGCGCGAAGCCTCGCGGCGCGCTCGGGGGAGTAGCCCTGCGTGATGGGGTCGAAGGAGAGCGTGAGGACGTCGGGCGCGGCGCTGCGGTCGAAGCCCACGGGCACGTCCGCCGCCTTCACGAGGCTCCGAACGAGCAGCCCGCTCGAGGCGAGGAGGACCAGGGAGAGGGAGATCTGGACGGCGACGAGCGCGGCCTGGAGGCGATGGCCGGACGGACCGGCGCCGCGGGAGGCGGCGCCCTTGAGCGCCGGCACGACCTCGGGGCGCGCCGCGGCGAGCGCCGGCGCGAGGCCGAAGAGGATCGCGGTGGCGACCGCCGACGCGAGCGCCCACGCGAGGACGCGCCCGTCGACGACCGGCGCGATGAGCGGCGGCGCGTCGAAGCGCACCATGAGGAGGTCGAGCAGCCACGAGGAGAAGACGACGCCGACCCCGGCGCCGAGGGCCGAGAGGAGCACGCTCTCGGTCAGGAGCTGCCGCACGATGCGCCGCCGCGACGCCCCGATCGCCAGCCGGATCCCGAACTCGCGGCGGCGCCGCGCGGCGCGGCCGAGCAGGAGATTGGCGACGTTCGCCGCCGCGATGAGCAGGACGAGGCCGCTGGCGGCGAGACCCACGCCGGCGATCGGGAGCATCTCGTGCAGGTGCCCCGGCGGGACCCATCCGTTCGGCGTCTCGACCGAAGCGGTGAGCCGGCGGCGGTCGGGGTCGCGCAACGGCGCGTTGCGAGCCGCGATGGCCGCGACCGCCGCGCCCGCGTCGGCCTTCGAGACGCCGGGCCTGAGGCGCGCGATGGCGCGGAAGTGCTCGGATCGCCGCGACGTCACGCTTCCCGCCCGATCCGTCCCGGACAGGAACGTCTCGAGCGGCAGGTAGACGTCCGGCGGCTCCTCGACGTCGAGGCCGGCGAAACCCTCGGGTGCGACGCCGACGATCGTGAAGGGCCGGCCGTTGATGGACACGGAGCGCCCGATCACCGCCGGGTCGGCGCCGAAGCGCCGGCGCCAGTAACCCGCGGAGAGGACGGCGACCGGGCGTCGTGCGCGATCGTCGTCCGCGACGAAGGCGCGTCCCGCGGCCGGCACGAGCCCGAGCGTCGAGAAGTAGTCGCCGCCGGCGAGCTGCCCCCGGATGCGCTCGGTCGCGTCGGGCGTCGCCAGGTGCACCGGGATGCGGTCGACGGCGGCGGCGCCGGCGAAGACTCCGGCATGCTCGCGGTAATCGAGGAAGTCGGGATAGGAGATGCGCCCGGCCCGGCCGTCCTCCACGTGGGTGATCCAGACGAGCCGGCCGGGGTCGGCGATGCCCGGCATGGGCCGGAGCGCCATCGCGTTCAGGACCGAGAAGATCGCCGTATTCGCGCCGACGCCCAGCGCGATCGTCGCGACGGCCACGGCCGCGAAACCCGGGCTCCGCCGGAGTCCCCGGAGCGCGTAACGGAGATCCTGCATCAGGGGGCCCATGGATTGCCTCGCTACACGCGGTAGCCGCTCTCCTTGAGCTCCCCTTCGTCGTGCGCGCGCTCCTCGCCGCGCTCCTCCTCCACGACGCGGCCGTCGAAGAGGTGGATCGTGCGGTCCGCGTGCTTCGCGAAGCGCGGGTCGTGCGTGACCATGCAGATCGTCGCGCCCGCGCGGTGGAGATCCTGGAGCAGGTTCATGACCGCCTCGCCGTTGACGGAGTCGAGGTTGCCGGTCGGCTCGTCGGCGAGCAGGATCAGGGGAGAGCCGGCGATCGCGCGCGCCACGGCGACGCGCTGCTGCTGGCCGCCCGAGAGCTGCGACGGGAAGTGCTTCATGCGGTGCGCCATCCCGACCTTCTCGAGCGACTCCTGGACGCGCTTCTTGCGCTCGTGCGCGGGCATGCCGCGGTAGGTCAGCGGCAGCTCGACGTTCTCGTAGACCGACAGGTCGCCGATCAGGTTGAAGCTCTGGAAGATGAAGCCGATCTCGCGGTTGCGGATCCGCGCGCGCTCGGAGAGCGTCAGCGATTCCGCGGGCTTGCCGTTCAACCAGTAACGGCCGTTCGTCGGCGCGTCGAGCAGGCCGAGGAGCGACAGCAGCGTCGACTTGCCGCAGCCGGACGGCCCGGCGATCGAGACGTAAGCGCCGTGCGCGATCTCCAGGTGCACGCCGGAGAGCGCGTGCGTCTCGACCTCGTCCGTGAAGAAGACCTTCGTGACCCCGTCGAGCTTGATGACCGGATGGCCGTTCGTACTCATTCGCCCCACTCCTTATTTCAGTCGAACCCTGTCGTAGGCGTCCCAGGCGCTCATGTCCGAGAGGATGACCTGGTCCCCCGGCTTCAATCCCTCGAGGATCTCGACCGTATTCACCGAGCTCTTGCCGAGCTTGACCTTGACGCGCGTGGCCTCGTCCCCGTCCTCGTTCACGCGGAAGAGGCCGACGAGGCTTTTCTCCTGGCCGAACGCCGGACGCCCGACGTACATGACGTCCTTCAGCCGGTCGAGCTCGATCGTCCCGTCCACCGAGAGGTCGGGGCGCGAGCCCTGCGGCAGCTCGCCGTCCATCGCCACGTCGACCGTGACGGTTCCGTTCTGCGACGAGGGATCGACGCGGGAGACGTGACCCTCGACGATGCCGTTGCGGGTGTCGATCGAGGCCGGCTGGCCGATCGTGATGTCCTTCGCCTGCGTCTCGGCGATCTTGAGCTGCGCCTTCAGCTTGTTCGGCTGCACGACCTTCGCGAGCATCCCGCCCGCGACGACGCGCTGGCCCACCTGCACGGGGATCTCCTGGAGGACGCCGGCGATGCCGGCGCGGACCTTCATTCCCTCGAGCTGCGACTTCTTCAGCTCCGCGACGGCTCGCAGCTGCTCGACGTGGGCGGCCTGCGCGTCGACGAGCGCGTGCGCGGCGTCCTCGGCGATGTCGAGGCGCTCCTGCTCCAGGGCGTGGCGGGTCTTGAGCTCCTCGGCGCGGACCTCGGAGAGCTTGAGCGTCAGCTCGGCGACGAGCCCCTCCTTGAAGAGCCCCTCGTTCGTCTGCGCCTGGAGCTGCGCCTGGTGGTAGTCCGACTCGACCGTCGCGGCCGCGGCCTTCGTGTCGAGCGTGTCGCGCTGGGCCTTGACCTTCGCGTTCATGAGGTCGGCCATCCCGGCCTTCAGGGCCTGGGACGAGTCGAGCGCGTCCTTTTCGAGCTCCGGGTTCGTCATCTCGAGCAGCACCGTGTCCGGCTCGACCTTGGCGCCGGGTTCGAGAAGGAGACGCTCGACGCGGCCGTCGGTTGCGGCCGAAAGCACGCGAATTCCCGCGGACTCGACGACGAGCGAGCCCGGGCCGCGCACCTGGCGCAGCATCGGCCCCCGCTTGACCTTGTCCATCCAGAGGGTGCCCTTGTCGACCGTGGGCGCCGCCGGCTTCAGCCGGGAGAGGCCGAGGGTGATCGAGAGGACCGCGACCGCGCCGACGGCCGCGAGGATGAGCCGCTTCTTCTTTCGCTTCTCGGCGAAGTCTTCACGAATGATGTCCACGAGCGTGGGAGAGGGGCGAAAGCCGTGCCACCCCGGGTACCGCCCAACTCATTGAAGGCAAAGGACCTGGAGGACACCGGCGCGGGCTCGGCTGGCCGCTTCCGGGAAGGACTGTCCGGAAGCGGACATCGCCGCGCCCGTCGGCCGAGGGCGAGGCGGACAAACACCCCTCAGAAAAAACGCATTAGCCGGAGCTAATGCGTTTGGGGCTTCCTCTTTCGCCGGGCGTTACGTCTTTGCGTCTACGTCTCGGTCCTGCGGCTCACGCGTTCCCTCGCGCCCCTCACGGCGTCGTCACGCTGACGTTGTTCACCGTCGCCGCGATCAGCTTCGTGTTCACGTGGCTCGTCACCGCGATACCCACGTAGACGTTGGGAGCCATCGTCACGGTGTCCGACGCCACGAAGGTCCAGTTGACCCCGTCCGTCGACTTGTAGCCCGTGAGGGTGTTGCCGGTGCGCACGAGCTTGACCCAGTAGGGCGCCGTTCCGGCTCCGCCGCTCGTCGCGGGCGTCGTGCCGCCCGCCGTCAGCCTCCGCTGGAAGCTCAGGCCGTTGCCGGGCGTGACGGCCATCATCGCGTTGGGAGAGTTGGCGGCGAGGCTCTCGCGGATCATCACGCCGCCCTTCGCCCACGCGTGCGTGAAGGGAAGGGTCGCCACCCGGGCGATGACCGTCGCGTCTCCGGTGATCGGCTGATAGACGTAGTGGAACGCGTCGGCCGATCCGGCGATGTCGGCGCCCGACGCCTTGACGGTGAACGTGCCGCTCGCGTACGTCGCGCTGCCGACGAGGCCGGTGGATCCAACGTCCTGGTCGACCCAGGGAGCCGGTAGCCCGGAGTTGTTGACCGTGATGTTGACGGCCGCCGACGTGGTGACGGCGCCCAGGTTGTCCGTGGCCCGCGCCGTCAGGCTGTACGTGCCGGCTCCGACGCCCGTCCAGGCGAAGCTGTAGGGGCTCGTCGTGTCGCTGCCGATGAGCGTCGAGCCCGAGTAGAAGTCGACCTGGGAGACGGAGCCGTCGGAGTCGGCGGCGTCCGCGTTGATCGTGACGCTCGCGGGCGCCGTGAACGTCGCCCCGTTGGCGGGGCTGGTGATCGAGACGGTCGGCGCCGAGTTGCCCGCCGGATTCACGATGATCGTGGCCGTCGAGCTGGTGGTCTGGGCGCCGAGGTTGTCCGTGGCGCGCGCCGTGAGCGCATAGGTTCCCGCGGGGACGTTCGTCCAGGTGAACGAGTAGGGGCTCGTGAGGTCCGTCGAGATGACGGTCCCGTCCGCGAGGAACTCGACCTTCGCCACGGAGCCTCCCGGGTCGGAGGCCGACGCATTCAGCACGACCGACGCCGGCGCCGTGTAGGTGGCCCCGTCGGCCGGCGCCGTGAGGGACACGATCGGAGGCGTATTCCCCGCCGGGTTCACCGTGATCCCGACGCCCGCCGACGTCGTCGTGGCCCCGAAGTTGTCGGTCGCCTTCGCCGTCAGCGTGTAGGAGCCGGCCGGGACGCTGGTCCAGGAGAAGCTGTAGGGGCTGGTCGTGTCGGTGCCGAGCAGCGTCGCTCCGTTGTAGAAGTCGACCTTGGTCACGCTGCCGTCGCCGTCGGCGGCATCGGCGTTGATCGTGACGCTCGCCGGCGCGGTGAAGGTGGCTCCGTCCGCCGGCGCGGTGATCGAAACCGTCGGCGGCGAGTTCGCTCCCGGCTGGATCGTGATGTTGACCGGAGCGGACGTCGTCACCGCACCGAGGTTGTCGGTCGCGCGCGCCGTCAGCGCGTAGTTGCCGGCGGGCGCGTTCGTCCAGGTGAAGCTGAAGGGCGCGGTCGTGTCCGATCCGAGGAAGAAGCCGCCCTCGTAGAACTCGACCAGCGCGATGGAGCCGTCGGTGTCGAGCGCGCTCGCGTTGATCGTGACGGTCGCGGGCGCCGTGAACGTGGCGCCTTCCGAGGGCGAGGTGATCGACACGGACGGAGGAGAGTTCGCCGGTCCGGTCGTCACCGAGACGTTGGTGAACGTGGCCGCGCAGCGCTGGGTGGTGGTGTGGCTCGTGACGGCGATGCCGACGAGGGCGTTGCTCGCCATCGTGATCGTGTCCGTACCGACGACCGTCCAGGTCGTGCCGTTCGGCGAGGCCGAGGCGGTGAACGTGTTCCCGGTGCGCTCGAGCTTCAGCCAGTAGGGAGCGACCACCGCCGCTCCCGCGGTCGTGGTGGTCGTCCCGCCGGGCGTCTTGCGCCTCTGGAATGTCAGACCGTGGCCGGGGGTGAGGGCGATGAACGCGTTGACGGCGTTCGGGGCGAGGCTCTCGCGGATCATGATCCCCGCCTTCGCCCACGCGTTCGTGTAGGGAATGGACGTCACCTTCAGGATCATCGCCGTATCGCTGGAGATCGGCTGATCGATGTAGTGGAACGCGTCCGCCGCCCCGGCGATGTCGGCGCCCGCTCCGCGGTCGGTGTAGGTCCCGGTGACGTAGGTCGAGCTGCCGGTCAGCACCACGTTGCCGACGTCCGTGTCCGTCCAGGGCGGAGGAAGGTTCGAGCTCGAGAGGTACGTCGCCGTGTACGTCGCCGGCGTGGCCGGAGCGTTCAGGTTGTGCGTCTGGTCGCCCCCGTCCGACCACGAGGAGAACGCAAAGGTGCCCTGAGGCGACGGCGCCGTGACCGAATTCGCCGAACCGATGATCACGGTATCCGTGAAGGGCGTCGTGGCCGTCGTGGGGCCGACGGTGAGCTGCAGCCCCGACGGCGAGGTCTGGAACGTCAGCGGGACCGTCTGCGGGTCGAGATTCACGTTCGCCGTGGACTGCAGGCCCGAGGCATCCGTCGCCGTGAGCTGGATCTCCAGGTACGACGGGTACTCGTGGTCGGGCGCCGGGAAGGATCCGCCCGCGACTCCCTGGAACGTCTGGTAGACGTGCGTGTGGCAGTTCGACGGGCAGTGGTGGATCAGGACGGTCCACGCCAGTGCCGACGGCGGAAGGTTGCCCTGCTGGGGGTCGGTCGCGCCGCCCGCGAAGGAGATCGTGTCGCCGACCCGCCACGTCAGGGACGAGTCGGGCGTCGCGATGAACGCGGTGGGCGCTCGGGTGTCCACGTTGATGACGAGCGGGTCGCTGAGCGTGGAGATCCCGTGGTTGTCCGTGACCTTGAGACGCGCCGAGTAGCTTCCCTTGTTCGAGTAGACGAACTGGGGCGCCGGGTCGGTGGAGTCGTTGAACTGTCCGTCGCCGTCCAGGTCCCAGGCGAAGGTGATCGTGTCGCCGGGCTGGCCGGGCTGAGACCCGGTTCCATCGAACTGGACCGTGAGGGGCGGCGAGCCCGAGTCCGGGCTGGCCGTGGCGAGCGCCGTCGGACCGAGGTAGGTATACCGGCGCACGGTGCCGCCGTCGAAGTCGACGTAGAAGATGTCGCCGTTCGGTCCAACCTGGACGTCGACGGGGCCCGCGGCTCCGGACTTCCACGCCATCCGGTTGTTGGGATCGGGGTTGCCGTCGGCGTCGGGGAACATCACCCAGATGCACTTGCGCGAGTAGTCGGAGAAGAAGAGCGCGTTCTGGTAGCTGGATGGGTAGTCGCCGCCGTTGTAAAAGGCCATGCCGCCCACCGACGAGCTGCCGACGGAGCAGCCGTCGCCCGCGACGACCGAGGCCTGGTGGTTGTAGGTGTAGAGCGGGGGAGTCGCCGTCCCGGCCGTATACAACGAGGTGCAGAGCGCGAGGTTCGCCGCCTGGTATCCCGAATGCGGGGCGGTGCCCTCGTAGCACGGCCAGCCGAAGTTGCGCACGCTCGGGTCGAGCGGGTTGGGAACGCTGTTGATCTCCTCCCACGTGTTCCAGCCGACGTCGCCGATGTAGACCTGGTTCGTGCCGGGCTTGATCGTGAAGCGGAAGGGATTGCGAAGGCCGAAGCCGACGATGCGCTGGGCGTTCGCGTCCGAGCTGCCGATGAGCGGGTTGTCCGGGGGAGCGAAGCCCGTGGCCGGATCCAGCCGCAGCAGCGTGCCCGAGAGCAGGACCGGCTCGCCCGGGGGCCGGCGCAGGCTCTGGCTGCGCAGCGCGCCGCCTTCCGCCGAGGGCGGCGTCTCGTTGCCACCGACTCCGGCCGGCGGATCCCCGCACGGATTCTTCGGAATCGGCGGCGGGGTGCCCGAGCTGCCGCCCGTCTGTCCGTAGTCGACGAAGTTGAAGCTCGCGCCCTCGCCGCCCGTCGCGTACAGCTTGCCGTCGGCGCCGAACGCCAGGGTCCCGGCCGAGTGGCTCGGGAACTGCTGGCACCAGTCCTCGAGCAGCACCTGCTCGGGTCCCGCGACGCCCCCCGATATCGAGAACCGCGACACGCGGTTGCTGACCACGCAGCCGTCGGTCGTCGCCCCCGGCGGCGTCGGGCAGCCGTCGGACGAGGTGCCCGGCGTGCCCCAGCGAGGCGCCGTTCCGCCGATCGCCGCGTCGTAGGCGTAGCTGACGTAGATGTAGCCGTTGTTCGCGAAGTCGGGATCGACGGCGAGCCCGAGCAGGCCGCGATCCCAGAAGTTGTGAACGTTCGTGCGCAGGTCGGCGACGATCGTGGGAGTCGTGGCGGTGAGGCTCGCGAACATCTTGATGAGGCCGCTCTTCTCGGCCACGAGCACGCGGCCGTCGGGCAGGAAGCGGACCTGCGTCGGGTTCGACAGGCCGGTGAAGATGACCGTCTCCTGGAAGCCCTGCGGCGGGTTCGCCGCCTCGGCCGCCGCAGCCGCCCCCGCGAGGGCGATAAATGCAGCCGCGGCTCGAATTGCGGAAAAGATGGATCGCCTGGTCATGGCACCCTTCGCGGAGGCGAAGTCAGCCCCCCGTGTCCCGTCATTGGCTCGTGAGCCGAGAAATGTACCGCGTTCAAGAGGGATAAAGGGCCGGGAGGGCGAAAAATTCGCGTTATCGCAATCCGGACTTTCGGCGTTCGCCGCCCGGAACGGCCCTCCGGCGTGGATCCCGCACGACCTCCTGGACTTAACCGCGCTTCGGGGCGGGTCGCCCGGAGGAAGGTTGCGGGCTCAGTCGGCGCCGTGGATCCGCATCGACACCACGTCGTCGGGCGTGGCGTCGCGGTGCTTCGACTTCACCCGGCGGGCATAGTCGAGCGATACGCCGTGGATGCGCATCGAGACGAGGTCGTCCGCCGTCACGTCGCGGTACCCGATCTCCCGGAGGCCGCGGGCGAACTCGGGAGTCACGCCGTGGATCTTCATGGAGACCAGGTCGTCGCCCGACAGATCGGTGTACCCGAGCGAGCGCATCTCCTGGACGAACTCGGGCGTCACCCCGTGGATCCGCATGGAGACCAGGTCGTCCACGGCCAGGTGGTCGTAGCCGAGCGACTTCATCTCGCGGATGAACTCGGGGCTGACTCCGTGGATTCGCATCGAGACGAGGTCGTCCGCGGAGACGCCTTCGTAGCCGAGGGCCTTCAGCTGCCGGACGAAGTCGGGGGTCGCACCGTGGATCCGCATGGACACGAGGTCGTCGGTGGAGACGTGCGAGTACCCCAGCGACTGGAGCGCGCGGATGAACTCGGGATTCGCGCCGTGGATCCGCATGCTCACCGCGTCGTCGAGCGGGACGTGCGCATAGCCGAGGCTCTCCAGCTCGCGGAGGAACTCCCGGCTGACGTCATGCACGGCCAGGGAGAAAACGTCGTCCTCGTCCGGCGCGGGATATCCGAGCTTGCCCAGGGCGGCGAGGTATTCCGGGTTGGGAGCGAACGTGAAGTGGCCGGAGCCGCCGGCGTCGTTGAGCATGCCCTCGAACGTGAGCGTCCCCGCGTCGCGCGAGAGAGTGAACCGCGCGGGCACGTCCGCGCCGCCGGCGGGCACGGTGAGGCCCTGGAAGTCCCCGCGCCGGTAGTCGTCGGAGCTGTTCCAGCTGCCGTGGCCGTTCTCGCGGCGCTTCAGCGTCAACTGGACGGAGCCGTCGTGGTCGAAGTCGATCAGCCAGCGCCCGGCGATGCCGCCGGAGGAGGGCACCGCAGGAGCGGGAGAGGGAGCGAGCGTGGCCCAGAGGACGATGGCGGCGGCGATCGCCGCGGGGCGGGGGAGACGGAGCGTCATCATCGAAAGTCCTCCTCGTCGTCGACGTGGATGCGGCGCTCGATCAGTTCGTCGGGCGAGAGCCGCCGTCCGGCGCGCGCGTTCAGCTTGCGGATCGCTTCCGGCGTCAGCCCGTGGATGCGAAAGTCGGTCAGGTCTTCTGCCGAGAGCGCCGCGTATCCGAGGCCGCGCAGCTCGCGAACGAACTCGGGGGTCACGCCGTGGATGCGGAAGGCGACCGCGTCGTCGGCGCTCAGGCCGGCGCCGGAAAGCCCGAGGTCTCTCATCTCGTGCACGAACTCGGGCGTCACACCGTGGATCCGGAAGGCGACCGCGTCGTCGGCCGAGAGGTCGTGAAACCCGAGAGCGCGCATCTCGCCGACGAACTCGGGCGTCACACCGTGGATCCGGAAGGCGATCGCGTCGTCGGCAGAGAGACTCGCGAAGCCGGCGCCCCGCATCTGGCCGACGAACTCGGGCGTCACACCGTGGATCCGGAAGGCGATCGCGTCGTCGGCGGAGAGACTCGCGAAGCCGGCGCCCCGCATCTCGCGCACGAATTCCGGCGTCGCGCCGTGGATCCGCAGCGCCAGGGCATCGTCCGCGGAGAGCCGTGCGAAGGAGGCGCGAAGCTCGCCCACGCTCTCCGGCGTCAGCCCGTGAATGCGGAACGCCACGTATTCCTCGAGCGGCTGGCGCCCGAGGACCTTCGTCATGTCGCGGATGTACGCCGGCGTGACGCCGTGAATGCGGAGCGCCAGGAGGTCGTCCGGCGCGGCATGGTCGTAACCCTCGGCCCGGATCGACTCGACGAACTCCGGCGTGACGCCGTGGATCCGGAAGGCGATCAGGTCGTCGGGGGAGAGCGTCGCGACCGGGGTTCTCGCGGGAGCCGGCGCTGTCTGCGGATGCGCCGCCGGGCGCGGCGGCTCCGGCGTGGCGGCGGGCTCGGGAGCCGTAAAGGGCCGGGCGATCTCGGCGGGTCGGGCGATCGCCGGCGCCGCGGCGGAGGCGTCGCCCGCCGCGGACGGCTCCGCGGACGTCGCGGGGCGGGGGATCGCGGTGATCTCCCGAGTGCGCGCGGCCGCCCCGAGCGCGAGTGCGCTCGAGAGCGCGAGGACGCCGGCGATCCAGGGGGCGGGCGCGGAGGCCCGCGCGGGCGCGCGGCCGGCGAGCCGCCGGATTCGCGCGGACAGGCCGGCGCCGCCTCCGCCGCCTCCGTCCGCCGCCATCGCGAGTCGCGCGGCGGCCGGGGCCAGGCGCCTCTCCTCGACGGCGAGCAGGGCGCGAGCGTAGAGCAGCGCGTCGCCCGTCGCCGCGACGGCGAGGTCGTCGCACACCAGCTCCCGTTCGACACGGATCCGGTGCGAGACCCACCAGACCGCCGGGTGGAAGAAGAGGAGCGTCTCGGCGAACGCCTGCACCAGGTGAACGAGGTAGTCGCGGCGCGCCACGTGCGCGAGCTCGTGGGCGAGCAGGGCATCCATCTGTCCGGCCGTCAGGCCGCTGGCGATTCCCACGGGAAGGAGGACCGCGGGACGCAGCGCTCCGACGACGCCGGGAATGCGCACCGAGGCGGACTCGAGAAGGCGGACCGTTCGGGTGACGCCCATGCGGGACGCGATCGCGGCGAGCCTCGCCTCGAGGGCCGGCGGGACGCTCCGCGACCGGCGCCGGCGCAGCCGATCGACGGCGAGGCACGCGGCGACGAGCCGCAGCGAGAGACCGGTGACTCCCGCGAGCCAGGCGCCGACGATCCACGGAGCGAGCGGATCCGGATGCGCGCCGCCGCGATGCGACGGGGACGTGCCGGGAGCGGCAGCGGGAGCGCTCGCGGGCGAGGCGGCGGCGGACGTCGACGCCGCCGGCGATGCGATCCGCGAGTCGCGGACCCGCGACGGCATGCCGGCGAAGGTCGCCGCCGGAGCGGCCAGCATCAGCGCGAGGGCCGCGCACCCGGCGGCATAGCGGACGCGGGGCGAAGCCTCGACCAGGAGCGCGTCGGCGACCGCGAAGAGCGCGCCGATCGCGGCTCCCTGCCACAGGAACTGCCTCAGTGCGCCCGCCGCGCGGAGGAGGATTTCCGCGTCCGGCTCCATCCAGGATCCGGTCATGATCGGCCTCCTTCGAGCGAGTCCAGGAATGCGCGGATCTCGCGAATCTCTTCGTCCGACGCCGGGCGCGAGGACAGCGCCTGCTGCACCAGCCGCGACGCGGAGCCGCCGAACGCGCGTTCGAGAAGGTCCGCGACGATGCGCCCCTGCGTCCGCGACGCGTTCGCGGCCGGTGCATAGACGTGGGCACGCCGGCTCTCGTCGCGGCGCACGAGCCCCTTCTCGGCCATGATCTGGAGGAGCTTGAGGACCGTGGTGTAGCGGACGTCCCGCTCGGGCGGCAAGGCAGTGTGGATCTCCCGGACCGTGCTCGGCCCGAGGCGCCACATCACGCCGAGCAGCTCGAGCTCGGCTTC
>Ga0157374_10003113_pt1 | contig 13924 bp, 12 predicted proteins | sample M25metaG_FD_115308 | JGI IMG/M metagenome (GOLD analysis project Ga0157374, IMG submission 115308) | Miscanthus rhizosphere microbial communities from Kellogg Biological Station, Michigan, USA - M2-5 metaG | ecosystem: Host-associated > Plants > Roots > Rhizosphere > Soil | place: USA: Michigan...
AAAAACATGAACAGTCATAAAAATATTGAATGGAGTAAAGAGCAATCAAAGCTTGAGTCATGTGCAGAAAAACTATTCTCGTTAAATGCAATGGAGGAAACCGGCGGCGAACCTGATGTTGTTGATTATGATAAAAAAACAGGTGAAAATATTTTTTATGATTGTTCAGCAGAAAGTCCAAAGGGTCGCAGAAGTATTTGTTATGATCATGAAGCATTGAATTCAAGAAAAGAATTTAAGCCGGCAGACAGTGCCATTAATATGGCTGCTAACATGGGCATTGAAATTTTAAATGCAGAACAATATAAAACATTGCAACAATTTGGGGAGTTCGATACAAAAACTTCAAGCTGGATAGTAACACCTGATAATATCAGGAAACTCGGTGGCGCTATTTTTTGTGATCGTCGCTATAATCATGTATTTACTTATCACAATGGCGCAGAATCTTATTATGCTGCAAGAGGTTTCCGCGGCTTGCTGAAAGTGTAAATTTCAGCAAACAAAATTTGTATTCTTAAACATTACATAAACTCTTTTATATCTGCCATCAATCTTCTTGCAATATTATCAGCAGTAGTTTCAAAATTGCTTTCCGCATAAATGCGAATGATGGGTTCAGTGTTACTTGTTCTTAAATGCACCCAATCATTATCAAATTCAATCTTCAATCCATCTTCAGTATTTAACGGATGATTTTTATACTTGCGTTGCAAATGAGTAAAAATATTTTTTACATCAATACCATTATCCAATTCTATTTTATTCTTGCTAATGAAATAATCAGGGTATGTTTTACGCAACTGCAAAGCACTCTTTCCGTTTTGTGCCAGGTAAGTCAAAAAGATTGCTATGCCAACCAATGCATCACGGCCATAATGCAATTGCGGCAAAATAATTCCACCATTACCTTCGCCACCAATAACTGCATTAACTGCTTTCATTTTTGAAACAACATTCACCTCTCCCACTGCACTTGGAAAATATTCGCCACCATGTTTCAATGTTACATCTTTTAATGCACGTGTTGATGAAAGATTGCTTACCGTATTACCTTTTGTTTGCTTCAATACATAATCTGCAACTGCAACCAATGTATATTCTTCGCCAAATAAACTTCCATCTTCACAAATAAAACAGAGCCTATCAACATCTGGATCAACAGCAATACCAAGGTTAGCCTGTTGCTTTTTTACTTCGTTACTAATGCCATTAAGATGTTGTGGCAAAGGTTCAGGATTATGTGCAAACTTTCCGTTTATTTCTTCATTCAATAAAATAATATCTTTTACACCCAATGCTTTTAGTAGTGCAGGAACAGCAATGGCACCGGTGCTGTTTATACAATCAACAACTATCTTAAATTTTTTCTTTTTTATTGCAGCTGTATCAATTAATGGCAACTGAACAATTGCTTCAATATGTTTTTCTATGGCTGATGAATCAGTAGTAACGGCTCCCAATTTATCAACTCCAACAAAACTGAATGATTCTTTTTCCGCGAGTGATAATAAGAGCTCACCATCAGCAGCGCTTAAAAATTCTCCGTTATGATTTAACAATTTTAAAGCATTCCATTCTGCACTATTATGGCTTGCTGTTATAATTATTCCACCATCAGCATTATGAAAAATTACAGCCATTTCAACTGTTGGCGTAGTGCTTAAATCAAGATTAATTATATGAATGCCGCTTGCAATTAAAGTTGATAGTACCAATTGCTGTACGTAAGGTCCACTAATGCGACCATCTCTTCCAACAACAATTGTGTAAGTATTTTTTTTATTTTGTTGTTTTAACCATGAAGCATAAGCAGCAGTAAATTTTACAATGTCAACCGGGCTTAATGAATACGCAGGTTTTCCACCAATCGTTCCTCTTATTCCTGATATACTTTTTATTAAAGCCATTTTTACGGTTATTTGCAGAGCGCAAACATAACAGAAAAAACAAGATACCGATTTTAAGTTGATAAATTAATATGTTGAAATTTCGCACATAAATTTTTTTAACATGCAAGCCAATGAATGGTTCAGGTTATGGTTTGGTTCTCCGTATTATGATGTATTGTATCGTAATAGAAATAAAGAGGAAGCGGCAAAGCTTATTGATAAGCTGGTTAATTATCTAAACATACCAACAGGCAGTTACGTTTTAGATGCAGCTTGTGGTAAAGGAAGGCATAGTATTGCGCTGGCGGCAAATGGTTTTGATGTTACAGGAATTGATATTTGCCCCTTTGCAATTGAAGGAGCTAAAAAATATGAAACTGATCACCTGCATTTTTATTTGCATGATATGCGCTTGCCTTTTTACATCAACTATTTTAATTATGCCTTTAATTTTTTTACAAGCTTTGGATATTTTAGAACGATGCGAGAACATAATGATGCTATGCGAACCATTGCACAAAGCTTAAAAATAAATGGTGTATTTACTATAGATTACTTGAATGTGCAATTTGCAGAAGCCAATTTAAAATCTAAAGAATCTGTTGAAATTGAAAATATTTTTTTTGATATTGAAAGACATAGTGATGAAAAATATTTTTATAAAAAGATTGCAGTGCACGATACATTAAAAAATATAAATGAAGAATTTACAGAGCGAGTTGAAAAATTTTCTTTAGGCGATTTTACTAATATGCTTTCTTACCAGGGTTTAAAAATTGAAAATGTTTTTGGTGATTATGATCTGAATAAATACGATGCAAAAAATTCTACACGAATGATCATCTTGGCTAAAAAAATTCATGTTTAATTATGCCGATATTTTTAAACTGGGATGCTGATTTGTTTTATAAAATAAATACTGTTTGGACGAATTCATTTCTCGATAATAATTACCCGTGGTGGAGAGATGATACAATGTCTTATCCTGTGTATTTATTTTTATTATTGTTTATATTAATAAATTTTGGCTGGCGTGCATGGACGTGGATTTTATTTGTAGCAATTAATACAACCATTACCGATCAGCTAAGCAGCGATATTATTAAAAGCTGGGTACACAGGTTACGACCTTGCCAGGACCCTGCAATGATAGATAACGTGCGCATGTTATTAAATCATTGCAGTGGTGGTTTTAGTTTTCCATCAGCCCATGCAACTAATCATTTTGGCGCTGCTGTTTTTTTATATTGTACATTAAAAGATTATTTAGGGATTTGGATTTATATTTTTTTCTTTTGGGCAGCTACCATTAGTTATGGTCAAATTTATGTTGGGGTGCATTACCCATTGGATGTTTTAGCAGGTGCAATTATCGGAAGCATTGTCGGTTATATTGTTGCTTTTATATTTAATAAAAAAATTGGATTGCCTAAACTAAGAACGTTGCAGGCCAATTAAAAAATCATCTTTAATCTTTATTTGATTTTTGTAATAATGAGTAGTACTTATAAAATGTTACTACATTATACTTACTCAGATTATGAACAATGGAAAGGCAAATGGGAATTAATTGATAGTGTTTCTTATGCAATGAGTTCTCAACTGGTTCCTAAACATCAAATTGTTGCCACTAATCTTATAACAGAATTCAGAATAGCTTTTAAACACTGTAAAAAATGCATTGCGCATCAGCCTATAGATTATCTAATTTTGGAAGAAACAATTTTACAACCTGATATGTTGATGTGTGCAAACCAATCAACAAAAAATTTTTGAACTTCCCTCAATATTTGGTTGTTGAAATTTTATCACCTTCAACTGTATTTAAATACAAGCATGTAAAGTATAACCTTTATCGATCTCAAAGTATTCCTTATTATATTATTATTTCACCCAATAAAGAAAGATGTAGAAATTTTATCAAATTCAAAAAAGTGCATATGTATAAATACAATCCGATCATTCTTTTTATTTCAGTTTTAACATAGCAGATTGGATTGCTAAAATTGATTCTAATGAAATCTGGCAGTAGTCTTGTAACTCTTTTCATCTGCAAAAAACATATTTCTTAGTTTTACTGCTTTTATGACTGATGCATTGATGATTTTCGGGCTTATAATTTTGAATGGGCTTTTTTCAATGGTTGAAATTGCGCTGATTTCTGTACGTAAAGTAAGACTTGAAGCGCAGGCAAACAAAGGTGATAAGCGTGCAAAAGATGCTTTGAATCTTGCCAATCATCCTGATAAATTCATTTCAACTACACAAATAGGCATTACACTTACTGCTATATTAAATGGTATTGTTTCAGGAGCAGCGCTTGAAGAGAACCTTGCCCAATCTTTCAGCCATTATAGTTTTATCGGGCATTATAGCAGCGCAGCTGCAACAGCAGTAATTGTAATTATAGTCACTTACTTTACTTTGGTACTTGGTGAGCTTGTTCCTAAAAAAATTGGGCTAAGTAATCCTGAAGGTATTGCCAAGGCTTTTGCCGCACCAATGCGGGTTACCATTTTTATAAGTTACCCTTTTGTTTGGTTATTATCAAAATCAAGCAACCTTATTATAAGTTTATTTAAAATTAGAAATAGTGACTCTAATGTTACTGAAGATGAGATAAAAGCAATAATTAATGAAGGAACAGAACAAGGCGCAATAGAAGAAGCAGAGCAGGAAATTATTGAGCGTGTTTTTCATTTGGGCGATAGAAATATCACATCTTTAATGACGCATAGGAGTGATATTATCTGGCTTGATAGTAATTTAACTGTTGATGATGTTCATGATTTACCGGACGAAAAAATGCATAGCATTTATCCTGTTTGCGATGGTGCTATTGATAATATAAAAGGAATTGTTTCTTTAAAAGATATTATTAAAGCAAAACCCGGAACTAAATTAAAAGATGTAATGACACAAGGTTTTTATGTGCCTGAAAACAATTCTGCTTATAAATTGCTCGAAAGATTCAAAGAATTAAAATCTCATTACGCATTTATTGTTGATGAATATGGAACCTTGCAAGGCATGGTTACTTTAAATGATATATTAGATGCAATAGTTGGAGAAGTGCCGCATTTAGATGAAGAATTATACGAGATTGTGGAGCGGAAAGATGGAAGCTATTTAATTGATGCGCAGATTCCTTTTTATAATTTTCTAAGTTATTTTGAGCATACCGATTATCTTGATGAAGATGAACAAACTTTTGATACGCTTGCCGGTTTTATTTTAGATGAATTAGAGCGTATACCACAAACAGGTGATCAGTTTAAATGGAAAGATTTCAATTTTGAAATTATGGACATGGATAATAACCGAATTGATAAAGTGCTTGTACACAAGCCTTCTGAAGAAGAATTAAAGTCTGAAAATGATTAATTAACTCCTGTTGCGCCATCTCTAACTTTTATTTTCTTTTTGCCTGAATTTTTCTTTTCGTACTCTAATACTTCCAATGGTTTTTTCTTGTTATTGAGCGATAACGAATCCGCTGTTTTCCTTTGTAAAGATGTGTCCGCATTAATAAAACCAGTATTGGCTTTCTTATTGGTTACCAATTGGTCAATCACATATTCCTCTGTTTTAATTATAGTACCCCTTTCAGGATCATAATAATTCCATGTACCATGTTTTACTGTCGAAGCCTCTACCTTCATTATTTTCAAATCATACTTATCAGGGTTATCAAGATGGTAAACCCTTACCGTATCGTATGGGTATTTTGGATCAATTGCCCTCCAGCTTTCTTCTTTTAATAAACCAATTAAATTATAATAACGGCAAACACCATTTTTATATCCCCATTTATAATTTTCTTCTGCAATTACATCACCCATTAAATTATATCTTGTCCACGCACCTTCTTTTCTATTGTTTTTATAAAAACCTTCTTCCTGGTAACCCGGCTCACCATGATTATTTTCAACTTTTGTAAACCAATAGCCTTGTTTTAAATCATTAAAATCAGTACAATCTATTGTATCTTTTTTTGCATTAAGCTGGTATGTTTTACATTGAGAAAAAGAATGTGCGGAGAAAAAAACAGCAATAACAAATGCAAAATATCTTACACTACACCTCATGCTACTAAAACGTTTTTATTAATTATTTCTTGTGACTGGTACGCTATTTAATACTTGCTCTTACTGTTTTAACATCCGCAGGCAAAATAGATGAAGCCTTGTTACCAAAACTGTTTCTTATAAAAGTTAAAACATCTGCAATTTGCTCATCAGACAAATAATTTTGAGCGGGCATATTGTTGTTGTATGATTCTCCGTCAATATCAACATGTACAACAGAGCCTTGTAAAACCCATTTTATTAATTTCTTTTTATCGCCTGTTACGTAAGTTGTTTTTATAAGCGGAGGATTCATACCATGCACACCCTTTCCATTGGCTTGGTGACAGCTAAGGCAATATTTTTTATACAAAGCCTCGCCACGTTGTTTAGACGTTTCTTGTCGTTGAGCGCTTACAACAACAATTGCAGAGCACAAACCTGCAGTGATGATTTGTTTAATCATTATTTTGATTTATACATTATTCTGTAAATAGTTCCTTTTGCATCATCACTAACATATAAAGAACCATCCGGGCCTTGCGCTAAACCGCATGGGCGATGTTCTGCATCGTCAGGTGATTCAATATTTGTCTTACCTGCAAAACCATCAGCAAAAACTTCCCAATCTCCGTTTGGTTTTCCATCTTTAAATGGGACAAATACAACAAAAAAACCTTTCTGTGGTTCGGGCGCTCTGTTCCATGAGCCATGAAATGCAATGAAAGCGCCATTCCTATATCTTTCAGGAAACATATTTCCTGTATAAAACAATAGGCCATCAGGCGCCATATGGCCGGGAAATGCAACTACAGGATCTTGGGCTTCTTCTGTATATTCTTTTTTCCCATCACCGCCGTATTCAGGCGCTAATATTTTTTTGTGTTGAATTTGATCGTAATACATATAAGGCCATCCGCAATTGCTGCCTTTATGTAATTCGTACATGCATTCTGCAGGTAATTCTGCGCTTTGTTTATCAGTAAACATGTCAGGAAAAATATCGTGCAACTGATCGCGGCCATGTTGCATAACAAATAAAGAATTGGTTTGAGTATTCCAGTCTAATCCAACTACGTTTCTTAAACCTGTTGCATAATGAATGCCATCTCCATAAGCCTGGTTTGCCTTATCAATTTTAAATTGCCATATACCTCCGGCTGAATCAAGAATGGGGCAGGGTTTCATTCCAATTGAGCCTGTTGCTCTATCTTGTGTTTGACAAGAATTTGAATATGCGCCAACGTTCACATAAATATTTCCATCATTATCTAATGTTATAGATTTTGATTCATGCTCATGCCTTGACAATAACCCTGTTATTATTTTTTCAGGATTATTTTCATCAACAGGTTTATTATCGGCTTCCAATTTGTACCTGTACACGTCTTCATTTGATGATGCATATAAATAACCATCTTTTAAATAAATACCTGTTCCAACATAATTACCAAAGCCTTGCATTTGATCTTCGCGACCATCGTTATTTGCATCATGCAACAAATAAATTCCCTTTCCGTTTTTGAGTTTTTCGAGCTTAACAAATATGTCGCCATTAGATGCTATTGCAATGTGCCTGGCAGATCCTAAACCATCAGCTGCTTTTATTGCTCTAAATCCTTCAGGCAATTTTAAACCCGCATTTGAAGCGTTATTTTTTGCTGATTGAGCACAAGCATTATTGCCTATAATAACACTTAAGGCAAAGAAGTAGCTTAATATTTTCATTGATTGAATTTTTTGTTTTGCTGCAAGAAATTCGCCATAAAATTTTTTTGCAATTTATTTTTCTATAAACAGGCAGAAAAACAAAAATAATCTTTATGAATTTTAATGAGATATTCTTTGCAAAAAAAGCCTCGCCGAGGCGAGGCTTGAGTTTACCACTCTAAAGAACCCCCAAAGATTTGTTTTTTTTAGGCTGGGCGTAAGGAAACATTAAACACATCAAACAAACAAAGCTTAAATTATTTTATTTCAGGTTTTTTACTATACCTATGTTAATACCAAAATTTGTAACTGGCAATCTACCTACACCAAGATTAACAACAGGTACTTGATAATATGGCTCCACTTTAAAATTGCACCAATTATTTAATTTGTTTTCATAACCGCCACTCATATTTATGCTTGTAAAATATTTTGGACCAGTTACAGATTTATAGCTTTTAGAATGATCGTTTTCATCACCATTTTTATTAACTGTGTATTGATACTTTTCTGTATGTGTTAGTACAAGCGCATTAAAGCCCAAGCCTGCATAAAAATGGCCACTATTCTTTGATTGAAAATTATATAGTAATGTAACAGGCACAAATGTCAAACTACTTTTTGCACTGAGACTTTCAAGTGCAACAGCGTCTTTAATATTAAGGCCAGATTTATCAAAATACTGACCGTTAGTATAATAATTTATTTTTTCTCGCTCTAATCCAATTTGTATATCGAATCTATTATTAATTCTATATGCTAATGAAATACCTGCCTTAAATCCCGGAGCATTAATATGCTGAAATTTAATCATTGAAAATTCAGGTCCGCCATATAAACTTCCGTAAAATTTTGATAATGGTTTTTGGTATTTTATCATACTTTTTTCTGTGCTTGAGTAACCATTATCTGCTTTAGTATTAATCACGTTTTGGTTCCCCTCAACTTGTTTGTTATTATTAACAATCAGGGGTGCTGATGATTGGTTTTGCTTTGGAGTTAAAACAAGTTCACCAGAAGAATTTACTGCAGGCGAGTTAATTTTTGATTTTACATCATTGTCATTATCTTTCTTTAACATTGAATAATCGTTCTCTGAATTGTTTGAGCTATAATTATTTGCGTTACCAAAATTATTTAAAGCAGTATTTGTTTTGGAAGATGCTAGAGGTTTAGAATTATTAGTGGCGGAAATGCTTGAATTTTCATTTGGGATTTGTTCAGCTTGAATATTAGTTAAATCTTTTTGATTTTTAATATTCGCCGTTGAATCATTAGCAACTTCTACATTATTTGTTGACTTAAACTGAGTATAAAACATTAATGCGCCGCCTGTAAGTAAGAAAAGTAGAATGGCAGCATATTTCCAAGCATTAGATTTTTTAGCACTAATATCTTCTGCTACAGGAATGTTTAATTTTGTAGCAACACTATTCCAGTTTGAACTATTCGTTCTTAAAGGATAATCATCAGCTGCTTTTTGAAACAACTCCTCAAGATTATCATTTTTGTATGGCATAGCTCCTGTGTGAATAACGGTTTTCTAAAAATTTTTTTAGTTGTGCCTTTGCTTTCGCTAATGCTGATTTAGATGTACCTTCCGAAATACCTAAAGTTTTTGCAATTTCATTATGTGAAAATCCATCTATAACAAACATGTTAAACACATTTCGGTAAGATGGTGGCAATCTTTTTACTTCACAAATTAACTCTTTATACAAAACCTTTTGGTCTGCATTCTGGCTTTTATCTGCTTCTTCCCAAATATACTCCGGCAATTCACCAATTTCAGGTAATGTCTGCTGTCTTCTTAATTCGTCTATTGCTGTATTAATTAAAATACGCTTCATCCACCCCATTAATATCTTTTCTGTATCAGATTTTTCTTTTGCCAGTTGAAACTTTTCAAGGCTATTAAAAATCTTTACGAAACTGTCATTAACAACATCAGTTGCCTTATCATATTTATATATATACCTGAAAACTGTTTTTAAAGCGAACCCGTAATAATGCTCATAAAATAACTGCTGGCTTTTATAATCCTTAGCAATGCAATCCTTGATTAATTTGTACAGAGATTCCAAATTTCAAGGATTAATGTTTGTGATAAAAATACGTAAATCTAAGGCTGAAGGTTGCCTCTGAAAATTGAAACGCAAGTGTGTAATCGGGTAGCATAATAGTGATATTAGTTAGCGGTTACTTATGTTTCCGAACTGAAAGGTATTTAAAAATTTCTTCATGAGAACTTTCTTTGCTTAAGAACGATATTTCTTTTCGTATAAGTATGAATTTGTCAGTTAAATAAAAAGCCCCGTCAGACGGGGCTTTAAGAGAGTGGGATATTTTATACTTTGGCCTCTTCCTCTTTTTTGCCAAACTCAAATTTTATTTTCTGATTTTCTTTGTCAAGATCGGCAATTAAAATATCGCCTTGCTTTACATTCATGCTTAATATTTCTTCTGCCAAACTATCTTCAAGATATTTTTGAATGGCCCTATGCAATGGCCTTGCTCCAAACTGAACATCATATCCTTTCTCTGCAATAAATTCTTTAGCCTCTGCGGTTAATTGCAGGCTAAAACCCATATTATTCAGGCGCTTCATTACTCCTTTCATCAAAATATCTATTATCTCAAAGATATTTTCTTTTGTGAGAGAATTAAAGATCACCACGTCATCAATCCTGTTTAAAAATTCAGGAGAAAAAGTGCGCTTTAAAGCCTTTTCAATAACAGCTTTATTATTTTCATCTGCATTCTGAATTCTTGCTGCAGTAGCAAAACCAACACCTTCGCCAAAATCTTTTAATTGACGTACACCAATATTAGAAGTCATGATGATTAATGTATTTTTAAAATCAACTTTTCTTCCAAGGCCATCCGTTAATTGCCCGTCGTCTAATACCTGTAATAAAATATTATAAATATCAGGATGTGCTTTTTCAATTTCATCTAAAAGAATTACGCTGTATGGCTTGCGGCGTACTTTTTCAGTAAGTTGTCCACCTTCTTCATAACCAACATAACCCGGCGGCGCACCGATTAAACGGCTTACTGTAAATTTCTCCATGTATTCACTCATATCTATTCTTATCAACGCATCTTCAGAATCGAACATATACCTGGCTAATGCACGGGCCAATTCTGTTTTACCAACACCTGTAGGACCTAAAAATATAAAACTACCTACTGGTTTTTTTGGATCTTTTAATCCAACACGATTACGTTGAATTGCTTTTACCACTTTACTAATGGCTTCATTCTGGCCTACAACCATGCTCGCCATATCTTCAGACATCTTGCGCAATTTTTCACTTTCCGCTTGTACCATTCTTTTTACTGGAATGCCTGTCATCATACTAACAACTTCAGCGATATTTTCTTCATCTATGGGGTAACGTTTATGTTTGCTTTCTTCTTCCCACTCACTCTTTGCTTTATCTAATTCTTCACCTAAACGTTTTTCTGTATCTCTCAAAGCTGCAGCTTCTTCAAATCGCTGGCTTTTTACTACACGATTCTTTTCAAGTTTTATTTCTTCTATTTGTTTTTCAAGATCAAGAATATTTTGAGGAACATTTATATTCTTTAAGTGAACCCTCGCTCCTACTTCGTCCAACACATCAATTGCTTTATCCGGCAATAAACGATCAGTCATGTAACGATCACTTAATTTAACACAGGCATCAATAGCATCTACACTGTATGTTACATTGTGATAATCTTCATAACGCGGTTTAATGTTATTTAAAATTTGAATGGTTTCATCAACAGTTGGAGGATCAACCATTACCTTTTGAAAACGACGATCTAATGCGCCATCTTTTTCAATATACATTCTGTATTCATCTAAAGTAGATGCACCTATACATTGGAGTTCGCCTCTTGACAATGCGGGTTTAAAAATATTACTTGCATCAAGTGAGCCACTTGCACCACCGGCTCCAACAATTGTATGTATTTCATCAATGAACAAAATCACATCACGATTTTTTTCAAGTTCATTCATGATCGCTTTCATACGTTCTTCAAACTGACCACGATATTTTGTACCTGCAACCAATGCAGCAAGATCAAGACTGATAACGCGTTTGTCATACAAAACCCTGCTTACTTTTCTTTGAACGATACGTAATGCCAGGCCTTCTACAATTGCTGTTTTACCAACGCCCGGTTCACCAATTAAAATTGGATTGTTCTTTTTGCGGCGACTAAGAATTTGAGAAACTCTTTCAATTTCTTTTTCCCTACCTACAATAGGATCTAATGCTCCTGTTTCTGCAAGTTTGGTAATATCTCTTCCAAAATTATCTAATACCGGTGTTTTGCTCTTTGTGTTGCCTGCCGCTTTTTTTTGTTGTGATGAATAGCCTTGTTTTCTTTCATCTTCAAAATCATCGTCATTTTCTTCGGTGTATTCACTACGCGGTTCATTACTGCGTACAACACCCAATTCTGTTTTAAATAAATCGTAATCCACGTCGTATTGATTTACAATTTGTGTTGCAATGTTTTCTTTGTTCTTCAATATAGATAACATTAAATGTTCTGTTTCTACTAACGGGCTTTTTAATGCTTTTGCTTCAAGCACAGTAACTCTTATTACTTTTTCAGCTTGTTTAGTTAACGGTAAACTATTTATGTTAGCTATATTTTTTCCTGTTTTATCTCTTACAGCCAATTCAACTTCCTTACGCAATTCATATAGATCAACATTCAATTGCTTTAAAATTTTTATTGCTGTATTTTCTCCATCCCTTATTAATCCTAACAAAAGATGTTCTGTGCCTATGAAATCATTTCCCAACCGTAATGCTTCTTCCCTGCTATACGATATGATCTCTTTAACCTGGGCGGAAAAGTTGTTATCCATTTAGTTAGTGTTTGTACAAGTTTAAGAAATATTTTTGAGCTATATTACAAATCAGTTATGCACAAGGTGTTAAAATGATTAATAATAAAAACTATGAAATTCAAAATTGATACCAGAGAAAAATTTACGATAATAACGCCGGATTCAGATTTTTCTTCTGACAATTTAACAGCAGAATTTAAAGAACTCCTGGATTCCTTCTTGCAACATAACACAAATATTGTTATGAACTTGAAGAATGTCGTCAATGCTAAAGAAAAGCCAGTTATCGAATTGGCTGCATTGCAACAAAAATTTTATCAGCACAATCTTTCATTTGTGATATGCGAGGTGCAAGACAATGTATTTTCTGTAATTGTGAAAGCTGAATTAGAAGATGTAATGAATATAACGCCAACTGAAACTGAAGCGTGGGATATTGTTCAGATGGAAGAAGTAGAAAGAGAATTATTGCGTGATGACAAATAAATCAAGATTCAAAAAAGAAAATTTATTTGGTGATGAATAAATCTTTTTTTCTACCAAAGCCCTGCAAATTTTAATTGATTGTAACGTTACCCAAACCAAATAAAGCATTTATGCAAAAATGTGAATTGTTGAAAACTTCAGCTTTAACCGTCACTCTTAAAATTTGTAATTTTGCTTTACAATGAGTGATAAAATAAAAATTAGAATAGCAGTTCTCGATCTGAATAACGGCTTTGCTAATCAAGGTATGCGTTGCATTAAAAACATTATCAACGATTGGAAAATTGCAAATGCATACGATGTGCAAACGGATATATTTGATGTACGTCAAAAGCAACAATTACCTGATCTTTCTTACGACGTTTTTATTTCAAGTGGCGGCCCGGGTTCTCCGCTTTCTCAACATGAAGAATGGGATAAAAAATACATGCACTGGATTGACGAAGTAAATGAATTCAATCTTAACTATAATAATTACCCTAAGAAGCATGTCTTTTTTATTTGCCATAGTTTTCAATTAGCATGCAGGCATTTTAATATTGCGAATGTGTGCGAACGCAAATCAACTTCGTTTGGCGTATTTCCTGTTCACATGACGCATGATGGAATGAATGAAATGGTATTTAGTGGAATGAAAGATCCTTTCTATGCAGTTGACAGCCGGGATTACCAGGTAGTTCAACCAAACAAAAAACGCCTGCATGAAATGAGTGCAAAAATTTTGGCGATAGAAAAAGAGCGTCCGCATGTTCCGCATTTGGAAAGAGCAATCATGGCAATACGTTTTAATGATTATTTTATCGGCACACAATTTCATCCGGAAGCTGATCCTGCCGGTATGACAATACATTTGAATTCAGAAGAAAAAAAGCAAACTGTAATTAAAAATCATGGCGAAGAAAAATGGAAAA
>Ga0157374_10003114_pt1 | contig 13924 bp, 6 predicted proteins | sample M25metaG_FD_115308 | JGI IMG/M metagenome (GOLD analysis project Ga0157374, IMG submission 115308) | Miscanthus rhizosphere microbial communities from Kellogg Biological Station, Michigan, USA - M2-5 metaG | ecosystem: Host-associated > Plants > Roots > Rhizosphere > Soil | place: USA: Michigan...
ACCCTCGTATCCGGTAAAGAAGAATATTTTGTCCTTCTTGATCGCGCCTCCGAGTGTCGCGCCATATTCTTCCAGGTCGATGTGCTGTTTTTGGCCTGCGGCAAGAAAGGCATTTTTGGCATCCAGCGAGTCCGTGCGCCCGAAGGCGTTGGCTGTGCCGTGCAAGGTATTGGTGCCTGACTTCAGCGCCACGTTGGTGATAGACCCGGGCTTCCACCCGAACTCCGCCTTGGGATTTTGCTGCGTGTTGAATTCCTGAATGGTGTCGATCGGCAGCAGCGTAGCCGCGTCTCCCGCCAGGCTCACGGAATTAATCGTGCTCTGCGAGCCGAGCGGCTCCATCGCGGTGATGCCGTCCAGTATGTAGACGTTATGCTCCGGACGCAGTCCGTTTGTGGTTTGGGTCCAAGCACCACCGCCCGGGTACACCGTGATCCCGGGCCGCAGTTGTAGCAGGTTCATGAAATTGCGGCCATTCAAAGGAAGGTCGGCGATTGTGCCGGGTTGCAGGGTTCCGCCCAGCACCGCGTTGGTTGTTTCCACCAGCGGAATCGCTTCCGTCACGGTAATCATCTGGGATTGGTCGCCGGGCTGAAGTGACAAGTCCACGCGAACTTCCTTGCCAACCTCCAGAACGATGTTTTGCCGCTCGACGGCCTTAAAACCCTGGTACTCGACCTTTACAACATAGGTGCCGGGAATCAGGCTAGGCGCACTGTAGGCACCGGCATCGTCCGTGGTCAGCGTTCGCGTGGTACCCCGTTCCACGTCGCGAACCGTTACGGTGGCTCCTACGATTACGCCCCCGGACTGGTCCTGGATAAATCCGAGAATACGGCCGGTATTCGCTTGCGAAAACGCAGGTAAACACAGCAGGAAAACTCCGAAACACAGGCACAGCGACTGAACTACCCGACGGACAAACCTCCACTCCACCTTCAAGACCCCCATATGCCCCCCTACGAATCAAGGATTGTGGATCCTCCTGCACGGGTTCCACATACTGCAGGCCGAATGAACCGCATCCTTCCGCTCGGCACAAGTGAACTTGCACCGAAATGAAGACACACCAAGGTCAGGGCACGAACGCTTATAATCGAAATAGACTAGACTTACTTATTATTCCAAAAACAGGATCACGCTCCCGGCGCTTCAATCTCCTCCGGTTCCGTTGTTTGAGTACATGAACTGGTTTTTTGGAATCACCCCTTCATTTGTCCTTTGAGTAACATGTTGCCAAATCATCGTCAAGAAGAATCTTTGCCGATTTGTGGAGCGCCGTGGAAGGCCTCTCCAGTCCACCATGCCTAACTCCAAACCGCGCAGCGCTTTCCGAGGACAGTAACGGCGAAAAGAAGCAGTTTGCAGTACCGATGATTAACTAACTCGTAATTCCAAGCCCCTGATAACGAACCGACGTGCCGTGAAAACGAGAACGGTTCGCGGACCCTTGGAATTTACTTCAACCTTTCAGCCTCCGAAATCGCAGCGAAAGCCTTACAAAAGATATCGATCTTGCATACGTTGTACTTAGGGGTATGGCACCTTCGATCCGAACGCTTCCCTACGAAAACTTGACTTGACATTTAATTTTATATGAACGAGTATCCCGAACATTGGGGTTGTCGTCAGGGCTTAAACTTTTACTTAACTTAAACGATTGTGGCTTGAGCATTTCGGATTTTAGTTTGCGTTGGGGTGGCAGATCGTGGCGCATGCCGGTCATTCTGCGTGGCAGGAACTGTATCCGGAAAAGGGTCGGAGTTTGGCCATTCGCCAAGACTGCGAATTGAACGAAGGAGGGTATGTCCTATGAAGGACGGGGTACGTTTTTCAAGAAATTGTAAAAGTGTGGCCGCAACTTTCTTCCTGATGTTCGGATTAGTTCTGGCGAATTCCGCTCCTCTTTTCGCCCAGGGTAGCGCGGGGCGCATTGTTGGAACCATTACTGACGCAAATGGCGGCGCGGTTAGCGGCGCTGTCGTAACAATCATGGATGTCGCGCGTGGCACTTCGCGGCCGCTGACCACCGACGAATCAGGAGCCTACGCGGCTCCGAACCTGCTTCCCGGCACTTACAAAGTTCGCGCGGAGTTCAAGGGTTTTAAAACCACCGAGCGCCAGAACATTGTCCTGGAAGTGGCGCAAGAACTCCGCGTCGATCTTTCACTCCAGCCCGGTGAGCAAAATCAGACCATCACCGTCACGGAAGATATTCCTCTCGTCGAGACCACCAACGCTGAGCTCGGCGGAACGATTCAGAATGAAGTCATCAATGACCTGCCCTTAAACGGAAGGAATTTCGAGAATCTTCTCGACCTGCGCCCCGGCGTTCAAAAGTACGTTGGTAATTCGGGCTGGACTCAGAGTGCCAATGGGCTTCGTCCGCACGACAATTTTTTTATGGTGGAAGGCGTCAACAGCAACGACCCGTGGATGGCCCAAAGCATGATGAACGCGGTCATGGCGGCCGGTGACGCCGGAACGATGCTCCCCATCGACGCTATCGACGAATTCAAGACCCAGCAAAATCCCCGGGCGGAATATGGCTGGAAACCCGGCGCGGTGGTCAATGTTGGCGTCAAGTCGGGAACGAATACCATTCACGGCTCTGCGTACGCCTACGGACGCGACCAAAGTTTTGATGCCCGCAACTTCTTCGAGGTGGACACGAACCCAAAGGTACCCCTCTCTCTCGTACAGTACGGTGCCAGCCTCGGCGGCGCGATCAAGAAGGATAAGCTCTTCTACTTTGCCAATTTCGAGAAACAGCATTACAGTGTTGGCAATCCTGTCGACCATACGGTTCCCGACACATCCCCGACCGCGACCGGTCTTAAGAGCCTGGTTGGAGCTTGCCAGGCAGCTCTGGATCTGGGGGCGCCTGGAAGTAGCGCCCCAGGTGCACTTACAGCCCTTAGTGAGAAACTATCAGGAATCACGACCGGGCCTGCAGCCCCCGGTCACCCCAATGGGACTTGCGTGATGGGATCAACGCCAGGCGTATTTCCGGTCAGTAATGGCAGTACAAGCTTGCATACCTCCCTGGACAGTTTGAATACGATCTATTCAGGAGTCGCCAAGATTGATTATCACCTTAGTGACAAGAACACTCTGAGCGGCATGTATTTCATCAGCCCGGGGGATGGGACCTTTGTGGATGACCCGGGTCATCAAGTTCTGGCGCAGTGGCTGACGGTACAACATGCTCGTTCCCAGGTGGGCACCGTTGGCTGGACATTTGTCCCGAACTCCAAATGGGTCAACTCCGCCCGCGTTGGCTATTCGCACTACTTTCAGACTTTCCTCAGCGCCGATAGCAATGTCGATCCGACCACTTACGGCATCAATACCGGGGTCACAGATCCGCATAGCTTTGGATTCCCGAGGATTCGAATCTCCGGGTTCAGTTCGTTCCAATTGGGCGCGAGTTGGCCGAAGACGGTCGGGCCAGACGCGGTCTGGCAGTTCTCCGACAGCATTTCCTATCTACACGGGAACCACTCGTTCAAATTCGGCGGGGAAGTTCTTATCAATCAGAGCACAAACGAAGTGACCAATAATACTAAGGGTCCGCTCAATTTTGCTAACACGACCGGCGGTCCTCCGGCTCTGCAGAACTTCTTCAGCGGCACAATCAAAAGCGCCAACATCACTGTAGGAAATTTCTTGCGGCACATGCAAGCCGAAGGATACGCAGCGTTCCTACAGGATGACTGGCGGGTCACTCCAAGACTCACCCTGAACTTGGGAGTGCGCTACGAGATCAATACAGTTCTAAAAGAGAGAGACAACCTGCTCGGCAACTTTGACCCAACCAAGGGACTTATTCAGGACGGGGTCGGAGGGGTTTCCGGCGTGTATAACGGAGATCATAATAACTTCAGCCCGCGAGTTGGATTTGCGTGGGATGTTGCCGGAAATGGCAAGACCGTGGTTCGTGGCGGCGCCGGAATTTTGTACGAGCAAGGAAGTTTTGACTATTTGAATGCCCTCGGCAATTTGCTTGGATTGCGCACAGTGCCAACGGGTGTTCCGATATTCACGAACGGCAGCCAAACCCCGACAAACGCGGGTGGCACGATCGATGTGGGCGCAGTCACTTTCTCAGGTGCCGCGCTGAAGGGGCCAAATGGTCTCAACGCTGCCTGGGCTAACAACGCCAACCAACCGCTATACTCCGCCTCTCCCAGCTGCGGCGATGGAAGCGTGACGCTCCTCAATGGGATAACTCCTCAGCCGTGCAGCGTCCTAGGAGTGGACCGTAATTTACGCACTCCCTATATTTCGACTTGGAGTTTGGGGATTCAGCGCGCGATTACCAACAACCTCTCTCTCGATATCAGTTATGTAGGCAACCACGCCACCAAGCTGGTTGGGTTAGGCGATCTAAACCAGCCACCGGTAGGTGCTGGCTGGACGACTGCAGCCAAGGCCGCCTGTATTACCAGTGCTCCCGCCTATGATAACTGTGCCCCTGATGGTGACGCAGAGGTAGCGGCTGAACCATTCGTCTCGAGGTTCCCGTACTTGGGTAATATCTACTGGCTGTCTAACAATAACCTATCCAATTACAATAGCCTGCAGGTATCGATGACCCAGCACACAACGCACGGGTTGTCTTTCGTCCTGGGTTACACGTTATCGCATTCCCTGGGAGAATCGCCCGACAACTGGAGCTTCATCAGCCCGATCAACAGCGCCAACCCACGGGAAATCTACGGGACGACCGAATTTGACGCGCGGCATCGTTTCACATTCTCGACCACTTATGAGATTCCCGGTATCAATGCGCCAGCACAGCTACTAAAAGGTTGGTCCCTCAACTCCATCGTCACCCTTGAGAGTTCTTATCCTTGGGGAATCAATGACATTACGACGGACTTCAGTGGAACCAACGAAATCAACTCTCAATCTCCTAACGGCGAGCAGTGGGATTTCTTCGGTAATCCCTCTGACTTCAAGACAACGAAAGCTTTCATAAGCACCAACCAGAGTTTCGATACTCCGGGTGGAATTCCTTATTTCCCCGGTACGACGAACGCCACCTGCCTGGCGAAATCAACGGCCATGGGGGAATTAGCACTCGCTTCTCTCACCGACCTGGGCTGTTACGCCGTGGGCAATTCGGTTCTCGTGCCACCTGCCTACGGAAGCCTGGGTACCACCGCCCCCAACATGTTCCGAAGCTTCCCCTATTACAACGTGGATTTTTCGGTGACCAAGGTCTTCAGGGTCAAGGAACGCTTGTCCTTCCAATTCCGCGCTGAATTCTTCAACCTATTCAATCATCCCAATATCGCCAATGTATTCGGCGGTCCGGGTGGAGATAACAGCTTTACTGATCCTTCCGCGGGAGCAGGCGCAAGTTTCGGCTTCAGAAACTTGACGCCGGACGTGCTCAGCTCCAATCCCGTGCTCGGATCGGGCGGGCCCCGCGCCATGCAACTGGGCCTGAAGATCCTCTTCTAACCGATCCTGTTGGATCGAATTCAGAAACGCAAAGGGCCGTCCCATCCGGGACGGCCCTCTTGTTTCTAGCGTTGAGTAGTGCAGGCTGAAGCCACTCCGCATTTTGCCCTGACAAATTTCAAATCCACACAGCGTGAGCAGGCTGCTGAAAAACTCAAAACTCCGTCATTCTGAGCGAAGCGAAGAATCCCTCTTCGATTTAGGTATTAGAATAAACAGGGAGAGATTCTTCGCTTCGCTCAGAATGACAAGAAAAGCATCGGTTTCAGCAGCCTGTCGAAGCGTGTCCTACTGCTTGCTACACATCCGCGCCTAGCGTCTTAGCTGCCCAATCCGGGAACACGACAGGCCGCGCCCCGCGGGGCCCGCCCGCGTTGGAGGCTTGCGCGTGCCCTGTGCCCTCGACCATGTCGCGCTTGGAGTTCCTGGCAGCCTCGTACAGCCGCAGGGCGCCCGCTGGATCCATGATCCGGTCGTCCTTGCTATAGCCGATCAACATCGGGGCTTCGATTTTTTCTGCTCTGCCCTCACCGAGGTTGTAGTCGGCAAGTTTTTTTCTTGCATCGGCCAGATCCCTGGCTCCGACAATCCAGCGCACGCGCTCTTGAATCGGAGGATAGTATTCGAACAAATCCGATTTCAGATCGTAGGAGCCGCTGCTCATGAAGGCCGCCTTGATTCGCTTCTCGGCGCTCGCCGCCCGTGGCACGCCGTAACCACCCATGCTGATGCCCTGCATCGCAATGCGGCTCCCATCCACATCGGCGCGGGTCTCCAGATAATCGATCATAGCTTTCGCAATTCTTTCAGTGTCCGGTGGCAAATGCAGGTCATACAGGCGCATCGCGCCGCCCTGTCCGGGGAAATCGACAGCCAGATACGCCATGCCGCGAGCCAGGTAACCACCCGCATTCATGATCGTGGCTTCGGCCATGGTATCCGCGCCCTGAAAGGCAATGACGGCGGGAAATTTTTTGCCCTGCGGGTTGTTTGGCTTGCGGAAATAGCCATCGAGCACTTTTCCTTCGTAGTTGATCTGAACTCTTTCGAATGGCGGGCGCATCATCTTCCAGGCCTTGTCGAAGGTTTCGCGCATCTTCTTGTACGTCGTCATCATGCGCGGCTCGTCAACCGGCTGTGGCCAGCAGGCTTCGCGGTAGAACGTGGAAGCCTTTTGATAGTACTCGTTGGCCGTGATCTTGTAGCCCTCGGCGGCGAACTTATCGGCCAGGACTTCGTTTTTTTCCGCGACGCGCGTCCACTCCACAATCCAGGAATCCAAGTTGAACGGCTTCATGCGCTGGGCTACTTCGAGCGCGTCCGGATCGCTCGTGTAGATGGACTGCGTCAGGCGAATTTCGAGCTGCCCGCCACCTTGCAATCCTTTGCCGGTGTAAAGCTCCTCTTCGGACCGGCCGCCAACCGCGCCCTTTTTGCCTCCCTCGGCGCTGGCATCCTGCGCCAACGCTTCCGCGGTCAAGACTTTGTTAAGAATCGGAAGTGCCGTGGCCGCGAGGCCCAACTTCACCAGATTCCTACGGCCAACGTTCAGCAAAGAATCCATGTTATCGCCTCCATTAACTAAACAGGTCTGTTTACCTGCTGTGGCCCGCTGTACTTCCCGTATTATGCAGTAAGACTGTTTGGGAGCAACGATCGGTTTCAAACATTTGCATTGGCCCGCGAACTCGAGTTTCGCACGACGTGAATGAGCCTGATTGGTGAGAACTTACGGCAGGGCCGTGGTGGTGTCAAGGAGCGGTTTTTCATACTTTTCTTTGTCATCGTTTACCGGCTATTTCGCGGCACCGACAAAGGTAAATGATCATGAATTTTGCACGTGGATCAGCACGCTGCTTATCGTTCAAGGTCATTGACACCTTTACTAAAACGGTGCGACACTCCGCGTTAACGGGAGGGTTTTGTCCATGAGGAAACCGCTGTCCACTCTTGCATTCGTCTCCGCGTCTGTCTTGTTTTTTTCGGTAACGCTGCTTGCGCATCACGGCGGCGGCGCGTACGACGCGGCTCACCCGCTCACCCTGACGGGTACCGTGAAGGAATTTTTGTTCATCCAGCCGCACCCGCTTATTACGCTCGAAGCGAAGGACGACCAGGGCGTTGTTACCGAATGGTCCGTGGAAATGACCGCTCCCAATCATCTGGTCCGTTACGGATGGAATGGAAAAAAACTGAAGCCGGGCGACCAGATCACCGTGATCGGCCTTCCCGCCAAAAATGGACTAAAGGTTTTGAACCTCCGGAAAATTTCCTGGGCCAAGGGCGACGTAATTCCCCTGGGACCGCCTCCGGAACCGGGCCAGTGACGAATTTCGATGGCGTAGAGGAAGCTCCCAGGAAACGGCTGGCGATCGTGCCAGCTACGACCTCGGTCATAGCAGATCCTTCCACGATTTCAGAGGAGTTCCGGACATGAAGAGATATTGGGTGATTCCGACAATGACGGTATTGGCACTTCAGATTTTTTCAGTCGGAATATGCGCGCAGACCTCGACGAAGGCGAGTTCGAAAACGCCTGCCGCGCAAGGAGTTTCCAAGACGTCGGATGGCGTGCCCGATTTCTCCGGCGTCTGGGAAGGACACATGCCCGCAAGCGCCCGTAAGTGGGCTGGATACGCCTTCACGGGCGATATTCCACCTATGACTGCTTGGGGAAAAGCGCAATATGACGCGACCAAGCCGTCCTGGGGACCTCGTGCCGTCGTCGATTCCACCGACCTCGTCAACCCCACGACCGGCAACGAAATCGGGTGCTTCCCGACCGGAGTGCCGCGAATTTATGTCCATCCTTTCCCGATGGAAATTCTTCAAGTACCCGGCCGGGTTGTACAGTTGTTCGAATTCAACCATTTCGTTCGGCAAATTTACACGACTGGACCGCATGAACACGCCAAGGATCTGGACCCAACCTGGATGGGCGATTCTGTCGGATGGTGGGAGAACGATACCCTGGTGATCGATTCCGTAGGCTTCAACGAAAAGACGTGGCTGGACCGCGCCGGTCTGCCACATTCCGACCAGCTGCACGTGATCGAACGCATTACGCGCCCGAAACACGATACGCTGGTTGTACACATAACTATTGACGATCCCAAAACATATACCAAAACCTGGGAAGGCGAGCGAATTTACGAATTGGAACCGGACTGGAAGCTCACGGAAATGATTTGCGAGGACAACATCACGTTCAACGAATTAAAGAAGGCCGGAAAGGAACAGTAGTGCGGCGCGGGCTTCACCGCCTGCGAGAAAATTGGCTTATTGTGTCATTCTGAGCGAAGCGAAGAATCTCTCTTCGATTTAAGAATAAGAGAACAAACAAAGAGAGATGCGCTTCGCTCAGAATGACGGCGTTTTTAGTTTTTCCGCAGCCTCTTCAGCCTGCGGCGTTTAGATCTTGCAAGGATTAACCCCCGCAGACTGAAGTCCGCGCTACTTTACGTTTTTGTCCAGCCACTGCACGAAAAATTTGGCAATTTCGTCGCTATTCTTGTCCAGCATCAACTCGTGTTCGTTTCCCGTTATGCCCACATCCTCGAGCTTCACATATTGCGTTTTCACGCCAGCCTGATTCAGCCACTTGGGTATGCAGGAATCGAAAATGCGGTGATAACTCGCCTGCGTGGACACATCCAGCACCGGGATGTCTTTCATGTTGACGAGCTTGTGCGCCGGCTCCTGCTGAATGTAGCAAGGTACGGTGTCAGGATCGTCAGCCTTCTCCTCCAGCATGGGGCGCAATTCGGCCGGATCGTTGACTGGAGGATCGTAATGCAGCGGAAGCGAGGTGAGGCCCCAGGCATAGCTGCTCGCCGCGCCATAGGCGATCTTGGCGATGTCAACGTTCTTGATGGGCGGACCCCCGGGTTCAGCCGTAATGATGGCCTTGACCAGCTTTGGCCGTGCATCCGCGACCTGCCAGCCAAATTCGCCGCCCTGCGAGTGGGTGATCACGATGACGGGTGAACCTATTTTATCGAGCAACGCGACGTGAGCATCGAGATTCAGCTTGGCCTGCTTGCCTCCCTGCAGGAATTGCACTTGAGTTTTCGCAAAATCGTCGAAGATGGGATCGCCCATCTTTCCTTTGTTCGGTCCATCTCCCGGCCACTGCGTAAATTTCTTGGCCTGAGGCCAGTTCCCTTGCGCTTCGATGTCGGTAAAAATCTGCTCAAGCTGTAACGCCGTCCGGATGGTTAAGGATCCGTCACCGTCGGCATTGGGGTTATACGAAGATCGTCCGCGCGCAGGGTAATCCACCATGTATACCGTATAGCCTTGTTTGACGAAGTAATAGGCCCAACCCGCACGTCCATCCGGAGTCTGCAGCCAATCCGTGGCGGTCTGCCCAGCGCCATGAAATAGGACGAGAGGATAGGGATGCCGAATCTTCTTCGGCACCATCACTTCAACGTACTCAGCGCCGTCCATTACTTCCTTGCCAGGGGCGCCGACATATTGTCCGCCCACATAAAAGAAGCCGGTGCTGGCGATGTCCTCAGTAGAGAACGTGTGGATCGATGGAGGAGGCGCGCCGGTGGGGCGGCTCTGAGCATGCAGCTGGGAAGAAGCGGCAGCCAATATCAAGACACTAACGAAGATTGCGAGTAGAGCTGATATCCTCAGTTTCACGACCCGCCCCTTTTTGAAACACTCGGATAGAAAGTTAAGTTGAGATTTCTTTCCAAAGTATATAACAGTTGCCAATGACCAAGGATGTCGTGAGATGTGGGCGCACTCGGGCTAATAAACTCAGAAGGCACAAGCTTAGATTTGGAAGGGTAAACGATGGCCAGTACTTACAGTATTTGCGCGTAACTCGAAAATGAACGCATTTTGGTAGGTGCGGGAGCGCAACCCGTAGACGAGGTTTCTCGACACGTTCAACTGCCGCAGCACCGGTTGACGTAAACGGATCACTCTCAAAGCCTAGAGATCAGCCTGCCGATGGCAAAATTGAAACTCACTGAGTCTTGTTGTTGGGAGCCATACCGCCATCGCCCGCCTTCGTCGTACTTCCAACGGCTAACGTGACAGCTCGGACGTCGCCATAAATGATGAGTCGCGGGGAGATGTATGTCTTTCTAACCCCGTCGGATTGCCTATCTAACTGGAATTTCGGATTCAACACGCACCTCCTCTTGATCAACTATAAAGGTGCTGGGCTAAGGATCCACGGAAGGATGCCAGGCGTGTGTTCAAAGTATAGATAGTCCCAAATAAGAACGGCCCCGGAGAAAATTTGCATCTCCGGGGCCTCCCACGATCAGAGAAGTTTTACTGACCGGCGTTGGCGATTTGAGAGATTTCCGTGGAAGTCAGAACTCGGGAATAAACCCGGGCGTCCGAGATCTGTCCTACGTATTCAAGGTAGCCCGTACCGAAATCCCAGATCGCGGCTGCTGCCTTTAAAGGATACCCGCCGTGGTAGCTAAGGCCAGTAGCGTCAGGAGTATAGGCTATTGAGCCGGCTTGTCTGCCGTTTGCGTAGATCGCCAGGGTTCCGCTGCCCCAAGTCATGGCCAAGTGAGTCCATTGATTGAGTTTCACTTGATTTGCGGAGCCTGAGACAGAAAGTTGGGGAGATCGACCGCAAGTCTTGGGATCATCGTTGGCCACGATGGCGAACGGCGTGCCCTTGCTATCGATCCTCAAATCGTAGGCATAAAAGCTTCCCGCACGATTGCAAGTGACGAGCATGTCCGTGTCCATGCGAATAATGTCTGATGTCTGAGACTGCGTCGGCTTCACCCAGACGCTGATCGTACCCGATGCCGGGGTCAGCGACGGGCTATACGGTACATCCATCTCTCCCGAAATGCCGCTCACGTTTAACACTGTTCCCCTTACCGGGTCGTTGACAAAATAGGCCGCTCCGCTAAGCATGCCGGTATTGCCCAAGCCGCTCGAATCCGGTGCTGTAATTCCATAACCGTCCGTAAACTTCCAACGGGCCGAGAGACCCGAGGTGATCGTGGCATGCGCGACAACCGCTCCGCCGACCACCGTGGCTGCGATCAGCCCCATCTTCAGCATCTTCTTTACGCTTCCTGGCTTCATTTTTTGCTCTCCTCAGAATTTTTGGCGTTCCGTGACTTTTTCGAATCTCGTTATGTCCTACCGTCGAGTGTCATAATCGCAATATCGTGTGTTGGGGTCGATAGGACGGCAGTCCGGAACTTTTAGTACCGCCGGATGACCCGAATTGGTACTAGTGGGTGGAAGCGGTGCACCGGAATGGGGCGGTTTCTTCTCAATTTGTTCCCACGAGGAACCAATGTATAATTCAACTAGTTGAATGTTTTCGCGTGGAGCTAATGGTCCCACCGATGCCTAAAATCAGCTTCACTCTAAACGGCAAACGGACGTCCTGCTCTTACGAGCCTGGAATGCAATTCCTGGAGGTGTTGCGCGAGGAGTTGGGCATCGTTTCACCGAAGAACGGCTGCGCTCCGGAGGGTACTTGCGGGTGTTGCGCCATTCTAGTGGATGGGCGGCCGGCGCTCTCTTGTCTGCGGAAACCCGAACAAATGGAAGGGCACGATGTTGTAACGCTCGAAGGCGTGCCCGAGGATATGCGGGAAGTTTTAGGGGAAGCGTTCGCGCACGAGGGCGGAGTGCAGTGCGGATTCTGCATCCCTGGAATTGTAGTTCGCGCTTCTTCCATGCTACGGCAAGGTTGTACAGATGACCGCGAAGCTGTAAAGCAGGGGCTAGCTGGTCATCTCTGCCGCTGCACGGGATATGCACGGATTGTTGACGCCATACAGACCGCAGGCGAAACCTGGAAAAACGGCGGAAAGCTTCCGCGTAATGAGCCTCGCCGCCATTCCTATTTTGGCGAGGATTACGGCATGAGCCGCAATCCGGAGTTCGCTCACGGCAAGAACGGCAACGGAAATGGTAAGCGCAACGGAAACGGATACGGAATCGGCGATTCCCCATCGCGCTATAGGGGCTTTGAGCAGGCGCTCGGCGAGCGCCCGTTTGTTGATGACATGACGGCTCCGGACATGGTGCACGGCGCCATGGTTCTGAGCGAGCATCCACGAGCTAAAGTAAACGCGATTGACCTATCTGCCGCGCGAACCATGCCAGGCGTGGTGCGAATTTTTACCGCTGCCGACGTTCCCGGAGAACGTGGCACGGGACTGAATTATCCGGACCTGCCGATTTTTGTGGCGATTGGCGAAACGACTTGTTGCGTCGGAGATTTTCTGGCGATGGTCGTGGCGGATACCGCCTTCCATGCACGTCAGGCTGCGGACAAAGTCAAAGTCGATTACACAGTGATGGAACCAGTCACGGATGCATTCGCCGCGATGGAACCTGGCTCGCCGCAAGTCCATCCTCCCGGCAATCTGTGGGTGCATGACAATGTACTCGATACCACGGCGTTTTCTCGCGGCGACGTCGAGGCGGCTTTCGCGCAGTCCGCCCACATCATCGAGCAGACCTGGACCACGCAGCCCATCGAGCCGGCGTTTCTGGAGCCGGAAGCGTGCCTCGCCATGCCTGAAGGCGACGGAATAAAGCTCTACTCGCAGAGCCAGGGCTCCACCTACGACCAGAAGATGGTTGCGGACATTCTGAAGTTGCCGCTGGAAAAAGTGAATGTAGAGCTTGCCGCGAGCGGCGGCGCTTTTGGCGCGAAGGAAGAACTTACAATCCAGGGGCAAACCGCGCTGGCCGCATTTCTCCTGCAGCGCCCCGTGAAGACGGTTCTCACGCGCAAGCAATCGACTCAACATCACGTCAAGCGCCATCCGATGACGCTGCAATATAAAGTCGGCGCCGACGTGGATGGGCATCTGCTAGCCGTTCGCGTGCGCATTGTGGGCGATACGGGCGGCTATGCGGGCACGGGCGGCAAGTGTTTGCTGCGAGCCGCGTGCCATTCCTGCGGCGTCTATCGCGTGCCTAATGTGGACGTGATCTCTAAAGCCGTTTTCACGAACAACCCGACCAGCGGTGCCATGCGCGGCTTCGGCAGCAACCAGGCCCAGTTTGCCATGGAAGGCGTGATGGACATCCTCGCGGAAAAAGTCGGCGTGGACGGCTACGACATCCGGGAACGCAACATTCTGAATCCCGGCGATGCCTTTGCCACCGGACAGATCATGCGCGAAAGTGTGCGCGGAATGCGTGTGGCGCTGGACGCTGTAAGAGATATTTACAAAAGCTCGAAATATGCCGGCATCGGCTGCGGCATCAAGAGCACGGGCATCGGTAACGGCGCCGTCGAGAGCGGTTATCTCACCATTCGAGTTCTGGAAGGACCACGCCTCGAGGTTCTTACCGGTTACACGGAAATGGGTCAGGGCGTTTTTACCACCGTCCGTCAGGCGGTCTGCGAAGAGACGGGACTTTCTCCGGACATCATGAGCGTCCATTGGGATCGGGAACTCGGTGCGAAGTGCGGCGAGGCGTG
>Ga0157374_10003119_pt1 | contig 13921 bp, 12 predicted proteins | sample M25metaG_FD_115308 | JGI IMG/M metagenome (GOLD analysis project Ga0157374, IMG submission 115308) | Miscanthus rhizosphere microbial communities from Kellogg Biological Station, Michigan, USA - M2-5 metaG | ecosystem: Host-associated > Plants > Roots > Rhizosphere > Soil | place: USA: Michigan...
TTCAGGTTCAGGCCCCGCACTTCGTTCAAATAAATAAAGAACCAACTGAAAAAAATATAGGCTGCGTATCCGTAGGTGAAATAGCTGAATGTTACGAAAAGGATGTTCTTGTCGCTGAGGATTTGGCCCCAGCGCAATTTGCCCCCATGCGCTCCGGGTTCGACAGCCGGCAATCCAGTTTCTATATATTCGGCTTCGCTTCGAGATACCCATGGATGCTGCTTGGGAGTATCGCGGGACATCCAGTACCAAACGGCGCCCGCGGCCAATCCGATCACCGCGCTGGTCCAGAAGGCGGCGCGCCAGCTATACTCCGTCACAATGTAATTGATCAAGGGCGATGTGACGCCGGCTCCGAAGCCGACGCCCATAAAAATAAGTCCGTTTGCTACACCGCGCTCGGTGGAAGGAACCCACGAGGCGACGACAGTGTTCGAGGCTGGATAGACTACCGACTCGCCCATGCCTAGACCGAAGCGAATCGCGATGATAATCCACAATGCGGCTCCGATTGTGGGGACCACTGTGATAAGTACGGTGAACACTCCCCACCAGACGACGCCCCAGGTAATGATCTTGCGTGGTCCGATCCGGTCCGCCAGCCTTCCGGCAGGCGCTTGAAAAAATGCATAGCCAAGCACGAACGCGCTCTGCACCCAGCCGAGATGGACTTTGTCCAGGCTGAAGTCATGCATGATAGCTCCGCCGGCGATTGACAGGTTCACTCGATCCAAATACCCCACCGCGCTCAATAGAAAAATCCAGCCGATCAACATCCACCGGATTCGCGAACGCTTGGCATCAACCATCCGTATCTCCTCCACTCGGTATTTCAGGACTATGCTATTAGACGATGAGCAAAACGATCACAATACTAACAGCGGCTGCATTCTGCGCGCTGCCTATCGCCGTCTCTGCTGCTTCTACCAAGGTTGAATTGAAAGACGCCAAAGGGGAAAGCGTCGGAGTTGCGACGCTCAGCGGGGGCAAGGCCAACGATATCCGCATCAAACTAAACCTGAAGAATCTACCTCCCGGCGAACACGCCATCCACATTCATCAAGACGCCAAGTGCGAACCGCCGGGATTTACTTCAGCGGGCGGCCACTTCAATCCGGATAAGAAGCACCACGGTCTGGAAAACCCGGAAGGTCCGCATGCCGGCGACATGAAAAACTTTACCGTTGCTGCCGATGGAACGGCCAAAACCACGGTGACCGACGGGAATGTCAACATGGGGACGGATGATCATTCCGTCTTTTCGAATGGCGGAACGGCGCTGGTGATCCATGGCGCACCGGACGATATGAAGTCGGATCCTGCCGGGAATGCCGGCCCGCGAATCGCCTGCGGCGTGATCGTGAAGAAATGAACGATTGAGAAAGAGTGATCTGATTCTGCCGATAAGAGGAGCGAGGCGAACCCTTGCTCCAGCTTGTCCGGCGGAAAGAATCACTCTCGATCTTTCAGGAATCTCCGAAACCCCAACCAGCGGCAGAGGGCGACAGCGAAGCTGTATCCAGGGCGCTGATTACAGTGCTCTCGATTAATGTCTTTGTGATCGCCAGCGTGGCGGCGTTTTACTTATTGCTGTTTTTCTATCAGTAATAGGCGGTCAGCGGTTCAGCATCTCAACCAGGACGCGGCCTGACGAACCGCTCGGCGTTTGAATGTCCAGCATGGTCGCCAGAGTCGGTGCGATGTCATTGGGCCTCACCGTCTCGTTATAGCGACCTGGCTTGATGCTCGGACCCATAAACACGACGGGCACATGCCGGTCATAAGCGTAAGGCGAGAAATGCGTAGTGCCGGTTTTGGCCGGTAGATAACCCGGCTCGAAGACGATGTGGAGATCGCCGCTGCGCCTTGGAAAATAGCCGTTCATCTCCGCTTGCGCAATGAAATCGCCTGCGATTCCGTTGTCAAGCTGGCTGCGCGTGTAAACGCGCACCACGTGAAGTTCAGGCGCGGCAAAGAGCGCGCCCTTCGCGGCGCGGCTCACGTCTTCTTCACTGATACCCTTTGCGCGAAGCGCCTCGCGATCGAAATACAACTCCGTTTCTCCGCCGCCGGGAATCAGCCATTTTGCTTGTCCGAATTTCTGATCCAAATCATTGGAGACAACATCGGCGACATCTCCCGGAAGGCGGCCGCCCGGCAACTTGGCAGCACGATTATGTTCGGGGGTAGAGGAGACGCCGTGATCGGCGGAGAGAACGACGATGACATTCTTCATGCCCACGCTTCGATCGATAGCGCCGAACAGCTTACCGAATAGCCGGTCCGTACGGATGGCCATGTCGCGGACTTCGGGTGCATCCGGCCCCACGAGGTGGCCGACAGCATCGTTCGAGGAGAAAGAAATTGTAAGCAGATCGGTAGGCCCGCGTTGGCCGAGATTTTCTCCGGCGATGGCGGACTCGGCCAAAAGTTCAATCAATTCGTTGCCCCACGGGCTTGCGGGAAGCTTCGCATAAGGAGCGGCGCTACCGCCTTGGAAGTTCCAGGATGGAAATCCCTCCCACTTTTTCGACACAAACTGCGCGGGCAGTTTTTTCCGGTTGAACTCCGCGGCCCAGGTCGGCAACTCGTCGATGTAAAACGAGCTGCTGATGAAATTTCCCGTCGTATCGTCGAACCAAAACGCGCCATTGGCGCGATGTCCGGACGGAAGAATGGCGGCGCGAGCCTTGATCGAGATGCCGATGACTTTCGATTGCTCATGAGCATCGCGGAGTTCGTCTCCGAGGGTCGTCACCAACAGCCGCTTCGGCGAGGCGGGATCGGAATCGGTGCATTTCGCGGTGGGTTGTTCCTGGGGACCTCCCACCGTCTTCACGCTCCAGTCGCAAACGCTGGTAACAATTTTTTTCTCGTCGCGGTCGTACCAGGAGTTGCCAATGATTCCGCTGACCGCCGGCATGGCACCCGACAGAAAGATGCTGTGGCCCACCGCCGTGATGGTTGGCACTTGCGCATAAAACGCGTTCGTGAAATCGGCGCCCTGCGTTAAAAGCCGATCCAGGCCGGCATGATAATCGGCCCGGAAGCGGGTCAGGTAATCGTAGCGAAACTGGTCTACAATAATGGCGACCACAAGTTTCGGTTTGGGCGGCGGAGCCTGCGTTTCCGCCGTCAGGCGAGTCCCCAAAAACGCCAGAATCGAAGCCGTGATCAGAATTGTTCCGGAGACGCGCATGCGCCTCAGAGTAACAGACGAGTCTTGCGCTAGCATTACTGTTTTCAGACCGCGTGGAAAGCATACTCGAGCTACGCTCGCTCTTCAAGCACTACTCGACGCACCGCGCCGTCGATGATGTATCGCTTGCCATTCGCAGAGGCGAATTTTTTTCTTTGGTGGGTCCTTCCGGCTGTGGCAAGACCACTACGCTCCGCCTCATTGCCGGGTTTGAGAGTCCCACGTCCGGAGAGATACTGCTTGACGGACAGCCGCTGGCGGGGCTCGCTCCTCATCAGCGCGACGTCTGCACGGTTTTTCAAAACTACGCGCTCTTTCCGCACCTGACGGTGGAGCAGAACGTGGCATTCGGGCTGGAGCGCCGTGGGAATATACCCAAAAAACGCATTCGCGAAGAAGTGGGCGACGCGCTAGCGCTGGTTCGGCTGTTGGGTAAAGAATCGCGCTTCCCCAACCAGATCTCAGGCGGAGAAAGGCAGCGCGTGGCTCTTGCCCGCTCACTGGTGATCCGGCCGAAAGTTCTCTTGCTCGATGAACCGCTTTCGGCACTCGATGCGAAATTGCGCAAGGAAATGCGGCAGGAGCTGAAAAAACTGCAGCGGAGTGTGGGCATCGCCTTTCTGTTCATCACGCACGATCAGGAGGAGGCGCTTTCTTTATCGGACCGAGTGGCTGTGATGAACAAAGGAAAACTCGAGCAGATTGGCGCCCCGCAAGAACTCTATCGGTGCCCGCAGTCGCGCTTCGTCGCCGAATTTCTGGGGGAAGTGAACTGGCTGAACGGCGCTTGTCTGCGGCCGGAGGCTGTTCATGTTTCGCGCGAGCTGCCGGCCACGGCGGCGCATTCCACGATTGGAATTGTCGAGAGCACAACCTTTTTAGGAAACTGTCTACATCTCGAAGCAAGACTGCCTGACGGTTCCTATTGCGTGGCGGAGCTGCCGCAGCACCATTGCGATTTTGCCGCCGGGGAAACCGTGAACCTCTGGTGGCAGGCGGCAGACGAATTTCGAATCCCCGGCAGCAACTAAACACATGCGCCTGCGACACGTTTTCCTCGCGCCCGCAGCATTGGTTACGATTGTTCTCTTTTTTGTTCCGCTGCTGATTGCGCTTGCTTACAGCTTTCTTACGCGGGGGCCGTATGGCGGTGTTTTCGCTCCATGGACATTCGACAACTATCGGCGTGCGCTGGATCCGCTCTATCTCGCAATACTTTGGCGTTCGGTTTGGTTGGCGAGTATCTCCACCTTGCTTTGCCTGATCCTAGGTTTTCCGCTAGCCCTCTATATCGCTCGCGCGAAGCGTCATAAAATCCTGCTCCTCAATCTGGTCATGCTTCCTTTTTGGACCAGTTTTCTGATCCGCCTTTATTCCTGGATGTTTTTGCTGCGCGATACGGGCCTGATCAATACATTGCTCGAAGGGCTGCACGCGATCCGCGCGCCACTTCCGCTGCTTTTTAACGATGGGGCCGTCGTGCTCGGCTTAGTATACGGATTCCTCCCGTTCATGGTGCTGCCGCTCTATGCAACGTTGGAAAAGCTCGATCCCGCGCTCCTGGATGCGGCGTTCGACCTAGGCGCCACGCCCTGGATTGCGCTCTGGCGGGTGGTCGTGCCGCTCAGCAGGTCCGGTATTGCGGCCGGCTGCATTCTGGTCTTCATCCCGTGTCTTGGCGCCTACTTGACTCCCGATCTGATGGGCGGAGGAAAGACGGTGATGCTCGGTAATTTGATCCAGAGCCAATTTACTGCGGCGCGCGACTGGCCCTTTGGCGCGGCGATTTCGCTATTGCTCATGCTGTTGGTGCTGGCGGTCTCACGGCTGCTCGGCAAACAGACCGAGAATCTCTTATGAGACGGTTTCTTGGCATCTACGCGGCTGCGGCCTATCTCTTTCTTTATCTGCCGCTCGCGATTCTCGGCCTGTTCAGCTTCAACAATTCGAAAATTGCCGCCTGGCGCGGCTTCACGCTTGATTGGTATCGCGGAGTATTTCACAACCCGGCGCTGTTTGAAGGCACAATCAACAGCCTCATCATCGCCTTTGTCGCTACGATTGTTTCCACCATAGTCGGTACGCTGGCCGGCTACGCGCTTTGGAAGAAGCGAGCGCCTTGGCTTACGAATTCACTCTACATGTCGCTGCTAGCGCCCGAAATCGTTACCGGGGTGGCGCTGCTTGCCCTATTTCAATGGGTATTCCGCTTCGGTCATCTGCAGCTTGGTCTGCATACGGTCATTCTGGCGCACATCTCGTTTTCGCTTGTCTATGTAGTGGTCGTAATTCTCGCTCGGCTGCGCACGTTCGACCCGGGGGTCGAAGAGGCCGCCGCGGATCTTGGCGCCAATCGCTGGCAGGTGTTCCGCCACGTTACCATTCCATTGCTCCTTCCCGCCATCCTTGGCGCGGCTCTGCTTTGTTTTACGGTTTCCTTCGACGATTATGTGATCACTAGCCTGGTGGCCGGCGTCGATTCCGAGACGCTTCCCATGATGATTTATGCCATGGCCCGCAAAGGCATTAGCCCGGAGGTGAATGCTCTGTCCGCCATGATCACAGTGGGTTTGGGACTGATCATCTTGATCGCTTCCAGCCTGGAACGGAGCCGATGAACCGCCGCGTCTTTCTAATGGGCGCAGCAGGTGCGACTCTCGGTTGCAGTTTGGGTAGGGAGCGCCGCCTGAATGTTTTTAATTGGGAAAACTATATCGCCGTTTCGACTCTTCCCGATTTTGAGCGCGAATTTTATTGCCGAGTTCGCTATGCCACTTACGGCAGCGCCGAAGAGATGCTCGCGAAGGTTATGAGCGGGAATTCGGGTTGGGACGTAGTCTTTCCTTCCAACAGTTTCGTGGAACCGCTGCGGCAGCTTGGCTTGCTTGCACCTCTCGATCATCGTCGTCTTACGAATCTCGATAACTTGGATTCTCCATTCCGCGCACCGGAGTGGGACCCAGGGCTCGCGGTGTCGGTGCCTTACATGCACAGTGCTACTGGAATCATCTACTCGAAATCCGTTTCGCGGCCGCCGTTAGCCTGGGCAGATTTATGGACCGACTCGTATTCACGCCGGGTTACGATGCTGGATGATCCAGCCGAAGTATTCGCCGCTTGCCTGAAACAGTTACCAGCATCGATTAATTCCGGCGACCGGCAGGAACTCCAACGCGCTCGCGACCTGGCCATCCGGCAGAAACCTCTGCTGCGCGCTTATCTGAACGAAGAAGTGCGCGACCAGGTTGTGGCGGGCGACGTGCTGGCGGCGCAGATGTGGGCGCAAGTAGCGCAAGTGGCCATTGACAACGGCCCGAATCTTGCCTTCGCCTTTCCATCGGATGGTTTTCCTCTTTATGCCGATAATTGTTCGATTTTGCGGGAGAGCAAACGCCAGGAGCTGGCTCACGAGTTTTTGAATTACTTGTTGCGCCCCGCCGTTGCATCCACGATTGCCAGTGAGATGCGGTGCGCGACCTGTAATGCGGCGGCTCGTGAATTATTGCCGGAGCCGGAGCAGCAGAATCCAGTCCTCTATCCGCCTTCCAGTGTGCTTGCGCGCGGGGAGTGGTTCCGGCCTTTGCCGGCCGCCGTCCAGCGCCTAAGAGACCGTTACTGGACGGAGATTAAATCCGCCTGAGGTGCGAGAAATATCCGTAGCGCTGCGGATGTTCTGACGTCTAACTTCCGGAGTATCACCATGGCGAATGTTGACGTCAAGAAAACTTCTAATCAGACTTCCAACGAAAATACACAGGGCGGGACGAGCCTATCTCGGCGCTCTACGGAATGGCCGTCTTCGCGCGGAACGCTGTTCGGTTCCGGGTGGAGCCCGGAAGAATTCTTCTACAGTAATCCGTTTACTCTCATGCGGCGCATGAGCGAGGAAATGGACAGAACATTCGGTCAATTCTTCGGCCAGTCGGGCGGCCGCGGCGGGCAGTGGCACCCAGAGCTGGAGATCACCGAAAACGATGGCAAATTATGTATTCAGACCGATTTGCCGGGATTACGGCCGGAGGACGTGAAGGTGGAGATAACCGGCGACAGGCTCACCATAAGCGGCGAAAGAAAATCGGAAAATGAAAACCGCGCTGGCGGAACTTACAGATCGGAACGCCGCTACGGGCAGTTCTATCGCGAAATCGCACTTCCTGAAGGCATAAAGGCTGAGGAGGCGCAAGCTAATTTCCACGACGGAGTCCTGGAAATCACGTTACCTATTCCTCAACAGACGAGTAACAGGCGCCAGATCCCGATTCAAACCGGAGAAACCGGCGGGCAAGCCAAAGGGCCGGGATCGGAGTCCAGCCGGCAAACCACGACGGCAAAAGCCGGCGGCGCTGCGTAAAGTTAGATGGCTCATGCCATTTTTAAAATGCGGTTTACGGCTGATATAACGGCGTGCCAGCGCACTTGTTCTGTGGCAAGCTGTTTTTTCCCGGCGGTCGTTAGTTCATAGACGCGAGCGCGACGGCCGCCGTCACGGACGATCCATTCGGCGCGAATCCAGCCCGCTTCCTCCATCCGGTGAAGCGCGGGATATAGTGAACCCTCTTCGATCAGAAGCACCTCGTCGGAGGCGTCGCGGATCGCCGACATTATGGCGTATCCGTGCAGGCGTGGCCGCCGCGATAAAAGTTTCAAAACCAATAAATCGAGGGAGCCTTGCAGAGAATCCGGTTTACGCATCCTAAGACATCTTAGTATGGCGGCGCTCCAGCCGTTCGAGTCTGTGCCGCAGGCTCGCGGACATTTTATAGCCGAGGGCTTGGCGAGTACATTCGAGCGCGCTGGCGTAATTTCGTTCTTTGTGCTCGTAGTATTTTGCTAACTCTTCGAGCGCGGCGACGCGATATTCGTTACGGCATCCGGCTAATTCCGTGAAGCGTTGAAACGCTGCCTGCGGCCTCTCCAGTTTCTTCTCCAGCAATGCGATTTCCCAAAGAGTGCGAAACAGCAGCTTATCGGGAAGCCCGGCCTCAACGGCGCGTTGGAACATTTCCAGAGCGGCAATATGCTCGTTAGTGGATGCAAACCAGCGAGCTAGACCGGCCAGGTCTTCGCCGCGGCGCACGCCCAGACGCGAAAGGGATTCGGCATCCGTATGCCGGAAAGCCGCCGGGACAATCGCGGTCAAGCATGCCAGCGTCAGGATGTCCATCGCGTTGTGATGGAAAATCGGCACCAGGCGATACGCTTCGTGCGATCGCAAATATTCGAAATAGACGTAGGGAATCAATTCGCCGGGCAGATCGCCTTCCCGGCATACACCTAAAATCTGCTCTTCGAGTTGGACGAGGCGGCAGTCTTCCAGCCGCAGCTTCCAAAGACGCCGCGCGCCATGCAGCAAATCCAGATGGCCCAGACGGCCAAACGGCAGCTCGTGCGCGGCCTGCCGATAACGCATCTCGAGCAGAGGTTGGTCGTAGCTCTTGCCGTTATATGTGATCAGTATGTCGAACTTTTTCAAGTGACTGGCAACGGCCGCCAACACGCTGCGCTCTTCTGCGTATTCGCGCATGAAGAACTGCCGCACACGAAATCCTTCGCGCGTGATGCGGCCTACTCCAATGAGAAATGCATAAGTTCCGGGGCTGCCCAGCAGACCAGTCGTTTCCGTATCCAGAAAAGCCCAACGCTCGGGCGGCGCGCTCGAGATTTCGCCATCGCTTAGGACATCCAGGAAACTTTCGGGCAATTCGGCCAACGCCCCGATATCCGCCGAGCCGTGCCGCTTGTGTCGCGGATAGAAGCGCTCGAGTTGGAAATGCTCTCCGAAATGGTTCGAAACCACCTCGCCTTCCGACCAGTGCTCGATGAAAAAACGAGTCTCCGCCGCTTGCCTGGGAGACAGCGGCGGCAGGGCGTGAGACCGCTTTGCGTAGCGCGCGTCAATAGCCGCTACACGCTGCCGCAAATGGGCTAATTGTGCCGCTAAGTCCATGCAATCGTGTGCGTTCGCCTTCTCTTTGCCATTATCCAACAGGCGCGAATTCCGGTGCTAACATGACCAACGAATCGTGTCTAAACAACCCAACATCCAAATCAATCCCGCCAGCGGCAAGCTCGGCGTTCTCATTCCTGGTATGGGAGCGGTGACCTCTACTTTCATCGCCGGCGTCGAAGCCGTGAAACAAGAATTGGGCGAACCCATCGGGTCGCTCACTCAACTAGCAACAATCCGTCTCGGTAAACGAACCGAAGGGCGAACGCCAAAAATTAAAGACTTCGTTCCGTTGACGCCTCTGGAATGCTTATCGTTCGGCACATGGGACATCTACGAAGACAACGCTTATGAAGCGGCAAGCCGCGCCCGGGTGCTGGATACCGCGCTGCTGGAACGCGTAAAAGAACCGCTGGCTGCTATTCGTCCCATGAAGGCTGTCTTCGACCAGGAGTATGTCCGCCGAATTCATGGCCCGAATGTCAAATCGACGGCCAACAAGATGCAAGCGGCGGAAGCGCTCATGGCGGATATTCAGGAATTCAAGGCGCGTAACGGGTGCAGCCGGTTAGTGATGATCTGGTGCGGTTCCACTGAAGTATTTCGCAAACCGGCGGCCGTGCACCAAAATCTGGCTGCGTTCGAAGAAGGGCTGCGGAAGAACGATCCCGATATCGCGCCAAGCCAGATCTACGCCTACGCGGCTTTGAAGCTGCGTGTTCCGTTCGCCAACGGCGCGCCGAATCTCACTACAGACACGCCGGCGCTGCTCGAACTCGCGCGCAACAACGAAGTTCCAATTTGCGGAAAAGATTTCAAAACGGGCCAGACCTTCATGAAGACACTGCTGGCTCCGGGATTCAAATCGAGAATGCTCGGCGTGCGGGGCTGGTTTTCTACAAACATTTTGGGCAACCGCGACGGAGAAGTGCTCGATGACCCGGGCTCTTTCAAAACCAAAGAAGAAACGAAATTATCCGTTCTCGAGCAGATTCTCCAGCCCGAGCTCTATCCGGAGCTTTACAAAGAGCTGTATCACGCGGTGCGAATCAATTACTATCCGCCGCGCGGCGATGCGAAAGAAGGCTGGGATAACATCGACATTTTCGGTTGGCTCGGCTATCCGATGCAGATCAAGATCGATTTTCTTTGCCGCGATTCGATACTGGCTGCTCCGCTCGTGCTCGATCTAGTCCTGTTTCTCGATCTTGCACAGAGAGCCGGGATGAAGGGTGTGCAGGAGTGGCTTTCGTTTTACTTCAAAGGGCCCATGACGGCGCCAGGGCTCTATCCGGAACACGATATCTTTATTCAGTTGATGAAACTGAAGAACACCCTGCGCTGGATGCAAGGGGAAGATCTCATTACGCATCTCGGATTGGAATACTACGACTAAAAAATTCGCACTCTCCTTTCTTTTGCTGAGCAGTTTTGCCGGCGCGCGCGACGGTTGGTGGCTGAACGAGCCGATTCGTTGGGTGCAGACGAATCTGCGCGAAACGGACGCCAACCTCGACGCAGCACATCTAGTCGGCCAGTTGGCAGACATGCGCGCCAATGTTTTGTTGATCGGAATGGGCGGCATTACCGCTTACTATCCCACCCGAATCGAGTTCCATACCATCAGCCCATATTTGCCGCCGGGGCATGACATGTTTGGCGACGTCCTGCAGGCTGCCCATGCCAAGGGGATCCGAGTGGTCGGCCGGTTCGATTTCAGCAAGACGTCCAAAGCCGCATTCGATGCGCACCCTGAATGGTTCTTTCGCAAGGCTAACGGAGACCCGGTCATCTACAACGGCCTCTATTCGACCTGCATCAACGGCGCGTACTATCGCGAGCAGGCCGTAAAAATTTTGAGCGAAGCGCTGGATAAGTATCCAGTCGACGGCCTGTTCTTCAATATGTTCGGCAACCAGTCCCGCGATTACAGCGGGAATGATGTGGGGCTATGCCATTGCGCCGTCTGCCGCCGCAAATATGAGCAGATGTTTCACAAAGAGCTTCCAGATAAGCCGGACGATGATTACCGCAAGTTCATGTTTGTCTCCTCACGCGAGGTGGCGGCAATTTTCGGCGATCTGATCCACAAAAAACGGCCGCAGGCGGGCTATTTCAATTACGTGCAGGAATCCACCGACGGAATTATGTCGGAATCGAATACGGCTGTAGCGCGCCCTTTGCCGATGTGGCCTTATTCGGCGAGCGACAACGTGAACCGCGCGTTAAACAGCGAGCCCGGAAAAATGCCGGTGAACCTCTGCATGCAGTTTGTCGATTACTGGTGGCGATTTGCGACCGTCACGCGTGACGAAATCGCGCTGCGACTCTGGGAAAATATCGCGAACGGCGGAGCTTTGGCTTTCGAAGTGAACGGCACGCTGGACCAGCAGGACCGGCAGGCCGTTGAAACTGCCAAGCCGATATTCCGCTGGCTGGCCGATCATGAACAATATTATTCGCGTGAGCGCAGCGCCGCTCGCGTGTTGCTTCTTGCCGGGCCCGCCAATACCGGGCAAACGTACAGCCAGCGTTCGTATCGCGGATTGTTCCGGCTGCTTAGCGAGGAGCACATACCCTTTGCCGTTTCGAACAACATGCGCTGGCTGGGCACGCGCGATTTCGATCTTGTAATCGCTACCGATTGGGCCCCCCCGGAGCTTCGCGGCTACGCCGAGGGCGGCGGTCGTGTGTTAATCGTAAGCCCGCGCGAACCGCAATTCCCGCTGGCTTCAATTGTTCGCAAGTCGCCCGACGTCAGAGGATATTTCCGTGTGCGCGATCATTCGCTATTCCCGTCGTTGCACGATACGAATTTGCTCATGCTGGAAGGACCATTTACCGAATTAGCCGGCGACGCAAAAGCTCCATTGACTCTGATTCCGCCTTCGATGATCGGTCCGCCGGAGAAAGTCCATGTGGATTGGAAAGACACCGACCAGCCGGGCCTCGTTTTTCGGACGATGGGGAAGGGAACCGTCGCCTGGATTCCCTGGGATCTGGGAGCGCTCTACTATCGCGAAAGTCTGCCCGCATATGCCGGATTGTTTCGGGACGTAGTGGATCGCTTACAGCCTACACGCCAATTGCGGACCAATGCTCATCCGTTAGTCGAAATGACGTGGATGCAACAGGGCGATAGAAAGCTATTGCATCTGATCAATCTGAGCGGCCATTCGCAAACCGGCTATTTCCCGCCGCTCCCGATGATCGATATTCGAGTCGAAATCGCGGGCCGGTTTAAGGAAGCGATCAGTGCTCGGAATCCTGCACATTTGCAGGTGCACTTCGAAAATGGTTATACCAGGTTCACGGTGCCGCGGCTTACCGGCTACGAGCTGATTGTGCTGAACTAGGCATGCGCCGTGGCCGCGATTTCTTCTGCACCACCTGGTTTACCAGGTAGGCCGTTTCTTCGAGATGGTTCCACATGGCTTTGCGCGCGCCGGCTGCGTCTCGTGCTTGAATCGCCTTGAAAATCTTTTCGTGCTGCTTTAATACCTTGGCGGGCACATCCGGAATCATTAACTTCAATACAATCCACTGCCGGATCAGATTGCGCAGCAGCTGCACGGCATTACGCAGCACCTGGTTGTGCGCGCCGTCGGCAATCGCCAGGTGGAAAGCCATATCGTGCTCCAAAATCGATTCGCCCCGGGCAATGCTTTCGCGCATACTTCGGAGGGAAACGGCCATCGTTTCGAGTTCGGCTTCCGTGGCGCGCGTTGCGGCCAAACCGGCCAGATCGCGCTCCACAAATTCGCGCGCTTCCATGATGTCTTTCAGTTCGGCGCGATCGGTGCCTGTAAAGGCCCAAAGCAGCGGCCGGGACAAGAATTCGCTCCGCGGGCACACAAAAGTTCCGTCTCCCACCCGGCTCTCGAGCATGCCTATGAGTTCCATCGCCTTTAGGGCTTCGCGCAAAGAAGTGCGCGCAATACCTAATTGCTGGCACAATTCCCGCTCAGGTGGAATGCGGTCGCCCGCTTTCCAGTCTCCGTTCACCACGTATGTGATCAGTTGCTCGAACGCGGAGGCGGTGAGCGTCGTGCGCACTAGCGGCGCGGCAGCTCGCAACACTCTTTGTGTGGTAGCCATGCGAATGGAAATAGGCAATTGGTAGACCTATTATGCCAGTTACGGCCGCCTGAACCGCTGGCCGCTTGACATACTGGTCAGGGCCTAATACCATCGCAAAAGGCCCGGTTCAATGGTCAGACCATTGAGCCATCTCGAATAAAGAAACGGAGAACTAAGACCTTGGCAAGAGTCGGATTTTTAGGCCTCGGCATCATGGGCGCCCCCATGGCTCAACATCTGAAAGAGGCGGGGCATGAGCTGGCGGTCTGGTCCCACAATGACGATAAAGCGAAGCGTTTTGCTTCTGCGCAAAAAGCGCGTCACTGTTCTACTCCAGCTCAGGTGGCGGAGAACAGCGAGTATGTTTTTCTATGCGTCGGCGACACCGCTATGTCCAAAGAAGCAATTCTGGGCGACCAGGGAGTTATCCAGAAGGCCGCTGCCGGTACCGTAATTGCCGACTGCAGCACGGTCTCTCCACTCGAAAGTGTGCGCATTGCCGAAGCTTTGCGGAAGAAGCGCGTGGATTTTCTGGATGCTCCTTGCACGGGGTCAAAAGCCGGAGCCGAAGGAGGCACTCTCACGTTCATGATCGGCGGCGAACACGCCGTCTTCGAACGTACACGGCCGTATTTCGAAGCCATGGGCAAGGCGCTCTACTATTGCGGTCCGCAGGGCATGGGACTGCGCGCGAA
>Ga0157374_10003122_pt1 | contig 13913 bp, 10 predicted proteins | sample M25metaG_FD_115308 | JGI IMG/M metagenome (GOLD analysis project Ga0157374, IMG submission 115308) | Miscanthus rhizosphere microbial communities from Kellogg Biological Station, Michigan, USA - M2-5 metaG | ecosystem: Host-associated > Plants > Roots > Rhizosphere > Soil | place: USA: Michigan...
GACCAATCGAATAGAGACCGTCAGCTCATCTAACTGAAAATGCGGCTTCAGAAAGGCCACTGCCTTGTAGCAGCCCGGCTTGCCCGGCATATCACTCACATCTACACGAGCTTCGCGCAGCGGAAACCGCGCTTTTACGACCTGTGGAGCGTCGTCGTTTAGCAACACATATTGGCTGATCCAGGTATTCAAATAGGCTGCGACGTTCTCGCGCGTCATGAAGCTGCCGATCTTATCGCGCATAATTACCTTCAGATAATGCGCAAAACGGGAAGCAGCGAGAATATAGGGGAGCATGCTCGAAACCCGAGCGTTGGCGCTCGCCGAGTCCGTATTGTAAAGCTTCGGCTTATTTGTCGTCTGTCCACCGAAAAAGGCTGCGTAGTCAGTGCCCTTGCAGTGACACAGAGCAAGGAAACCCAGATCGTTTAATTCCTTTTCACGCCGATCCGTAATCGCTATTTCGGTTGGGCATTTCAAGTCGATGTCGCCCGATTGTGTCTGGAACGTATGAGCAGGTAAACCTTCCACCAGGCCGCCCCCTTCTACGCCACGAATTGCGGCACACCATTTGTACATGGAGAAGGCGTCTGTAATCCTCTGACCCAGCATGAAGGCCGAATTGCCCCACAAATACTTGCTATTGTCGGTTCCGTCTACGTCTTCCTTGAAATCGAATCCATCCACAGGCACCGTGTCGGGACCGTACGGAAGGCGGAGAAGGACGTGCGGCAGCGTCAGAATCACATAGCGGGAATCTTCACTTTCCCGAAAGGAACGCCACTTGATCAGTTCGGTGGATTCAAAGGATTTGGCGAGATCTCGAGGCGTGTTCATCTCCCCAAAGGAGTCCCAGTCAAAAAGCTTGGGGCTCGCCGCCGCGATGAACGGCGCGTGGGCGGCCGCGGCCACGCCGGACATCTTCTCAAGCATAGACATGTCCTGCGGATGGCGCCCAAACTCAAAATCGCCAATCAGAAAGCTGTACGGATTACCGCCGAACGTGCCGTACTCTTTTTCGTAGATTTGCTTGAACATCACGCTCTGGTCGAATTCCGGAGCCTTCTCCATATCGTTGAGAAGTTCTTTCTTAGTGATGTTCAAAACCCGAATTTTGAGCTGAGTACCGGTTTCGGAGTTCATGACGAGATGGTTCAGCCCGCGCCACGACGCCTCAAGACCTTGAAATGCCGGATCGTGCATAACGGCATTCAATTGATCGCTGATTGCCTGGTCGATGTGCGCAATGCGCCCTTTGATACCGGCAACCGTATCGTTCTGAACCGTCATTCCCTCGGCAAGGACCTGATTGACAAATTCTCCGACTAAGTCTTGCGCATGTGGCCGCTGAGTGACATCGCGCGCCATGCGTCCTTCCTGAACAATGCGATCGAGCAGCGACATCTGTGTAGCAACAGGTAACGATGTGCCCGTGGTTTCCGTAGTAACTGTATTCTCTTGCTCAGGCATTTACTTTTGCCTCCGTAGTCACTGCCGCCTGCAACTGCTTCAAATCGTCGGTGTTTGCAGCGATTTGCTGGAGGAACGAGTCTAACGCATCATTGCCGTCCAACTTTCCAATCAGGTCGTTCAGACGTTGCCGCGCCTCAAACAGTTTGCGAAGCGGTTCGATCTGTTGGAGCACATTAAGAGGCGAAAAGTCCTCCAACTCCTTGAACTTCAGCTCCACGTTCAGTTTGGCGTCTGGATCCTTGACCAAGGTATTGCTGACTCGAAGCGCCAAACGAGGCTCACAAGCACCCAACACCTGATTAAAATTATCGCGATCTATTTCTACAAACTTTCGATCACGGAGTCGCGGAAGCGGCTCGGCAGGATTACCTGAAAGATCGGCGAGGACGCCGACAACCAGAGGTAATTCCTTCTTCAATATTGCGCCGCCGATTTCGACGTCGTACGTAATCTGCACGCGTGGAGGGCGTACGCGATCCAGTTTGTGCTGAAGACTTTCTGGCATGATTGTTTTTTACCTTATGGAGAGTTGACGAATAATGCTATTACTTAAGTGGACTTTCTGTGCTTTTCTCTGTTAATTATTTGGGTCTTTGTGACGGCTGTAGATCCAGCAATGTATATATTTCCGTTAGCTCACCTGTGTTGCGGACTAAGTCAGCAAGAAGCTCGTGAAGAGGCATACTTCCCCACGTGACAGCTCTAGATACCAAATACGGCACCGGGCTATGCGGTTCGCTGCGTATCAGAAAGTCGGCGACCTCAGCGAGAACTTGATAAGCCTCTGCTCGAGTTCGGATACGCGACAGCGGGAGCCCATTTATCTGTTCCGGATGATCCATTGAACTCTCTGCCATAAACTCCTCACGCCCTCGGCCTGAAGGATGAGCTACCTCGCCTCGCTGTTGAATGATTCCCGTAGCAAATGCGGCTATGGCTTCGCCTACATTTCGCACTAGAACGAATCCTGGCGAGTCACTACCCAGCTTTTCGTCTAGAAAAGCGTCCAGTTGTCCGCAGCAGACGAGCAGCCTCTTAACCGCGGCGAGCAAGAAATGAAATTGCCGAGTTGGCGTTAGCAGTACGCTTTGCTGAAAACGGGCTAAGCTGACGCCGCCGCTGAATTCGGTCCCATCTTGTCTCGTATCTGAGTTGCCCGCCTGGCACGCCATCTCCCAATCACTCCACGTAAAGCGGGATATGTCGTCGGACTCGGGTGCCGTGATTGCGAGCAACTTCAATTCGAGGGAAATCTTTTGATTGATCCACACCAGTGGCGCAATACGAAACTCGATATCGGTGTTTTCGATGCGGGAATGTAGTTCATTCCAAAACTTCTCACATAAGGCATGAATTACCTCGAAGCCGACCGCCGCACCCGAAAACCCGTGCTGCTTTAACCATGCTTCGAGAAGCCAGGACGCAATCTGAAGATCTTTCGATCGGGTTTCCAGCAATTTCAGGCAAAGCCCTTCGACGGCCGGCCAATCTGCACGTTTCTGTTCGTATTTCCAGACACCCTGGGGAAGGGTTGCATCGTCTTCGCGGCGCAGTGCACGAATTTGATCGTATACAGGATCGTATCGAAGACTCTCTCCAGTGGAGTTATCAGCACTGATGGGAGACAGAAGCCTGTCGATGTCAAACCGAAAATCAGATTCGAGTGTCGTCATTATCTCATCGGGCGGAGGCAATATCGTGAAGAGCTGAAATTTGCGGCGCTCTCTGCGGAAAGGTGGCGATAGGAATTTGGCGCGGCTCTTTCGGTCCCGTCGCCTGCGCCGCTAGTCGAAGAAATACGACCGTCTTTCCGCTTGCTTGTGCTATTGCAGTACGCGGGCCACTAAGCGCCGTAGGAATGGCAAAGCGAATGATTCCGGTTGATTTTGCGATGTTGACGCCAAAGTCGGCGTCCAATCCGGGATGATTGCGCAGCAAGGTAAAAAGAGCCCACGGATCGTGCGCCTCATAAGTCACCGTCAAGCCGTCTACCTTGCCGTCGGGGTTTGCCACTGGTGTCTCCGGAGAATCTTTTGCGAAGCGAAGCGAGACGCGTACCGGGTTTCCCCACGCCCATCGCAGACCTCTGACAGGATCGGGATATTTTGCGATTTGGTCCCCGGTCTGAAACTCCCAATCGATAATGTGATCCCCTCCAATTTCTCCCGCACGATTGGCGCGAAAAGTAATGGGCGAATCGACAAACAATTTTCCATCTTTAAGTCCTTCCGCAAACATCTGACGCAATGCTTCCGATTGTTCGACAAACTCGAGCACATCACTATAGTTAGATTGTTTCCGCAGATAGGTCAGAAGACCTGGACCAATCTGTTCTTCCGCCTGAAGAAACTGAACGGTATCATTAGGATCCGCTTCCTGCACGTCCGGGGTAGCAGGCACGGGACCAAATGGAAATTTTCCGGCCAGCCGCTGGTTAAAAAATTCGGCAATCTGTTCGGTATAGGTTGCAAGAAGAAGCTCGGAGCAGCGTCTCGCCGCCTCGCTCTGTAAGCTTGCCTTTCGTAACAAGAAGACGTCACTACCTCGGCTCAATCCCGTGGCCGATTGACAACCCTCCGCCGGTGTGATTTTGTCGAAATTGGTACGAATAAAGGATTCTAACGACGCGACGGCATTGCCAGGCTTCTTCGCCTCATAATCCTTTATGTCCTGGATAATGCCCGGCCATTTCTCAAATCCCACGGGCCCGGGCAGTCCGCGACTGTGAAGGTACTGGGATAAGGGCTCTATATAGTTGAATGCAATACCTTTGATTCGATCGTGCTCGCGCGCCAGATATGCTTCCAGATCCTCAGCATTCTCAGCGCTATAACTCGCTAAGGAAAGTGGCTTTGAGCCGTCCCAGCGCTGCAAGCTCCCGGCCGCCGGAGCATAAAACGCACTGGATGGAAATATGCTATCGATGCGCGTAGCGAGTGAAAGCGCTTCTTGAGTAAGCATCAGGTTCAAGTCAGTGCGCGGCTTCGCCGTGCCCGCGGCTAACCAGCTTTGCAGTTGTGCGAGCACCGGAACGGCTTCCTGAAAACTTTGAATCTTCACCTGAAGTAATGACGGGTCGTTACTGTCGCCACTCACCGCTTCCCGCGAACGGTCCACAGCTTGTAGAACGGATGCATTTAGTCCGTTCTGAGCCACCGCATACACGCTACTGCGAAGAGCCGAAGGAAGAAGCGGCAATCGATCGTGAACAAACTTATCGAATGAGTCTTTTAATTGTGCTGCATGAGCAAGAGAAGCCTTATTCCACAGAACCCCTGACCCCTTCGCGGCAGGTGCGGTCGCAACATCTGCCTCTGCCATGAAATCTTGCGACAACAACGCATTGAGGGTAGCGGATAACGCTAACACCGGTGTGCTCACATGAATGTCCGCGCCGCTCAGATTCAAAATAGCTCCAGCGGCATCGGAGTCTTCAGCAAGCAGAGTCTCTTTCAACTTTGCAAATGCGATGCTGCCCTGGCGATTCATCGCGGCAATGTATTCCGGATTAACAAATGGCTCGGCCGCCAATCGTTGCGATAGGACGGGAAAGTCAGAAGGATTAAACGCAGTCTGACGCAGCCACCCGAATGAGCCACTCGCCAGCAACCCATCAAGACGTCTTACGTCATCGATAAGGTTTTTCAAATCCTCTCGCGAGGCTTGTTCACCCGACTGCAAATTGTCGATCTCGGTTGCAACATTTCCAGTCAGATCGGGAAGAGGGTTGTTCTTCTCAAACCAGCTTGTGAAGAAGTTTTCCAGACGCGAAGCTGTAATTTTCGCGGCACAATCCGTTAAGCGATTGTTTTCCGTCGCGCCGACTGGCGGTCCTACGGCTTGTCGGAGAGCACGTTGATAGTAAGAATTATGCCGAAAGCGATTCTCATCTTCGAGATCGCGCCCCAGCAGATATTCGAATAACCGATTTAGATCGGTGAATTCTCCTCTTCCCGTTCCGCGAAAGAGGTCATATCGGCGTATGGCATCGCGCAGCGCGTCGTACTCTCGCAACGATTTATCCAATTGCTGATATTCGAGATCGTCACTAACGGTCAAGCGAGCAAGCGCATCCACTTCATTAGGCAACGTTTGTTCGGCCGCTGGCACGGAGAGGCAATTCCCGATCTGCGCATTCGCCTTCATATCGAGCGCGTTACGAAAGGCGGGGAGTATCTCTCTACTAAACGAATCCGCTAGTGCAGAGGAAACGCTGGTATCGATCGGATCCCGCCAGGAGGCAGGCAAAAAGAGTGCCCGAAACCCGTGTGCATCTAAAACGCCAAGAGTATCCACCAGTTCATAGGCAGTTTCGACGGAAACAGGCCTAGAAGCGAGAGTTGGTTCTTGGATACGTGCGGAAAGGATGTCAAGTAATCCTTCGAAACGATGCTCCCTGAGATAGGCCAGCCGATTGTAGGCAACTGTTGTTCCAATTCCTAACGCAATGATTAAGGTGGCGAACACGGCTTGTGCGGAGATAAGCGTCCGATTCCGCAACCGTCTCATTCGCCCGACCGGACGAGCAATTCGGCTTTCCGGAAAAACCTTTAGGTCGAAGAGATCGCGCGTAAAAGCGATTCGCGGACGAAAGCTTGCAATTGCCGACGGTGAGAGGACGAGATCGACTATTGAAGAATTGGCGGCAGAACCCGTTCCCGGCTGAAATCGCCGATTGCCGCCCGACACGTCCCCGCAAAAATAAATACCTCGGAGGAAATTCGGATCAACATATGTGGTTTCGCGAAAGATCTCCGTTAGGTAGGTTCGCAGCGGTCCTCGCAGCCGATCGAGTTCCAGAGGAAATAAGAATAAATTATCGGCAGCATTCACCGGACGATTCGCGAAGATACGAATCTGTAGGCGGCGCAATCCTTCTCGAAGTTCGTCGAAGGCTTCGTCCACCCAGGTCGGTTGAAACGCCGTTTCGAGCGTATTTGGATTTGACCAGCCAAATAGATCACATTCGCGATCCGGATTGATTTCGGCGTGGAAGCTTTCAAAACCACGAATATGATCACACTTGGTCACGACAACATAGATCGGAACAACCATGGCAAGGACGTTTTGCAGGTGATCGAGTTTCGTGCGAATGGCGCCGGCGCGAATTTCGCGTTCAGCGTTCTCCGTATCGGCGTCTTTCTCCAGTTCTGGAGCAGGAACGAACAGGACAATGCCATCGATGGGGCGATAAGGGCGATGCCGGCCGAGCAGCCGCAGGAAACGATTCCAATTGCTGTCCGTTGTTGCCCGTTGTGCATTATTGAAAAAGAAGGCGCCGGGAACATCGATAAGAGCTCCACCAGAGAGAAAACGCCACTCGACCGAAAGAGCGGGATCATGACCGAAGATAGAGCTATCGGTCTCCAGTTGAGTGAGTAGTGTCGTTTTTCCTGCGCTCGGTTCACCCAACGCTAAGATCCACGGTGCGCGGTATTGGTAGTCATTTCCAGGAATTTTGGATTGCAGAATCGAAAGTGAGGACCGAAACTCTTTTACGAGCTGTGCGGATGCGACCTGCGGGCCACCCCGTGTGTCCGTTTTGCGACGACTTCGAAAGAACAAGAATGCACCGACCGCTATTGAGAGTGCAGCCCCGATTAGCAGTACGATCAGCACGAGGATCAGCTTAGAATCGGGCGACAAGTTTGCTCCTCACTTACCCGTTCCTGTTGCAGCCTGAGCTATTGCCACGCACGAGGAATTAAAACGGCAGAGTTTCTCGTTCAAATCGCGCGTGAGATTCCACCAAAGCACCTGTGCTAGTAGCAACCAAACTGCTACGACACCGCCGCATGCCCAGAGCCATCGCCGTGGGGAGGGCATACGATCCGGCACGCCCATCTGAATCGTATTGCGATAAGCAGCAGGAAAGATACGTTCGACGGATCGCGCAATCTCCGAATCGTGGCGCGATATGAATGAGAACAGTCGCGCGCGATAAGAGTCGAGAATTGGCTCGTGCGTAGTTCCCCAATATTTACCGCGAAAGCCCAGTGACAGGGCCATCAGATAAACGATTGCGAGTTCTGCCGCCGCCTCGTCTTCCCGTCTGAGCAATGTTTCGAGACGGCGGAAGAATATTTCACCAGCCGCATGTGTTTGAAACAGGCGCGCTTCCAGTAAGCGATTCAACCAGTAGTCGCGCCCTTCCCATTCCGAGTGAACGAATATTTCATCGGCAAGCACTGCCATTACATAAATTGCTTCACGATGAAACTCGAGCCCCGCTGGCCCCGCTATTCGTATCGCTGCAATGGTCTGCTGGTCCAAAAGCACGAGCACTTTATTCCAAATCGCGTTTGCCCGAGAGACGAGCACGGCCGGGCCGCCTTCCGCCTCGGGTTGAAGATCGAGCGTGGTAGACTCTCTTGGCTCCGGTGCGAGGGCTTGCTGTTTCAGCTTGATAAGGTCAGAGGTGAACTGCTGGAAGAGTGCAACGGAGGGCACCGACGTGTGGATTGTTCGCGCCATATCTCAAGCAATCAACCTTCGCGCCGTGCTCGACGTATATAAAGCACAACTTCAGCGGGTCTCATCTGCTCATTGAATCGGTCTACCAGTTGAAGAACTTCACTCGGTTTCACCGCCGCTACATCCGCCTGAATAGCGAATAACGCCATGCCGCGCGGCGGACTGAGATCCGGCAATCGTTCGGTTATATGCCGTTCTGCGCCGGGAACACGATTTGCCAGCAGGGTAGGTATCAGACTTACAGAACCGATTACACAATTTTCGGCCCACTGAGCCGCTGCTTCGAGGGATGATCCACTAGATGGTCGAACAGCCAAAGCAAGCAGCGGGGCGTCCAAGGTTCCTCCACCTGCAATAGCCTCATCCAATGCAGCTATGGGTCCTAGTTGAAAGACTCCGTCGATCAAGCGGAATGAATAACGCCGCCAAGCTTCAATGACCGCTTCGGAAACCGATTGTTGGACGAAAGTCAGAACCGGCTGAAATGTTGTTCGCAGATCCTCGTGGCGATACGGTGGAAAGAGCGGGGATAGAAGGCTCAGCGTGATTCTAGCGATGTTTCCGGCCAGATTGCACATCGCGAGATAGACGTGAAACGGATGCGATTTCCCACTCTGAAGAAGCGCTTCCGCCATAGGGAGCCCGGCTGCCATGCTTTGAATACGAGCACGAGTTTCCATGATTTCTGGATCGCCTTCCTTGTACGCTCCGCATTGAAGCTGGTCGGCGAGGAAATATATCTTTTCCCGAATCAGACTGGTTACCTTTCCGCATTGCTCGCCTAGCGAAGAACTGCTGGGAACAGAAAGCATGGGAGGGATGAAACCGGTATCCTGGTACGATTCACCCTGCTGCTGAATTTCCAAGAGCGCAATGGCCTGAAAACGAGGCGGAGGATTTTCACCAGCCCACAATGCGACTTTCGGCCGCAATCGCGGAATGTGGATTGTTCCTTCACCGGTCGTGTCATCGGCCACGGCCGTTCCGTCGTACGATTCGTAGCGGGCCAGATCGCCCCGGGTCGACAATGCGCTTTGTGCCGGCACCACGAGATGGACCTTAAAGGAGGACGCCCGAGCTTGTTCGGCACTCTGCTTGAGATCGAGTTCCAGGTCAATTCCGACTTCAGCACCAGCGATGAGGAGAGAGCCATCGGGTGTTATAGCTTCAACACGAAGCACGCGAAGCTTGCCGCCGACCAGAGCAGCACGGTCGTAATCAAACCGAAGCACGCCCCACCCATACGGGCTGGTCAGCGTGGTCACGAACTGGATTAGGCTCTCCAAGCGACCGGCAAATTGCTGGAAGTGTTGGGGCATGAGCAGCATGCCCTCATGCCATTGGATGGCCGGGGAGATCTCGTCAATTCGAATGTCTTGTATCACTCTAGTGATCCTGGCTATTGGGCAAGCGACTGCACACTCATGTCGGTCCGGTTCAGAGTAATCAGCATCGGTTTACCGGGATCGAGTTTTGCTCTATGCGGTCCGGAACTCGAATAATTTGCGAACACGACGAGTTCTTTGGGAATCTTTCTTGTAGAAATTTGAATATCAGGTACGACCTGACCTGGAACCCATTCCCAGCTTTGTATGGAAACGGCCCCCTTTCGCACGAAATCTAGGCGAATCTGATCACGCTTCTGAAACCACTCAGAGGCGGTCATTTGCGACACCTGCTTCGCTAGATCTTTGTCATTGATGGTCACAAGGTCGAAGGCGATGGGGCTGTTAGCGTTGGCGTCTGGTACGACGCTGACGGCGACCGTTAGCTGAGAGCGAACTAGCTTGGCAGGATTCCTTAACAAGCATCCCGAAAGCAACAGCGAGATGGAAACGCAAAGGATCGAGACCTTTAAAAAAGGGCCCAGCCTACCGCTCTTCACAACGGTGCCCTGTCCAAGGGAAGTGATAAGAACATGGCCGGGCGTGCATTTTCTCATTACAAAAAAAGCCAATAAGCAGATAAGTGCAAAATTTATGAGTTTGTCTGCGAATTTTCCTAACATATTCAAACAGATCCTTTAGACATTTCTGTCACTTGTTTTGAACAAGACAAGCCTGATTCCAGGCGAGAATTTGGCGTTCGACCAATCGATAAGATACGAGCGAGCCTTAGCTCCCGAAGGGGCTTTCGGCCTAGATTGACCAGGAGGTGGGAGGAAAAAGTCGATGACACACCGCGTCATTCAGGGTTATTTCGTGACCCGTCATGCCAATGGACAAACACCACTTGTGCAACCAAAGCCCACGGCGCACAGGCCACCTTTCGCGAGTACGACATTCGCCGCAGGTGTTCCGATCGCGCAGCCTAAAGGCGGCGACGATGGCCTGCAGATCGATTCGGCACGCCTCGGCCTAGTGGGCGGTGGCGGGCGACCGTTGCCCGATACGGTGCGCAGCAAGATGGAGACGGCTTTCGGCACTGATTTTTCCGGGGTGCGGGTACACATCGGGCCCCAAGCCGAACGGATTGGCGCACTTGCCTTCACTATCGGCACAGACATCTATTTCGCCCCCGGCCGTTACCAACCCGAGAGCATACATGGTCAGCAACTACTCGGGCACGAACTCGCCCACGTCGTCCAACAACGTCAAGGTCGCGTTCGTGCTCCGAACGGCGCCGGTATCGCGGTAGTACAGGACCATGCATTGGAAGCAGAGGCGGATCGACTAGGACAGCGCGCGGCAGCTACCGTACAAGCAAAACCGGCCGGCACTGTGCTCCAACGCCAGGCGCCGATGCATTTCTCCGGCTCCGCCGGGATCGTCGGCGGCCTTTCGGTGAAGCTGCATGACTAGACCTGATCGGACTATCACACGTTCCGTAAAGGCCCCGTTTCTGGGCCGGCCGAGTGAACGTCCTCGCCTGCCGATGGCGATGAAGCCGCTCTTGCAATGCGTCTCTCGCGCTGCCGCCATACAGAGTGCGCCGCCAGTCTTCAGGCCAGCTGCTATACAGCGGTCCGCGGCTCCTCCCGTTTATCGGCCCCAGACGGTGGGTCCAGCCGAGGCGAAGAGTGCGCAACATCCGGGCGCATCTGCCGTGTTTCAGCCGAAGATTCAGTTGCACCCGTCGGCACCTCGGGTCTACCGGCCGCATGCTGCTGCGCCAGTGCAGCCAAAGTTGCAAGGGCCTCCGGTTTACCGGCCGCATGTCGCTAGGCCGATGCAGCCAAAATTGCAGGGTCCTCCAGTCTACCGGCCACATGCTGCTGCGCTGACGCAGCCAAAGTTGCAGGGGCCTCCAGTCTACGGACCTGGCGATCGGGGCCGGAGCAACCAGCCGGTTCAGTTGAAGCGGAACGAAGTGCGCGTAGCGCCAGTGATGCCGGTGCCACGCGTGATCCAGCCATTCGGCGTCAACCCTACATTTCAGTTCGCAACCGGGCATACGTCACAACCCATGTCGCTCGAGCTGATACAGATCGGCGACACCAACAAAAAACACCACACGATACCGGATAACGTGCTGCTGACGTATCTGGGGTCCAAACGTCGCAGCCTCAGCCTGGATGATCTCGATGACTGGGCAACGGCAGCCATCGATGAAGAAGTTGCGCGACTACAGCTTGCTAAGCAGAAATGGGACGCCGTTCGGGCTTGCGATGACGCCCTCTATGGCGTTAATCCCGCCGCAAGCTCGCAGTTTCCCGCCACCTGTCTGGATACATTTCTAACCGCCTATCCTCAGAAACATCTGGCTGCGATTTCCCAGTTCGAGACGGCCCAGAAGCTGATCAAAGCCTATAGCAGCAAGATCGATACTTACCCGGCGGCGGCTGAGCGAAACATCCTCGGATGGCGAGAAAGGACCGCGTTTGAACTGTTCTTCGGAGTCGCGAAGATCCATCCAAGCCAGCGGGCCTTTGTAAGCGGGGCCTGGGAAGCGGAAACCTTGCGCGTCAACACGGCAATCAAGGCAAAGCTGAACGCCTTGAAGGATCAATTGAATACACAGGAATATCTGCTCTTCAGCTCGGAGGTCCGGAAAATGGGCAGAATTCCGGCCACGATCCTGACCCTGCAGGGTATCAAGACAAAAATTCAGACCCGCCAGGTTCTGGAAGATAGCGAGGTGAAGGATTCGCTCGTGCCGCTTCTGACATGGGTACCGGCGAATATCACCATTGGTCCGGCGGACCGGCGCTGGGAGCCGGGAGAAGACCTGGATATTGAGACGCTATCGCAGACAAAAGGTCTGAGCGATAAGGAAGCACTGATTCGGCTGTCGTCCCTGCTCCGGGACGACAAAGGGCATCCGTTGATTGACCCAGGCAAGCTGACGAACGGTTCAGCCAGAGTGCTCGAGATCCTGGAAGAAACGGTGGGAAGCAACATTCCCGCATTGCTGAAGGAACTGACGAAATCACGGCCAGCGCCGCTCGGAAGTCTGCCAGCAAGCACAACGCTTGCGCCGGGGCCGAAGGAGACGAGTCCGGCTGCATGGGAGAACCTGCTGAACCAGACTCTGAGAATTCCTGTCCCCCAGGAGTACGTGGAGTTCCCGATGCCCGGTGTCACGGATATTCTCAAAGGGCTTTTCGGGGGACTCTTCGGGCGTACACCCTGACACCAATCATTGCGATAGGTGGTGCAAACGCCGCCAGATGGATAAGAAAACCGCGCGTGGCGGAGATCTACGCCAACTCGTCTGGCTCGTCAGCTTCATGCAATACGACCTCCGCTATGTCGATCTGGAGGAGAAAACTTTGCAGCCCCTCGAAAAATCCCTTCGGGCCAAAAGTGTTACCAATGTCCTAGCAGGATGCGAAAAACGCTAGCGGAGCATCTGCATAGCTCATTCACTTGGTGACGGTGGCTGAGTCACCCACCAGCGGTCTGATATGAACTTCTCCGGGATATTTACGCTATCGACAGTCAGCCCGAGCGTTTCCAGAGCGTCGAACCACTGATCTCTCAAGCTGTCTGGCAGACGCGCGCCGCACCAAGGGCAAAACTGAATGGCGATGAACGATGTGCCGCCGTCAAGTATCGGAAGTCCGTACTCCCGGAATTTCGGGATGTACACCACGGCCGTTGTGTCTTCCAGTCGGTCGGCCATTTTGGCACAACAATGCATTTCGAGCCCGAATGTACCATGCAACATATGTAGTGCCCGAAACGGGTTACAGGATTAATGTTTCGAACGTCTATAACTGTGATGCGGGGCGTGGATCATCAGCAGGGCGACATGTTCAGCTATTTGTCCCCGGAGGGGCGGGTGCGCAAGGATCATCCGCTGAGGGCGATTCGAGCGATGGCGGAGCAGGCCCTGGAACAAATGTCGCCGCTGTTCGATGCCCTGTACGCTACCACGGGCCGGCCCTCGATTCCGCCCGAGAAGTTGCTACGGGCCCAACTCATTCAGATGCTGTACTCGGTGCGCAGCGAACGGCTGTTGATGGAGGAGATCGACTATAGCGTTTTGTTTCGCTGGTTCGTGGGAATGAACATGGACGAGCCGATCTGGGATCCGACGGTTTTCACGAAGAACCGGGACCGACTGTTGGATGGCGACGTGGCGCAGGAGTTTTTGTTGCAAGTGGTGCAGCAGGCGCAGGCGAAGGGACTGACTTCGGACGAGCATTTCACCGTGGATGGAACGCTGATCGAAGCATGGGCCAGTCTGAAGAGCTTCCAACCAAAGAATCGGAAAGACATTCCACCGCCGGACGATCCGGGCAATCCAACGGTGAACTTTCATGGGGAGAAGCGGTCCAACCAGACGCACGAATCGACGACGGATGCAGACGCGAAACTGGCGCGGAAGGGCCACGGCAAGGAAGCCAAGCTGAGCTTCAACGGCAACCTGCTGGTGGAAAACCGCAACGGGCTGATCCTGAACACCGAAGTTTTCGAAGCAAACGGGACCGCTGAGCGTGATGCTGCGCTGGTCATGCTGGAACAGATCCCTGGCGTCCAGCGGGTCACGGTGGGAGCCGACAAGGGGTACGACACCAGGGA
>Ga0157374_10003123_pt1 | contig 13913 bp, 7 predicted proteins | sample M25metaG_FD_115308 | JGI IMG/M metagenome (GOLD analysis project Ga0157374, IMG submission 115308) | Miscanthus rhizosphere microbial communities from Kellogg Biological Station, Michigan, USA - M2-5 metaG | ecosystem: Host-associated > Plants > Roots > Rhizosphere > Soil | place: USA: Michigan...
CGACGACATTCGAAAATACTTTTCGTGCATCATCGTCAGTGGCCCCGGGTGGGAGCTTAGCCAAATCGGAGTTTAGAGTAAGCACAAGTGAGAGCAGCTTTCGATCGTGCTCCAGCTTCTCTGCCGGATCTGCGCTGTCAGGCAGTGGGTTGAGGTTTGCCAGCAGGCCAACCGGAGTTCCCTTTGGAATCGGTCCTATCTGGACTAATTTATCTCGATCATTCACTAACCATGGGAAGAAACGAGCGATGCCCCGGAGAGGTTCCAACGCATCAGGAAGATACCCGTACGAAATACGGAGATAGCTTGGCTCGGTGGTGCGGTCAATCTTGCCAGGAATTTTATCGCCGAGTAACTCGTCTTTCGCGCGCTTTTCAGGCCATAACAACTGTTCGATGGAGCTTTGGAACGATTGGAGACGTCCCTGCACGGACGGGTCCGGATTGAATTCTCCCAAGCTGTTGTTGAGGAAGAAAGGAGCGGTGGACCAAAGGCTAACCAGTGAGGGCGGTCGCGTGTATCCGCGGCCCCCAGCCGGCATGACATAAGACCGCTGCTCACCCGTGTAAGGCTGGTACCAAGTGATCGTACCTACTGAAGGGAGCTCTTTATAAGACTGAGATGAAAAGTTGTCCCAGATATTTCCGGCTAGTGCATTGGTTGCCAGGGGACTGCAAGCATTCGTCTGCAGCAGCGTTACGGGGACGCGAAGCTCTGAAGATAGATAATTTCCATCCAGAAAATCCGGCGCATTCACGATGTCACGCATTTTCTTTCGGAAATCCTCTGTCTTTGTCCATGTCCAATAGTTGTTCCAGCAATTCAGGTAATTCTTGCCTGAGCATCCTTGTCCTTCGTCTATGGCGATCTGCGCCACGTCTGCCGGCATGGTTGGGAGCTTGCTGGAGTGGCATCGTGCGCAACGTTCAGCGAAGATGGTTTTGCCGCGCGGAAGAAGAGCCTCATCCTTTTTCAGGATTTCCGCGCCACTCTGAACATCTTTGAGGTGATGAGGCCCAGAGGCTGCAATCAGAAAGAGCGCCATATCGGGCGTTTGTGCTTCAGTCGACGCAAAGTATGCTGAGTTGGCGCGAGAAGTCGAAATCGGAATTGGACTGATTGGCGTTCCACCGACAAGCGCATTGAAATGCAGTAGCCACTCTTCGCTGAACGTGCCGATATTCAGATAGACGCGGTTCAGAGCCCCAAGCGCACCCACCGAATCCGAACCATCTTTGAGTACGCGCGGTGTCCAAACGGTATCGGGCGATTGATAGTACTTCGTTAAAGGCCCGCTGTGGAGATATTCATTGAACTGCTTATTGTCTCTTTGCGGACCATCGAGAGTCTCCTTACCCCAGCGCAATGCATGAGCCAATCGCTCCCCAACTAAATAAAGTGCATTCATTGTGCGCGGGTTGTTGATGTTGTCAGTAGAGACGAAGGAAGTATCAAGCGAACCTGGTCTCGACGTGTGAAAGAGCTGCCACACGAAGTTGGATTTATCGGCCTGCCAGAGAAAAATGCGATCGATCCAGAAATACTGCGCGCCCACTTCAGAGCTGAGATTCTCCCATTTCGGATTGTTGGGGTCGAGCGGCGGCTTCACCGGATTTGGACCTACATGGCAAAACCCGCACGACATCCCGACCCGATAAGGGCGCACGAGTTTTTTATCATTAAAGTAAGACGGATCGGAATAGTAACGCTCCGCGTCCCAACGCTTGGCTGCGGCCTCATTGAAGTCGGGATTTGGGAATAACCGAAGACCGACAATTCCTGTCTCGTAGCCGTAAACCGAACCGACAGGAAACTGCTTGCCCGATAAGCTCGTGCCGCGGGAACCACTTTTAACGCCAGGGTATTTGGCCTCGTTCTCGAAGGGGTCAGGTGTGCATCCAGAGCGCCGCTTATCCAGCCACAACCCCCATCGCTCTGGGTCGGGGCCTGTTGCCTTTTCGAAACAAGGATCATTTACAAGTCCCAGGTACTCCCAGCGATGATCGCGGCTGAATCTTGAATCGATTTTCAATAGCGCAGGATGATCTGAAAGGATCTTGAGAAAGTCCAACGCTCCTGCACTCCGGTTGATCAGCGTATTCCAAAGGCGATCATTGCCGGCCGACCAGACGATCCAGGTGTTGCGACCCTTGATTAAGGCCTTTTTGTCTTCAGGTGGAGCAGCTGCAGCTAGGTCTATGCCTCCATCCATATCGTGGAAGTAGTCTTCATCGGCGGCGACAAAGGATGCTGCCGTCCGCCCACCGAGCAGGGCTTCATCTTTCACGTGCCCTGGGCGGGGGTGATTAGACCTCCACACGAAGTAGCCCACCGCGCCCCCTGCCACCATGACGAACAGGACAATCAGAATGATTGGTATGAGTCGGCGCTTTTCGTTGTGCACTGTGTTCTCCTTCGGCGTGATTATGAATGCACACCCAATTTGCTCAAGAACTTGATTGCTCGAATTCCCGGGAGAAAAAAATAAGCTCCTCCACGGACCGTAACGAATCGTGGGAGCCCGTCGAGGCGGCTCCTCACCCGATCATGGTGTGGAATCGTAAATGAGTCCGTGAATGGACAGCCTTTCACAGGTTCACGATTGCCCAGCAATGGATCGCTCTCACCCGTGAGGCCATTGAATTTGGTTTTTACAAACCATGCATTCTGTACAAACTCAAACTGGCGTTCAATGTTGGATCCGATGGCGAGGAAGTGAAGTCCGCGGCCCGGTTCGCTGAACACTGCAGGTTGAAGCGCCGCTTCGGGACTCAATGCTGGTCCGTATTCGCGGCCGCGACGCAACAGTCGATGGAAGCGGACCGAAGCGACAAGATCTTCGCGAGGATGTTTACTTCCGAAACCCAAGAGACGAAGTGCGTGCGAGAGAATGTTCCCGGGGTTTCCGGGTAGATCGGGCGTTCGAGGATTGCCGCGCCGAACATGGGCGCCAAGCGGACACTGGGTGCCGTCCGGATCGGCACCATAGGTAAATTGATTCATCAGCTTGTCCCGGCTGCGCTGCGAGTCACTTCCTATTTCACCGACTCCGGAGATTTGGTTTGAGCGCAAGGTCGCCAGGGGTTTGCCATTCTCAAGCCTTCTCCCAACGAGGGCTTCGGCTACTTCAACGCTCGAAATCTCAGTCGCCTTCGCTGATTCTTCAACGAACCTCCAAAATCCACGGACGTCCTGTTCAAGTTGGCGAAACACGACATAAGTTCCGTTCTTCCCGAGGTCCTTTTTTCCTGGATGATCTTCGGCATCTATTAGTTCTGTGCCGAAGGGCTCATGAGCATCGAGCAGCGGCCGGTCAGTATATCTTCCGTACTCATTCTTGTATCCAAGCAGGAATTCACCGAGACAAACTACATTGCCGTAATCGAGCTGGTCGCCGTTTGGAGATGGATTGCGAGACTGTGTCCAGTCAATGATCGGCTGGCTCAGGCCATCGATGAAGCCAAATGGCTCACGCTCACCGTGGTCCTCTGTATCCAGGCGTCCGATCTCTTCGAATCCTTCTTGCCAAGGCGCAACCTTGACCGCCTGTTCCCATGTGTCGAGCAGGTTGGGGCCGGCAAAGAGCATGAGAACAGCGTCAGGCAGCTTGGCGCTGCCGCCCCAATTCCACTGTTGAGGCGAGCTAGCGCCTATATCGCCCAACCGCTGCGAGCGATTTGATGAGCCGGCCATGCCCTGCAAAAACTCGTCTGAAAATCCTGACATCGTACGACTCGGAACTCCAAGCGCTCGGAGTCCCTGTGGGGTAAACGCGATCTGCATCGCGGTCACAGGAGGTGGGTTCATCTCTACCGCCGTCGTGAACTGCGCCTGCCCAAGCCACCCACGCGCAGCGTTGGGATTTCGGATTTTGAGCAGGATATAGCTAGCTTCGGTCATCTTTCCAAAACCGAAACGAACGAGACCCTGTACATCAGAAAAATCCACGGCGGTTGTCATCAACCATTCCTTCACAAGAGCGCTATCCACTGGCGGAGCTCGTTCTCCGGCAGGCGTCCCCGTTCAATTCCGCGTCGAATCAGGCTGTTTCTTTTCAAATCAAATGCTGTTAAGCCCGGGTAAGCCTTGTACCAGACATTAGTAGGAAGCTGGTGCCGCCGCAAAAAGTATTTGAAACTCTGCTCGTCTTTAGCCCCGTCAAGGACGAGCCAGTTTGTGGCCGGATATCCGATCCCATTGCCGAAAACCAAATTGAGACCCCATCCAACTTTGTTGATGAAATCATCCATGTAAGTTTCGAGAGCGCCGTCGTAGTTGCTGGCAAACAGAAGCCGCTTCTTATCGTCGATAAAGACCCAGCGTGCAAAGTGGATTGTAGGAACACGCGCCAGTTGGCCGCGAGTGTAAATATGCCGCGTGGTCCAGTTCAGCGCCCACAAGAAGAACGACAATGTCCATTTCCGAAAGACCCCAGGCTTCACGCTCCCCATTGCGGTGAACTGATTCGTGACATCGTGATCTTCTAAGGCGGCGAGCTCATTAGCATGCTGCGTGTCTACTCGTGGCGCAATGACGGGATCCTGTTTTTCACGACGACGCAACTGTACAAGAAAGAAAGGGAGGTAGAGGATGAGAATCGGTGAAAGCAGGAGCAGGATAATCGGAATCAATGTGAGGTGTGCGACATCACGGATCCACCAGCTCAGCGGCGTGGCAGGTGTTGCTGTGAGCTTCAGCCTTTCAGCACTGATTTCAGAGTGCACGAGTTTACGGAGAGAAGCGTGGGTTTCCGCGAGGTTTCGGTGCGTATACGATGCAGCATTCTTTTGCAGATGATCTTGCAAAGCGAGGCGCAGTGCTTCCTCTTCGCGGATCTGTTCAACAGTTCGTCCGAGCCAATTGACGTAAATCGTCGCCGCGGCATGATTGTGCTGCTTCATCCAACTGGCAAGACTTCTGCCCGCATCGAATCCTTCGCAGTGCGAAAAGAGTTGTTTGAGACCTGTTTCCGCGCCCGCTACTAAGGCTTGGTAAAACGACTCCGCTGGACCATCAAAATCTGCGAGAAAAGCAAGATATGGTGTGTACTGCTGCGGAGTCTCGCCATATGCCTCACGCATATCGACCGTGGTTGGGTCATTGAGAATGACGAAGCGCGCAACGTGAATCTGTGGGAACTGCTGAAATGGAACCAGCGCGTTTGACGGATCGGCGGTTCCGGGCGCCAAATTCATCGAATCCAGCACCTTGCGCAACTCACCTTCGCGCCCGTGCTTGATGGGTGCAATCACCAGGATGTTAGATTGCGGAGTCATGACGAGATCGCTCGTTCTCCAGTTGTCGCGTAGGGGGCTAGGAAGGGGTCCCAGTTAATTGGTCGCAGAAGGACCAAACTGGAGACAAAAGTGGATAAGAGGTTTGTTGCTCCAGTACACCCGCCCAAGGTAGAAATCAGGACCAATCAATCGAATTTCGTCGCGGATCCAGTGAGCAACGAGCGAGGTTTCTGAATAATCAAGGACGACGCACTCTTTGTGATCAAGCCAGCTGTCGCCTTTATAGACTTTGGCGATGATTGCGTTGAGGCCGAGAGGCAGTATGCGGTTCTTGAGGAAGCCTTTTTGCGCGTCAAATGTTTTGCCCTGCCATACGAATAGGCTCACAAATTCGGCGATCTCTGGTGTGAATACTGTGCCAGGTGAAATGATGGCAGTACCTTTGGCTGACCCATTCGGAATTTCTCCAGCAGGACTCGAAGAGAAAAGAGAATCCAGTTCAGCAGCCGACATTTTCAAAAGAGCAGGGACATCGAAAGCCACGATAAGACGCTCCAGGGGAAGTCTGTGTCTTTCAGCAGAGGGGAATCTCTTGCTCGTCAATAAACTAGAATCGTATTTTGAAATTAGTTGAGGCGTACTTTTCTGAATCACTCTTTGTGAGTCAGTGGTGAATTATTGCCTGCAGTCAATTGCGTGTCAAGTATTTTTTGAAACAGTTGCATCGTTGGTAATCTTGCTAACTCCGCATCCGTTTTGCGCCGTAGAAAGGATTGCTTCCGCTGCTTTTTCTGCAATCACGTAAATTGCGCTCGCAATAAAGGTGCCGGGGATTTTGGGAAATATCGACGCATCCACGACTCGTAATCCTTCAACTCCGTGGACGCGAAAATCACTCGTAAGAACACCCCCGCTCTCTCGCGATCCGATTGCGCATGTGCAGGAGGCATGATGGCCCCACGCATTTTGTCGAACAAAAGTTCTGAGCTCGTCATCGGTTTGCAGTGCATCTCCAGGCGACTCCTCCTTCAGGCCGTTCCGATGCTTCAGTCTTGACGACAGCTTTCGGACGAAGCGGATTCCGTCGATAAGTGCGCTCATATCCTCTTCGCCTCCCTGGTCGAAGTAGCGAAAGTTGATCGCTGGTGGATCGCGGGGATCGGCAGAGCGCAACGTAACCTCACCAGCTCGATTTCTCGTGCGGGCCTTCAGGACCACCCAGGTGAGGTAATTGAGTTTATTGGGAAGGTCAGCGGAATATCCAGGGTAATACCCGCGAAAGTCACTCAATAATGCCATGCAGAAGAGATCAGGTGGTCCATCCGCCACAGGCGAATGCTTGAAGATGGAAAGGAGCGTTCCGTTCGAAGCATAAATACCCGTTCTTGATTTTTCCCATTGCCTGAATTGCGGATCTCCCACAGTAAATGTAGCTGCGTTGTATAACTTCCATCGTGGGAAATCCATCCGGTTGACGATGGCAATCTCATATCGGTCCTGTAGATTTCTGCCAACGCCGGGCAGGTCAACCCGCACTTGAATTCTAAGAGTTTCCAATTGAGTACGTGGGCCGACTCCCGACAACATTAATAGCTGTGGCGAGTTAAACGCACCGCCGGCAAGGATGACTTCTCGGGAGGCATGAGCCTGCTGCAGCTGGCCATCGCCTGCATTCGGATTCGAATGTGCCCTGTAGAGCCGTTCGCCGGAAAGATATTCCACTCCTATAGCTCTGTTGTTTTCATTGAGCAAGACTCTGGACGCAAGAGCGTTGGTCTGAAGCTTCAAGCCGGGGCATTTGTCGAGTGCCTCCACGATTCGTTCGCGAGTTCCCATTCGCCCGTGGTTGCGCGTGCTCAGAGGTGTGTAGCAGACTCCAGAAAAATTACCCTGGGCGAACCGTCGATCGTTCGGATCCGCCCAACTCTTGAAAAATCCTTGAATAGTATTGAAGAAGTTCCCGGACAGCGCTAATGCTTCTTCCGCATAGCAACTTACAGTCCGGAAGAGATCTCCTTCGTTTAGCGCCGAAACTGGAACAGCTTTTTCGGTGTGCAGCCAACCTTTCCATCCATGAGCGCTCGGATTGATTCCCAACTTGGAGAGCCAGCGCGGCAATGGCCGATACCGGCAATTCTCAAGACGCTCAAAATGGCGGCGCATGGCGTCTGGGCTCCAACTCGAATCTCCCGTCAATTTCGCGATGTAATCCCAATCCGCGTCGAAAGGATAAACGAGGATCTGCGCGTTATGTGCAGTACACCCGCCCAGAGTGCCGGCTCGCGGATATAGAACGCCGTCCGCCTTCTTTCCATCCCATACTTCTCGATATTTCCAATCGAGTTTCTGCTCGTCCAGATCTTCGTAGTGCCTTACAAAAAAATCCCAGTTCATTGCGTCATTCTCTGAAGCAAATGCATGAAATGCAGGCACGTCGTAGTCGGCGGGGAGGCGATTGGCACTAGTTGAAGCTGGATCTGAGCCCTGCAAAGTTCGGGGATCGCCTCCCGCCTCCAGCAAGAGCACTGAATGACCCGCTTCCGCCAGGCGGACAGCGACGGTACCACCTCCCGCGCCCGACCCGATAACGATGTATTCGTATTCAGGAATTGCTGCGATCATCATCTGCTCGGCAAGACATTCCATCATGATGCCCGACAACTGCCAATTCCGTCGAGAGCCTTATTTGGGAAACGAGAACTGTTCCAAGGGACGAGAAGATATTTGACCGGAATACTTAATCCTCGTGTTATGCTCAGGAACTCGAAGCAACATGCGAAGTTTGTAGATTTAACTTTTGTAATTGAAGGTTCTCAGAAGACCCACCCGATTCCCCATCTGAGGTGACGATCCATGCCCGCGCACGCTAGCCCTGGATATGGGCTCCCCCCGCCGCACACGGGGAGCTGGTTCCTCGATCGAATTGCAGTAGCATCGCTGTTCCTTGTGCACTTGGAACGACGATTTGATCCGTTTTTTCGACCGGCTTTCGACGCTATTTTTAGAGATTTCCTAACTCGATCAGCAACTGCATTAATCAATTTCGGACGGAGAGACGAGCACCTCGCGCCTGCCGAGGAAAGACAGGACCCGGAAGAGGAAGCATTCCTGAACGATGTCATCGCAACCATGAGCAAGCAAATGGAGGCGCTTTGGCGTGATGGCGATTATCAGCGCTGCGGGAACACAAAAACGCATGGGATAGTGCGTGCGGAGTTCATCGTACGCGATGATGTGCCGCAGAAGATGCGCCGAGGGATTTACGCAAAAGCCCGTACATACCCCTGCTGGGTACGTTTCTCCGGTCCCGGGCCCTACATCACACCGGACATCGATGATGTTGGCTTCATGAGCATGAGCATCAAGCTGATGGACGTTCCCGGCCCAAAGCTAATGGACGATGAAGAATTTACCCAGGACATGATGGGTGTTTCAACTCCGACCTTTGTAACTCCGAACATCAAGGCTAACGCTCAGCTTCAACGCATGAGTTACGTGAATGCGCAAATCTTTTACTTTCTCAATCTGAAGCAATCGCATGTTCTGGATTTCGTCATGCAGTCCTTGTGGATTAAAACCCAGACCAGCCCGCTCGAAAGTGAGTACTTTAGTTGCGTGCCGTATTTACTGGGCGAGGGGCAGGCGATGCAGTATTCAATGCGTTCACGCCTCGCGACTCGAACCCGAGTACCCAGACTACCGCTGCGGCCGCCGGATAACTATCTTCGCGATGCGATGGTTTCTACATTGGCCAAGCAGGACGTGGAGTTCGACATCCTGCTGCAGTTGCAAACGGATACTCACCTGATGCCGATTGAAAACAATGCGGTCTTTTGGCCAACTCGTCTCTCGCCCCGCATACCTGTTGCGACTCTGCGTATCCCTCGACAAGAATTCGATTCACCGGAGCAACTGGAGTTCGCAAGAGTTCTATCATTCAACCCCTGGCACTCCCTCCCCGTGCATCGGCCGCTTGGTAACCAGAGTCGCGCACGTCATCGAATGTACAAGGAACTGTCAACGTTCCGGCAAAGAATGAATCGCGTTACTCATTATGAGCCCAATGGTGGAGAGGTATTTCCAGGCTTTTCAACTCGGACCGTATCATCACGATGACAAAATGAATTTACGCTGCTGCTGACGTTTCAAATGAGCTGAGACTTCGTTAACTCTGTTAGATTGACATGCAGACTTTTTTAACTAGACGGCACGTAATTTTCCCCGTTGTTCAGTGCTCATGCGCATTTCTCTAAGTTAGTCCGTAACCTTGGGTCTTTCCCGTCTCGCCCTCATTCGATCGAAAGATCACTCTGGTTCGCCGGAAAGCAATCATTTTCTTCTCGGAGCAAAACCGATGATTGTGTACGACAGCACCTACGCTCAGATGAAGCCTGGTTTCAGCCAACGCATTAAAAAGATGGCGCCAGAACTCGCGCGCTGCGGCTGCAATGCAGTAAAGTTTCCGCCGTTCGTCAATACCAAGAACCCCTTCAGCTTAGGCTATGATCCGCGTACCGATTTGGACGTTGGCCAGTGGGAGCCACTTCACATCACCGGCAGCGCCGCCGACCTTAAGGAAGCGATCGACGTATTGCATGAGCACGGTATACTTGTAATCCAAGACTGGGTAAACCGGCAATACGGCGGGCCAGCGCCGATGTATGAGCGCGATTCCAACGGAAAAGCGGATACTGCTCTGTTCCCCAAAACCCCATTATGCTTTTCGCCACCCAAACCTCGGGACTCTCCCTTCGCAGGGGATGACGGACCGGACGACGGAATCATTGCGAGTTACGAGCACACTGACAATTACATGCTTAATGGCAAGGTGCAGGCGGGCAAATGGCAGGAGTCCGTCTTGGGGATTGATGGTTTTCGACTCGACGAAGCTAAGGGATTAGCTCCGCATGTGACTTCTACGCTCCATCGCGAACGCAAAGGAATCAACTATGCCGAGGTTTACGACGGCGATCCAGCAACGCTGAGTCGCTTTGTTGACCAGACAGGTATGCCAGTATTGGATTTCACCCGGCATTTCGCTTACCGCGCCGTTTCAGAGGGAGCACCACTGTACACCCTCGTAAACAATGGCTTCTGCTTCCATAATCCCGATCATGCCTTTATTTATGTGGAATCGAACGATTCAGACGGACCTTTCGGAATTGTAAATAACAAGCTCTGGTTCTACCTGGATGCGCTGACGATGCCCTGCAAAGGCGCGCTGATCTTTGCAAAAGATTACGAAGTGTACAATTTGGGCGCCGAGATCAGGAATCAGATGTGGATTGCGACGACCTTCGCGATCGGCAAACTTGCTTGGGAGTATGCAGACGCTTCTCTTGTGTGTTGGAGCAGGGATGGCGACGGAGGTACTGTGTGGAGCGGCGGTCTCTTCTGTGGCTATAGCTCAGATCCGATCAACCATCGCAGCGAGTGGATTCACACGCCGTTCGGATCAAATCGTCATCTCCACGATTACACCGGGCATGGACCGGATGTATGGACAAATAAAGATGGCTGGGGTCAATTCACTTTCGGTCCAAACGTCTTCGGCACTGCTCAAAACTATGTGGCCTACGCTCCAGCCGGAACCGAATACAGAATTCCTATCCAGCCAAAAGGACGAAAAGGAACCGGTAGGTTTACCGACTTCGGTTCCATTACAGTTCGACACCCAGATTGATGACTCTCGAGAACTATCTTGTGATGGCAAAGGTGCTGACTCATGAGAAGAAATCTGCTCATACTACTTGTATTGCCTATGTTCCTGACCGCCTTGCGTGCTCAATCGATGCAGCCGTGGGTCACGCGAAACGCTAATAATGCGCGGACCGGATGGAACGATCACGAAACTGTTCTGACTCAGGCCAGCATCAGGTCGAAGGGTGTGTCACTGAAGACGGTTGTTCCCGTTATCGGAGATTCGCGCGGCATGGAAGCGCAACCATTGATACTTCCTGGAGTGACGACAGCACGAGGCAAGCGAGATGTGATGGTACTGCCAAGCATGGCAAACGTAGTGCGAGGTGTAGATGCACATGATGGGTCCGGGATATGGCAGGTAACACTCGGTACACCGATACAGGGCAGCAAAGCGATTGATTTCCACGGTATCAACGACAAGTGGGGCTGTTTGAGCACCGGGGTGATCGACGCTGAGACCGCTCGCGATTATCAAGTGTGCTGGGTATCGCCCGATAACAGCGGAGACCCTAAAACAGCTCGATATTTTATGTTTGTACTCAATGTTGGCGACGGTTCTCAACCCATTGCCCCAGTCCTGATTGACGGCCTGGACTTCACTCAGAATATGCGTAAGGCGCGAAGCTCAGCTGTGCTGATAAAGCCTGGCGGAGTGAAGACAATTCTTGAATGCACCGGTTCCGTTACTGAGACGACAAACGGCCCCTCAGGTTATTGCTTTGCATTCGACTTGGGTACAGACAAACTGATGGCGATGATGTCCACTACTCAAAACAGGGGAGCGGGCATTTGGATGGCGGGCGCAGGCCTAAGTTGCGATGAGAACCAAGACTGCTATGCGATAACGGGCAACGGGGGATTTGATGGAGTCAGCCAATGGGGTGAGAGCTTCATCAAGATACGTTACGTTCCGCCCACCGCAGGTTCGGCAGCATCGCTCAAAGTGATTGACCACTGGACCCCTTGGACCGATAGAGCCCGATCGGGAACCGCAAACGCTCCGGCCGCAGACAAGCTTGCAGGCATGTCTATGCCGTCAGAAGATGTGAGGCCGGTTGGCGGCGGCATGACCATGCCCATGGCAAACGCCCGAGTGGAAGCACGTCGAAACGCGAGAGGAGAAGCTGTTCTCTTGGGTTGGCCTCAGCGCTCTGCGGCCGCTAGAAACGATCAGGATCTTGGGTCTGCCGGTTTGGGATATATTGCTGATCTGAAGATTGTCTGCGGCGGCGGGAAGGATGGATTGCTCTATTGCCTGCACGCAGATCGCATGGGTGGCACTAAACTTTCAGATCTCGCTAACCCGCGCGCAAACTGCGCGAAGTTGGTAGGAGGGCAACCGGTATGGGCAACGATGGACCCTGGAGCAGGAACCAGTTCCTGTCCTCAAGATCCGCGCAGTCTCAATTTCCTTCCTTTTGGGGACACAGCACATATCCACGCACCGCCCGTAGTCATGTTTGATCCGCTCCTGAATGCCTGGGCGATTTTCGTCTGGGGAGAGAATCAGCAACTCCACAAGTGGCAGCTGAGTGCAAACTCTGCGCCCAAGTATGTGGCACAAGGTCGCGAGTATGCTTCAGTGGATGTTCGTGGCAATGTGCCGGGTGGGATGCCGGGAGGATTCTGTGCAGGCTCAAGCAACGGCAGAAATGTCGATACTTATCTTCTGGTCTGCGCAGTTCCCAGAGGCGATGCGAATTCGAATCTTGTCCAAGGTCACATCGTAATCTACGACCCGATCCACGTTACTGCAGACGGCTACTTGCCGAAATTGTGGGACTCTGACGATTGGGGCTGGTCCGGCGTTCAGGAAGACGCAAGATATCGCTACTTCAATAAGTTTATGCCTCCGGTGATTGATGGAGGAGAGATCATTCTTCCGAACTACAGTGGGGGAGTTTTGATCATCGGTCAGTGACGCGCCAGACAAGCGTCCCTAGAACAATGAAGGACGCGCCGAGCCGCCGAGCAGAGAAGAGTTCATGTTAAAGATGTTGTGGTGGCCTTCATTTCCTCCCCATGCAAACATGAGCGATACCATGGGAAAACCTCCGGCACGTAAGGTCATTCCCGCAGTGAAGCTGTGCTTCAGATGGTTGAAATCGATCTCGGAATGAGTCGTTCCTACCTTTCCTTGGTCGGCCGAGAAGCTGATTCCCAAAGGCCCCCACACCGAATGTTCGAAACTTTCCCGCAACAGCAGGATATTAGGGGCCCGAAACCGATAATCCCTATAACTCGCCAACGAGGATGCGCTATTGAGACCCGATCCACCCAATGTGGGCTGGAAGTAAAAGGGTACCGAATTGGTTGATGAGATAACCGATTCAGAAACCAGCAATCGCAGACCAATCGAGCCATTCAAATTGCGAGAGTAAGAGACTGACGGACAGCGCTCATCGAGTCTTGCGCATTCGTCGGGACCATGATTGTCATTGGACGCAAGTTGAGAAGTTGTGTGTCCGTAAAGAGAGAAAGAATGGTCGAGGTCTGTAGTCCATCGCAGGAACGAATGGTGCGAATCCGATGATGATGCGTACTGCTGAAACGTGCCGAGATAATTGAACTGCATGCGTCCCCAAAGGTTTGGCTTGAGCCGGACACCTTCTCCAAACTGAATCATTGATGACTGGGACGACAGCCCGGGAGCTGTTACCTCGCTGTAGCGAGTCTCAATGGACGGTTCAGGTCCGCCGTGGTTACCGCGCAAGCTGGTAAACCGGCCGTTCATCTCACCAACCAGAGACACATTTAGCGGACGAACAGCACTCCACTCGTAAATCGGCTTGATCACATTGGCTCCGAGGATCGTTTCCGACATGCCAAAGACCGACTGGTCTGCGATTGTTGAATTGTTCCCCAGTCCGAAATAGAGAATCCTGTTCAGCGAAATTGCCTGTGCGTAAACATTAACCAAGGTATAGGGATGCACAAAGCTCGGCCCGTGTGAGCCTGAATTTGCATCGGGGA
>Ga0157374_10003124_pt1 | contig 13911 bp, 14 predicted proteins | sample M25metaG_FD_115308 | JGI IMG/M metagenome (GOLD analysis project Ga0157374, IMG submission 115308) | Miscanthus rhizosphere microbial communities from Kellogg Biological Station, Michigan, USA - M2-5 metaG | ecosystem: Host-associated > Plants > Roots > Rhizosphere > Soil | place: USA: Michigan...
CGGCGGCTTCGAGAACGTCTACGAGCTGAGCAGGTTCTTCCGCAACGAGGGCATCTCGCCCAAACACAACCCCGAGTTCACGATGCTCGAGTGGTTCCTCAGCTGCGCCGGCTACGAGGGCGTAATGGACTTTGCCGAGCAGATGATCTCGGCCGTGGTCGAGCAGGTGCTGGGGACGACCGTCGTCGAGCTCGACGGTCGCGCGATCGACTTCAAGGCGCCGTGGAAGCGGATCGCCCTGCGCGACGAGATTCACGAGGAGAGCGGCGTCGACATCCTCACCGCGAGCCGCGAGGAGCTGGTCGCGCTGTTGGGAGAAGACGTCGACCCGGACGCGGACTGGGCCTGGATCGTCGACGGCATCCAGGGCAAGCTGATCGAGCCGAAGCTGATCCAGCCCACCTTCCTCGTCGACCTACCGCGGGAACTCTGGCCGACGGTTAAGCCGGTGCCCGAGCATCCCGATCTGCTGGGCGAGGCGTTCGACGGGGTCGTCGACGGGATGGAGATCATCGGCGGCGGCACCGACACCAATGACGCCGACATGCAGCGCGAGAACTTCGTGCGCCAGCGCCAGCGCCGCCACCCCGAGAGCGAGGAGGCGCCCTATCCAAGCGACGACGAGTTCGTGCGGGCGCTCGAATACGGATCTTTGCCGGCGGGCGGCTCGGGCATCGGCATCGATCGCCTGACGATGATCCTCGCCGGCGCCGACAACCTCCGCGACGTGATCCTCTTCCCGTCCATGCGCCCGGCCTCCGGCGACTAACGAAACCGCCTCCAACCGCGATATTGGCGGTTCCGTGCGGTTTCGCTCAGAAGGCGGAGCGCAGAAGGCCGCCGTCGATTGGGATGACGGTGCCGGTGATGTAGGCGGCGCGGTCGGAGCAGAGGAAGGCGACCAGGTCGCCGTACTCCTCGGGACGGCCAAGGCGCGCCGCTGGGACTTCCTGTTTGGCTGCTTCTTCGGCGCCCTCGAGTGAGCCGGTGTGGTCGGCCAGCCGTTCGGTGCCGAAGCGGCCGGTTGCGACCGTGTTGACGGTGATCCCGTCGGCGGCGACCTCGCGCGAGAGCGTCTTGAGGAAACCGACGGCGGCCATCCGGTGGGCGTTGGAGAGGTTGAGGCCGGGGATCGGCTCGCGGGTCGAGCTGGAACCGACGTTGACGATCCGCCCCCAGCCGCGCTCGCGCATTCCGGGCAGCACAGCGCTGGCCAAGACCCGCGGCGCCCAGACCAGCGAGCGGTAGGCGGTCTCCCACTCTTCGAGCTCGTGGTCGAGGGCGCCACCGAACGGTGGTCCCCCGGCGTTGGCGACGAGGATCTCAACCGGACCGAGCGCCTTGGCGACTTCGCCGGGCAGCGCCGCGATGCGGTCGAGGTCGGAGGCGTCGGCGACGAAGGGCGTCGCGCCGCCGCCGATCGCAGCCGCAGCTTCGTCGACTTTCTCGCCCGAGCGGCTCGCGATCGCCACCCTTGCGCCCTCGCTTGCCAGGGACGTGGCGATCGCCCGGCCGAGCCCGCGGCTGGCGCCCATCACCAGCGCGACGCGTCCCTCCAGGCCGAGGTTCATGCTTCGATCTTGAGGCCGGTTTCGCGCTCGGAGACCTCCCAGAGACGCTCGATCGCCTTGTCCATACCCAGCCGGCGCAGGATCGGCTTGCGCACCGGGGGCCCGTTGTTGACGAAGAGCGGGCCGTAGAACTCACCGCCCTTTGCGGCTGGATCGGTCGCCGCGCGCAGCTGTGAAAGCGCTCCCTCGCCCGGCGACATGCCGATGGTGCGGGCCAGCATCAGGAAGAAGCGCTGCGAGAGGCCGCCGTTGGTCTCCTCGACGCTGACCGCCTGCAGCTCGGTGTTGGAGAGCCCGGGGTGGGCGATCAGGCTGGCGGACGGCGACCCGGCTTTGCGCAGCAGCCGGTCCAGCCCGAGCCCGAAGTGGAAGTTGGCGAGCTTGGCCTGGCCGTAGGCGCGCCAGGGGCCGTAACGCCCGTCCAGGTTCGGGTTGGCGGGATCGACCGCCCTGCCCATGTGATGGGCGGAGCTGGTGACGGTGACGATCCGGGCCGCCGGGGCGCGCAGCAGCGCCGGCATCAGGCGGGCGGTGAGGGCGAAGTGGCCGAGGTGGTCGACGCCGAACTGCATCTCGAAGCCGTCGGCGGTGCGGCGCTCCGGGATCCCCATCACGCCGGCGTTGTTGACGAGGACGTCAATCGTCTGGTGAGCGGCGAGGATCTTCTCGGCGGCGCTGGCGACGGAGTCCAGTGAGCCGAGGTCCAGCTCGACCAGCTCCAGCGAAGCGTGCGGAAGCCCGTCTCGGATTCGCTCCATCGCCTCTGCGGCCCGCTGCTGGTTGCGCGCCGCGATCACGACCGTGGCGCCGGCCGCCGCGAGGGATCGCGCCGTAGCGAGTCCCAGCCCCCCGTTGGCGCCGGTGACGACCGCCGTCCTGCCCGCCTGGTCCGGGATGTCGCCGGCGTTCCAGCTCACGCGATTACTCGGTTCAAATGAACGTTCACCCGGCCCGCAGGCTACCCGTGCGCTGTCCGAGAGCGCAGAAGTAAGCAAAGAGGCCCACCGCAACGAGCGCGCCGAGCCAGTGCAGGCCGACAAACACGGCGAGCAGGCTGACCAGGCCCGCTATCACCGCTCGCAGGAGCGTCGGCGGAACCTCGAGGCCGACCACCCGAGCCGTGAGCCAGGCGCAGAGCAGCCATGCGCCCGGGCCGGTGAGCCACCCCCAGTTGACGAAGAACCCGTGCGGAAAGACGACCGCCAGCAGCAGCGAGAGCACGGCCACGGCGGCGAGTTGCACCAACGCCACCCGCCAGAAGACCTCGAATCTCACCCGCGCATTCTCCCGATCCCGCGACCGCGCCGCCATCTCCCCTCCCGTGTTCCATAATCAGAGAGAGGCCTGGGCGGTTAGCTCAGTTGGGAGAGCGCCTCCTTTACACGGAGGAAGTCACTGGTTCGAGCCCAGTACCGCCCATTCGCTCGCGAGGCCTGCCGAGCTTGAGCATGGCGAGCCCGGGGCAAGGCCGAAAACCCTGCTCCGGCGACCTTAACATCCATCCGTGTCACCTTCGGTATCTTGGAGGTTCTGGGAAACGGGAGGGGAAGAGGTATATGAAGAGGAAGATCGTCGTAGGACTCGTCGTGCTGGGAATGTTGGCGGTTGCCGCCACGGCAAACGCTTTCAAGGTTCACGTCGTCGCGGGCAACCTCGTGCTCGACGCGGAAGGCGGGTTTGCGCCCAAGGCTCTGCCCAAGCACGAAAACGCGCCGATCACCACCCACGGGGGCGGCAAACTCTCCACCCTCTCTGGCGATCTTCCACCGATCCTCGACACCTTCGTGCTCGAATTCGACAAGCACGGAGCGCTCGACACCACCGGGCTTGGGGTCTGCACAAAAGGCAAACTGATTGCCACCGACGTGAAGACCGCCCGCAACGCTTGCAAGGAGGCGATCGTCGGCGAAGGCTTCGGCAGCGCGGTCGTCAAGTTCCCCGAACAGGCGCCGATCAAAGTCGGCTCCCCAATCACCCTCTTCAACGGTCCCAAGAAGGGCCCCGACGACACGATCATCGCTCACGCCCATCTCGACTATCCCGGGCCGACCACCTTCATCGTTCCGATCGTGATCGAAAAAATCCACAAGGGCGTCTACGGCTATCGCATCGTCGTGAAAATCCCCAAGATCGTCAACGGCTACGGCCACCCGATCGAGGGCTCGGCCAAAGTCGGCAAGAAATGGACCTACAAGGGCAAGAAGCACAGCTACATCAACGCCCGCTGCGAAACCGGTCACTTCCAGGTTCGCGGTGAATTCAGCTTCAAAGAAGGGCCTGAAGAAGCGCCGGCATCGGCGGCAGAGGTGAACCAGATACTGAAGGCCAGCTTCCTGCTCCCGTGTCAGGTGCGCAAGTAGGTCGGGGAGCTCGAGGGTGAGGAGAAGCCCGATCAAGAGGAGGCTGATTGGGTTCGCGCTGCTCGCCCTGGCCGTGTTGGCGCTGGTTGGCACCGCCGGCGCCGTGCGCAGCAAAGATCGGGTTGAACTGCGGGCCGGCGATCTGATCATCGTCGGCCACGGTGGCTTCAGGCCGGAAACGCTGCCCCGAGATCACGATGCCCCGATCACGATCTACGGCGGCGGCAAGCTCTCGACCGTCTCCGGCGAAGTCCCTCCGATCCTCGAAACCCTCGCCTTCGAATTCGACAAACACGGCCACGTCGATACGACGGGGCTGGAAGTGTGCACGGCGGGAAAGCTTCAGGCGACGACCGTCGCCGCCGCGCGCCGCGCCTGTCCCAACGCGATCGTCGGCAAGGGCTTTGGGACCGGGGTGGTCACGTTCCCCGAACAGCGGCCGATTCCCGTTTCCTCACCGCTGACGATCTTCAATGGCCCCAGGGTGCACGGCGATGCGTCGATCCTCGGCCACTTCTATACGACGGTTCCGGTCGCCACCGCGTTCGTCGTCCCGGTCGTGATCGAAAAAATCCACAAGGGTGTCTTCGGCTACCGGGTCAAAGCGAAGATTCCGAAGATCGCCGGCGGCTACGGGCACCCGATCTCGGGTCGTCTGACGGTCGCGCGAAAATGGACCTTCAAGGGCAAGCAGCACAGCTACGTCAACGCCCGTTGCGAAACCGGCCACCTGCAGGCGCGCGGCGAATTCACTTTCAACGACGGCACGCTGCTCAGCGGCAATTTCCTCCGCACCTGCAAAGTCGCTAAGTAGGAACTACAGCTAGCTGAGCTTCGAGCGCAGACGCTGCCAGAGTGAGGGTGGGCGCGGTTGGCTGCGCCGCCACTCTTCCTCGGTGGGGAGACGGCCCGCTTCGCGCTCGTCGAGCACGCAGGCGGTGTGGGCGTGGCGGCGCAGGCTCATATCTCCCTCAGGGGCGATCAGGACGTGTTCGCTCAGCGCCGGCAGGTGCCTCCCGCAGAAGGGGCAGCGATAGGTCGCGGGCTTGCGATTCTGCGCGGGTCGCATCGACCACCAGCGCACCGGCTCCCGCTGGGCCGGCTTGCGCGCCACCGCTCAGGCTCTGGCGCCCAGCTGTGGCGTTACCGTGCCGCCGCGCTCGCGCTCGCCCTTCATCACGACGTCGAAGAAGACGTCGTTGCGGCCGCGGCGGACCTTGCGGGGGAAGACGTGGCGGGCGCCGCGGTGGCCGGCGGTCATCGCGCGGAAGCTCGCCTCGTGGGCGCGGCTCCAGGGAATGCCGAAGATCTCGCGCACCCGCGGCGGCAGGGTGCCCTTGATGATGTGGTTCTGGGCGACGAGGTTGCCGCGCGCCGGCGCCGGGACCGGCTGCTCGAAGGCGACCAGCGGCGCCATCGCCAGGCCGTGTGGCGTCGCCTGTAGGTCGGGTGAGGAGAGTCGCTGTGCGAACCAGGCGGCGAACTCGCGGTAGCTGGCCGGGACCTCGCTGCTGGGCAGGCCGAAGAGCTCGCCGAAGCGCACGTAGTCCTGCCACAGCTCCTCGCGCTCGACTTCGGTCAGCGGCCGCACCATCGTCTCGTACATCGCCCGCCCGGAGTCGGCGATCACCGCCAGGGTCCACAGCATCAGCTCCGGGTCGAAGGCCGAGTAGGGAGTGCCGGCGGCGTGCACCCCCGCCGCTTCCGAGAGCTCTCCGTTGACTCGCTCGTGCAGGCGCCGCACTACAGCCAGCGCCTTATCGGCTTCGGCGCGGGTGCCGAGCAGGACCGTCTCCTGGATCTTGGCGGTGCGGGCGAGGCGCTGGAAGGGCCGGTTGCCCGAACCCGTGCTCAGCATCGTGCCGGTATAGGTGAGCGGCTCCAGCGCCCCGATCAGCAGCGCCCGCTGCCCGTAGAGCAGGCCGACCGCGCGCTCGCCGTGGACCCGTCGCGCCACCGAGCGGCCAGGCGGAAAGTAGTAATCGGGATCTTCCCTGTGGTACGCCACCGGTACCGAGGATGCTACCTCGGCTCGGCCGATTCCCGAAAGAGCGTCGGTACCGCGGCCGTGAGCGTTCCCGTGCCGACGCTCTCGTCCAAGTCATGGGCGGCGAATATCTCGTCGAGGTCCTCGCGCGTGAGCGTCTCGCGCTCGAGCGCATTCGCGGCCAGATCGTCGAGGCACTGACGGTTTGCCGCAAGCAGAGCGCGGGCGCGGCGGTGGGCCTCGCGGGCGAGGTTCATCGCGGCCAGATCGACGTCGCGGCGGGTTCGGTCGGAGAGCGCGTAGTCCCCCGTCGGCAGGGCGATCGGCGGGGCCCCGTCGGCGTCGAGGGCGACGCCCATGCCGAACTCGCCGACCATCTGGTTGCAGACCGCGTGCACGCGGGCGAGGTCGTCGACCGCCCCCGAGTAGGAGTTGCCCAGCACCTCTTCCTCGGCGGCCCGGCCACCCAGCAGGGTGACGATCTCATCGAGCAGTTCGTCGCGGGACTTGAGGTAGGTGTCCTCCCGCGGCGAGTGGCCGACGAACCCAAGCGCCGGCCCGCGCGGGACGATGCTGAGGATCTCCGGCGGATCGAGGCCGAGCAGGCGTCGGCAGAGCGCGTGCCCCGCCTCGTGGTAGGCGACGATGCGCCGCTCCTTCTGGTTCAGGTGGCGGGCCTGCTGCGAGCCGACCGCCTGGCGCAGCAACGCCTCGTCGAGGTCCTCGCGCGCCATCGCCTTGCGATTGGCCCGCCCGGCGATGATCGCCCCCTCGTTGAGCGCGTTGGCCAGCTGGGCCCCGGTCATCCCGGTCGTCTTGCGGGCGACGTCGGTCAAGTCGAGGTCGGGGCCGAGCGGCTTGCCCTTGGCGTGAGCGCGCAGGATCGCCTCGCGCCCGTTTCGGTCCGGCGGCGCGACCAGCACCTGACGGTCGAAGCGGCCCGGACGCAGCAGCGCGTGGTCGAGCTTGTCGACGTGGTTGGAGGCGGCGATGACGATCACCGTGCCGGGATCGCGCTCGAATCCATCGAGCTCGACCAGCAGCTGATTGAGCGCTTGCTCGCGCTCACTAGAGCCACCATCGCCGCCTCCCCCCCGCGCGCCCCCCACCGCGTCGAGCTCGTCGATGAAAATCACCGCACGGCCCGACTTGCGCGCTTCCTTGAACAGCCGCCTGATTCGCGCGGCGCCCCTCCCGACAAACATCTCGACGAAGCTCGAGCCCGAGGCGGCGAAGAAGTCGACGCCGGCCTGCGCGGCGACCGCTCGCGCCAGCATCGTCTTGCCGGTCCCCGGGGGGCCGAAGAGCAGCACGCCGCGGGGCGGCTGGGCGCCGAGGGCGGCGAAGCGCTTCGGTTCGCGCAGCCATTCGGCGACGTCCATCAGCTCGTCCTTAGCTGCGTCGACTCCCTGAACCTCGTCCCAGAGCACCGGCTCGGTCCTGCTCGCCTTCACCGTCTCCGGTTTGGTCGAGCCGACCGTGCTGCGCATCAGCCTGAGGAAGATGAACATCAGGCAGGCCATGAAGAAGACCCCGAAGACCGGGTACCAATCGAAGAAGAATTCTTGGATCTGTTCAGCCATCCTCAGAACTAACGACTGAGTGTGGAGCCAACGCCCGCGCGCTCCAATCGCACATGCGTCCAGTTGTCGCCTGGGAGCTAAAGGTCGCGCGGGGCGACGATGCCGCTCTGCAGAGCCCGCTCGATGAGGGCGACGCGCTTGCGGTTCTGCGGCAGGTCCTCGACTCCGAGCCGCTCGAAGAGGGCGCGCATGTGGGTCTTCACCGCGTCGACGCTGAGGTGGAGCTCCTCGGCGATCGCCTGGTTGGTCGGCGGCGTGGCGAAGCTGGAGCCGTCCTTGAAGGGGCGGCAGAGGGCGACGAGGACGCGGCGCTGGCCGGGGGAGACCGCCGAGGCGCTCGGCATCTCGGTTGCCACCACGGTCGCTTCCGGCGCCGCCTCGCCGGGGCGCCGGTAGAGCACCCTGGTACGGCCGAAGCGCAGGGTGTCGCCGTCGCGCAGACGGCGGCGGCCGTGGACGCGCTCCTCGCCGACGAAGGAGCCGTTGCGGGAGAGGCCGTCGTCGAGCAGCGTGCACTCGCCGCCGACGACCTCGATCTGGGCGTGCAGGGCGGAGACCTCCTCGTCCCAGTCGATGCGAAGGCCGGCGGCCTCGCCGCGTCCCACCCAAAGCTCGGCGGTGCCGGGCTCGACAACGACGATCCGTTGCTCGCCCCCGCCGTCGCGGAGGACGAGGAAGGGCCGCCTGCCCCGTTCGGCCTCGATCTGCGCCTTCAGCTCGGCGGCGCTGGTCTGCGGTGGGTCGGCGCTCACGGCCTGATCCTACGACGGCCGGTCCCAGGGCTTCCGGTGCGACTTATGCCCCCTATAGGTGCATAAAGCGCACCGGAAGACCTTGGCGAGGGGTGAGCGAGTCCACCCCTGGGGCCTCTGGGAGCGGCGGGCGATCCGGGCGAATCTGTTCGCACAGAGCAGTCACTCGCCCCAAAGACCAAGGAGACTCAGATGACCCGCAACGCCACCGCCCAGAAGATCGCCCGCCGCAGCGGCCTCGTCGCTGCCCTTGCCGCCCTCGCCCTGACCGTCGCCCCGACTGCCGGGGTGGCCTCGGCCCCGGTCAAGTTCGGCGCCAAGCTCAACTCGACCGTGCAGCCCTCGAACTCGCTGCCGGGTCTTACCTGCAACGGGCCTGAAACCCCGCTGACGGCCTGCACAATGGTCCTCAACGACGCCTATGGCCGTCCAAACGGTGGCGAGCTCGCCCCGAAGACGGGGACGATCAAGAAGATCCGGCTGATCGCTGGCGGCCCCGGCAGCTTCAGGCTGATGGCTGTCAAGCACATCAACGGCACCGACTCCAAGGTGACGCGGCGCGGACAGAAGATCAGTTACGTCGGTCAGGTCGAATCGGCCGAAGAAGAAGGCGACTATCGGGTCGAGTCCTTCGACGTCGACATGCAAATCAAGAAGGGCATGCAGCTCGCGATCCGCGGCAACATCACCTCGATGATCCGCTGCTCCTCGGGCGGCGACAACACGCTGATCTACAGCCCGCCGCTCTTCCTCGGCGGATCCTTCACCCCAGCGAGCAGTACCGACGGCTGCTGGCTGCTGATGGAGGCGGTGATCAAGTAGCCGACACTCCTCTCCCAGGCAGACGAGGCCCGCTCCGGCGGGCCTCGTTGCGTTCAGCCGCGCTCGACCTGGGAGCCGCCGACGATGGCCTCGGTGCCGTCGTCGCCGAAGACGATCCAGGCCTTGTTGCCACCGTCGTAGTCGGGCGCCCAGAGCTTCAGCGTCGCCGGGCGGCCCCAGACGGTGACCTGCTCATCGCCCGTCTCCTCCTCGCCGCGCCAGATCTGCACGAAGGGGTTGCTGTCCCACTCCTCGCCGATCGTGGTCGGCTCGCGGTGGCCGGGGTGGACGGCGGTCTCAGGCGGCAGCTCGAGCAGCCGCATCACCGAGGCTTGGAGGTCGTCGAAGCCGCTGGCGCCCGGAGCCATCGTCCCGCCGACCGTCCCCTTGAAGAGGACGTCGGCGGTGAAGACGTCGCTGCCGTTGACGAGGAAGGCGACGTGGCCGGCTGCATGGCCCGGCGTGTAGATCGCCTCGATCTCGAGGCTGCCCGTGCTGAGCTTCTCGCCGTCGCCGATCGTCTGCGCGATCTCGTCCTCGATCTCGGCCGCCGCGGCTGAATGAGCGACCATCGGCACGCCGCCGAGTTGCTCCTGCGCCGCGGCCAGGCCGGCGATGTGATCGCCGTGGGGATGGGTGATCAGGATGTGGGTGATCTCGATCCCGTCGCGCGCCGCCCGCTCGATCAGCGGCCCGAGATCGTCGTTGCCGTCGATCAGCACTCCCGTGCCGCCCGCTTCGTCGGCGACGAGGTAGGCGTTGGACAGCCACTGCGGATTCTCGGTCCTCTCGATGATCACTCGGGTCTCCTCCGGTTGCTGGGTCCCGAAACTCTCCCAGAGTCAGACCGCGGCCGAGACTGAGCTGCCCTCGAGCAGGGTCCGGGCGACCAGCTCGGGGTCGTCCCACATCGGCGTGTGGCCGACACCGGGCAGGACGACGTAGCGCGAGCCGGCCGGGCGGCGCTCGGGCCGCGGCGGCGCCAGTAGCCGGTCGCGGTCGCCCCAGGCCAGCGTGACCGGCAGGTCCGGGTAGCCGGTGGGGTCGAAGACGTGAGTGCGCATCGCCTTGTTCGCGCCGTCGTAACCGCTCGAGTCGATCCAGCCGAGGACGAGGTCGCGCCCCTCCTTGGCGGGGATCAGGTCAGGGCGGGCCGCGAAGGTCGCCAGCATCGACTCGCGGGTACGGCGGGTGCGAAGGGCCAGCGAGATGAAGGGCCGCAAGCGTTTGGCCCAGAGGCGGGGATTGACCCGGCGGTCGCCGAGCGGCTTGCGCCAGAGGCCGGCGGGGGAGATCGCCGTCACCGATGCGGCCCAACCGGCGCGACCCAGCTCCAGCGCGACCCAGCCGCCGAGCGAGTTACCGGCCACGTGGGGCCGCTCGAAGCCGAGCTCGGCGGCGGCCTCGCGCACCGCCGCGGCGAGGTTCGCGGCGTTTGGTTCGATGTCATCCGGGAGCGATGGAGCGACGCCGAACCCCGGCAGGTCGATTGCGAGCACGTCGCGCTCTTCGGCCAGTATGTCGATCACGGGGCTCCAGACCGCGGTGGATCCGCCGAGCCCGTGCAACAGCAAGAGTGGCTCGCCGCTGCCCTTCCTCACTTCCACTCCGGCTTGGCGAAAAGCGCCTGCACGTCGCCGATCCTACGCTCGCGGAAGCCGGCCTCGGAAGTGCTGAGGTAAAACGCCCAGAGGCGGCGGAAGCGCTCGTCGTAGCCGCGCGCCCGCAATCGCTCCCAGGCGGTCGAGAAGCGCTCGCGCCAGGCGGCCAGGGTGGGCGGATAGTGGGCGGTGATGTCGTCGCGCCAGACCTGGCGCATGTCGGTGACGCGGGCGAGGCAGTCGGCGATCTTGCGCTCCGAGGGCAGGCAGCCGCCGGGGAAGACGTAGGTGTTGGCGAAGCTACGGGCGCCCTTCTCGGCCTCGTAGATGCTGTCGTCGATCGTGATCGCCTGCAACAGCATCAGCCCGTCGGGGCTGAGCAGCTCGCTGCAGTGGTGGAAGAAGGTGTCGAAGTACTGCCAGCCGACCGCCTCGATCATCTCGACCGAGACGAGCCGGTCGAAGCGGCCGTCGAGGTCGCGGTAGTCGCGGTGCAGCACGGTGACGCGGTCCTCGAGGCCCGCCTCTCGCACCCGCCGCCGCGCCAGCTCGTGCTGCTCGGCGGAGATCGTCGTCGTAGTCACCCGGCACTCGTGCTCGCGGGCGGCGTGGATCGCGAGTCCGCCCCAGCCGCTGCCGATCTCCAGCAGGTGGTTCTCGGGGCCGAGTCGCAAGCGCTCGCAGATCCGCTCCAGCTTCGTCAGCTGCGCTTCCTCCAAGCTGGCTTTCTGGTCCGGAAAATAGGCGCAGGAGTAGACCATCCGCTTGTCGAGGAAGGCGGCGAAGAGGTCATTGCCGAGGTCGTAATGAGCGGCGATGTGCTGCTTCGCCCGCCCCCGGGTGTTCTCCGGGACCAGGTGCCGGGCCCGATGCAACCAGCCGCGCTGGCGGGCGACGGCGCCGCGCAGGCCGTCGAGCTGGCGCAGCTCGCGGGCGGCGATCCGGATCAGGGTTACGAGGTCGTCGGTCTCCCAGAGGCCCTCGACGTAGGTCTCGCCGAGCCCGACGCTGCCGCGCAGCGGGCCGCGCCAGGCGGCGGGATCGCGGATCGTCACCGTCGCCCGCAGCTCGGCGCCGGCGGGGCCGAAGGAGCGCCGCCGCTCGCCCTCGATCACGTCGATGCGGCCGGCGCGGAGGCGCGACAGCGCTTGCTCGACGGCGGTGCGGGCGAGCCGGTTTCCTAGGGCGACAGGAACCCCCTTGGTCGCTTCCCCTCGGGATGGGGGAAGTAGGGCGCTCCCTTCAGCTTCAGCCGCAGCGTCTGCGCGTAGATCTTGGCGACGACCTGCAGCGACATCGCCGGGTAGCGCAGCAGCATCCGGGTCAGCAGCGGGCCGCTGAGCTCGCGGCGTCGCATCGAGAGGGTTGCGTCGAATTGCTTTTGGCTGTGAGGTGCAACGCGTTCGGTGCCGTATGGAGCCGTAACGCGTTGCACCGGGCGCGACTCGATCTGCACGCTCAGTCGCTCGCCGGGCTCGCTGGCGCGGAAGGCATAGGTCTGGTCCATCGCCATCAGGGGCGAGACGTGGAGGGCCTTGTCGAGCTCTTGCGCCAGCACGCTTCCCTGGCGCCCGTCGCGCGCCAAGACATAAGGATGGCGCTCTCCCCAAGGGATGTTGTTGACGTCGGCGACGACTGCCTCGACCTGCTCGCCGCTGGCGCCGAAGCAGTAGTAGAAGCAGACCGGGTTGAAGACGTGGCCGAGGGTGCGCAGGTTGGCGAGCATCCGCACTGGGCCGGCAGGGCGGTGGCCGGTCTGTCCCTCGACCGCGTCGCGCGCGCATTGCGCCAGCGGGCGGTTGGGATCGCCCATGAAGTCGGCGCGGCGGAAGCGGGCTGGGGCGGGCCGGCGAGCGGACCAGAGCGGGTAGCGATCGAGCACTCGCGGCAGCTCGTCGAGGTCGAGATACATCAGGAAGAGCCGGTAGCGGAACTCGTGCTCGATCGGCTCGAAGCGCCGGTGGCGGATCCAACCCTCGTAGACGGCGGAGGCGCTCATGCCGCCAGCGCCTCGGGCAAGGTCACGGCCGGGGCGATCCGCTCGCAGGCGCGGATCGCGCTGAGCACGCCGTCCTCGTGGAAGCCCCAGCCCCAATAGGCGCCGCAGAAGTGAGTGTTGCGGGCGCCGCTGATTTCTCCGTGGCGCGCCTGGGCGGCGACGCCTTTAGCCGTATAGACGGGGTGCTCGTAGGAGAAGCGCCGCAACACCTTCCCCGAGTCGATTTCCTCGCCGCGGTTGAGCGTGACCAATAGCTGGTGCTCGCTGCGCAGCCGCTGCAGGTTGTTCATCCAGTAGGTGACCGTGGTCCCGCGGGCCGGCTCCGCGGCGAGGTGGAAGTTCCAGCTCGACCAGGCGGCGCGACGACGTGGCAGCAGCGAGGCGTCGGTGTGCAGCACCGCTTCGTTGCGCTGGTAGGGGATGGCCCCGAGGACCTCACGCTCCGCCTCGCTCGGGTCGGCGAGCAGCGCCAGTGCCTGGTCGGAATGGGTCGCGATCAGGACCTGGTCGAATTCCTCGCTCTCGCAGCCCTCGGCCTCGATTCGGACGCCATCGGTGAGCCGCTCGATCCGGCGCACCGGCGCCTGCAGCCGCACGCGGTCACACCAGGGCGCCGCGATCGCCTCGACGTAGGAGATCGAGCCGCCGCTGACGGTGCGCCAGCGTGGGCGGTCGCGGAGGCTGAACATGCCGTGGTTGTCGAAGAACTCGGCCATGAAGCTGGCCGGGAAGTCCCACATCTGCTCGGGGTCGCTCGACCACACGGCGGAGGCCTGCGGCACGATCAGCCGCTCGACGAAGTGCTGGGAGAAGCCCTGTTGCTCGAGCCAGGTTCCGAGCGAGGGGGCGGTGCCGTTCATCCCGATCAGCGCCCGCGCCTCGCGGTTGAAGCGCCGCCACTCGCGCAGCATCCCGAGGAAGCTCGGGCTGAGCAGGTGCGCGGGCCGGGCGAACAGGCCCCACGGCGTGCCGGCGTACTCGAAGCGGCCGCGACCGTCGGAGACCGAGAAGCTCATGTGCGAGGGCTGCGACGCCACCCCCAGCTCCGCCAGCAGCGCTTCGAAGTTCGGGTAGTTGCGGTCGTTGAAGACGATGAAGCCGGTGTCGACGTCGAGCGTCTCGTCGGGCAGGTCGACGCGGACCGTGTTCGTGTGACCGCCCGCGTACGAGCCCGCCTCGAACACCGTGATGTCGTGGCGCGGGTGCAGCAGGTGTGCGACCGTCAGCCCCGAGACC
>Ga0157374_10003125_pt1 | contig 13911 bp, 13 predicted proteins | sample M25metaG_FD_115308 | JGI IMG/M metagenome (GOLD analysis project Ga0157374, IMG submission 115308) | Miscanthus rhizosphere microbial communities from Kellogg Biological Station, Michigan, USA - M2-5 metaG | ecosystem: Host-associated > Plants > Roots > Rhizosphere > Soil | place: USA: Michigan...
ATGTTAACAAATTTATAGCTAAACGGTTTGAGTTTAGCTAAAAATGGTTTAATGAACTTCATTCTTTCTGTTTTGAAATAACAAATGATCAATATTCCATTTGTCCCATTCTGAGGGAAATATCAGCAGGGCAATAAGCAAAATGGCCCTTGGTATTACATGCTGCAGGTCCCAGATAGGTTCGAGCAGGCCATGCCCGAATGAAACTATCAGCAGATCGATAGCTAAAAAGCATAAGCTCCACTTCCTGAAAAGCCCGAAAATGAGCAGGAAACCGCATATCAACTCGACATATGAAGTGTAATAAGCGGTCGCCCAGATGAGCCATTTAGGCAAGAATGTCTTTTCAAAATCGTTGAAAAACATCCCATATAATTTCGGCACCGTAAAAACGAATACCTTGCCGAAACCCTGCATCAAAAAAATAACACCCAATAAAGCGCGGGTAAATAATACTGCAGTCGCCCGTGATGTTTTATCATTCATAGTTCAGCCTAATATAGAAAAAATATCAGGCGATATTTACCTTACGGAATAAGCGCCGGTATCGTCATAAACCGGAGATTTCTAATTTGATCTATTAGTTAAAAAACCAACCAAACGTCAATGTTGTTATAGCAGTAATTACTAGTAAGCCTTCCACTTTAAACATTATTCGCAATTTGTTCGTATTCAAGTTGTTTTGTGTGAACAAATCCACAACATGTCGATAATTTTTTTGCGACAGATGCTGGATATTTCGAATTATTTTTAGTTAATTTTATGATAGATAATTTCAGCAATCCGACAGGAAAAACAGCCATGAAAAATCTGTTGCTTTTCAATGATTTTTCGACCGAGGCAGAACATGCCGCCGAGTTGGCTTTATTGGTAGCGGGTAAAGCCAACTGCAATTTATACGTATGGAACACGATTGAGTACGACACGCTGCCCAAAGCAAAACTGGTTGCTGCAGGCGCAGCCGGTGAAATGCCCGAAATATATTCGGACAAAAACTCGTGGATAGAACGTTTGGAATCCAGGTTGAATTGGGAAACCGGTTTGCGGCCCACCGTACATTTTATCGAAGGTGTGGATTACGTTTCGGACAATGTTTTATCTGTAGTAAAAAGATTTGATGTGGGCCTGCTATTGCGCGGCACCAGCGGTGATGCTGAACACAGCGCTTATATAGAAGCCAATATTTTGAAAAGTGCGACAAAATCGGGGTGCCCGGTGCTATTGGTGCCTAAGCATTTCCCTTATAAGGTGTTTGAAAAGATCGCTTATCCAACTGATCTGCGTTTTTGCCGTCGCGATGTGGTAACCTTTATATCCCAAATGGCAAAATTGCTTGGTTCGAGTATACTCATTGCCAATATATCTGAAAAAGGGCTGCCCTATATGGAAGATAGCTACGCTGCGTCGGTTTTCCATGATATCGTTAATAATTCCGGGCATTTCGAAGATATTCTATTCAGCAATGTGAAGGAACGTGATATACCAAAAGCCCTGGATATCCTGGTGAATAGCATGAACAATGACTTGTTGGTGATGGTGAACAATAAGTTTCATTTCAATGAATTAATGGGTCATGACAGCCCATATGCCATACCCGAAAACATCAACATTCCGTTGCTGATATTCCCATCTTAGTTCATAGGAAGGTATCCAACTCTTGCTTTTTTGACTACTTTTAGCCCTTAGGAATGAAAAGCCATTCGATAAGGATAAAAGATATTGCCGAAAAAGCAGGGGTTTCGACCGGTACAGTGGACCGCGTGCTACACAACCGCGGCAAGGTGGCGCCGGAGGTGGAAAGCCGTGTTTTGCAGATATTGAAGGAGCTGAATTATGAACCCAATATGATAGCGCGGGCGCTGGGTTCAAATAAAACTTACCGCATAGCCGCCCTGTTACCCGACCCTTCTTTTGACCCTTACTGGCAGGCGCCTAAGGAAGGTGTAGAATCAGCACAGTCATCGTTAAAGCAATACGGATTGACGGTCGCGCAATATCTTTTCAATCCTTATGATATAAGGGCTTATCTTGAAAAAGCTGATGAGGTTACACAAAGCCGGCCTGACGGCATATTTCTCTCGCCCATATTTTACCGGGAAACTATGCCGCTATTCGATCGCTGGCAGGAACAGCAAATCCCTTACGTGCTTTTCAACACGCATATTGCAGAGGCGAATGCATTGTCGTATGTCGGGCAGGATTCATACCAGAGCGGTTTACTGGCCGGAAAGCTGATCCACTATGGGCAGCCCGAAACTTGTACCATACTCGTCGCCCATATTGATGAAGACACCAGCAACGCTGCCCATTTGCTTAATAAGGAACAAGGCTTTCGCGACTATTACAATCAGAATGGGCTCAACGATCAATATAAGATCGCGGTTGTAAATCTTAACCGGTCCGACCCCGCAAGTTTCAATGGAAAACTGGAGCAGGTCTTCGGCCAAAACCCCGACCTGCAAAGTATTTACGTAACAACGTCAAGAGCTTATGATATAGCTGCCTGGCTTGACCAAAAGGGCATAAATGATATTAAACTGGTCGGTTATGACCTGTTGCCCCAAAACCTTGATGATCTGAACACGGGCCGCATCAGCTTTCTTATCAATCAAAATCCCGGCGGGCAGGGTTATTATGGTATACATCAGCTTGCCGACCACCTTGTATTCAAAAAGCCGGTTGCCAAACTCAGATACCTTCCGCTGGATGTGGTAACTAAAGAGAATGCCGCTTATTACATACGAGCCGAGCTCGATGGCGTTCCGACTTTATGATCAGGCAGAAACCGTCAGATTATTGCCATCCACAGATACCGTGTATTCGCGCAAAGCCGAAACTGCAGGTCCTGCCAATACGGCGCCGGTGTTACTAAACTGACTACCATGTGCAGGACAAATAAACCTATGCTGTCCCTGGTTATAACCTATCGCTGTACCTTCATGGGTACAGGCTACCTGAACTGCCGTAAACGAGGTTGGCACATTACCTGCATCAAGCCTGACAACTATAACGCCATTCATCGATTTTGAATCGCCGATATTGGCGAGCTGGCTGCTCAGATCTATCGTAAATAAATTGCCGCTCCCCTGCGCAGGCGGAGGCGTAGCACCGCCAACATTAACATCGCCCGGTGAGGGGTTGCCGCCTTTTCCACAAGAGGCCAGGGCGCAGCCAGTACATACGGCCGCAAAGCCAATACCAAATTTTGTCAAAAACTCTGCACGTTCCATATCCTATTTCCTTATTAAAATTACCAATTTTTATCCTTGTTCTTCTTTGGGCTGAAATCAAACATACGCGATATAGTGAACCCCAAACGGAATTGACCGCGGCCATAGCTTTGTTCCGTATTGCTCAACGAGTTGATCTGCGAAATACCGGCTGCATTTGTAATATTAAGCGTAAACACGTGGCCACCTGTTTCAAACTCGGCGCCGAAGCCCAGCGGGTCTTCAAAACCATTAGTCCCATTCCTGAAGTTTGAGAACGGATGTTCGTAATCAACGATCAGGCTCATATGCTTGGTTACCTTTAACCTGGCAGCGCCTGCAACTGAGAAAAATCCCTGCTCGTTACCTGCAATATTTGGCATCGGCTGATTATCCTGTACATAGATCGGCATTACTTCCAGTGAAAATGACGGCGAGAATTTCCTTGATATGATAGCCTCGCCTATGTAAGACATGCGGTCGCTAAAGCTGGCAAAATTGCCGTAAGGCCTGATGCCTTCGCCGCCAAGCAGCGAGATGGCCACCGGCGAGCCGCTACTGGCCTGGTGCACAATGGCCCATTTAAACTGTGTTTCGCCTATTTGACCTATGGTACTACGTCCAACCATTACCTGGAAATTATCAGTAAAGCCATATTCAAAACCAATATAAACATCATTTATTGCGTCGAGCCCGAAAAAGGTCTTAAACCCGCCGTTTGAAGTGCCGATGTCGCCGAATCGGTGGATAACCAAAAAGTTCAGGTTGTTCTTCTTTACGTTTTCGGTAGTTGGCGAGAGGATAAGCCTTGTGGCCTTAAAGGCCGCTGTTACTTTTTCGTTTTTACTGTCATCCGCACTAAGCGAATTCATCAGCGAATCGGTTGATGATTTTTTGTTATCATTTTGCTGAGCTCTCACCCCGGCACACAGGGCAAGCAGCGCGATAAAGAGTATTGACTTTTTCATGATCTGAGCGTTGGTTTCAATGTTGATTATTTGGATGAATTAAGCGCCCCGTATGTAGCGGATACGCGGACGCGAATACTTTCGGCTATATTATGAAATACAATCTTAGGTATTTCGATATGATGGTCGGCGCACTTCACCATAAATTCAGATGACATGCTCAGCACTCCCCCATTTACTTTGATCTCCCCTTTTATGGTACGGCTCTGTGAAACGCCATGCACCTGGAAATCGCCTGTAACGGTAACAGGGTAAGTGCCATCTTTGGTCAGGTCGGGGTGCTCCTGGATCTTTCCCTTAAAGGTAGCTTTAGGGAACTTGTCACTTTCCATGTAGTTTTCATTAAAATGCTCTTCCATCATCGCTTTTTGAAAATGTAAACTGCGGATGGGAACGCTAAAGGCGAGCTCGCCGGTAGCTGCATTGTAAACGGATACGCCTTCGGACGAATTGGCTTCAATATCCTCTATAGGGGCGCTGGAATAGATATTGATCTTCGCATTTTTACAGGTGTAGACATCCTGTCCCGCCCGAGTGAATGATAACAAGGCGAGTATTAAAACACTGAGATATTTCATACTAATTTGGTTTTTTGAATGAATTAAGGCTCCAGTTAAGCCCAACTGCAAGACCGGTAGATTGCAGTTTTACCTGGCTGGCGCCAACGTTTTCCAATGGCAATTTATAATATGGTTCGAATATGATCCCAAACCGTGAATTGATCTGGCGCTCATATGTAACATCCAGGTTCAGTATGCCCATGTAGTTCCTGTTGCGGTTCACTACGCTGAAACTTGCCGGGCCGGCGGCATATGCGCCGGTGTAATTGAATGTATAATCTTCGCGGAGGATAATATAAGATGACAGGCCCGTACCAAGCGTAAATTTGTCGGCACCCTTATGATAAACCTGGTAATTCACGTTAAGCGGTATATCGATCATCTGGCAATTGACGCCAACACTTGACGGATTTGTCTGAAACACATATGGTGTGTGGTAATCCGCAAAGCTTTCCTGGTATGGTTTTATTGAGTACATGCCACCCGTGCTAATTGTCCATTTACCTGAACTTACGGAAAATAAAGCGCCTAAGTTTGCGCCTGCGCGTCCTCCAAAAGCACTGGTACCGTTCATATCGGATGAAGCGATCGCGGTTACAGCAAAAATGGCGCGATTCGGATTGACAGATGTACCCACAGCCTTGATCTTCGGCTTTGCGGTGTTAGCAGCAACGTTATTTTTGCCGTCATCTTTTTTACCATCGGCTACGCCCAGATCCTTTTTATTGTCTGTGGCCGGCATACTGTTTGCAAGAATCGTGGCATTGCTGCTATCCTTGCCGGCAGTACCCGCAACATTTTTAGTACCCGGTGTCGCAGGGTTATTTGCCACAAGGGCGCCGGCACTACTGTTACTATTATCCTTATTATTACTTACCTGTGCTATAGGGCTGGCAATAGCCGGTGTATTATTAGTCTTATTTAAACCGGGTGATACGATGTCCGTTTTGGTTTTTGAAATATTCTTCCGGCCATTATTCTGTGCAAGCGCGTTAACAGGAGCATTAACCGGTTTTTTAGCGGCGTGCCCTTCCGGCAGATAAGGGTAAGAACGATCTGTTTTTTTGGCCGCCCCGGGGTGATCGGAATTTTGGGCCAGGTTGGCAGGAGTATTTATTTTCTGTTTGCTGCTATCTGCCATGTCATGCCGGGCTGACGCGCCGCTAATACCGGTATCTGCTTTTGGATGAACTACGGCTACCTGGTTTTCGTTTTTCGGCTTATTAAGCTGGGGCTTGAAAAATAACCAGGCAAGCAATGCCAGCAGCAATACGGCCGCAACACTGCCTAAACGGGGCAGCCAATAAATAATGCCGCCGCGCTTTTTTTTCTGGTCGAGAAGTTGCTCCATAGCATCCCAATCCGCCTCCCTGAACACAGGCTCATTAGCCGGTTCTTCCGATCCTTTTTTGAACAACTTATCCAAATCCTCTTCGTTCTCTTTTTTCATCAAAGTATCTTTCAATGAATGAGGCTGTTATACATTCCTCATTGCTATCTTAACGTATCTTATCAAATCTTATCAAAGTAGGGCCCATGCAGGTCCGTTTTATTAATTGCGACGATGGATGAATAATCCATGCCGGTACCATAATTCCTGTTAGACGGCGGAGCATCGGCATCCGCTATCATTTGTTTTAGTTTTTGCCTGGCTTTGTGCAAATTCGACTTTGACGTACCAGGCGATATATTTAACAATTCGCCTATTTCTTCGTGGGTATACCCTTCCACTGCGAAAAGGTTGAATACCGTGCGATAAGCCGGCGGCAGCTTTTGTACCATCTTCAAAAGGTCATCGTAATTAAGCTTGTGATCGGTGACGTCGCCATCACTCAGGTGCTCAGCCTTATCCAGGTCATCGGTGTAAGCCATTTTCAGGTTAGCGCGGTAATAATCAATGGATACATTCATCATTATCCTTCCGAGCCAGGCTTTAAATGGCCGTGTCCTGTCAAAAGTTTCGATACGGGTGAACACCTTGAAGAAACCCTGGTTCATCACTTCGGCGGCCTCTTCGCGGTTGTTGGCGTAGCGCAGGCATATCCCCATGGAGAAGCCGTAAAAAACCTTGTACAGTTTTTTTTGACTTGCCCTGTCCTGTTCTATACAGCCGCTTATTAGTTGGTGTAACTCTTCTTCACCCATAGGGTCATCACCGTTTGCTTAAAATTTAACCTTATCATCCACTATCACGTCAGGCAGTTCCAAAAGGTTGCTTATTATGGATATACAGATAATAAATATTTGATAATCAATAAGTTAATTTTAGATAAATTTATGAAAATTATCTTAGTAAGAAATATTCTTTCGAATAATAATTCCTGGGTTTAAAAGCTGCTGCAAAAGGCTATCGTTCTGAATTTTTTAATGGTGAAAGCAACCATTCCGCTTTAAGCCGCGTGATGATTTTAGAAAGTATATGCTATGATACCCGTATCCGTTGTCATCATCACTAATAATGAAGCCGAAGCTATAGTTGCCTGCGTGAATGCCTGCAAACTGATCAGTGATGATATCGTGATTATTGATAATGACAGCACGGATGGCACCCCTATTATAGGGAATCTATCGGGGTGCAGAGTTTTCAATGAGCATTGGGATGGATATGGAGCGAATAAAAACAAGGGCATCAAGCATGCAAAATACGATTGGATACTGAGTATTGATGCGGACGAGATACCGGATATGGACCTGGTCAGGGCGTTGCATGAAACAAACCTTGGCGATCCGCTGACGGTGTTTGATATTCGTTTCATTTCCTATTACTGCAGTAAGCCTATACGTTTCGGTACCTGGGGGCGCGACCATCACATCCGGCTATTCAACCAAAAGATCGTAAAATGGGACGAACCGCCGGTGCACGAAAGCCTGGTATTGCCGGCGGCCATACAGGTAAAGAAACTAAAGGGGCACATTCATCACTATTCGGTAAAAGATGTACATGAAGGTTATGATAAAACATTGCACTATGCCCGCCTGAGCGCTGAAAAATATTACCAGGCAGGTAAAAAGGCCACATTCACTAAATTGTACCTGGCCCCCGCGTTTCATTTTGTAAAGAATTATGTTGCTTACCTGGGTTGCCTGGATGGCAAAAAAGGCATGGATATTGCATTGATGATAGCCCGGCACACACGTTTTAAATACAGGATGCTGCGTAAGATGAGCACACGTCCCCACATAGAAGTATCGCAGGTGAAAGACAATCTGATCGTTGAGTACCAGCATTAGCCTAAAGTTCCCGGGTCAATACTTATCTTTAGGTATAAGATGCCGATTCCTGGATGAGAAACCGGTTTTATAGTCACCTTTCAGCCAATACCATACAGCTTGTCATCAACCAGTCATTCGGGCTGGCGATATTCTATTTTCTTTCCACCGGGCTCGACAAGACCAGCTTCGGCAATATCAACCTGGCGCTGGCTCTTTTACTGGCTGTGTTCAATACCCTGTCCTTCGGCATCGACCAGGTGGCTGTGCGCAAAATAGCTTCGGGAGAAGATCAGCGATCTTTATTATCGCTTTATGTCATTCATGTACTGATCACGGGGCTGGCTTTTTACATCATCCTTATCGCGATCAGCTTCTTATTACCATCAGCGTTAAGATCATACCATTTATTATTACTGATAGCTGCCGGCAAACTGGCCATTTATTTTTCGACACCATTTAAACAATCGGCTATTGGCATGGAACGCTTCCGGCTGCTGGCGCAGATGTCAGTAATATCGAACATCCTGCGGGGCCTATGCCTGGCGATACTGGCTTATACCCATCATATCACGCTGCAAAATGTCGTCTATACTTTTGCAGGAGGTGACGTACTGGAGCTGCTGATCGCATTCCTGCTTTTTAAAAGTTCAACGGGTTTACCATCAGGCATTCAATGGGATCGGACCGGCTATTCGGCCTTGATAAAAGAATCGCTGCCGCAACTGGGTGTGGTGGTGATCACTTCGGCCCTTGCCCGGTTTGATTGGATATTCATCGGCATTTTTGTTTCTGCGGTGAAACTGGCCGAGTACAGTTTCGCTTATAAGGTCTTTGAATTATCTACCCTGCCCCTACTGGCTATAGCGCCTGTTTTAATACCGCGTTTCACCAAAATGTTTAAAGAAGGTAAAGTTGATTTGGCAAAGCTTCGAAAACTGGTGATAGCGGAATTGGCCATATCCGTGCTGACTGTGCTGGTATTGAATATTTTCTGGGGCCCGATTATCGATCCACTGACCCATGGTAAATACGGATCGGTCAATCAATTGACCATTTTTATCCTTTCGCTTTGTATCCCGCTGCAGTATATGTGTAATTTTTACTGGACGATCTATTTTGCCAGGGGGCAGTTAAAATTAACACTTAGGGCATTCGTTATTACATTCTGTATCAACATTTTGGGTGACGTTTTCCTGATACCGCTTTGGCATAATGAAGGCGCCGCCATTGCCTGTCTCACCGGCTTCATCGCACAGCTGATATTTTATGCCTGCAACCTGCCATGGATGGACTTAAATAAATTCTCTGTTACGAAGTAAAACAAGGCAACCAACCTTTTTTTGAAGCCGTAACTCCTTGTACAAACAGGAATTTTCTTGATGAGCATTATTGCTGCGCTAAATCTTAATAAATGGAAGAATTGGGCCGACTGGAAGCTGCTATTATTCCTTGTCCTTTTTCTCGATGTGAAGATGGAGGTAAAGGTGGCGGCCATCGTCCTGGTCTACTTGGTCCGGGCGGATTTCAGCTTCGGCTTCAGCTTTAAAAATTCACGATTACCACTTTTTTACCCCCTGGCAATTGCCATTGCTATCCTTAATTGGATCATCGGCCGAAACTTCAGCCTGAATTACGATTTGGTTTTACTGACAGGAATTGGTTTCTGGACGCTATGTATCCTGGCGATGCACCAGGTAAAGCTCTCGGTGGATGGTCATGATACGGAAACGATCAATCGTACTATCATCCTGTTCTTCATATTTAACGCAGTCGTTTCATTTTTCAACCTGGCTTCTATCATACTCGAAACCGGGCACATCAATCCCTACACTTACCAGGGCCATTACCAGAAATATTTCATTGGTACAGGCGATTATATTAGGGGTATCACGTTTGATACTTCGACCACCAATGCGGTATTGAATGCCTTTGGCGTGATCTACTTTCTCAGCAAAAAAAATGCGGGCATGCTGCTTTTGTGTATGGCCGTTATGTTGTTCACCGCCGCCAACGGTATCAACTTACTAATACTACTAATAATAGCTGTGATACTGGCGGTAAAAAGCACCCGTGAACAGAAAAGCCTGATCGTGGTCTGCGGTATGTTTGCCCTGACATTCATGTCGCAGGTATCGCCGCAGAATTACATCTATGTACATGAGACGATCAAGAATAATTTCTTTCCGCAGCCCATCCACACCGTTCCGGTTGCGAAGCCCCTGCCATACATTACAGAACGGCCGGACAGCACCTTAACACCTGAAGAAAAGCGGCAGAAAATCGCACAGGGGACCCTTGACAGCATTTACCTGACGATCCATCCAAAACCTATACCGCATAAGGAATATCCTATTACACTGGAAACAGGCCGCATTATTTTGCCGGGCGCTAACCTGACCCTGAGAAAATACCAGCACATAGCTGACACATCAGCATATCAAAAACACCTGCTCGGTTTCATTAGCGGACATAAGGCTGAACTGCCTATTTCGCGGGATAGCGCTGCTATCGGCCATACACCGGGGAAGGTTGTAGAGATGAAGCAAACGTTCGGCTTCTTCAAACAGCACCCGTTCAGGCTGCTGACGGGTGATGGTATGGGAAATTTCTCGTCCAAGCTGGCGTTCCGCGCTTCGGCCATAGGTTATGCGGGCGGCTATCCGCAAAAACTGGCCTATGTGAGCCCCGATTTCCTGTCGAACCACCTGGATATTTACTTAAACTTTTTCAGTAAAAACAAGGATAACCATTCGCTGATCAACGACCCCGGGTCGGTATATGATCAACTATTAGCGGAGTATGGACTGATAGGCACAATAGGATTTGCAATATGGTACCTGTGGTACTTCATCAGGCACTATAAAAAACTCACTTACGGCATACCGCTCACTATCCTGCTGCTCGGGGTTTTTTTCCTGGCCTACTGGTTCGAGCAGTTATCGATACTCTTATTTTTTGAACTATTGCTATTACTCAACATCAAAGAAAACTCCCCGGAGAAACAGCCCATATATGCAAAATAACCGTCCCGATATAACCGTATTGATGCCTGCTTATAACGCGGGTAAATACATCCGCGAAGCGATAGGGTCGGTTCTGCAGCAGACTTTCAAAAACTTTGAGCTGGTGGTAGTGAATGACGGTTCGACAGATGATACATTAAGCATTGCCTTGTCATTCCACGATCCGCGCATCATGGTGATCAATAAAGAGCATGAAGGTATTGCCGCAGCGTTGAATACCGGGCTTAAGCTTGCATCGGCGAGGTATGTTGCCCGTTTTGATGCCGATGATGTTTGCCGCCCGACACGCCTGCAAACACAGTTTGATTTCCTGCATGATCACCCGGAGTATGTGCTGGTTGGCAGCGATGCCGAATATATCCTGGAAAACGGCGAGTTCCTATTTAATTTTAAATGTATTGCGCATTCCGACGACGAGGTAAAGAACAACTTGTATGTCTACTGCCCCTTCATCCACTCATCGGTGATGTACCGCCGCGAGGAGGTGTTAAAAGCCGGTGGATATGACGTTCATGCACACAACTTTGAGGACTACCTGCTTTGGACAAACCTGGCCAGGATGGGTAAAATGCAAAATCTGCGTGAGCCGCTGATCAAAGTTCGCCTGAATGCCTCATCGGCAACTATCGACGAAAAATGGCGTGGAGAACGTTTCAGGCAATTGAAGCGCCAGGCCACTACACGCGGTTCGATCACGGCAGACGAAGGGAATGAGCTGCTGGAGATCATCCGGAAACAGGATGTCAGAAAGATCAAAGAAGGCGCCTATCATGCATTATGCGGGAAGAAGTTCCTGGCCAACAATTACCAGCCTCAAAAGGCGCGGAGCCATGTGCGCAAGGCCATCGGCATAAAACCGCTGCGGCTGGATAATTATCTTTTGTACGCGGTAAGCTATTTCCCGGCGCCGGTGATCGCATGGTTACATAAACAAAGCCCGAACAGATTATGAGAACGGAAAGCATTAAAGTGGCTTTGATCACACGGTCGACATTGTTTGCGGTACCCGGCGGCGATACGGTACAGGTAACTGAAACTGCGCGCCATTTGGCGGGCATGGGCGTTTCGGCTGAAATAAAACTGGCAGGTGATGATATCGACTATAAGCGTTATGACCTGCTGCATTTTTTTAACCTGACGCGGCCCGCGGACATCCTGTTCCATAGCCGGAAAGCGAAAAAACCATTTGTGGTGTCAACCATACTTTGCAATTACAGCGAGTATGATCAAAATCACCGCAAGGGCATAGGCAGTTTATTCAGTTTTTTATCGAATGACAAAATAGAATACCTGAAAACCGTCGCCCGCTGGCTGAAAGGCAGGGATCGGCTGGCCAGCAAGCAATATTTATGGAGAGGACAGCGCCGCAGCATCATCCAGATACTGAAGTCGGCCAAAATGATACTGCCAAACTCGGCATCTGAATACAAACGTATAGAGCAGGATTACCATACCAACACGAAATACGCCATCATTCCCAATGGTGTGGATGCAGGCCTGTTCCGGCGCAATTATTTTATGGGCCGAAATGAAAATACCGTTCTGTGCGTGGCCCGGGTAGAAGGCATCAAAAACCAATTGAATCTTATCAAGGCATTGAACGATACACCATTCAAACTATACCTCATCGGCTCTTACGCGCCAAATCAAAAAGCTTATTATGATGAGTGCAGGAGTATCGCATCGGATAATATCAGGTTTATTGATCACCTACCGCAAGGCGAATTGGTGAAGTATTACCAGGAGGCCAGGGTGCACGTACTGCCCAGTTGGTTCGAAACTACAGGATTAAGCTCGCTCGAGGCAGCCTTTATGGGGTGTAACATCGTAATCACTGATAAAGGCGATGCGAAAGAGTATTTCGGCGCGAACGCCTTCTACTGCGATCCGGGCGATCCGGCAAGCATCAGGGCAGCCATTGAAAAAGCCAGCCAAAGCAAATACCACGAGGATCTGCATGATATTATACAGAGAAAATATACCTGGGAGCAGGCCGCAATACAGACTTACCAAGCATACCAGCAAACTATCGAACTATGAAGAATCTGAAAATTGCCATATTGGGCACGAGAGGCATACCGAACCATTACGGAGGCTTTGAGCACATCTCCGAGTATGTTTCGGCGGGCCTGGTGAAGCGCGGGCATTCTGTTACTGTTTACAATTCGCATAACCACCCCTGGCAACATGATACCTGGAACGGCGTTAACATCAAACATTGTTTCGACCCGGAATACCTGATGGGCACGGCCGGGCAGTTTGTATACGACCTGAATTGCCTGATGGACGCACGCCGGCAAAAGTTTGATGTGGTACTGCTGATGGGTTATACCAGCAGCTCGGTTTGGGGCAAACTTTATCCGCAAAACAGCGCCATTATCACCAATATGGATGGACTGGAATGGAAGCGGTCGAAGTATTCGAAACCGGTGCAGCAATTCCTGAAATATGCAGAAAGGCTCGCTGTAAAATACAGTCAGTTCTACATTTCGGATTCAAGGGTGATCAAAGATTACCTGGAAGATAAATACCACATCCACAGCGAATACATTCCTTACGGCGCAGATATTTATACTGAACAGGAACGCGAGCAGTTGACTAAGAAGCAGGCGAAGAAAGAAGACTACTTTCTGCTGATGGCACGTATGGAACCGGAGAATAATATCGAAACGATATTAACCGGTTTTAACAACAGCAACTCGCACAAACACTTTCATGTTCTGGGCGACACGGGTAACCGTTTCGGCAAGTTTATTCGTCACCGGTTTAAGAACGATGAACGGATCAAGTTTAAAGGAGCCATATTTGACACGCCGCAGGTGAGGGCGATGCAAAATAATTCCTACCTGTATTTTCACGGGCATAGTGTTGGCGGCACTAATCCTTCCCTTTTGGAAGCCATGGCGAGCGAAGCGTTGATCGCGGCGCATAATAACCC
>Ga0157374_10003126_pt1 | contig 13909 bp, 10 predicted proteins | sample M25metaG_FD_115308 | JGI IMG/M metagenome (GOLD analysis project Ga0157374, IMG submission 115308) | Miscanthus rhizosphere microbial communities from Kellogg Biological Station, Michigan, USA - M2-5 metaG | ecosystem: Host-associated > Plants > Roots > Rhizosphere > Soil | place: USA: Michigan...
CGGCTTGTCCATCGCGAGAGACCCGAGATCCGGCGCCTTGTCGAAGTAGTTCTCGTCGGCGCACGCGGCCTCGCTGTTTTCCGCGAGGTAATTCGCAACCGCGACCACGTCCGTGAGCCGCGGCGGCTCCGGCGCTTCGAGGGCGCAGGCCTGATGCTCGCCGACCGCGGTCGCGAGGTCCTCCGGCAGTCCCCACGATTCGATCACCGCACGCCCGAGGCGCGGGTGCCACTCGGCGACAACCGCCTGGAACGCGGCCTCGCTCGCAAGCTGCTCGATCTTGTCCTTGACGCGCATCAGGATGTAGAGCTTACCGACCTCGTGCAGCAGCCCCGCGAGGAACGCGTCGTCGGGATTGAGCTTCGTGCGGACGCGCGCGAGCATGTGCGCGAGCGCAGCGGTGTGCACGCTGTGCTGCCAAATCGAGGTAAGGAACTCGCGCACGGGCTGGCTGCCGTAGCCGATGAACACTTGCTGAGAGGCGTACGACAACGCGACGTTGCGTACCATCCGGTGACCGAGCTGCGAGACCGCGGCCGACACGCTCGTGATCGGCTTGCTGCCTCGGTAGAACAGAGCGCTGTTCGCGATCTTCACGATACGCGCGGCGAGCGCCGGGTCGGAGCCGATCAAGCGCGAGATCTCGGCGACCGATACGTCCTCATTCGCAAGCGCGTTGCGGATCTTGAGCGCGACCTCGGGCAGGGACGGGAGGTTGAGGTCGTTGTCGGCGAGCGAGCGATCGAGCTCCGCGACGAGCGCGGCGCTGATTGCCCGGGCCTCGTTGTATTCGACGCTCTGGACGATCGTGGTATCGGAGGCACTCGCCACTGGCTTCATTCGTTTACCCGGTGCTGCAAGACGCCGGCGCACGACGGCCGAGCCGCGGCGCGGCTCCGTGGCGATTTATCGGCAAGGCTAGGTGATTCCTTTAACGAACGAAGGTCGCGAACGTGCGGCGGATCACGTCGGCGGCGGCTGCGGCATCGTATGGCTTACCGCGATCGAGCCCGTCCGCATAGTCGAACAGCGGCTCGAACATCTGCTTGCCGTCGACTTTGTCGAGAATTTCGAACCGGTCGCGCTGGGCGTAGACGCCGTCCCAGGCAACGCGCACCGCGCGCCAGAAATCGGCCGAGCGTTGCCAATAGTGGTCGCCGGCGGAGAAATCGAAGCCGACGATGTGCTCGTAGCGGTTCACGCCGACCTCGCGCGAGAGATACGGCACGTCAGCCGAGGGCTTGCCGTCGGCGTCGAGAACGAGCTTCAGGTTGTCTTCTTCCTGCACCCAGCCGGTCGGCGTGATCGTGTGGCGATTCGTGCCGGCGAGCACCTGGTAATCGCTGCGAACGGTCTCCTCGCGGCGTGGGAGCGGCCGCCAGGTCGTCTCGCTCGTCCACGCCGAGTAGCTGCCTGCGTGCACCCATTCGCCGACCGCCTCGTAGCGCGGCGAGTCGTCGACCTGGAAGACCGCCTGCGTCCAACGCCCGCGCACGCTAGCCTCCTCGCGCCGATCGCGGCGCCATTGGTTGCGGCCGGCGTAAACGTGCAAGTCGCCGGCCTCGTAGCGCCAGTCTTGCCGCCAATGTTTCTGAACGAACGGCCCTTGCACCTTGCCCGCGTCGTCGGCGACGAACATCACGATCAAGTGCTGGAGGCGAATCAGCTTGCCAGCGTCCTCGATCACATAGACGTATTCCGTGCCCCAGGACTGGTACGGACGCGACGGCTGGAAGCCGGGCTTGAACCCCACGGTCTCGATGAAATCGAAGGTCGTCCGATAGGCGCCCGCCATTGCCAGGATCGCGCGCCGGTCGCGCTCGAACTTGTCGATTCCGGGAGCCTGGATCGCGCGCCAAGCTTCACTCGGCTCCGTCGCGAGCGTGATCGGCGCGCCTTTGGTGGTGCCGCCGCGAGGCCGCATTTCGTCGCCCGGCTTGAACGGCCAGCTGAAGGTGTATTGGCGCGCAGAGCTCTTCGGCGCCGCGTCGCGCGGCGTGTCTTTCTGCTGAGCGAACGAAGAGCACGCCGCGCCGCCGAGCGCAACGGCAAACAACAGGGCCGGAAGACGTCGCACGGGACACCTCGCGAGCGTGTACCTATGCTCGCGATCTTAGTGAGCGGCCCGCGTGTCGGCTAGTTGGTCTTGTCCTTCTTGAGCTTGTACACCGAGCTGCCGTAGTAATCGATCATCGCTTTCTCTAACGCCCGGATCTGCGGCGTCGAGCGCTTGAACGCGTCGAAATCGAGCTCGATGTGCTTGCGCCTGCGGTCCTTCGTGTCCGGGATCAGCCGCAGGACGCCGCCTGGTTGAGCCTCCGACGTCAGCGAGTAGACGATGCGCGACACCGACGTGTACGGAATGCCGAGCTTGCTCGACAGCGACTTCATCGAATGCGGACGACCGTCGAGATTCGAATCGATCACTTCGAGCGCTATCAGCACTTCGGCAATGGTGCCGTGCCTACCCGTCTTGTAGATCGCCGTGAGCAGAGCGATCGCTGCCTTGCGCGCGCCGTTCGAATCGAATCGGTCGCGCGGTGCGCTGCTTGGGCGCGACGTCTGACTCATCGTTGAACTTTCCCTTGCCACGAGTGACTCCAATGTGTGAGGAATTCGCAAAGACGGGCGCGATGGTACGAGACCGTCCGGTGCCGCTCCAACACCGCACGGTTCGGTACGGGCAAAGTTTTCTAGAGAGAGACGACGATCTCGGCGAACAGGCGCAGATCTTTCCGGCCTTCGACGTCGGGATGCGTGAGAGGTTGTGCGAGCTCGAGTGTACCAGTGACACGGCGGCCTTGTTTCGCGACGCCGAAACCGGCCGTCGCCGCGGACTCGCGTGCACCCGTATCGTGCTGCGCCGTTGCGCCGATGTCGTAGAAGCCGTAAACCGCCACGCGTTCCAGCTTGGCAGGTGCTCCGGGCAACTCTCTGCGCACCTCCACTTTCGCACCGATGCCTTGGTCGCCCGCGATCTCGGCGACTTCGTAACCGCGGCCTAGTCTTTCGCCGCCGATCTTGAAGCGTTCGTCGTACGGCAACACGTCCGCGCTCTGCTGGGCTAACGCGTCGAGACGCACCGACCAACGCTCGCTGAAACGCGTGAGCCGCGTGAGGCTTAAGTGAGTCAGAAAGAAGTCCGCACGCCGAGGATCCTCGGCGAGGTCGAGCGCCGTGAGGCCGGCGCCGAGCCCGTCGAGCCCCTTGACGACGTCAACCGAGCTCGCCCATTGCGTCTTCACGCTGCCTTGCCATAGAAATTGAGTGCCCGCCTTGAGCATCCGCAGCCGCTCGTCACGCAACATCGCGTCGGATCTCACGATCTCGAGGTCGGCGGCATCGAGCCCGCCCGTCAGAGAGATCGACAAGCGCTCGCCGCGCTCGAGCGGCTGAACGAAGTTGACGGTGGCGTTGTTGCGCAGATAGACGTCGTCGAGGTCGACGCCGACCTCGTGCGGGTCTGAGCGCGATTGAAATGCCGTGAACGACAACTGGCCGCGGCCGATTCCGACGCCCGCAAGCGCACCGATTCCGTGATATTCGGCGTAGTCGGTCGCCGATCCAAACATCGCGCCGACGCTCGTGCGCCCGCCGAGCAACCCATTGGCGGTGACCTGCCCGAGCAAGAAGACCGGGCCGGCCTCGTCGGTGCCGCGATTGCTGAGCTTCAGCACGATGTTCGTTCGCTTGAACTGCGTGTCGAGATCGAGCCGGTAGAGATTCGGCCCCGAGTCGTCCAGCTCGGTGCTCGCGGACAGCGTGAGACCGGGCAGCTCGCGCATCCGTTGTACGGCGGACTGAAGATCGGCTTGCGCGAGCAGCTGCTCGCCGCGCAGGCCGGCTCCGATCGCCTCGAGCGCTCCGAGATGCGGCCCGGGGTCGCCGCTGATCTTGACCTCGGTGATGCGCGGCTCGAACACGTCGATCCGTAGCACACCGGCGGCGAGCAGCGTGTCGTCGAGCTCAACCAACGGCTGCGCGTATCCGTCATGCTGATATTTCGCGACGAGCGCTGTTGCAATCGCGCGTGCGCCCTCCGCGCTGATCGGCTTACCGAGCTGCTCGCGATAGACGCCGAACAAGCCGGGCGCGTCGTAGACGCTCGAGCCGCGAATTACGACCGACACGAGGTTCGGTGCCGGCGCAGGGTCGGCTGCTGATGTTAGAGCAAGTAGCGCAGTGATTATGCCAAGCAGGATCGCCGTCATTCGGTGCCGCGTTCTCGAGCCGCGGATGTGCAAACCTCGTTGCACGTCCCGAGTCATCACCGGCCTGGCTGGTTGCAAAGAAAGGGTTGCGCATTATGCGAAATGGCGATTCGCCGCGCCGTGATAGCGCTCACATCGACGCGCTATCGCGCTGACTAGGATGTCGCTCACTGACGACACGGAGGTGTCAGTCCATGCCCACGCGTAGAACAAGAGGCACTGTCCCGAGTCCTTACCGTGCTGGTCTCGTCGCGCTCGCTGTCGCGGTCACCGCGAGCGCTGCGCTCGCAGGATCGTCGCGCGGCCCCCAGGAACCCGAGCGCATCTCCGTCACGGCCGTGAACGGCTCTGTCTCGGTGACGATGGCAGGCTCGGCCACCCACGTGCAGCCCAATTCGACGGTCGGCCTTCCGGCACGCATCGTCACGGGCGACGACGGTATGCTCGGCCTCACGCAGGCCGGAACGAACATCACGATCGCTTCGGACAGCGACGTCGAGATTCCCGCTGAGGCCGCCAACGGACAGCTGATCGCGAGACTCGTGCAGCGCCGCGGCAACGTGTTCTACAACGTCGCGCATCGCGACGTCGGCACGCTGCGCGTCGAGACTCCGTTTCTCGTCGCGGTCATCAAAGGAACGCAGTTCAACGTCGCGGCGCAGGCCGACAGCACCACGATCTCGCTGTTTCAGGGCCGGCTCGAGATCAGAACGCCGGACGGGAGCGACATCATTCAGTTGAATGCCGGCGAGATCGCGATTCGCGGCAACGCCGACAACTCGATCCGTGTGCTGAGCATGAACGAGAGGCGCGTCGACGCGGCGCGGTCAGGCGAGCCCTTCGTCGCGCTCACCACGCCGGGCGTCGGCACGAGCCCGGACGGCATACGAGCGGACATTGTCCCGGTGGTGAGCGGCACGAGAGACGGGCCGACCGTGGCTGGGCGCATCGTCGACTCTGCGCAAGCGGCGCTCGCCCCGACGAGCGTGACGAGCGGCGCGGGCGGCGCGCTTTCCGCCGAGCCGCTGATCGCGAGCACGCCGACCGTGCACGTCGATTCGGGGGTCAGCCTGGGAGCCGAGATCGGCTCATCCGGTCCGGGAGTCGGCGCGTCCCTCGATCTCGGCGCGAGCAGTTCGCTCGGAGCTAGCCTCAACGTCGGCGCCGTCGGCAGCCCTAGCGTCTCGCTCGGCACGAGCGCGTCGGTGAACGTCGGCAGCACGGGTGCCTCGCTCGGTACGAATCTCAATGTCGGCGCCGGCAGTCCGAGCGCGACGGTCGGTGCGAATGCGACTCTCGGTGGGGCGAACCTCGGAGCAACGGTGAGCGTTGGCGGCGCGTCGCCGGGGCTCCTCGGCACCGGCGTGAACGTCGGTCTCGACCTCGGCAACACGGGGTCCGCGACTCCGTCCGCGGCGACGCCTCCGGCCACCGCTTCACCCGCGGCGCCCGCGCCGGCGACGCCTGCGGTTAGCCTACCGGCGCTCGGCGCGGTCACCTTGCCAGTGCTCCCGGTAGTCACCGTCCCTGTCGTGCCTGCACCGACTACGCCCGCGCCCGCGCAGCCCACGCCGCCCGTGATCGGCGTGATCGGCAAGCTGCTCGGCAAGCCCTAGTCGGTGAACATGCGGCGGCTGACCTGGCCGGCCATCGCACTCGCGATCGTCGGCGGAACGCTATTGCTGCAGCGCGGCGGCCACCTCGCACGCCTCGAGAATGCGGTCAGCGAGACGCGCGCAACGCTGCTGCGCCACAAGGTCGATAGCGACATCGTCATCGTCGGCATCGACGCCCAGAGCCTCAAGGCGCTCAACGAATGGCCGTGGCCGCGGCGCCATCACGCCCGCCTGTTGCAGATGCTGCGCGCGGCGGAGCCGAAGAGCGTCTTCGTCGACGTCGATTTCAGCTCGCGCTCCGACGAGGAAGACGACGCGCTGCTCGAGCACGCGCTCGCCGAAATCGAGCCGACGCCGGTGTTTCTCGCGACTCACTTCCAGCCGCTCAGCGGCGCCGACCAGTCGCTGACGGTCACGGAACCGTTGCCGCGCTTCGCTGCTCACGCACGGTCAGCGTCCGTGGTGCTCGAGCCCGACGTCGACGGCCTCGTGCGCGCGATGCGCACCACTTGGCGGATCGACGAGCGCGAGCTGCCGTCCGTATTCGCGTACTCGAGCTCGCTGCCGCCCGACACGCTCGTGCCGATTGACTACTCGATCGATCCGGCGTCGTTCGCCTATGTCTCGTACGTCGACGTGCTGGGCGGGCACATCGAGCCGGGTGCGCTCCGCGGCAAGTCGGTCTACGTGGGTCCAACCGCGAACGAGCTGCGCGACGTGCTCCCCGTCCCGGTCTACCGCGCCCTACCGGGCGTCGTCGTGCAAGCATTCGCCACGGCCTCGGCGCGCGCCGGCCCGCTTCGCGAGCCCGGTTCGTGGTTGTCCGCGGCAGCGCTAGCGGGCTGGGCGGCCCTCTGCGCGGCGGTCCTCGCCCGCCGCGGCTGGCGCGTTGGCCTCCTGTTCACCGCCGGCGCACTCGTCGCGCTCGCCGCGGCGACGCTTCTGCTCGACGCGTTCGGTCACTTCACGCTAGAGATCGTGCCGTACACCGTCGTGGTCGGCGCGACCTTCATCGCCGCGACCGTGCGGTCCCTCGATCGCGAGACGTGGCGCGCGCTCGCCTACGCGCTGCGCTTGAAGCGCCGCGACGCGCTGCTCACGAGCGTCGTCGAGTCGTCGTCGGACTGCATCGTCTGCATCCAGAGAGACGGCGTCATCCGCAGCGCAAACTCCGCTACGTCGCGTCTGCTCGGCTGCCCGAGCGGCGCGCTGCACGGCTCGCCGCTCTGCGAGTACATCGCGGGCTTCGGCGACAACGACGCTGGGCCAGAAGGACTAGCTGGCTCGATCCTCGAGCGCACGGCGCGCACGGCCGACGGCCGCAAAATCCCGATCGAGGTTTCGGTGAGCAAGGTCGCGAGCGAGGACGAACTGTTCGTGGTCGTCATCCGCGACGTCACCGAACGGCAGGCGCAACGCCGCGCGCTCGAGCATCAGGCAACGCACGATCCGCTTACGGGATTGCCGAACCGAACGGCGTTCATGCGCCACATGGGCTCGTTGCTCGCGAAAGAGCACGGCCAGCGCGTCGCACTGCTGATGCTCGACCTGAGCCGCTTCAAAGAGGTGAACGACACGCTCGGGCACGACGTCGGCGACGAGGTGCTGCGCGAAGTCGCGCGACGGTTCACGTCGCAGCTGCAAGGCTCGGCGCTGATCAGCCGAATCGGCGGCGACGAGTTCACCGTCGTGCTCGCCGACGTCGAACGCCGCGAAGTCATCGAGTCGTTGTGCGCGCGGCTCCTGGACAGCCTGCGCTCGCCCATCACGGCGCGCGGAGTCGCGATCGAAGTGGGCGTCAACGTCGGCATCGCGTTCTCGCCCGATCATTCGCGAGATGCGAAGGAGCTGCTGCGTCTCGCGGACGTCGCGATGTACGTCGCGAAGCGCAAAGGCAGCGCGTTCGAGATCTACGATCGCGACGACGACAAGCACACGGTCCGCAGGCTCGGCATGCTGAGCGAGCTCCGCACCGCGATCGAACAGGGCGGCATGAGCCTGCACTACCAGCCGCAGGTGAACCTCAAGACGGGCAAGACCGAAAGCGTCGAGGCCCTCGTGCGCTGGCGTCACGACATGCATGGCAACGTCGATCCGGGCGAATTCGTGGCGCTCGCCGAGGCGACGGACCTGATCCGGCCGTTGACGGACTGGACGTTACGCCAAGCGCTCGCCGATCTCGCTAGCTGGAACAAGCGCCAAGTCGAGCTGCGCGTCGGCATCAACATCTCGGCGCGCGTGATCCAAGACGTCGATTTTCCGCGCCGGCTCGAAACACTGATCCGCGAGACCGGTACGCGGCCGGCACAGATCGAGCTCGAGATCACCGAAAGCGCGATGCTCGTCGACCCGGAGCGCGCGCGCCACATCGTCAGATCCCTGCACTCGCTCGGCGTGCTGATCGCGATCGACGACTATGGCACCGGCTTTTCGTCTCTCGGCTACTTGCGCGACTTGCGCGTGCACGCGCTGAAGCTCGACAAGTCCTTCGTGGTGGACCTCGAGGCGCGCGCGCAGAACCGCGTGATCGTCGAGTCGACCGTGCAGATGGCGCATGCGCTCGGGTTGCGCGTCGTAGCGGAAGGCGTAGAGACGGAGTGGGCGAAGCGCTACCTCGAGTCCGTCGGCTACGACTTCGGGCAGGGCTACTGGTTCGCCCGCGCGATGTCCGCGGCCGACTGCTCTGCCTGGGTCCAACGCTTCAACGACGCCTATCCGGAGCGGCTCGCGGTCTGATCATTGACCGGTCATCGCATCGCGGCGCTCGGGCGCGAGCAGAATCCCGAGCAATGTCAAATCGACCCGGATCGGGGGTCTCCGAGCAGCGTCGCGTAACACCGCACCTCGCGCGTTACAGGCGATTTCGTCGTTAAGTGCACTCCCGGTCGTACCTTTTCCACGCGACGCGTCTACAGAGCCTCCGACGCCACGAGCGCGAAGATCTCCGTATAATTCCCCGACCCGCAGGCCCTCGAGGAGACGAGTTGCGAGGACTGATCGCCATCGTAATGGGCGCAATGCTCGCGACGTGCTCGTCGCCGCCGTCCCTGCTCGACCGCATCACGCGGACCGGCGAGATTGCGATCGTGACCCGCAACACACCGGCGTCCTTCTACTACGGCGCCGATGAGCCTCGGGGCATCGAGTACGAGCTCGCACGCGGCTTCGCACAACGACTCGGGGTTCGGCTCCGGATCTTCACCTCGGACCAGGTCTACGACACCGTTGCGGCCCGCAAAGCGCAGATCGCGGCGGCCAGCCTCACCGTGGCGGACGCGCGCAAGGACGTCGTCACGTTCGGGCCGGGCTATCAGACGATTCAACCGCAGGTGATCTATCGCCTCGGCGGCAAGAGACCGCGCGACCTCGACGATTTGCTCGGTAGCCGGCTCGAGGTCGTCGCGCAATCGTCCCACGCCGCGTTGCTCGAGCAGCTGCGTGCCGAGGTCCCGACGTTGAGCTGGGTCGAAGACTCCACGGCGAGCTCCGAGGAGCTGGTCCGGCGGGTCGCGGCGGGAGATATCGACTATACGATCGCCGACTCGCATCTGTTCGCGGTGCTCCGGCACTTCTATCCGGACCTGCGCGTCGCGTTCAGCCTCGGACGCGAGAGCCAAGTCGCGTGGGCGCTGCCGCGCGGCGAGGACTCACTGCGTGAAAGCATCGCGGCCTACTTCGCGGAGATCGAAGCCACCGGCGAGCTCGACAAGATTCTCGATCGCTACTATTTCGCGTCGCGCGAGTTCGACTACGTCGGCTCGCGCGCGTTCATCACGCACGTGAACACACGCCTGCCCCGCTACCGCGACTACTTCATCGAGGCCGAGCACTCGACGGGCATCGACTGGCGCCTGCTCGCCGCTATCGCCTATCAGGAGTCGCATTGGAATCCCGGAGCCGTGTCTCCGACCGGTGTCCGCGGAATCATGATGCTGACCGAGCACACCGCGGAAATGATGGAAGTCGTCGATCGCGACGATGCGCGGGGAAGCATCATCGGCGGCGCGCATTACTTCTCGCGCGTGCTTCGGAAGATTCCCGACCGCATCGGGATGCCGGATCGTTATTGGCTCGGCGTCGCAGCGTATAACCTGGGCTTCGGCCATCTCGAGGACGCGCGCATCCTCACGCAGTCGGTCGGCGCGAACCCAGATAAGTGGGACCAGGTACGCGACCGCTTGCCGCTGCTCAACGACGAGCAGTGGTATCGCCGCGTGCAGCGCGGCTATGCGCCGGGGCAAACCGCAGTCACGTACGTCGACAACATCCGCCGTTACTACGAGATCCTGATGTGGATCGACGGCCACGAGACGTTCACGAACCAGCGAGACGTCGCGCTCGTCGATCCGCTGCCGATCGGCTGACGGCTTCCCATCGGCTGACGGCCTCGCGCCGACTCAGCGCCGCTCGGCAAAAAAACGCCTGAGCAACGCGGCGCTCTCTTCCTGCAGCACGCCGCGACTGAGCTCGAAACGGTGATTGAAGGCGCCGCTCGCGGTCAGGTCGAGCGCGGAGCCGCACGCCCCGCTCTTCGGATCCGGCGCCGCAAACACGAGCCGCGCAACCCTCGCGTGCACGATCGCGCCCACGCACATCGCGCAGGGCTCGAGCGTGACGTAAAGCGTGCTGCCCGTCAGTCGGTAGTTGCCGAGCGCCTGCCCCGCCGCGCGCAGCGTGAGAATCTCCGCGTGCGCCGTCGGGTCGCACGTCGCGATCGGCGCGTTCGCGGCGCGCGCGACGATCGCGCCGCGCGGATCGGCCAGCACGGCGCCAACCGGCACCTCGCCGCGGGAATAGGCGTCGCGGGCGCACTCGAGCGCGGCGCGCATCGCCATGGAGTCGGCTTCTTCCGCTCTGCTCAATCGCTTCTCGCGCGCCGCGACATCGAGGCGCGGCGGCACGCCATTTCAAACGATCGCCGGCGAGGGAGCAATTAGCCCGAAACGCAGCGGTTGCGGCCCTGTTCTTTGGCCTTGTAGAGCGCCTCGTCGGCGCGCGCGTAGACCGCGACCGGAGTGTCTCCGGGCCGAAACTCCGTCAGGCCGCACGAGATCGTGATGCGCTCGGGTTGACCCTTGTGGCGGAACGCCGTCTCTTCGATCTCGACCCGCAGCTTGTTCGCGACGACCAGGCCGGCGTCGAGCGTCGTCATCGGCAAGAGCAGCACGAATTCTTCGCCGCCGATGCGCGCCAGGAAGTCTTCGGTGCGCTTGTGGCGATTCAAGATTTCGGCGACCGCGCGCAGCAGGCGATCGCCCGCTTCGTGGCCGTACTGATCGTTGATCCGTTTGAAGCGGTCGATGTCCCAGATCGTGTAGGTCAGCGGTTGAGAGTGCCGTTGCCAACGCTGATGCTCCTCGGTGATCCGCTCTTCATATGCATAGCGGCTGTGCACGCCGGTCAAGGAGTCGATCATCAGCCGGCTCTCTTGCGCGGCGCAGATCTCGGCGAGCTCGCTGGTTCGAGTTTTCAGCTGCGCGACCTCGCGCTGTAGATCGGCCGCGTGACGCTCGCTCTGCGCATTACGCCGCTCCTCGCTTTCGCGGAAACTCCGGAGCCCGTCCGCCACCGCGTCTAGACGAGTTTGAACCTTGTCCTTGATCGCGGCGACGTCGCGGAGCTCCTCGACGTCGCGCTTGAGCCCGCTCATCTCGTGCTCGAACGTGCGCTCGAGACCGAGATTGTCGTCGCGCCGGCTCTGCGCCGCGTCGAGCTGCCAACCCGTCCACCGCTCGAGGAACGCGAGCTGTCGGGTGACCTGCTCGAGGAAGCTCTCGAGATCCGCGCGCTGGGATTGCAAGCGCGCGACGACGTCGCCCACCGCGCTCGCGACGTGCTCGAGCAATGCGGCCGCCTCCGCGAGAGTCGTACGCGGGCCAAGCTCGCGCTGCAGCGTGCTCGCGGCAACCGCCAGCGCGGGCACGCGGCCGATCGCAGCGACGAAGCCCGCGAGCGCTTTCGCGAGATCGGGCGAAGGTTCGCGCGCCTCGACGACCGGGGCCCGACCAGACGCCGCGGGCATGGCGCTGCTCGCGGGCGCCGAACCGGCGCGATCGGTCTCGTCGATCTGGAGCGCGCGAACGAGCTGGCTCACGCTCGCGTCGAGCTGCGGCGGCGAGATGTCGGACCGTAGTGCCGCGACTACCTTCTCGAGTGCGGCGTCGAGCGCCTTGCCCTGACCCATCGCAGCGAGCGCGAGCTTGCCGGCGGCTGCGCGCAGAGCAGCCTCGAGCGACGTCCAGTGCCGCTCTTTGTCTTCTAGGTCGCGAACGAGATCGCGATATCGGTCTTTCCACTTCGCGTCGACGGCGGCTTCAGCCATGAGACATCTTCGAGGTGCTGCCATGGTGTTTGTCGGCCGGCGGGACCGGAAATTGAGACGGTCGACGCCAAAACGAGGATGAGTTCTCACCCGGATTGCGCCTGCGAAGCAAGCACCGAGTTGCTCGCCACGACGAAGCGCCGGCGCCGCACCGCGAAAATTGCGTGACGCAATTCTCACTGCAGAAACCGGTACTTATGTGCAGTCGGCGACCGATCATCGTCGGGCGCCAACCGCTGGTCGGCCCCCGACGAAGTTGCCTAGTTGCTCACGGTATTTTCGCCGCCAGCTCCATAGAGTTCGTGGCTCCAAATGGTTCTCGAAATCGAAAATATGAGATCAACGAGCAGACGCGATCGCGGTTTCACGTTGCTCGAGCTGATGACGGCGCTCGCAGTCGTGGGCGTGCTCGTCGCGGTCGGCGTGCCGCAGCTCCGCGACTTGACGATCGCGCAGCGCATCACGGGCGCGGCGCAGGATCTGCACATCGACTTGGCGTTGGCGCGAAACGAAGCGGTCACCCGCGCGACCACCGTCACGGTGTGCCCGAGCACCGACATGGTCACGTGCACCAATGACGGCTGGGTCAACGGTCGCTTGGTGTTCATCGACGCGAACGCAGACGGCGTGATCGATGTAGGCGAGCTCGTCATCAAGCAGTCGCTGCCGCTCGAGACGGGCCTGACGGCAACTCCGGCGGCGGGCTTCGTGACGTTCAACGCGCGCGGCCAAGCGGCGGCGCTCACGATCGGAATCTGCCAGACCAATTACACCGGCCGCAACATCGACATCAAGTCGACGGGCCACGCGAGCGTCATCACTCCCGCGGTGGTGTGCCCATGACGCGGTCGCACCTCAACAATGTTAGCGGCCGCGCGCGCAGCGCGGGCTTCTCCCTGATCGAAGTGATGATCTCGATCCTGGTGCTTTCGTTCGGGATGCTCGGCGTCGCGTCGCTGCTCGCGACGAGCTTGTCGGGTAGCCACACGTCCTCGCTGCGTACGCAAGCCATCGTGCTTGCTGACGATCTCGCCGACCGCATGCGCGCCAACCGCGCGACGGCCGTGGCGACGGCACCGAATAACTACGCGGGCATAGCGGCAGGGGACAACCGTTGTCGCGCGGTGCACTACGGCCATCTTCACGCGGTACCGGTCACCTGCACGCCGGCGCAGCTTGCCGCCGACGACCTGTTCGATTGGCAGTCGCAGCTCACCGCTGCGTTTCCGCAGGGCACCGGCGTCGTCTGTATCGACAGCACGCCTGACGACGGAACGGCGGGCGCGCCCGCGTGCGACGGCGTCGGCAATGCGTATGCCGTCAAGGAATTCTGGGCTGAGAAGCCGGCTCGCGGCACCGTGCCGGTTCCGCAGCGGTTCAGCACGAGCATACGGCCATGATCGCGAGCACGCAAAAAGGTTTCTCGCTGATCGAAGTCATGGTCGCGATGACCATCGGCCTGGTGATCTCGGCTCTGGTCGTCACGATCTTCAGCGCGAGCTCTTCGACGTACAAAGTCGCCGATACCGTAGGCGCGCTGCAAGAGACGGGGCGCGTCGCGATGGACACCATCGACCGCGACGTGCAGATGGCGGGCTTCCGCGGCTGCAACAGCAACAACGTCCAGAGCAGCGGGCCGTTGGTCAACGTGATCACGGGACCGACCGCCTACGCCAACGATCTCGCGACGCCGATTCGGGGGTACGAGTACACCGGCCCGGGCTGGACGCCGGCGTTGCCCCCGGAAATCAATGGAGCAG
>Ga0157374_10003127_pt1 | contig 13908 bp, 11 predicted proteins | sample M25metaG_FD_115308 | JGI IMG/M metagenome (GOLD analysis project Ga0157374, IMG submission 115308) | Miscanthus rhizosphere microbial communities from Kellogg Biological Station, Michigan, USA - M2-5 metaG | ecosystem: Host-associated > Plants > Roots > Rhizosphere > Soil | place: USA: Michigan...
AGGATCTGGAAGATGTGCGCTGCCGCGCCTTCGTCCGGCTCCGGGCGAGCACCGAAAAACGCCACTGCCGCCAAAACGACCGCCAGAGCAGCTCCAGACATAACGATCGGGATCGCGCCGCTCGGTTTGCGTACGAGGCTAGCCACATTGCCGGTATAGGTCATTGTTCTCGTTCCCAGAATTGAAGGATGAAGCCGCTCGATCAGTGCGCCCTTCGCGACATTCACAATGGCATCCCAGCCGAAGCCTTCCTCTTCGATCAGCGCATCCATCTCGTTACCGTAGCGATCACGCCAGGCGGCGGGATAAAGCCGAGTCAGCCAATGATGACGGCTAGGGGGCATCAGCTCCACGCCAGCCTTGCAGCACCGATGGAGACGATCCGTTGCAGCGTCTGCATCTTGGCAGCGAAGATTCGCTGGCCGGCCTCAGTCAGTCGATAGGGTTTGCGGCGATCTTCGGCCGGCAGAGGCTCGATCCAGCCTTGCTGCTCCAGACGGGCGATGGCTCCGTACAATGTGCCCGGGCCGAGGCGGGAGCCGCACATCCGCTGGATGTCGTCGAGCATCGCATGCCCGTGCTTCGGACCCTCCGCCAAGCTGGCGAGAACGAGCAATTGCGGATCGGAGAAATGAGCTCCAGCCGGGTCGGATGCTACGTCGTGCGAACTACGCATAACGTAGTAATATCGAAACGTGTAGCGCTGCGCAAGCCTCAGCCGTTGACGCGAACCATTTCCCCCGTCGGAGCGTCGGAGAGCAGTCGCTCCAAAATGAAATCCGCCACAACCTCCGGCGGCTTCACGTCTTCCGGTTCTTCGCCCGGGAAGGCGAGGGCGCGCATCCGCGTGCGGGTCGCGCCGGGGTCGATGACGTGGACCCGGATTTTGCCAACGGTCTGCGTTTCGTCGGCGTAAGTGAGGAGGAGATTTTCGAGCGCCGCCTTCGACGAGCCGTATGCGCCCCAGAAGGCGCGCGGCACATGCCCGACCGACGACGTTACCGCGATCACATCGCCCTGCGCCCTGCGAAGCATCGGATCGAACGCGGCGATCAGCGCCTGGTTGGCGGCGACGTTGAGGGTGAGGACGCGCGCATATTCCTTGGCGTCGATGTCCTGAACTGGCGACAGCGAGCCTAGCATCGCAGCGTTCAGCATCAGGACGTCGAGCTTCTCCCAACGCTCCGCAACGGCTGTGGCAAGCTTGCCGACGGCCTCCCCTTCAGTGAGGTCGAGCGGTGCGATGGTCGCGCTACCACCCTCTTGATGAATCCGCTCCTCGACCTCTTCGAGAGCAGCGGAGCTTCGGGCCACCAAGATCACGTGCGCTCCAGCCTTTGCGAGCGCTTCGGCGGTCGCGGCGCCGATGCCACGGCTGGCGCCGGTGACGAGAGCGAGCTTACCGGAAAGGGGTTTGTCGTTCATCGCCGCCGCCCTAGAGCGGGAGGAGGCGAATGAAAACCGCATTGCTGACGCTTCTGCCGTTGCTGTCGAGCGGCGCCGCACCCGCCGCCGGGCCAATAAAGCTCACGCCCGCTCAGGCGGCACATTTCCAAAAGCTGGCGGCAGAGGTGCTGTTCTGGCCCGACGCCGAACGCGGCCGCAATTTCATGCACATGGAGCGGATCTTTCCTTCGATCCGTATAGCAACCGGGCGGCATGTGCATCCGCTGCCAACGGGCAAGTCGGTGGTTTCCGCACTCGGAGGCTCTGGCGCCGTCGATCACATGATGGAGCAGCTCCACGAGGTAGGGCTGCTGGTGCTCCAGGACGGCAAGGTCCGGCTCGAACGATACCACGGCGGCTTCGGCCCCCATGACCGCTGGACGAGCTTCTCGGTCGCGAAGTCGCTGACGTCGAGCCTGGTCGGTGCGGCGATCCAGGACGGTTACATTCACTCCTTGAACGATCCCGTCACCCGCTACGTCCCCGAGCTGAAGGGCAGCGCCTACAACGGTGTGACGGTGCGGGAGCTCCTCACCATGACCTCCGGTGTCAAATGGAACGAGGATTACACCGACCCAAATTCCGACGTAGCGCGGATGCTGTCCACCCCGGAAGCGCCCGGCGAGAACCCGACGGTCGCCTACATGCGAAAGCTGCCGCGCGAGGCGCAGCCGGGGACGAAATGGGTTTACAAGACTGGCGAAACCATGCTCGTGGGGGTGTTGGTTGAGAACGCGACGGGAAAAACGCTGGCCGAGTATCTCTCGCAGAAGATCTGGCGTCCCTACGGGATGCAGGAAGATGCCTTTTGGGAGGTCGATGCTGGCGGCGGGAATATCGGCGGCTGCTGCGTTTCCGCAGCGCTCCGAGATTACGGACGGGTAGGGCAGTTCCTGCTCGACGGCGGCCGAGCGGCGGGCAAACAAGTGCTTCCGCCATGGTGGATCAAGCAAGCGACCTCGAAGCAGGCAGACATCGGCGACCCGGCTTTCGGCTACGGTTATCAATGGTGGACGGAGCCCAACGGCAGCTACGATGCGATTGGCATCTTTGGGCAGATGATCCACGTCGATCCAAAACACCGGCTGGTGATCGTCATCTTGAGCAACTGGCCCAAGCCGACCGACGATGGCCTTTCCGCAAGGCGAAGAGCATTGGTGAAGCGGATTATGGACGCTGCAGCCGCCGGTTAGTTTCGGCGAAGAGTCCGAGCCACTGCATCCTTCCAACCCGCGAGCAACGCGTTTCGGAGCGGCGCGGCCATTTTCGGCTGAAACCGGGCCGCCGGAGTCCAGGTGTACGACAGCGACTGAAGATCTGGCCAGATTCCAACTGTAAGCCCGGCTAGGAACGCAGCGCCGAGAGCGGTCGTCTCCACATTGGACGGGCGCTCGACCGTAACCTCGAGGATGTCAGCGAGGAATTGGCATAGCCAGTCGTTTGCCGCCATGCCGCCATCGATGCGAATGGTCGCGGGGGCCGAGGCTCCATCGGCCTCCATCGCTGTTAGAAGGTCACGCGTTTGATAGCCGACCGCTTCTAGCGCAGCCCGCGCAAGGTGGGCACTGGTCGTGCCGAGCGTAAGGCCGCTGATGGTCCCGCGCGCATCCGCATCCCAGTAGGGCGCTCCGAAACCGACAAAAGCCGGAACCATGTAGACGCCGTGACTGTCAGGCACGTCCATCGCAAGGTCGGCAGTCTCGCCAGCTTGGGATATCAACCCGAGCCCGTCCCGAAGCCATTTGATCGCTGCCCCGGCGACGAAAATTGAGCCCTCGAGCGCATAGGTGATCTTGCCGCTAATCCGGTAAGCGGGTGTCGTAAGCAGTTGGTGCTTAGAGGCGACGGCTCTGGATCCGGTGTTCAAGAGCATGAAGCAGCCGGTGCCGTAGGTCGATTTGACCATTCCCGGCTCGAAGCATGCCTGGCCGAAGAGCGCCGCCTGCTGATCCCCCGCGATGCCCGCGATCGGAATGGCTTGCCCGAGGAGATCAGGCATGGCGGCACAGAACTGATGGTTGTTATCGTGCACCTCGGGCAGGATTGCCTCCGGAATCTTGAACAGCCAGCACAGCTCCGAGTCCCATCGCTGCTGGTGGATGTCGTACAGGAGCGTGCGGCCCGCATTCGTGACGTCTGTCGCGTGGACAGCACCGCCGGTCAGCCGCCACAGGAGAAAGCTATCGATGGTGCCGAAGGCGAGTTCGCCACGATCGGCCGCGGCCCGCGCGCCGGCGACAGAATCCAGTATCCAGGCGATCTTTGTCGCCGAGAAATACGGATCCAGAAGAAGTCCGGTCTTGCTTTTGATTTCGGGCTCATAACCCTGCGTTTTGAGGTCGGTACAGGTTTCGGCGGTTCGCCGGTCCTGCCACACGATTGCGTTGTAGATCGGCGTGCCAGACGCCCGCTCCCAGACGACGGCTGTTTCCCGCTGATTGGTGATACCGATTGCGGCGATCCGATCCGCGCCAAGGCGGCTCTTGGCCAGCGCCGCACGGGCTACTTCGACTGTGCTGTCCCAAATCTCCTCAGGATCATGCTCGACCCAGCCGGAGCACGGGTAATGCTGTGTCAGCTCGCGCTGAGCGGATGCGATCGGCCGTGCAGCGGAATCGAACAGGATCGCCCGTGTCGACGTCGTCCCCTGGTCGATTGCGAGAATGTGATCGGCGCCCATGGCGCCAGTCGTATAGCCTAGCGGCTGGCGACCAGCGACAGGGATGCGCCGCTTTCCTTCTCTTCGGCGTCCGTTAGCTGGGTTGGATATTCGCCGGTGAAGCAGGCGTCGCAGCGCTGCGGGCTGGCGGTGACACGCTCTTCGCCCAATGCCCGGTACAGGCCTTCGATCGAAATGAATGCCAGGCTATCGGCGTTGATGTAATCGCGCATTTGTTCGACACTCATCTGCGCGGCTAGAAGCTTTGCGCGCTCGGGCGTGTCGACACCGTAGAAGCAACTGTGGCGGGTCGGCGGCGAGGCGATGCGCATGTGTACTTCGCGGGCGCCGGCATCCCGCATCATCTGCACGATCTTTAGTGACGTTGTGCCGCGGACAATGGAATCATCGATCAGGACTACCCGCTTGCCGTCGATCAATGCCGAATTGGCGTTATGTTTGAGCTTTACGCCGAGATTGCGGACTTCCTGGCTCGGCTGGATAAAGGTTCGGCCTACATAGTGCGAACGAATGATGCCGAGCTCGAAGGGAATGTTCGAAGCTTGGGCGAAGCCCAGCGCTGCGGGAACGCCGCTGTCGGGTACTGGCACGACAAGATCGGCGTCCACTGGCGCCTCGCGCGAGAGTTCGGCGCCGATGGCCTTACGGACTTCATAAACCGAAATGCCGTCCACCACCGAGTCGGGTCGCGAAAAATAGACGTGCTCGAAGATGCAGGGCCGTGGTTCCGACTTTGCAAATGGCCGGAAGGACCGGATGCCCTTGTCATTGACCAGCACAAGCTCGCCCGGCTCGATATCGCGGATGAACGTCGCGCCGATCATGTCCAGCGCAACCGTCTCCGAGGCGAAGATCGTCGCTTCGCCGTGCTTGCCCATTACCAACGGGCGAATGCCCAATGGATCGCGGCAGGCGATCAGCCCTTCCTGGGTCAGCACCAGCAGCGAGTAAGCGCCTTCGACCTGTTTCAGCGCGTCGATCAGCCGGTCGAGCGGCGTGGTGCAGCTCGAGGTGGCGACGAGGTGAATGATTACCTCGGTATCGCTGGTCGACTGAAAGATCGAGCCGCGACGATTGAGCGTACGCCTCAGCCTCATTGCATTCGAAAGGTTGCCGTTATGAGCGACGGCGAAGCCGCCGTCATTGAGGTCGGCGAACAGCGGCTGGACGTTGCGAAGCGCTGTCTCCCCAGTGGTGGAGTAGCGGTTGTGACCAATCGCCGTGCGGCCGACGAGCTTCGAAATAATGTCGTCCCGATCGAAATTACCGGCCACGTGGCCCATCGCCCGGTGGGAATGGAAGTGTGCGCCATCGAAGCTGGTGATACCCGCCGCTTCCTGCCCGCGATGCTGAAGGGCATGGAGGCCGAGAGCGACGAAGCCCGATGCATTGTCGGCGCCCCAGATACCGAAAACCCCGCACTCCTCGTGCAGTTTGTCGTCGTCGAACGGATTGGTGGTCAGCATCGTTTCGGCTCGCCCCCGCTGCGCCCGGCAAGAAGGCGCCTGTCACGTGTTCGTCATATAGGGATTGGCGCGGCCTTTGTCGCCCCCGGCCTGAACGAATCTTGAAGTGAAGCCGGTTACCGATTCGCATGGTAAAAGCGAGGGAATTATCCAAAAATCGCGGCAAGGACCGATTATCACGTACCCGATACGATAGACTGGTAGACTGTAGAGACCGGTCTGGCCCCATCGGTACTTCCGATGCGTTGACTCCACGAAAGAATGATCGCGCGGCGATCGCAGAAGGAGTCGATCTCATGAAGACGATTACCAAATTCCTTGCCGGAACGGCAGGTCTTGCGGCGCTCGCCGCTGCCACGCCTGCTGCGGCCCAATATGGCAACGGCTATTATGGGAATAGCTACAACAACGGCTATTATAACAATGGCTACAGTGGTTACGGCTACAACGGATATAACAACGGCTACGGCTATAACGGCTATGCGGTGAACACCGCGGCTGCGGCGCAGCAGTGTTCGGCCGCCGTCCAGAACCGCCTTTACAACAGAACCAGCATCGCGAGCATTCTTGGCTCGCTGGTTGGCGCGAACACTAACAACGCCCGTGTGCTGAGCATCACTGCCACGATTCCGACCCGCACTGGCGTGCGTGTCGAAGGTCTCGCTAGTAGCGGGAACATGGCCTACAACAATTACGGTGCATATGGCGCAGGGGCGTACGGAGCGCTGGGCTACAATTATGCTCAACAGGCCGATCTGTCGTTTAGCTGCAGAACCGATGCCAACGGATATGTCCGCAGCGTCCACATCAACCGCAGATAACGACGAATAGATCACACCGGGAAGCGCCGGCGCTGTGCCGGCGCTTCTTTATCCCGCGTTCCGGCGATCGAGCTGTTCGACATACCAGGGCGTCAACATCGTTACCTGGTTCGACCTTTCCTTTTTGGTCGCGAGGCGGTGAAAATCGAAATCATTATCGAACTGGACGCCAAAACTACCGCTAGCTGACCAGCGCACGATCCCGGCTACGGGTCCAACACCGACAATGTCTATGATCAGATGCGTTCCGGGAGCAACCGGCCGCTTCGACTCCACCAGTGCGCCGGTGACGGAAATATTGCGGAGCCGCACTTCCTCAGGACGGCCATCGATTGCGGCGATCGCCCGCCTCATAAGTCTTTGGCGAGGCTGGCGCAGGCACTGGAATCCCGCAGCCTCGACCCGAGCCTTGTTGGCAAGCGTTCGAGCCTCCTCAGCGCAAACCGGCTTGCCGAAGATGTAGCCTTGCACGTGACTACATCCGAGTTCGCGGATCAGCGCGAGATCGTCGTGCGTTTCCACACCTTCGGCGCACGTCTCCATCTCAAGGCTCTCGGCCAAGCTGACGATTGCACGGATGATCGCGCTATTTCGGTTCGTCGGCGAAGCGGCGCCGCGAACGAAGCTCTGGTCGATCTTGATCTTGTCGAACGGCGCTTTTTTCAAATAGCCGAGCGAAGAATAGCCGGTGCCGAAATCGTCGAGCGCCAGTCGCAGCCCGAGCTTCTTCAACTTGGTGAAGGTTTCGTCTGTTGAATCGCCATCGGCGAGAAATACGCCTTCGGTAATTTCAAGTTCAACCTTTGCCGGATTGATCTTCGAATGGTCCACTAGTTCCGCGATCGCCTCGACAATCCCGGGGGAGTTGAATTGGATCGGCGAGAGGTTGACCGCTATGCGCACTTTGTCCGGCCACTGGGCCGCCTCGTTTAACGCCGTCTTCAATACCCAATGGCCGATCTTGCCGATGAGACCGCATTCTTCAGCGAGCGGGATGAATGTGGACGGCGAGATGTCACCCCGAACCGGATGGGCCCAGCGGACCAGGGATTCGAATCCTGAGATCTCCTCGGACGCCGCTTGCACAATGGGCTGGTACAATACTTCGAGCTCGCCACGCTCGATTGCTTGTCTGAGATCGCTCTCCAGCGCCTGCCGGTCGGCGGCCTCGGAATGCATCGACGGCTCGTAGAAACAATGCTTGCCGCGCCCGGCTGACTTCGCGGCATAGAGAGCAAGATCGGCATTGCGGATAAGGCTGTCCGCGCAAGCCCTGCCAGGATCGCCGATCGCGATACCTACCGATGCGCCTATCAGGATCCGATGTCCCTCAATGTTATAGGGGCAGGAGACCTGCTCAATGAGCGCATGCGCAAGCGACTCCAGGAATCCGATGTCGACAGTGCCTGGTAGAACGGCTTTGAATTCATCGCCCCCGAGCCGACCGACTTTACCGTGTTCCCCCATTACGCTCTGCAGGCGGTCCGCGACCTCGCGCAACAGTGAGTCTCCGATCGGATGGCCGAGCGTATCGTTCACGTTCTTGAAGCGATCGAGGTCGATGAGGAACAGGCTGCATCCTTTCTGCCGCCGGGCAGAATTACGGAGCGCTTCCTCCAGCATCTGACGCATCATCGCGCGGTTTGGGAGTCCGGTGAGGGAATCGAAGCGGGCGAGCCTGGCAATCTCGCGCTCCGACCGTCGTTGTTCGGTCAAATCTGTGCCAATCCCGCGGAAGCCGAGAAATCGTCCGCGGCTATCGAAGATCGGGTTGCCGGAAAGCGACCAGTGTACATCCTGATCGCTGGCTGCGCGAACGACCACATCTGAGAAAGGGAAACGCGCCGAAAGATGGAAGCCGAGAGTCTTACGCTCCTCGATTGCCTCGTCGCCCTCGGTGTCGACGGACAGGAGATCGGTGAACTGCCGACCCAAAAGCTCCGCAGCCTCACATTTAAAATCATCGGCGAGCTGTTGCGAAACGTAGGAGAGGGTGCCTTCCGGGTTGGTTTCCCAGAACCACCCGCGGCCGCTGTTTTCAAATTCGTCAACGAAAGTCAGAGCTTTGCGCGCTTCGGCATCCAGGTTCAGCCGACGCCGGCCGGCGGCAATCATGGTTCTGGCGGCGGCAACGCTGTAGCTCGTCAACGAGAAAGTGAGCGCCGCAATCCCGATCGGGATAAATGGAGATGGAGAGAACAGAACCGCGGCTATGGTTGCCGCAAAAGCGTTGACCAGGGATAAAGGCGGCGAGTTGATCGCCACAATGGCTGCCATCGCGAATCCGGCGCACATCCAAACCGGAACCGCGGCATTCGGTGCGATCGCGGCGTTCGCGGTGAGATCAAGCCCGAATAGAGTCCAAAGAAGTCCCGTCGCGGCGAGATAAACACACATCGCGCGGGCAACGCTGTGGGGAGCGAGTTCCAGCTCGTGCCGCCATCGAAGACCGAGGGCGGCTATCACATCCAAAATCAGTAGAGCCGCAAGAGGAATTATTGGATTGGTCAATGAAAGGAGCGTGACCAACTGCAGGTACCGGCCCAGGCACGCGCCCCCGAGCAGCAAATGAGTTGCGCCGAGCAGAAGTGCGGAGTGATCGCTTCCATTGATCCGCCACTCGGCGAGTGAGTCGTTTTCGGAAGTGTCGGCGGTTTCGATATCGAACCAGAGTGCCTCATGGATAGAGGCACGCTCCGGCTGATCTGTCGACAGGCTTACGGCTTTCGAGAAACGCGCTCTCGGCATGGATTTTTACACGCGCCCTCCTCTCGGAAGACTCCCCACTTGAAGGCGCGTGTATACGCGCCGCGAGTTAACGACGCGGCAAAGGAATATGGTTATCGAAGGCTTAGGGCTTAACTTTCGATGGGAAGGAAATCGGGCACGGAGAGATAGCGTTCGCCGGTATCGTAATTGAAGCCGAGCACGCGAGGACGATCCCCCAATTCGGGCAATTTTTTGGCGATTGCCGCAAGAGTTGCACCCGATGAGATTCCTATCAGCATGCCTTCCTCGCGGGCTGCCCTAACCGCCATCCGCTTGGCTTCATCACCGCCGACGGTGATCGCGCCGTCGATCGCCTGGAGGTCGAGGTTCTTGGGAATCATCCCCGTGCCGATGCCCTGAATGGGGTGAGGCGAATGCTGGCCGCCGCTAATGACGGCTGAAAGCTCCGGCTCGACAGCGAACACCTTCAGGTTCGGCCATGCCTTCTTCAACACGTGGGATACGCCGCTGATGTGGCCACCGGTGCCGACGCCGGTGATCAGCACATCGATCGGTTGATTGCGGAAATCTGCGAGGATTTCCTCTGCAGTTGTTCGTTCGTGCACCTCGATATTGGCCGGATTTTCGAACTGTTGCGGAATCCAGGCGCCAGGAGTTTCGGAGGCGATTTGCTGGGCCTTCTCGATTGCTCCCTTTACCCCTAGTTCCTTGGGAGTCAGTACAAGCTCGGCCCCATAAGCGAGCATCAGCCGCCGCCGCTCGATGCTCATGCTGTCCGGCATCACTAGGATCGCGCGATAACCCTTCACGGCTGCGACCATTGCGAGGCCAATGCCGGTGTTGCCGGAGGTGGGCTCAACAATCGTCCCGCCCGGCTGAAGCTTGCCCGAACGTTCGGCATCTTCTACCATCGCGACCGCAATACGGTCCTTGATCGAGCCGCCGGGATTTGCCCGCTCCGACTTGATCCAGACGTCGGCCTTGTCACCGAACAGGCGATTGATGCGGATGTGCGGCGTGCCGCCAACGGTTTCGAGAATGTTGGACGCCTTCATTATGCTCCCTCCTGTTGCGGGTTACCGGAAAGATCCGGCGGATCAAAACTCTTAGCCAGCCGCAGCTCCGGAAACTGCCTTGCCCAGATTGCGACCACAAGAACAGCGCCGATGCCACCGGCGATGACTGCGGCGCCCGGTCCGATCAGCGACGCGAGAAAGCCGGACTCGGCTTCGCCAAGTTCATTAGACGCAGAAATGAACAAGGACGAGACCGCTCCGACCCGGCCGCGCATCTCGTCGGGCGTGTGAAGCTGAATCAGGGACTGGCGGACGTAGACCGAGAACATATCAGCAGCGCCGAGCAACGTAAGGCAGGCAAGCGACAGCGGCATGGAGCGCGAGAATCCGAAGATGATTGTCGAAGCACCGAAAACCGCGACGGCCAAAAGCATTTTCAAACCCACATCGGACTTGAGCGGCCGGAAAGCGAAAAAAGCGGCGGTCAACGTTGCTCCGACAGCTGGCGCGGCTCGCAAATGGCCGAGTCCTTCCGGGCCGGAGTGAAGGATGTCGCGAGCATAAACCGGAAGCATGGCCGTCGCTCCGCCCAGCAGCACTGCGAATAGGTCAAGGCTGATCGCGCCTAGCACCAAGCGGTTGTGGCGCACGTAGCGCAAACCTTCGATCATCTGGTGCCAGGGACTTAGGCCGCGCGCCAAACGCGTAACCGCGACCGGCGGGATGACCATCAGGCAAGCAAGCGCAATTGCCAGGAGCAGCGCCGCACCCGCATAGGGAACAACGGGCGCTATCGCGTAAAGATAGCCGCCGATGGCCGGGCCCGCGATGGCTCCGGTCTGCCAGGCGATGGAGGATAGCGCGATTGCGCGCGGCAGGATTTCACGCGGAACGAGATTGGGAGCGAGGGCCTGCAGGGCTGGCGCCGAAAAGGCCTGAGCGACGCCGAGCAATGCAGCAACCACGTAAAGCGCAACAAGGGTTGTCGAATGATCCCATGCCAAAAGTGCGAGCGCCGTTGCGCAAACAATCTGGACAGCGACTGAGGCGCGAACGATCCAGCGGCGATCCACGCGGTCAGCGACCCAGCCCGTCACCAGTGTCAGGAAAAAGAGCGGAATGAATTGGATCAGGCCGATAAATCCAAGCCGGAGCGACGCGGCTTCGACGCCCATGGTCTGGCGGGCGATCCCGTAGACCTGCCACCCCATGACGATCACGAGCGCCATCATTGCAATCGTCGTGCTCAGCCGCGCGACCCAATAGGCGCGGTATGCGGGAATTCGGAATGGTTCGGGGAGCCAGCTCACCGGAAGCGCCCTAGTCGGCACAAATCCGTGCGGCAATGCGTTCGGATTACTCGGCGGCGGTTTCCTGCCTCCCATCTTCATGATCATTTCCGAGCAGCCCCAGCTTCCCGGCGAACCAAGGAATGGTCAGTCCTTGAACGAAAATGGAAAATGAAACGACGAGGAAGGACGTCACGATGATCGCGACCTTTTCGGGGACATTATCAGGGATGGCTAGCGCCAGCGCGAGAGCGAGCGCCCCTCTCAGCCCACCCCAGAAGAGCACATGCTGGTATTTCAACGGCAGCCTCAGATTCGAAGCGCCAAATGCGCCGACGATGGGATACACTGAGATCATTCGGCCGACGAGCACGAGGATGATTGCGATCGTCGCCTCGGCCCAGCCGACTACGCTAAGGGGAATTCGCGTCTCATGAATGCCGATAAGAAGAAACACGAAACTGTTGGCCAGGAACGCGAAATAATCCCACGCAGCGAGAAGGTGGGGCCGGCTGGTATCTGAAATGGCACCGAGCCATCCAAAATTGCCGATCATCAGGCCCGCGGTGAGCGAGGCCAGAATCCCCGATCCCCCGAAATGTTCGGCAAGGAGGAACGAGCCCCACGCCGCAATCGTCGTCAGTGTGATTTCGACCAGCCGGTCTTCGGTACGACCGGCGATTAACAGGATGACCGCGGCAAGTGCGCCGCCAATTAGGATGCCACCGAACAGGCTCCACAAGAACTGAGGAATGATCTGTCCTGCCGTTGGAGCAGCGCCGGAAGCGATTGCGGCCAGCACTGCAAAAGCGACGGCCGCAACGCCGTCGTTCAGAAGGCTTTCGGACTCGACGACCATGGTGAGCCGCTTCGGGCCCTTAAGTTCCTTGAACGTTGCGATAACCGCGACGGGGTCGGTAGCCGAAATCAGCACGCCGAAGAGCGCTGCGCCAAGCCAGCTCCACCCCAGCAACCAGTGCATCCCGATGCTGACAAAAGCACTCGCCCCGATAACCCCGAGGAAGGCCAAGGTCAGGGTGAGTGGCAGCTCCTGCCGAAAGCGTTTCCAGTCGAGCTGGAGCGCAGCCTCGAAAACCAGTGGCGGAAGAAGGACATCGAAAATGAGATCGCGCGTAAGCGGGAGCTGAGGGCGGTTGGGAAGGAACGAGATCAGGATCCCGGCAGCGACCAGACCCGTGCTGTAGGGCATGCCCAGGCGGCGCGTCAGCATCGCCATGATGGCTGCGACGATCAGCAAGAGGCCGATCGAGCTAAGCGGGAATGCGCTCGTCACCAGTGGTCAGCTGCGCAGAAACTTGAGAACGTCTCGATTCAGCCGTTCCGTGTGGCTGGCGAAGAGGCCGTGCGCGCCATCTTCATATTCGATGAGCTCCGCGCCGGGAATCGCTTTGGCTGCAGCGCGAGACGTGAGGTCGATCGGTACAGTGCGGTCGCCAACCCCGTGAATGACCAGCGTTGGCATAGTGAAAGCTGAAAGATCGGGCCGGAAATCGGTTTCGGAAAAGGCGCGGACGCAGGCAGTGATGGGCCTCAGGCCCCCCAACATCGCCTGCCGCCACGCATTGTCGATGGCGCCTTGGCTCACCGCTGCCGCCCAACCGACTCCGAAATAGTCGCCGAAGAAGTTGCGGAAGAATTCGGCTTTGTCGGCCGTGATGGACGCGACCAATCCATCAAACATCTCCTTCGGCGCGCCGTTCGGGTTGTCGCCGGTCTGGAGCAGGAACGGCACCACCGAGGCGATCAGGATGGAATGGCTGACCTTTCCGGAATTGCGGCTGATGAAGCGCGCAACGTCGCCGCCGCCCATCGAGAATCCGGCGATGGCGATCGGTTGAGACACGCCGGCTGCTTCGAGAACCGCGGCTATGTCATCGGCGAACGTATCGTAATCGTAGCCGTCCCACGGTTGATCGGAGCGGCCGAAACCGCGCCGGTCGGGGTAGATCGCCCGATAGCCGTTCTCCGCCAGCGCCACGGCAGTCTCATCGAAGGAATCGGCGTTGAGCGGCCAGCCGTGCATCAGCACAACCGGCTTTCCCTCGCCCCAATCCTTGTAGAAGAGCTTCGTCCTGTCCTTTGCCGTCGCGTAAGGCATGCGCCTGTCTCCTCTGATTTTGCGAAAGCGCGAATTCAGAGCAGGGTCAATGTTTCGCTTTGTGCTTTCGCTGAGCACGTGTTCGTGTATTGTTCTCACCGATGGCGAAACCGAAGACCCGCTATGTATGCCAGGCCTGCGGCTCGGTCAGCATGCGCTGGCAGGGCCAGTGCCCGGATTGCGCGGAGTGGAACACGCTCGTGCAGGAAGCTGCGGAGGTGACGAGCATCTTCGCCGCCAAACACAATCTGCAGGGCGGCGGCCGGAAGATCGAGCTGGTTGGCCTCGATCACCCGGCGGCATTGCCGGAGCGGATCGTCAGCGACGTCGACGAGTTCGAC
>Ga0157374_10003130_pt1 | contig 13899 bp, 7 predicted proteins | sample M25metaG_FD_115308 | JGI IMG/M metagenome (GOLD analysis project Ga0157374, IMG submission 115308) | Miscanthus rhizosphere microbial communities from Kellogg Biological Station, Michigan, USA - M2-5 metaG | ecosystem: Host-associated > Plants > Roots > Rhizosphere > Soil | place: USA: Michigan...
AGAAACTCAGCGGCCAATAATATTAAATTCAACGGGGTTGCCCCCAAATGCGGCCCCCGCGTCGTTGCGCTCCTTGCTAAGGGAGTAACCATTAGCCGCGTCGCGACGCCTAGCGGGCTTCCGCATTTGGGGGCAACGATACCGTACATTCAGTCGAAATCCGCTCTAAGGTTGAAGACATATGCCGCCAGCATGGCATCAGCCATGGAACCTATTACCACTGGAAAAGCAAATACGGCGGCATGGAAGCGTCGACCTGCGGATGTTGCGCGAGGTTCAGGAAAAAAACGACAAGCTGAAGAAGATGTTCGCTAATCTGAGCTTGGAAAATGCGGCGCTGAAGGATTTAATCGTACAAAAGGGGTGGTGACAGACGCAAAACGCGAAATGGCCATTGGCTTGGTGGCGTTTGGCTTATCGATCACGCAAGCCTGTCGGGTAGTGCGTTTGGAGCGTGCAAGCTATTACCGCGCCTCGCGCAACTGGCGTATCGCAGATGCGGCTGTCATCGATGCACTCAACGAACAACTCAAGAAATCGCCACGAGCAGGATTCTGAAAATGCTATCAACGCTTGTTGCGTCGTGGAGGTTGTGCGTTTAACCACAAACGGGTTTATCGGGTGTATTGCCGAATGGGATTGAATTTGGAGAGGCGGGTAAAAGGTGTATTGCCAAAGCGAACGGCTAAACCACTCGAAGTCAGCTTATTTCCGAATCAGCAATGGGTGTTGGATTTTATGCAAGATAGGATGCCTATTTGTTTGAAACGCTATCGCAGGTTCGCGATATGGCGTGGCTGTGGATGCTCGATTACAACGACGAGCGGCCGCATGAAAGTTTGGGCGATTTACCGCCCGCGGGTTATCGCGCAAAAATGGAAAACTCTAATTTAGCTATGTCTCATTAAAGGGGAAGTGGACAACTCAGAATCAGGAGACACTCCTCAACGCCCTGGCCCTTTGGTGGAGTTTTGTCGTGTCACTGAAGTTGTTCGCGTTTTAGCAGTTTCTTTCCCCCGAAGTACTTCTTGCGATTCCACCAGTGTTTTCCCGACCACGTGCGGCTCCGAAAAAACATAGCCTTGACGTTTATCATGCATGCCCATCTTTTTTAACTGATCTTCTGACACTACAGTAAGCTTCCACGTCAACTTATTTTGTGATCTAAGAGGCCGTCCATCCGATTCGGAAGATGGCATAGCGATAAGCGCCCCTCCTTTCCTTCCTCCTTGCAATCTGCATAGTATTTTAGATTCTTTTGGTAACACCTCTCCGTCTTTTGCAGCAGGGATAGGTTGATTAAATTTGCCTTTCTGCGACTCAAATATTGGAGGATGACTGTGCACCGCGTCGTAAGCCAAATTCCGAATTTGCTCAGGAGAAGGGGTAAAATTATTGACCGTTAAAGGTATTTCTTTCATAGCAGTCTGCTTCCACAGCTGATATGCAGCATTCCCGTCTGCTACCAATGCTTTCACATCACCTGTGGCTTTCGCCATTTTTAAAAGATCAACCATAGCCTGCGAATTTTTTGATGGCAATTCCAGATGGTCTGTGTTGCCATTCACTCTGGCTGAGAAGGCAACTGCGCCCGGCTCATCTTTATGACGATAATTTCCAAGATTATCACGTTGATAGTTGTGTAAATTTTTATCCAACCAGTCAATTAACCCCTCACCCGAGGCCGTCAAAAATGGTTTTTTCTGCTTTACACTTTGTAAATGTGCATTTAGCTTTGCATTAACTTGAGTTAAGTCCGATGCATTTGAAGTACTTGCTGGTTTATCCGTATCAGGTCTTGATGGAGGTGCTGAGGTCGCCGCGCTCGACGAGGCACTTGGCCTGTATGAAGAAGACTGTGACGACGCGGTCGACGTCGCTACGCTCGACGACACATTTGATTCAATTGAATTGGATAACGTTGATTGCTGTGCTTGTGCTGGGTTTTGTACTTGCGCTTCTTTCCATTGGTTCCATGATTGCTCGAGGCTAGGGTTTGCGAATGTCACTTTTAGTTTGTGTTTATCCGCCGCCGCGAATACTTTTGCGATATCTTCTGGAGAAGGATTTCCTGATATTTGGACTGCCTTAGAGCCGCTTGCCTTCATCGTTTCTACTACCTTGTCGACTGTATCTTGACCGGCTTCATTACTAATAGATACATGTCTGGAGTTTTTATCAACGGTTGCTAGTGGAGCATCGCCCTTCTTGGCATCTTTCGCAAAAAAGCTCATTGATCCATTATTGTTTTGAACAGGTATATAACCAGCCATTTCAAGCCGTGCCTGCCAAAAATCAAGATTTATTTGATTATCAGGTTTCACCTCCGTTGCAACGTTTGCATCAGGAAACGAAGGGCCGAGGGAAACTTGCGTCGGCGTTTCTCCCATTAATGACTGATTCGGAAATTGTTGCGCGGAGAATTTACTATCGAGCTGATACTGATTATTTTTTAGAGCTGCCTGAAACATTTGATTATCTGGATGATGGAATTTATCGCTTCTATTAAAAGATCCAAACCCAACTCCAGTCTCAGCAGCTACCACAACATCCAATGCAGTCTCTCCAATCGCACGGAACCAAGCCTTTCTATTTAAAGATCCCAACATATCTTTTTCTATTTTATTTAACTTTTTTTCTAATTCTTTTTCTTCTCCAATTTTATGTTCTTGATACGCTTTTATGCGTTGTTCATTAGCTTCTCGCACTCGGTCAATAAAGCCGTTCTCAAGGTGATTTATTGAATAAAGCTCGACTGGGCTCCCAAAAGGACAAGATACCTTCGATATTCCATACCCAAGGTTTGTTTTTCCGTCTTTATCATTTGCCATGCTGCCCCCCCCGCTATGACCTTCTTGGCAAGCAAGATTTAGACCTTACACGAATACTTATATACCATTGAAATTAAACATATTAATAAAAAGTGAATTTAATCATGTTATAGATTTGAAAGAAATAGCATCCAGCGCAATCGCACTATGGACTCTCAAAGCACATCGAATTCGAAGAAGCGAGGCCAAGTCAGCGTTGGACACTAACCGCGATATCACGCTGTATTAGAACTCACTGAGAACCATGGAGCCATGGAGAAGGATCTGCTATTCGTTGCTCATAAAGACGCCACGAAAAGCAGATCCAATATCACTTAGAGCGAATTTCAACTCAATGTACGGTACGCTTTTGGGAGCAACGATACCGTACATTGAGTCGAAATCCGCTCTAAGCCAACGACCGCAACTCGCGTAACCCAACCGATAACATCGCCAAATCCATTTGGCCGACGTTTTTCAAATCGGTAATGACTTCACGCATACGAGCAATTACCGCGCTGTAATGAGCTTCCCATTGAGTCAGCAATGCTTCCGCATCTTTGCCTTCAGGATTCAGCTTCAATACGTTGGTGGTCAATGCTCGCTGCTGGCTAGCGAGATCGTCCCGCAAGGCGCCGCGAGCCAGCATTTGCCAATGGGTATCGGTAGGCAAATGGTGAATTTGTCCGTGCAGCCAACGTAAATCGAGTCGACCGATGAGCGCGAAGTAAAGCGCAGCCACCAATTCCACACCACGTCCGGATTCCATGGCAACTTCGACGATATCGAGTACGGAGTACAACGCATCCATACTCGCCACCCACGCCGCCAATTCAGCTGGCACACCGGCTTCGATCAAGCGCGCTTCCGCATCGCTCAAGGCTTTCAGGTCGTCGGAAGACAGCAATCGCTTAAGCTGGCTCGATAATGCAGCCACACCCGGCTGGAATGTTTCCAGTACTTTAGCAATCGCCATTTTTTCTCGACGACGGCGCAAGAACCATAGGGTTCCTTGCATGACCAACCGGCCGATGTTGGAAAATATTTGCAACTGCACCGTGGCGGCGACTTTGTTGTCCAGGCCTTCAACGGCCTGCCACAACGTATCCAATCCAAAAATATCGCGCACCAGAATGTAAGCCCGCACCACTTCCCATGCCGCCGCACCGGTGTCTTCTTGCAAGCGATGGATAAACGTCGCGCCGACGCGATTGATCATGCTATTGGCAACCGCCGTAGCAATGATTTCACGACGTAACGGATGACGTCCCATCGGCTCGCTATATCGCTTGCGCAGAACCTTCGGGAAATATTCGACTAATGCGGTAGATACATAGCTGTCTTCCAACAATTGGGACGACAACAGTTCGTCGGACAAAGCGATTTTGCTATAGGCCAACAACACTGCAGCTTCCGGCCGCGTGAGTCCCTGTCCTTTCGCACGGCGCTCTGCGATTTCTTCATCGGTCGGTAGAAACTCGACAGCGCGATTGAGCCTTCCCGCTTTTTCCAGATGATGAATAAATCGCACTTGCGCATCGAGAAGACGTTGCGCATTCAGCACAGTGACACTAAGCGATTGCGGCTGATAGTAGTTATCGGTCAACACCAATGCACCGACTTCATCGGTCATTTCGGCGAGCAGCTTATTGCGTTGTTTCTCGGTCAATTCGCCGTCGGCCTCAACAATGCCCAATAGAATCTTGATATTCACTTCATGGTCGGAGCAGTCGACACCGGCCGAGTTATCGATTGCATCCGTATTGATTCGGCCGCCCACAAGGGCATACTCGATCCGACCAAGCTGGGTAAAGCCGAGATTGCCGCCTTCCGCAACCACACGGCAACGCAACTCGCGGCCGTTGATTCGTATCGCATCGTTGGCGCGATCACCCACATCGGTATGGGATTGCATCGACGACTTCACATAAGTGCCGATACCGCCGTTATAGAAAAGGTCCACCGGGGCTTTAATAATGGCACGCATCAAATCCAGCGGCGTCATCGCGTCTTCCGTAAGGGCGAGCGCCGATTTTACTTCGGGTGAAATGGGAATGGATTTAGCGTTGCGCGGGAATATGCCACCGCCTACCGATAGTTTTTGTTTGTCGTAATCCGCCCACGACGAACGCGGCAAGTTGAATAGCCGCTCGCGTTCGGCAAAGCTGAGGGCCGTATCCGGATTAGGGTCAAGGAAAATATGGCGATGATCGAATGCTGCGATTAAACGAATGTGCTTTGATAACAACATACCGTTGCCGAATACATCGCCCGACATATCGCCAATACCTACAACGGTAAAGTCGGTGGTCTGCGTATCGATGCCGATTTCACGGAAATGCCGCTTGACCGATTCCCATGCGCCTTTGGCTGTAATGCCCATCTTCTTATGGTCGTAACCAACGGAACCGCCCGACGCAAACGCATCGCCCAGCCAGAAACCGTAGTCGGCTGAAATGCCATTAGCAATATCGGAAAATGCAGCAGTGCCTTTATCGGCAGCGACAACGAGATAAGGATCATCGGGGTCATGCCGTACCACATCGTTCGGCGGGGCAACTTTGCCGCCGACCAAGTTGTCGGTTAAATCCAGTAAGCCGCGCAAGAATGTTTGATAGCAAGCGATGCCTTCCTTGAGAACGGCATCGCGATCACCACCAACCGGCGGCTGCTTCACAACGAAACCGCCTTTCGAACCGACCGGCACGATGACCGCGTTCTTCACCATTTGCGCTTTCATCAAGCCCAATACTTCGGTACGGAAATCTTCCATGCGATCAGACCAGCGCAATCCGCCACGCGCTACTTTGCCGCCCCGCAAATGAATGCCTTCGACCTTGGGCGAATACACAAAGATCTCGAACATCGGTTTAGGCTCGGGCAATTCCGGCACACGCTGCGGATCGAACTTGAACGACAGATAGTTCTTCGATTGCCGCTCGGCATTTTTTTGATAATAGTTGGTGCGCAACGTGGCTTTGATAACCGAGAGCAAACGCCGCAGTATGCGGTCTTCATCCAAGTTCGCCACTTTGTCAAGCGCAGCTTTAATGTCGGCTTCCAACCCATTCGCTCGCGCTTCCCAATCGGCGGGTTGATTCGGATCGAAACATGTATGAAACAGCTCGATCAATTTACGCGCGATAGCCGGATGTGCATCGATAGTTTGCTCAATATAGGCTTGGCTGAATGTGAAGCCCGTTTGCTTCAAATATTTGCAATAGGCCCGCACGATAACGACTTCCCGCGCCGATAATCCGGCACGGAGCACCAAGCGATTGAAATCATCATTCTCGATTTCGCCTCGCCATACTTGAGCGAATGCGTTCTCGAACAAAGTTTTGACGGTTTCGATTTCGAGACCTTCGATGCTGTGGGCCATGCCGAAATCGTGAATATAAAATACGGGTTTTCCATCGGGCTCGATCGCATAGGATCTTTCGTCTTGCACTTTAACGCCCATGCGTTCCAGCATCGGCAAACTGCCCGACAACGGGATTGGTTCTCCGAGACGGAATAATCTAAAGCGCAAGCTGTTCATAGGCGCTTCGAGCGAGCGATAAAGCGATAAGCCCAACGGATTATCCGGCGTTAAACGCTCTAACACGGCGATATCGTGCACGGCTATGCGTGGCGAAACTTCTTCGCGATAAGCTGCGGGAAACGCGCGTTGATAACTGCGTTCGATTCGACTCGCCGTTTCTTCTCCCATTTCATCGACAAGGGAACGATGCAGTTCGTCTTCCCATCCGCGCATCGCATGAACGATTTCCTGCTCGATCGCGCGTACATCGACTGTCATCACCGCAGCGGGAGATGTATGCACGAGCAAGAAAATACGAGCCATAGGCGACTCGGTAAGATTAGGCGTAAATTCAACATTGGTGCCGTTGAACGCGCGCTTTAGAATCTCCTGCAATTTAATCCGCAATTCCGTGTTGTAACGATCGCGCGGCAAGTAAACCAAACAGGAACAAAAACGTCCGAACACGTCGCGACGGACAAACAACCGAGTCCGTTGCCTATCACCTAGGCGAAGAATGCCGATGGCCGTATCGAATAGCTCCTGTTCGGTAATTTGAAAAAGCTCATCGCGAGGATAAGTTTCCAATACCGTTAAAAGATTTTTACCTAAATGGCCATTCGCCGGAAAGCCCGCTTGCGACATCACGAACGCGATTTTCTTGCGCAGAATGGGAATCTCCGCCGGATTGGCACTATATGCGGAAGAAGTATAAAGACCAACAAAACGGCGCTCGCCGATGACTTGACCTTTAGCATCGAAACGCTTCACGCCGATGTAATCAAGATAACCGGGACGATGGACCGTAGCGCGCGAGTTGGCTTTCGTTAGCACCAATAATTTCGGTTCGCGTACCGTGCCGCGCAATTCAGCGGGCAACTCGGTAAAGCTTGCCGAGATGCCGCCCAGCCTCGGTTCGCGCAAAATACCTAAACCTGACCCCGGCACGATTTTCAATACATCTTCGCCGCCCTGTTTGGCAAGTTCGTAATCCCTCGAACCAAGGAATGTGAAGTGATTGTCGTGCACCCAATTCAGAAAAGCGACGCCCTCTTCCGCATCTTCTTTCGATAAAACGGACGGCGGTGTTTCTAAGGTATTAACGATTTCCTTCAATCGGTCGCACATGCCCCCCCAGTCTTGAACTGCGGCGCGCACATCGCCCAAGACCGCAAGGATTCCATCGGCCAATGCTTTCAGCCTTGCCGGATCGGTCTGGCGATCCACTTCGACATGAATAAACGATTCCAATCGATCATCGTTTTTGGGCGAAGCCAGCTCGACTAAATTGCCATCTTTGTCGCGCTTATTGGAAAACAATGGATGAATGGTGAGATGTTGCGTATAGCCCTGGCGATTCACCTCCATGGTGATGGAATCGACGAGGAAAGGCATATCGTCGTTGACAACTTCGATCACCGTATGACTGGACTCCCAGCCATGCTCTTCCAGTCCCGGGTTGTACACCCGCAATTTCGGGGCACCGCTCGAAAAACGCCGTCCGAAGGTCAGGTGCGACAAGGCGGCGCCATAAAGATCGGCCGGCGCGAACTCCGCCAGATCGTCGCTATCGACTTGCTTGAAGTACTCTTGAATGAATAGGCTCGCTTCCTTGAATTGCGCTGCGGACAACCGTTCCTTGGCTATACTCAACACATCGGTAAGCGCCGAAATCTTCTGTTCTTCTAGAGCATGGGGCATGAAACTTTCCTCGATTTTATTTTCGTAATTTCGCGCTGCTTCATAGCGCGCGCAACAAACCACATCGGATGGCTATTTGAATAGCGCTTATTATCCTAGCGAACCTCTATATAAGTCCACGTTACAGCACTATTGGTCAGCCACGGTGAATGTTATGGATACACAAAGCTTCTGCATGCTCTCCCTTCTCCCGCAAGCGGGAGAAGGGCTGGGGATGAGGGGAATGAATAAGCCACGATAATCCTAGCAATCCCCTCACCCCTACCCCCTCTCCCGCCTGCGGGAGAGGGGAACGTGCAAATTCAACGTGACTAACCACTAGTGTAATTTCTTTACAATTGGTTACAGGATCACACCGCAAGCGGCTATCTCATTCATATCAAAGCCCGGCCAACTCCCGTATATGCACTTCTACACTGCGTCCCAAGGCGCTCAATGCGTATCCGCCCTCAAGCATCGAAATGATTCGCCCAGGACAATACCGGGACGAAATAGTCATCACTTGACGCGTTACCCAGCGATAATCGGCTTCGGTCAAATTAAGAAACGCCATATCATCCTCCCGATGCGCATCGAAGCCGGCGGATATAAAAATGAATTGGGGTTTAAAACGTTCTAGTTCAGGCATCCACCGCTCAGTAATCGCTGCGCGGAAGCCGTCGCCGTCAGTACCGGCAGCCAGCGGTACATTAATGATGTGCTCATTACCGCTCAATGCGCCGCAATAGGGATAAAAAGGGTGTTGAAAGCTAGAGCAAAGCAGTACGCGTGGATCATCATGAAAGATGTCCTCCGTGCCGTTGCCATGATGAACATCGAAATCGACGATAGCGACTCTCTCCGCGCCATGTACCGCCATGGCATGGGCCACGCCCACCGCAACATTATTGAAAAAACAAAATCCCATCACTTCATTGCGCGTCGCGTGATGGCCCGGCGGACGCACGGCGCAGAAGACATTATCGACTTCTCCACGCGCCGCCAGATCCGTTGCCAACACGGCCGCACCGGCCGCACGGCGGGCCGCCGTGAGCGACCAGCGATTCATGGATGTGTCGGGATTCAGTTCGGCGTAACCGACTTCCGGCGCTATGGATTCGACATAGGAAACGTGCGCCTCCGTATGAACGCGAGTCAAACAATGCCGTTCGACAAGAGGCGCCTCGAAGCGGGCTAAATGGGGCTCTAGCCCGGAGGCAATCAATCGATCCTCGATTGCGGTAAGCCGCTCCGGACATTCCGGGTGATGCGGCCCCATCTCATGACGCAAACAATCTGGATGAGTGATCAGGGCTGTTTGCAAGTCGCCCCTCCTCCGTTATCGTGAGAAACGTATTCTATCCGATCTTCCATTGCTATCGATTATTCGTCTGCCACCTATCAAGATGCAAAATTAGCCAGCTCTCATTTATAAATATCCAAATTTATAAGATGCGTTCTAAAACCATTTATGTAAATCTCTATGTAAATCTCGAAGAATCTCTCATTCAGACTTACTTTAATTATATAAACTGGTTAACCATACCATTCGACTAACTCATAGCCCATGCTACTCTGCCCCTTATGTTTATCGATCTAAAATCCGAACTAAAACCAATAGGGACCAGTGATCCGCTGGGCCACGTCATCGCCGCCGCCAGCAAGATTATTCTGGGTAAAGATAAGCAAATCCGCTTAGCGCTCGCATGTTTGATAGCGCGAGGGCATTTACTGATCGAGGATGTGCCGGGGGTCGGCAAAACCACATTAGCTCATGTGCTGGCGAAACTACTCGGCCTCGACTTTCAACGCATTCAGTTCACGAGCGACTTACTCCCCGCCGATATTATTGGCGGCGCCCTGTTCGATCGGGAAAATAACGTCTTTCACTTCCATCCCGGTCCGATTTTTTCCCAGTTAATCCTAGCCGACGAAATTAATCGCGCCTCACCCAAAACACAAAGTGCGTTATTGGAAGCGATGGAAGAGCGGCAGGTGACCGCCGAGGGTGAAACCCGTCCGTTGCCGGAACCGTTCTTTGTCATCGCCACGCAAAATCCTGGACATCAAATAGGCACTTTTCCATTGCCCGAATCACAATTGGATCGTTTCTTATTGCGCATTGAGTTAGGTTATCCCGATGCGACGGCTGAGCGAGAATTACTCAAAGGGATGGAGCGGCGCGATATGATTGTCGAACTGCAAGCAGCGCTCACCGCGGCAGAATTAGCTGAATTACAAAAACGGGCCGCGATGGTGCATGTTTCCGATGCCCTCCTGGATTATGTGCAAGCCATTATTCGAAACACACGCGAATCGCCCGCGTACATAATGGGGTTATCGCCACGAGCCGGGCTGGCACTGTTGCATGTGGCAAGGGCGTGGGCATTCATCGCCGGGCGCAACCATGTTTTACCGGAGGACATACAAGTCGTGCTCGGACCGGTAGTCAATCACCGCTTGCGCGCATCGCGCGATTACTCCGCCGCTGGAGTGGATATCAGTGCGGAACTCATCAAGGGCGTACCGATTCCCTAACGCAAATTTACTATGAACTTAATGCTTTCAGCTCGACTAGAAGCATTTCTTTTTAAAAACCGCTTTCGCGAACCAACGCCCATCGTCTTGCGTTGGCGCCGCATTTATATTTTACCGACATCGTACGGCTTCACTTTCGCCATCACCTTATTACTGTTATTCATCGGATCTATTAACTACACCCTGTCGTTGGGATACCTCTTAACATTTTTTCTTGCAGCCGTCGGCAACGTAGCCATTCTGCAAACATTCAGCAATTTACGCGGCCTAAGGGTGCATTGGCGAATGCCGGAGCCGGTATTTGCAGGCGAGATCGCCACGTTTCCCCTGCACGTCGAAGACACTCACAGCGGCAACCGCTATGCCATCGATACCATCAGCCAAGAAGGCAACTCATCGCAACCGTTCGAGGTAATCAAAGGCACGGGGGCGACACACATTAGCCTACCGGCAAAAAAACGCGGCATCTTACGGCCGAGTCACGTGATTCTCGAAACCAGATATCCACTGGGGCTATTCCGAGCATGGGTACGCATAGCGCCGGACATACGATGCATCGTCTATCCATCACCGGCGGAGGACACCATACCGTTACCATCACCGATTGGTGACGATGGAAAAGGGATGGCCATGGTGGCCGGCGACGAACAATTGGAATTTTTGCGTCCCTACCGGCAAGGCGATTCACCGAGACGCATCGCTTGGCATGCTTTCGCACGCGAACGCGGCTTGCTGACCAAACAATTCGCAGCCGAGACATCGGGCAATATTTGGCTCGATATCAATCAAGTACCGAATACGGGCATAGAAGCTAAACTCTCGCGCCTCACAAGCTGGGTACTCGATGCGGAAGCAGCAGGTATTCCTTATGGCTTGCGCTTATCCGATACCCTATTCCCACCGGCACTCGGTGAGATCCATCGTCATCGTTGCTTAGAACAACTGGCGTTGTACGGCATTGAAGACGGGCACAAAAATGCTTAAGCGAACCGCAATACTCTGGCTGCTTGCCGCTATCGCCGTCGTTCTGGTACCGCATATGACACACCAGCCGACGTGGGTCAGTCTTTTTGTGGCAATCATTTGGCTATGGCGAACATGGCTTGCTTGGCATGGTCTTGCACAGCCACCGCGAATGCTTATCGTTGCGCTGGCTTGCGTCGGTGCAGGATTGACCTTCATTACTTATGGCACGGTGTTCGGGCGAGATGCCGGCGTTGTGCTATTGCAGTTGATGCTCGCATTGAAACTCTTGGAAATGCGTACCCTGCGTGATGCGATGGTGTCCGTATTTCTCGGTTTTTTCGTCCTGCTAACGTTTTTCCTCCAGTCACAAACCATGCTGATCGGCGTATATGCGCTCGGCGTCATCTGGTTATTGCTCGTTGCGCTAATCGCATTGAACCGCCGCGACGAACCCGCTGCAGTTGATCTATGTAAAACAGCCAGCCTTATGCTCATGCAGGCGACGCCTTTAATGCTGGTGCTTTTTCTATTGGTGCCACGAGTACAAGGGCCATTGTGGGGAATTCCCAAAGACTCGAATGCGGCGACTTCCGGATTATCGGAAGAGATGGCACCGGGTAGCATCGGTAGCTTAGCGCTTTCAGATGCCATCGCTTTTCGTGTCGAATTCGACGGCCCGGTACCTCCTAGCCGATCGCTCTATTGGCGTGCCATTGTGATGAACGATTTCGATGGCCGCGTATGGCGAGTTGGACGCCAGTTCTCTCCGTCACCATCCATTCGCGGCATAGGAGCTTCCATTACCTATCGCACCACACTAGAGCCCCATAACCGACGTTGGGTTTTTGCGCTCGATCTACCAAGAAGGACGCCCACCGGCACTCGCATAACCACACATTATCAATTACTGGCCACACAGCCGATAACAACGCGTACACGCTTCGAACTAAGTTCTTATCTCAATTATGAAGCCGGCCTTAATGCGGCTGAGAATGAACTCAACGATAGCCTGCGATTGCCACCAGGCAATCCACGCGCGCAGGCGCTCGCGCAAAGCTTCAAATCGCAAGATTCCACACCGCAAGAAATCATAAGCCGGGCATTGAATTACTTTGCCACGCATGGTTTCGTCTATACGCTGACGCCGCCGGTGCTCGAAGGAGATACGGTTGACGAATTCGTCTTCGGCAGCAAAGCTGGATTCTGCGAACATTATGCCGGTGCATTCGCGTTCATCATGCGAGCAGCCGGCATTCCGGCACGCGTCGTTACCGGTTATCAAGGCGGCGAAGTAAATCCGATCGGCAACTATCTCATCGTAAGACAAGCCGATGCCCATGCGTGGACCGAAGTTTGGCTGCCAAAGCGCGGCTGGGTACGTATCGACCCAACCGCGATAGTGTCTCCGTTACGGGTCGATAGCGGAATACGGGCCGCTGTTCCTACGCCCGAATTTATCCCCGGCTTGATGAGTGAAGAACAATCCGCTTGGCTGCATTCGATCCGTTTATCGTGGGACGCGGCCAATAATCAATGGAATCAAATGGTACTGGGCTATAACTTCGAACGGCAAAAGAACTTACTGGCTCGATTCGGACAAAAAGACGCCAGTTGGCAAGATTTGACCATCGTATTGATCATCGCCAGCCTTATCGTGGTGACAAGCGTGTCGGCCTTTTTGCTGTTGCGTCATACCAAGCAAAAACATGATGCCGCGCTTATTGCCTATAACAAATTTCGCGCGCGTTTAGTAAAGATCGGTGTTGATCGCAATCCGAGCGAAGGCCCCATGGATCTAGCAACGAGGGCGGCCGCCATTGCGCCGGAACTAGCACCCGCAATTAAAAAAATAACTGTGTTATACGCGGAGCTACGCTACGGCACTCGAGATGCAGCCGCATTGAAAGAATTAGTGCGGCTGGTTAATCAATTTCCAGATAGACGTTCGTAGCCTCAAGCAACACAGGCAATGGCTTTCGAATAGGTAGCCCGGATTAGCCGTGTAATCCGGGCTACAAACTATGCATGGATAGGTAAAAGCGCTAGACGTAACGAAGAACGCTTGAAAAAACTTTACAACAAGAAGTCTCTGGTAACCCCTTTGCCTCGCACGATACGCCGCAGACAATTCAATGCTTCCAATTGAATCTGCCGCACACGTTCTCGTGTCAGCGACATATTCTCTGCCAGTTCTTCCAGCGTACCGACTTCGTTCCCATTGAGTCCGTAGCGACGCTCGATCACCCAGCGTTGCTTATCGTTCAACTGAGATAACCATTCCTGCATATGTTCGAGCACTTCCGATTGCTCTAGCATTTCATCCGGCGATAAGCTGCCTTCATCGGGAATGGATTCGCCGATAGTCAACATGGGATCGATATC
>Ga0157374_10003131_pt1 | contig 13898 bp, 9 predicted proteins | sample M25metaG_FD_115308 | JGI IMG/M metagenome (GOLD analysis project Ga0157374, IMG submission 115308) | Miscanthus rhizosphere microbial communities from Kellogg Biological Station, Michigan, USA - M2-5 metaG | ecosystem: Host-associated > Plants > Roots > Rhizosphere > Soil | place: USA: Michigan...
AACAACAAAATTAAACTCATGAAACGAATGGGCTTTGGATACAGAAATAGAGAGACTTTTAAGCTCCGAATTCAAGCCGCATGCAATCCCTGACCCATTTTCAGGAAATTAGCTGAAGAGCCGACATGACTTAGGTTTTACTTTTTTAAATCAAGTCTAGTCTATTGCTCTTTCCCTGGATTAGTCAGATTGACAAACCGGGTATTCTCCAGGTTGTAGATGGTACTGTTAGCCTGGTATACTAGGCAGACCGATAAGGTGTATTAAAATGATTAAACCTGGAAAACAGCTGGAACATCTTTAATTTAAACTGCGTGAAGAAGTCTAATGATGGACTGAATGGCTCATTCCATGCACGTGCTTCAGATATCGCTTGAGTTGAATTAACATCCCCTGCGCCATCGGAAATAGTACTATCATGAACCACATCCGTGGCGGTATTCCGCAAAATGGACTTCACCTGCTGGAAAGTCAAATTTGGATTAGCCTTCAGCATTTGCGCCACCGTGGCTGATACTTCTGGGGCGGCAAACGAGGTTCCGTTTTGTGGACCCAACTTGGTGGCAACATTCACACCATTCGCTGAGACGGTGGGATTATATTGACCATCACCCCAGGAGGAAAAATCAGCTATCTGACGCGCATTGGGGTCATTATCCGCCTTTTGGGACGCCGCAACAGAAACAACATACGGGCTTTCGGCGAGAAAGTTGGTATCTCCTCCCTTCGCGCCGAATGGCGTATTATCTTTCCGATTATTTCCTGCCGCAACCACGGTAATAATGCCTTTATGCGCGGCCTGCTGAGTGGCATCCTGATAACCGCTCAGACTCTTCTGAAAAGCTGAGTCAGGAGTATCCAGCTCATTGTTCACATACTTCGCCACGGCTTCAGCGACATTTTGCGGAAATTGTATTTCTCCATTGTCGTCATAGACAATTTTTGCGGTATCGTCAGATTTTAAGCCCACAACGGACGACAAGCTTGGGTTTTCCATGAGCGCCCGCATAACTTTGTGATAAACGTCATCCCGGCAAAAGCTAAAAGACGCATTGATGACATTCGTTTTTCCCTGCTCAGTTATATTTTTAATCTGCTTGGACATTTTATCCAGCATGTCTGTAGAAGATGTATCAATCAAACGATTCAGACCATCGGATGTCGTCACATTGGAATAAAGATCAATAAATTTGTTTGCGTCAGGATCCGGTGGTGCATTCGGATCATCCAAGCCCATTATGTTAACGCTACCTTCCGGATAACCGGTTTTCACAATATCTTCAACACACTGAGCATGCGCATCGCCTTCACCGTTGCTATCGACACCACCTGTTTCCACCAAAGTGGTATTTATGTTCTTGCGCTGTCCTGCAAAATTGGGGCGGCCTGAATTCGTCCATCCCGGCATTAATAGACCACCAAACTGCATCGGTAAAAATTGTTGGGGAAACTCATCAAATAAACCACCACTTAAACAGTTTGATCGCTGCATAGCAATTGGAGCTTCAGGTTGCAACGGTTGTTGAGTTGAATAACACCCTTGTGGTATAGCCGGTCCATAATTTCTAAAAAAATATTCCATTATAAGTAACCCCTCGCCCTAATCCTCTGAAGATGAAGATTATCAAGGCATTCCCTCTCTACAAATGAAAGTGATTTCCTAAATCACCTAATAGATATAAAAATATTTACCAGCTCAAATTGCTTTATTTTTGTTTAAACTTAACATAACTTATCTACATCTTATTTCTTCGCCTTGAAGAAAAGTGCCCCATTTGTATAGAACTATGAATCTATCCGGCCAATTTATACCCAAACTTCATTCCTAGCAGGCTAAATAGGCATATTTTATAATGACACTCGATGCATCTTTTAAAAATGGTCTATTGATTCAATAACCGTATTTTTAGGAGTTTGAGTCAGGAGATTTCGATATTGGACAATGGACATCCCCACCGGATTGGAGATATCGGGAGCAGCAGCATATAAATTACGTATAGTTTTTACATCTCGCTCAGAGAGTTGGCTGGTTAACGTAATGGATGGGAACATAATGTCTTTAGGATTTTTGCTATGCCCCATAATGCCTAACAAGTGCCCAAGTTCATGTAAGGAAACCTTGTAAACAACCCTGGGATCATACAAATGCTGGTCAAAGGTACCCAGGTTTATCTGTATATCCGCTTTGGAAAGTTTATTCAAAGCAAAGTTATAAACTGTCAATCCAATGCGAGACTTATACTCGCCGGTCCAAGTGACGATTGTGTCTGCGTCACTCGGATTATCCACAAACTGGAATTGAATTTGGTTGTTTAATGCCTGCTGCCAAACCAAGCAGGCTTTTTTGAAATTATCGATATACTCAGACTTCCAACCGGCAATTTGATTACCAGGGGCAATATAGATTCTAATTGCGGGAGTTTCAGTATTCCAGTGCAGGACTTTTTGATGAAACAGCGCATCCGAAAAATAATCAGAAGCGGAAACAGGAACTTTGGCCGCATCAATCGCCTGCTCAATCAGTGCCAGCCTTTGGCGCTCCTGGTCAATGCAGGGCTTACTGATTTTCATTTGGGCAAACAGTGCTTGCCCATCTAAAACTGCAAGCTCAAAGCACTTTTTAGCCTGTTCAATATTGCCTTGCCGCACATAAAGTTCTTCATACCCTAACAAAGCCAACGTCTTGGCTTCGGTCATGCCGGTTGATTCAGCATACTGCAAAGCTTTTTGTAATGATTGTTCCGCTTCCCGGGCTTTATCCTGAAGGACTTGAGCCACACCAATGGTGCTTAAAGAAGCCGATAGCAAGTGAGCCTCATTCAGTTGTTGGGAAACGGCCAAGATTTTCTGAAAATTTTGTTCAGCCAGGGCATAGTCCTGGTCTTTCATCGCCGCAAGACCAATCTGATAATTGCGTAACATACCCTCCAAACTTTTAAAGTTTTGGACTACCGACTGATACTGGGGATACTGGCCTAAAATGGCAATCCCTTCGCTCATCATAGCCAACGCTTTGTCAAAGTTTTGATCGAAGAGTTGCATGGCTCCCAATTGAACCACCAGTAGCCCGGTAAGCGGAGAGCGGGCAGGCAAGTATTGTTTAGCGATTCCCAGAGCCTGGTTCATTGTTGTCTTGGCCTTCTCGTAGGCTCCTGCTTTTACATACAAACTGGCCAGATTCATATCGAGTTTGACTTCAGCACTGTAGTTCTTACTGGCTTCAGCAGCCGTTATAGCCTGTTTATACTGTTCTTCCAGACCTTGGGTCGTATTTTGACCGGCAGAGACAGGATTAAATGAGGCGGGGAGCAGATTGAACAGTACCAGACCAAGAGCAAGAACTTTAGCTTTCATGGGCATTCCTTATTTCGGTGTGAAAACAGTATTTCATAAACAAACCCATTTGCTTAGCGATGAGTTTCCACTTGTGTTTTTTAGGGAAAAGTAGTGGATAACAATTTTGCACTTGAACACAATTAATTTTCTCTGAACTACGAGAACTTATTATTTCTACTCAAGATTCTTTATTTCCTTATCACCGGCATTCTCAGTTGAAAGCCTGTTTACTTTTTGTTAGCTAAAATATCCATAACCACATTGTGTAAGATTTTGCATTGCAGCAAATAACCTGATCTCTGAGGATCAAAATCCATATGGCAAGCCCGAACCAAATTTTAGGGTTACCTTCCTAAATAGACTAATTATTAACTAAACGCAACCTGTATGTTAAATCCCTTCCTGAAATCATAGGCAAGAACTTTAGTCCAATAAGCCGCTTATAAACATTTAAATAAAACAGAAGCAATAGACCTGTTTTTTCCAAAGAGGAAATTACCGCATCCCTATGACAGTTAGATACAACTGCCATCGGCACAATTTCTTTATACTTTCTGGCAATAGATGCGACCGCTTCTATTTCTTAAAGGCTGTCCAAATTTTCCAGATAAAATTAAACCTTTTTACCGCAACGTCTTCTACCTTAAACTGTAGACAATGCTCCTTCTGGAAAGCATTTAGCAAGTCAATAATAGTCATCCCAGAACGCCTTTGAAACCAGATTCAGCAACACTTTTTAAAGCCTGACAATATAGATGCCCCAATATTCTGCAAATGGGTTAACGGCAAGAATTTTTCTAAATCCCCACGTTCAATAGCAATCAGTAACTATGCTTCGATTATTTAGGGATTTGCAAGTGTTCCAATAAATATTCAGCAAAAGAAACTTGAGTCTTTGGATGAACTGTAATCAATTTCAGAACATACCGTTCTGTTTCCTGTAACAGATGTGGGAATGAGGAAGAGACAAGGGCAGCAAGGTATACCATTGTCTCCTGGCTAAAAAGATTTTAACAAAAGGGATAGAGCCGAGAACAGAGCCATCATTATATCAAGGACGGTTTTATGGAACTAAAACTTAGCATGCACTGCCTTTCTTTTTGAGGTAGATTGCTATTATAATTTGGGCTATTCACAGCAAAGGTCAATCGGCATGCTAGAAGCTCTTAATCTAGCGCAGTTAGCGCCCTAATTTCAGCCCGACAATCAACACGCTTTTATCATTGCGGAAGTCACTCAAAGCCATGATGGAAGCTTGGGGCAGGCTCATGCCTTTATTGATGCGGTTGCAACCACAGGGGTCAATGCAATCAAGTTCCAGACCCTCTATCGAAAACCAGAATGACACGAAGCACTTCAGGTAAGTAATGAACCAGAACCCATAACTGAATATGCAAGCATCAAAATATTTCTCTAACCATAGAGTATGATTTTAAGTGTGAGTGCAGGAGTATCGCTATGGGTATTGAGGATAAAGTGTTCCTGGTAACGGGTGGTGCTGGTTTTATCGGTTCTCATCTGGTACAAACGCTATTAGCCCAAGGAGCCAGAAAAGTCATTGCCCTGGATCACCTTCAGTACGGAAGCTGGCGGAATTTAGAATCGTTATCCAGCCGTCAAACTAATGAATTGCAGTTATTGACACTGGATTTCACCCAATTAACGGAATCCGAGCTGGCTCAGTTATTCCAAGGGGTCGATTACCTCTATCATTTAGCGGCAGAGAAGCATAACCAATCATTGGGCTCTCCCGATCGGGTCCTAGACGCGAATGTGAACGGAACGTACCGCCTCTTTCATGCGGCAACCCAAGCCGGGGTCCAGAAAGTCATCTTTACCTCCTCACTCTATGCCTATGGCAGCATGACCCCACCCGAGATGGTGGAAACCCAAATCCCAAAGCCCCATACGCTCTACGGGGTCTCCAAACTCACCGGAGAAAACTTATTACAGTATTTCCACGAGACATACAAACTCCGATATACCACATTGAGACTCTTTTTCACTTATGGTCCTCGTCAATTCGCCGGTATGGGTTATAAATCAGTCATCATGAAAAATTTTGAACGTATTCTGACCGGTTTACCACCGACCATAACCGGAAATGGACAGCAATCCCTGGATTATATTTATGTCTCCGATGTGGTTCGGGCATTAATTCTGTCATTGGGGCAGCAGGCTGACGCTGAAACGTTTAATGTCGGCTCTGGGCTGGCGATTTCTGTTTTGGAACTGACAAACACCATGTTAAAAGTAGCTAATTCGGATTTAGCGCCACAATTTATAGCGCCTGATTGGACTGCGGGCAGTTATCGTGTTTCAAATTCTGAAAAAATACGGCGTCTGCTTCATTGGGAACCGTTAATTCCACTCAATGAAGGATTATCCGAGGTTTACCGCTGGATGGCCATACAAAAGACATTGGCTTAAATCCCGATTAATCAAACCTCAAAGCCGAAAGAAGCCTTATAATAGATGATATTGAAGTGAGTGTTATAAGGAAGCGTATTTTGATGGAGACCCATCTGTCAGATACCTCATTGGCTCTAAAAAAGAACCATCAATCCCAATACGAAATCAGCGTCGTTGTACCTTGTTATAACGAGTCAGAAAATGCCATTGCCCTGGTAGAACGTCTCCAGCAAGTCTTTGAGAAATATAATCTATCGGGACAAGTGGTTCTGGTGAATGACGCCAGTAAGGATGAAACCGGTAAAATCATCGACGGGCTTGCGGCACGATATCAGAACGTGCTAGCGGTGCATCATCAGGAAAATCGGGGCATTGCCGGTGGCTGGCAAACAGGTCTGGATCATAGTCAAGGTAAATATATTTGTCTGATTGACGCGGATTTACAGTACTTGCCGGAAGAAGTCTGGAGACTATATCGAGAAATCGAGGCTTCTCGCGTCGATATGGTTCAGGGTTTCCGGAGCACCATTGAGCGCCTTAGAGATTCTCGTTATTTATTTAGCAAAACATTGAACATCCTGCTGAACACATGTTTCAATATGTCGCTTCGGGACAATAAATCCGGTTTTGTAATCGCCCGTCGAGATACCCTGGAAGACATTCTCAAACATCGATTCAGATATTACTATTTCAATACCTTTATCGCGGTGGCCGCAAAAGCCAAGGGATATTCAATCCGTGAGGTTGAAACCCTGTTTAAAAACAGAAACCTGGGAACTTCATATATTCAAGGCTTTCCCTTAAAGCTTATTTTAAAAGTCTTCGCAGACATCTTGACGGCATTTTTCGAGTACAACCTATTCAACAGCCCCCGAAAAGAAGATTTCGAGACCTTTATTGAAAGAAATCCAGTCGTTCATCCTATCGAAACTTATAAAGGATGGCGTCGTTTACTCTTTGAGTTGTATTTTATCACCATGCCCCTGCATAAGTGGAAAATCACCAGTACAGCCAAGCAATACTACTATCTTCTAAAAAAGAGTGAATGGTTATCCGCCGATCAAATCCGGAAATTACAGCAAATCAGGTTGCGTCATTTGATTCGACATATCTATCATCATGTCCCATACTATTCCAATCTGATGCAATCCTTGCACCTAACACCAGAAGACATACAGACCATCGAAGATCTTCAAAAATTACCCTTGCTCGGTAAGGAAGTGATTCGGGAAAACCTGTATTTTGACCTTTTTGCAGATAACCACAAAAAGGATGAAATGCTGAAAATAGCGACCAGCGGGTCTACCGGCGAACCCTTTGTCACCTATGCGGATCGGCATCAGTTGGAAATGCGTTGGGCAACCACGCTCCGCGCTACCGAATGGACGGGTTGGCGATTCGGGGACAAGCAGGCTCGTCTGTGGCATCAAACCTTGGGTATGACACCTTTACAGGTTTTCAAGGAATATCTGGACGCTTGGCTCATGCGCCGCATGTTTATCCCGGCCTATGAAATGTCTGAAGCTAACCTAATTGATACGTTCAATCGACTGAAACGTTTTAATCCGGTATTAATTGATGGCTATGCCGAAAGTTTTAATTTCCTGGCCCACTATGCTAAAAATCATCAGGTCACCGATCTAAAAGTGAAGGCGATCATGTCATCCGCTCAGATCATGCCGCCCCAGATTCGACAAAGCATTGAACACGCGTTTAGCACCTCTGTTTTCGACAAATACGGTAGTCGAGAATTTTCCGGTATCGCCTATGAGTGTGATCACCATCAAGGTCATCATGTCATGGCTGAAAGTTACATTGTGGAGATCTTAAAGGATGGACGTCCTGCTAAACCCGGAGAAATCGGAGAAGTAGTCATCACGGACTTGAATAACTTTTCAGTTCCCCTGATTCGCTACCGACTGGGCGATCTGGCAATGGCCATGGACGCAAACGAATTATGCACCTGTGGACGTGGGCTACCCCGCATCGGACAAATTGAGGGACGTGCTCAAGCGCTGGTCTTTTGCGCCAATGGTACCTGGTTACCCGGTACGTTCTTTGCTCACTTTTTCAAGGATTATGATTACGCAGTCCGCCAGTATCAAGTCATTCAGGAAGAAAAAGGCGCGATCGATTTAAAAATAGTCCCTGAAAGTCAATACAGTGCGGTAGTCATCAGTGAGATCCTGGATAAGCTCCGCGGCTTCATGGGAGAGACGATGAAAATCAATGTGCAGCTCGTGGATGAAATCCCACTGGTTAAAACCGGCAAACGTACCGGCGTTATCTCCCGCTTAAAATTCGACTTTCAGAAAATCGATGAATCTCATCCGGTTTAAGACCTTATCAATCACATTTTTTATACAGGGTCTTGATCAGACAGGCAAAACCTTTTGATACTGAGTAATCATTAACTCGGCCTGACAAAAACACTAGCATGAGATTGAATAAGCTGAGTATTTTTTCAGCAAACACCTCAGTAGTAAAATTCAACTCTCATTTTTTCAGATATGTCCTTGAGTGAGCATTAAGCCAAATGACAGATCAGCTTTATATGATGGTTGAACCTCCCATATCTCGACTATTCATGCTGCTGGGTCTTTTCATCCCAGGCATATGGCTCCTTGCACGAATCCTGATCGGGAAACTTAAACTTGACGTAAAAGAACTGTCTTTACTAAGTATTGGCGGGGCTTTGGCAGTTTGGCTTTTATCTGTTCACATATTCGGCTTAATCAGCCAGAGCTTTACCTTTGGAATGACAGCAGGCACCTTAATTCCAGGCTTATCCGGGTATCTGTTATATTTTGTGAGCGGAAAACCCAGCATTCGCATTGCCTTCTATCGAGGCCATTTATTGACCGCCTTTCTCTGTACGGCCTTAATCCTACCGACAATCCTGTTCTGGGATATCCATGATGAAATTGGGCATTACGGTGTCCATTTCTCATTCCCGAATGAAATTCTGAACAATATTTACCCGCCTCGCGATTTCATTTTTGCGGATCAGCCACTTCGCTATCACTATGGAATTGATACGCTATTTGCCATGATCATGGCAATAACCCGCTTAACGGTAGATTACGCCATTGATGTAGCCAGCATATTCCTATGGTTTTATATGTTAATGCTCTATGGCTTGATTGGAAAAAAGCTATTCGGGCAGAGTGAAGAGGCTGCGGAACGCTCGCTCTGGCAGCCTGCCATCTTGCTGGGAGCATTTTCAGCAGGCTTACCCTTTTTGGCGGATAAGACACTCAATATTCCCATGGCTCTCTTCAGTATTTGGTCTGTTAACGGAAGCCCCTTGAATCCACCGCTGACCTCCAACTTTTTGCAGCATGCCTGGGCCTTGGGTTTTCCATTTGGCCTAATAACGCTGCTATGCCTGAATTATCTGGAAAGCGAAAAGCAAGCGGATAAGCTTCCTATAGCCATCTTACTGGCTATTTCCTTATTGGTTTTGAGTATCTCCAATATTACGCTTTTCCTGGTCTTCACAGTCAGCTTGCTATTGTATAACGCACTATGCCTCTTTAAATCACGCATCAATGGACAAAACATTAAAACACCAATATGCGCCTTGCTTTCAGTCGTATTCGTCATTGTAATTTCTTACTTTATCAGCGGTTTCAGAGAATTAATTACTGGAAATCCCATTACGCCGCATGCACGTCTAGTCCCCACATTCTTCACGAATGGAGGCAATGCCTGGTCTGCCTTCAGGTGGCATCTGGCCACGTTTGGCTTGTTATTTCCCGTTGGCATTATAGCTTTAGCCTTATATCGGCGAATGTTATACATATTTATGATCGCAATTTTACTGTGTCTCGTTATCCTGAATAACTTTCGTTATGAGGCATCTTGGGACATCGTCAAGTTTGCGACTGTCATACAATTTATGCTGGCAATCCAGTCGGCAGGAATTTTTATTCAGTGGAAACCAATCAACAGGATGACCTCTTTATTAAAGTCTTTAGTCTTATTAGGATTAATTACCTGGGGTGTTTTTTTTCATATTCCTTTCTTATTAGATATGCATGGCCATTGGTGGGAGACAACACAAAAACGGATCTGGCAATCGAATGTTCAACAAAACATGACACTGAATGACGTATATGCAATAAACTGGCTGAGAAAAAGAATTAAAGCTGGTGAAATTGTACTCTGCGAGCCAGGCAGCATGTTCTACGCTTACTTTGGTGGTTTTCCCCAGTTCTGGACTGATCAAGTTGACCCTGCCCTAGGCTTTTCCGAAGAAAAAATTCAAAAACGAAGTGGGCTAACTACATACACGACAAATGCCAATTTCTATATACAAGAAGGCGTTGGTTGGGTAGTTGTTAGAAAACAAACCCAAGGTGGGCATTTAATGTTACCCTATGTCGAAGCCTGGGTTAACAAAGGACAAGCGATAAAAGCAGCTGAGTTTGGAATGATTTCTATCTATAAATTAGGAAATAATCACCACTAGGTTCGGGTAAGATGAAGTTGAAAGCGAAGAATGTTATTTCATGGCCTTGCAAGTAATGTATTTTGCTGTGGTTTCAGTCATTTCCAGCATAGGCTTATTGCAATCTATAAGGTCTATAATGGGTTTAGGAGGTACTTGGAAAGTCATCCATAAAATACGTGTATGTTCCTTCTGAAAATTTATAAATGCCTGCTTGATTTCAGGTCGAAGAAAAGCATTTCCGCTCACTAAAAAATATTTCTTGTCAATACGATCAACTTGATTGACTGGATTATCTCGTCCTCTGGGATCTTTATCGATAATATATCTGGGATATCCCGAATTTTGCGTATCATAATAACGAAATAGTGGTAGCGAAAAAATACCTAAATAAATAACGATACCGTCTCCCGGTTTATAGTTTTTTTCTAAATTTTGGCTATAGAGCCTCCAGTCAATACTGCTAAACTTTTCAAGCGGGCTGGGTAAAAGGAGTTCAGCACTTATGAGCGACAATACGAGCAGACCTGCCAACACTTTTCTTTTGTCTATCCAGAGGTATGAACCCAGATAAGCAAGGACAAAGTAGAAAGGAAAGGCAGTATATAAAAGTGATCGGAAATTGAATAGCTTTAAACCCACAAAACTCAACAGATAAGCGGTAACCCAGGGGAGTACGCCGATAAACAAAATGCTCTGGAAAGAAGCCGAATCTTTTTTATAGAGCTGCCTAAAGCCGTATATCAGCAGAGCGTATAAGACACTCACTAAACTCATCAACATCCAGATGGGTGGCATCAATTTGAAATCGTTACCGTCTGTTCTCAAATCAAAATTACAAGCCAATAAACTCAAGGGCGAGATAAAGAAAAATCCGATGCCCGGCAGAGGATGCACATAGTCCAAATCCGGAAGATGGGACATATGCCAGGGCTGAGAAACAATCCAGACATGAGGAATGCTGGCTAGCACAATGAGAATGCCGCACCCCAGCAATTTAAAACGGTGCTCTTTTGCAATGGAATTGAATTGGGTCAAAAAATAAAGCCCCTGAAACATGAAAAAAAACGGCCCTGAAGCGTATAGTTGGGTTGTCCAAAGCGAAACAATGGCATAGGACCAAAATAGTGGCCTTTTTAAAATATTTTGAGAATTGGGCGTTTTAATCAACTTCAAGAATAAAAGCCATGAAAGCAGCACGAGCGTAAAATTTGCCGATGGCGCCGTTACGAAATGGGAATACCTGATCGCCAAAGGCATCAAGGCAATGAAAAATGCGGTTAAACCACTGACCAACCTGGATTTGGAAATCTCTAACCCTAAATAGTAGGCAACAGCTACGGCAAGCCATCCCCAAAGCAAACTGAAACTGCGGAGGCTTAGATCCGTATCCCCAAAGCACATGGTCCATAACGCAACTAATAAATTCCAACCGGGAGGATGAAGATCATGCACGAAGGAATACCAGAACATGTCCCTGATGCCCATTTTACTGATGGCCAAGGTATTGGCTTCATCCCAGTCAACAGCATTCAGCATCAGATTATGGATTCTGGCCGCCGCCGCAATAATCAAGATTAAACATAAAACCCAATGCTGTTTTAGCCAGGCCATCATACCCAATTGTTTTTCTTGGATACTCAAAGATAAATTCATCATGTTCTGCACTAAAATAAGTGAACTAAACTCTCAACCATCAGTGGCCTAATTGGAATCAACTGAGGCTCCTCATAATATTTTACATGGTATTTGGGTAATCACTGCATAAAAGATGAGTTTTGCCCCATTCAAAAGAAGCAGTGAGCATGGAGACGAGAGCAATACAGACAGTTTCAATCCGCAAGACACCGTATAGTTGGAAACAAGCTCTATGATGAACGCTGAAATGGAACAGCTACCGGAGCCAACCTCTCAACCTTAACGAAACAGTGTGAGCGGATGGGGCTTTGATGACAGCTATTTTACTCCAGCAGTTGATGTAGGGTCACAATATTGCCGTCCGGATCGGCTAAGTATGCAGTTTTACAATGTCCCCCATTGTCAACCGGGTCCTGCAGAAAATGAACACCCTCTTTTTTCAACGCCTGAGAAAACATCTCTATGTCTTCCACCTTGAAAGCCAAGGAGCCAGTCACTTTCAGCTTGCGAAAATAGTCCGGCGTGATGTCTGAAGCTTTCCAAACCGCAAAAGTCATGCCATTGACGTCATATTCTTCCCAGGTACCCGCATAACTTCCCGTAGATTTTAAGCCTAATTTACCTTCATAAAATGCTCTCGCCCGATCCAAATCAGTAACCTGATGAGATACATAAGCAAAACCTTTTATCAGCTTGGTTCGAGTTATCATAATCGCCTCCCGGTTCCCCCTGTCAGTCAAACCATTGACAAGCTAACACAACCATCGATACGTCGCATTGCCTGACTGTTCAATCTAATCCCACCTCTACATTACATGGTTTGCCTTCAACGCCTGCTCCCGGCATAACAACTTCTTTAAAATTCAAATCGTTGAGCATCCGGAGAATTCACAGAATTCCCAGTACAGTCAAATTAACCCAGACCTCTATTCTGATATTCATGATTTATGGTATATCGTGGTTGAAAGACTTCATTCGGCTCTGTAGATACAAGCTTGCCGACAATAATCGACCAGGGGAGAGCGATCATGCAAACAAACCGACCATCCGGAACGACACGGCTAATTCCTACAGTTCAGTTTCCATCCGGGGATACGGTACCGATATTGGGCCAGGGTACCTGGCGAATGGGAATGGATGCAGCCTCAAAATCGACAGAGCTAAAAGCCTTACTGTACGGACTTGAGCAAGGCTTGAGATTAATTGACACGGCTGAAATGTACGGTGACGGTCAGGCTGAGTTACTCATCGGCGAGGCCATTAACGGTAAACGCGATAACGTATTTCTAGTCAGCAAGGTTATTCCCCAAAATGCGGGCCGTAAAGAGACAATTGCTGCTTGTGAGCGCAGTTTGCGCCGCTTGAAAACCGATCGGCTCGATTTATACCTGCTGCATTGGAGAGGTAGTGTTCCACTTGAGGACACCGTTGAGGCATTTACAGAACTGCTACAATCTGGAAAGATTCGTAATTGGGGTGTCAGCAATTTTGATCTGTCGGACATGCAGGAGCTGATGGCACTACCGGAAGGGCAAAAAGTAGCGACAAACCAAATCTTGTATAATCCGCTTCGCCGAGGAGTAGAGTGGGATTTGCTTCCCTGGTGCCGTGATCGGGGGATCCCAATCATGGCGTATTCTCCGCTGGAAGAGGGTCGAATCATTCGGCATCCGGCCTTACAAGCTATCGCAGACCGATTAGGCGTAAAGCCGGCACAAGTTGCAATGAGTTGGCTATACCAGCAGCCCCAGGTTATCTCCATCGCTAAGGCGGGAAATTTGCAGCATATTGACGAGAATCTGGAAGCCTTATCGATTCATCTGGATGATGAGGCATTACAAGCATTGAATCGAGCCTTTCCTCCACCGAATGGCCCCACGCCCCTGGAAATGATTTAACCTCTATTCAGTGTTGGCTGACAATTTTTTATCTGTTTGGTTTCACTAGCGTCCGGTTCATAAGCTGAAAACTCTTTTGTAGAAAAGGATTGAGGCAGAAACGATATTTTTTTGTAAAATGCTGAGAATCCCTTTTCGAGCAGGTTCTGTATTATGCCCAT
>Ga0157374_10003133_pt1 | contig 13895 bp, 7 predicted proteins | sample M25metaG_FD_115308 | JGI IMG/M metagenome (GOLD analysis project Ga0157374, IMG submission 115308) | Miscanthus rhizosphere microbial communities from Kellogg Biological Station, Michigan, USA - M2-5 metaG | ecosystem: Host-associated > Plants > Roots > Rhizosphere > Soil | place: USA: Michigan...
AGCTTGCCGCCCGGGTTTCCCTGGACGACCATTGATGGCCAGCATTATTGGGACGGCGGCATCGTGAGCAATTCACCGCTGGAACTTGTTGTGGAACGTTGCGGCGCTGCCAGTAAGCGTATTTTTATTGTCGATCTTTTTTCGTCTAAGCGAGCATTGCCCAATAATCTAATGGAAGTTGCCGCGCGCCGCGAAGAGATTATCTATGCGGAGCATGTGGAGAACGATGTTCGGACACGGGAACTGGTTCAAGATTTTCGTAAGCTGGTAGACGATATCGTGAACTATGTGGAGCCGTCGGCGTTATCTCAAATAAAGAACAGTCCGCGCTATATTCAATTAATGGGTGATCTTTCCAAAATGGATATCACGCGGATCATTCGTGAAGGCAAGGAGCAAGAGCCGCTGTCGCGAGATTACGATTTTTCCAAGGCATCCATCGAGTGGAACATGAAAGACGGATACAATCTCGCCAAGCAAGCATTATTGAATCGTAAGAAGATCGATGGTTCTTAGTTTAAAAGACAATACTGATCGACGAATAACAATGGAATGAGACAAAGGAAAGTTATGAGTGTGAAGAAACCTGCTGCAAAAAAATCCTCCGCCGCAAAGAAACCGATGGCCAAAAAGACCATTGCAAAAGCGCCCGTGGTGGCCACAAAAAAAGCCGTCGATAAAAAGCCGGTGATTAAGAAGGCGCCTGTAAAGCAGGCCGTAAAAGAAACGTCACCGATGCAAGAGTTGCAGATGCAAGAGCCGCCAATGGCGGCGCCGGTAAATGTTGAGCCGGAGAATCATCCGTCTCCAGTGTTGCCGACAGTCCCCGTACCTATGCAGTCGATGACGAATGCGATGGATATTTGGTCGTGGTGGTGGAATCAAGTCTGGGGAATGTATCAAGCACCGCGTAATATGGGTTAAGCGGTTTTCTCAGCCGTGTCGTTGGAATGCGATGAGCAAGAGCATGGATTTGTGGCGGTTGCTTCGTTACATCGTGCGGGGAAATGATTGAGAAGGAACGAGTGTGCCGCTCGTTCCAACTAAAATCTTCCGCTGCTGTTCATGCACCGATAATTTCCAATGGCGGCTTGAAAGCGTTGCCTTGGTATACGGAAAACACAACCAACCTCAAAGGTACGGAATTACCCGCCCAATGACTTACTCTTTTTAGATGACAAACCTACTTTCTTGCTTGGCACAGGCTTAAATTTTGGTGCTGGTTTACCGGCTTCAATCGTAACGTCATCTGGTATTTGGTTGGGTTTTATTAAGCGCAATTTAATTGATTTACTTTTCCCCCGTACCGTCACCAACCAATTTTTATCGGCACGTTGACCTAAAACGAAATTGCGATTATCGAAAGAGTCAGTATTCTGAGTTGGTCTTACATTCGGGTCTATGTCTGGCTCCGTCTTCCCCTTTTTTCTCCATAGGGGCCAATATGTGGTCTTGAGATTCGTCTCTTCTTCCGGCGTAAGAGGAATGCTTGCACTTGTATCAGGAGTAAAAGGTGCTTTTGCTAGTTTAGATATTTTATGCAGCACGGTATCAATATGTATGTCGATCGTCGCTTCCAACTGTTTAGGGTCAAATAACTCTGGTGCGAAATCTTTGGGATCAACGCAAATTCCTGATCCGGAAGGTTGATGAATCACTTTAATTGCATCGGTAGTTTGCATAGTCTCTGTTTGCTTTTCTGCTTTCGCTAGATTTTGAGGTCGAGGTATCTCAAAATCTTGAAATTCCTTTTTGCTTTGATCAACATTTCCTTCTCGATCAGAATTATTTTTTTGCATTCCCATTCGTTCAAATAATTTTTTAGAAATCTCTGGGGGAATTTCTTTAGCAGATATATAAACTGCTTGGAAATCTTTAACATGCGAATTGGGGTGTTGAATTAATACTCTGTACATATCGCTAGAGGACAGCGATACATGTATTACATGTTTTCCGTAGACGGGCCACTGTATCTGCCATTTCTTGAACTCGTATTTTGGTGGAAGCGGTTGAGATTCGTCGAGTTTAGCGCCTTTACCTGACGACTTATTAAAGTGTTCCCTTAGCTGTTGAGATTCGTCGACGCGCGGGCACAAACATGACAAGGTGAGAAATTTTTCCGCCAATCTCTCAGCTTGGAGTTCGATTTCGTTAGCTTTTTTTGAGCCTTTCATATCGGACTGCACTTGGCCTGCGAACTGAGATAAGGTTTGCGAAGTCGCGTGTGCTTTTTCAGGCAAATCGACAACACTCTGAACTCTAAAAACCTTAAAAGCCTCGCTTGCTATTTGCTCTTTTTCCTTTAAATCAATTGGTAACTTAGCGACCTTTATTAACGAGGCCGATAGCATTTGCATAAAATCGTCGTGCGCCTTTATTGGCGGGACCATTGAATCATTTTGTGTCCACCGCCTAAATGCCCGAAAAATATGCCCATAAAAATCGCCTCTTGATGTTGTATCCGCGACGTTATCTGTTTTCTTATTGTCTCGGTATTCAGGCCTTAGAGTAAATATGCCAGCCCATCTGTCACCTTGATCCATATGGCGCCATACCTTTGGCAAAGTAGCCCGCAACAAAATCGCGTTCGTGCAAAGCTTTAACTTTGATTGGTATCGGTATGCCTCTCGCGAATGTAACGCCATCATTAATTCAGTCGATTCGTACCCGTGTTTCGTTAAGTAGGCTAAGGTGTCGCTTAAGATTTGAAGTCTACCCGGCACGTTATCCTTTGCCTGAGGATCCAAAGCAAGCCGTGGATCTGTAAGGCGGCGGTGATTTACGAGAGAGCTTAAAAGCCCATAGGAACGTTGCATAAGATAAGGGGCGGTTTTTTTCTTGTTATCGAGCCTTTGTTCTGCATCCAAACAATTTTCTATTATTTTTAACGAATGTTTCTCGTCTTTTTGATCCATGTCGTCAATAAACTTAATCAGCAATTCTTGCAGAGGTTTTAAATTGAGTATACGGTCTCCAGTCGAAGACATCGGCAATCGCTCGACATCAATTGCTCCCGACTTTAAAACTGCGGATAAATTCAGACTAATCTCCGCATAAGGCCGAAATAAAGATCGCTGTCCTCGTACGTGATATTCATCAGCAAGCCATTGAAACTTAGCTTGGTGCAATGTGAGCATATCCAAGGTTGTATTTAGCGGGAGCACCCGAAGGAATCTAGAAAGGGCTCTGAGGTCATTTATTATTCTTTGATTCTTGCTGTTGTCGTTGCCAAAGTTGTTTCCATTCTGGCTCAATCGATTGGAGATCTTTGCCAGCTCCGAGTTAACATAACCTAAATCATCTCCCCGATAATGAACCTCTTTATATTCTCCTATATTTGGATTTTGATTACTTATTCTCAGGAGTACGATATGTCTATTTACCCGGCTTAAATGTGTCATGCAGCCCATGAAGAACGAATGCTTTGCTTCCCACTCATCCGATAATGCTTCGAATTTTGATAAATATTTTTCGAGCAAAAAATGTTCTTTTAATTCTTCATCTGTATTACGGATTTCCTCATTTGCTAGTGTCGGATAGAACTTACGTTTGAGAGCTTTTAATTGTTCATCTACGATTGATCGTTGTTCGTTGAATTCGTCTAGCGTTACTCCCGTGATAGGCCACCGTTTTTCGTAAAAATTGTCGTGGACATAACCGTTAAAGCTCGTGCGAATGCGCTCGTCGCTTAATAACCTTCTTTGCATTTGCGGCGATTGGTCGAGAATAGATGAAATGCCATCAAATCGATTTGTATCTTCGTTATATTTTAGAAAGCCTTTCGGATCGAAGGTGGTATGGACCTCGGCCAAGCGTGATTGATCTTCTGCAACATACGTAACTATCGGGGCTAAGACTTCTTTGGGAAGAATCGTTAACCGATCAATCCCATTAATCCCATCACTCGCAAAGGCTGGACCTGAATTCTTCCCTATTACCTCAATAGCATCGTCTTGTTCAGTATTTTTTCCGCTCATGTTCTTCTCCTATTTCTCTCGAAGACACAAATATTCTTAATCGTTTTGTTCAATTTCGATCAGCCTGCGACGATTGCTGGCATCCATTCTTCGCGTGATTTATTTTCTTCAGTACGCCAACTGCCTTAAAAATTGCCGTTTCACAAAGAGAGCCCTTGCGCGGACATTAATCTCTCATCAAGGTGAGAGACGGTGATAAATAGTTGATTGTCTCTAACCCATTATTTTGTAAATGTTAACTTCTTACTATTAACATACTCACAGAAATATTCTTTAATTGGTGATGTAAGCCACACAATGAGCTTGGTAGCGAATTTCGTATACCAACGGTAGCGGATTAACGTGATTACTGTTGGAGGTTTATAGAAATGAAACGGCTACGGTTGATGTGGTGGAATCGTTACAGAAAATCTGCGATAGCTTTCTCAAGGGGTTAAATACGCCAACTTCCGAAGCAAAAGCAGTTCCGCACGAAAGCATTTACGTTCGAGATCCAATGATGAGTTCAGTCAAATTTCAGGATCGTTTACAAATACGACGACTTCAAATGAAATAAACCTAGAGAATTGGTCACGATTGGCAACAAAGAAATGGACCTATACAAAAGGGGCAAAGACTAATGCCAAAGATTCCATTTGTTTGTAACGGGAATTTTCCGTAGATTTGCGAACGAGTGCCTTTAATCGAATCGGCATCAATCGTGCGGAAACCGGTCCATTTTTCTCAGTATGGGAAACCCCATCATCCACGCGACCGTAACGACTAAGGTGGCGCCGCCGCCGATGACGACGGCAGGAACCAGTCTGAACCATTTCGCTGTTATTCCCGATTCGAATTCTCCCAGTTCGTTGGATGCGCCGATGAATACCGCGTTGACTGCGCTCACTCGGCCGCGAATTTCGTCCGGCGTTTCGAACTGAACCAAAATATGGCGTATGTAGACGCTGACCATATCTCCTGCGCCCATCAATAGCAGCATGACCATCGAAAGCGCAAAGCTTGTCGATATGCCGAAGACAATAGTTGCCGCGCCGTATAAGGCGACGCCGCCGAACATCCAATATCCCACATGACGAGAAATCGGGCGGAATGCCAGCCAAATGGCGGTCAACGCTGCGCCTACTCCCGGTCCGGTTCGTAGCATTCCCAATCCGGTCGGTCCTACGTCGAGAACATCTCGTGCATAGGCTGGGAGAAGGGCGGTTGCACCGCCGAACAACACCGCAAACAAATCGAGGGATATAGCGCCCAATATAATTGGCTTCGCTCGAACAAAACGTAATCCTTCGAGCAAGGTATGCCACGACGTCGGCTCGCGGCGAACCACATGAGGCGCGGTGCGGACCAGTAGCATGAGCACCGCGGAAATTCCCAATAACAATGTAACGACCGCATATACCGTTGTTGCGCCGGCGAGATAAAACAATCCACCGAGCACCGGGCCGGTGATGACGGCAATATGAAAGCTAGATGAGCCCAGCGCGACTGCGCTGCTAAAGTTTGCAGAGGGTACTAGATTGATGAGAATCGCTTGGCTTGCAGGCATTATGAATGCGCGAGCCGAACCGAACAGTACGAGGATGACGAACACCGGCCAAATAGCTTGCATGCCGGTGATGGTCAATAACAGCAATAGTAGTCCGCATATGGCTTGCGCGACGAAGCAAAGCATGATGATGAGCCGTCGATTCCAGCGGTCGGCCACTTGCCCGGCAATCAACACCAACACCACGAACGGCGCGAATTGCGCTAATCCGATCATGCCGAGGTCGAATACCTTGCCGCTATGGGCATAGACTTGCCAGCCTATGGCGACGTTCTGCATTTGAACGGCAATGGTCCCGAGGATTTTTGCGAATAGATATAGGGTGAAATTTCGATGCCGCAATATGCTGAGGCGGTTATCCGATGATGAAGGCATGAATGTTTTTTTAGTGGTGGTCAGTCATGTTAAATGTTATGGATAGACAAAGCGTCTGCATGCACTCCCTTCTCTCGCAAGCGGGAGAGGGAGCTAGCCAAGTAAGGATACTAACAAATTCAACATGACTGACCAGTAGTAACTGGTTTACGCCGGCTTCAACATGTTGCGCGCCCAATCGATGGGTGATGGCATTGCATCGAACAAATAGTCGCCGATATGGCTACCTAACTTGCGATAACTTTCCCATTGCGCTTCATCGAAGAATTGATCGAGCGTGCTTTCCTGCGGAAATTCCGGGTGCTGTGTATGGTATTCAAGTATATCCAGCGGCTCATCGCCGATGAGGCTGGGCTTTATTATCAGCAGTAAACTTCCTGGTTCAGTCGCACCGTCATAGTAAATCCGCGCCAGCATTGCATGGCAGCGAGAATAGGCGTTGCCATGCATATATTTTCGGCCGCTGACACTGCGCTCGCTTACGATGCGGCGTTGCAACTCCGCCGGTGTCCCGATGATGGCCCGCAATTTTTTATCGAGCCGATGATCCAGTTCGTTTTCTGCGAGGAGGCGAATTTCCGCATTGAAATCGATCCGCGCTTTGCGAATTAGATTGGCCAGATCATCGTATACATAACTCTGATCGCAGCCGTTGTCGCTCAGGATAATGAAAGGCAATCGGCGGCGAATCAGTTCATAGACGGCGGTGTTTTCAAAATGGCCGCCATCGGACAGATACCAGCGTTGCCGATGGGGACCGTGAAAGCGAGCGCCGAATTCGTCGGATAAATAGACCTGGGTGGAAAACATAGGTTCGAATAAGTCGCTCATTTTTGCGCGTTGTTTGGTTGCGCCTGTTTTGATCCGGCATTTAGGCGAAATGCCGCTATTCCACCAATAACCGATGCGCACATTGCTAAGCCCTAGCAGCAGGCTCATGCCTAAATTAGTGCGGGCACCTAGTCCCGTGCTGAATGCGGCGCCGGAAACGGCGACCCATTGTCCAAGGCTGAGCGATTCAACTTTTGTGGGCTTGGTATGAAACACGGCAAATCGATCGCCGCTCGGGGAAATTGGTTGCAATTCGCGCAGCTTATCTTTTTCTTCGCCGGACCAAACGGCATGATGCACTCGCGCAACACTGACGCCGCACGGACCGATAGCCATTCCCATGCCTTTACGGTCCCGTTGTTCCAATTGAGACGTGCCGGAGACGGTCTCGTTGATGGTGACATTGATTAAATGAATCGGTCCTCCATATTGCTCCGGATGATAGTTGCTGAAGACGACGTCATCTTCCGGGACCACGCGCGTCACATCTGCCGCAAGGCGATGCAATTTGTCGGTGTTTTCTCCTTTTTTAACATAAGCCTTATAGCCGGTTCGATGGGGATTGGATGCGCCTAGATAAGCACGCGATAGGCGAGAGGCATAGAACTCTTGAATCGACGATAAATTAAGAAAGCTCATGGTTTTGCCGGTGAGCAAACTAATGATAGTGGCGATAGCTAATGCGGCAGTCACCCATTCCAATGCAGGCCCATCGACGCCGGCTTGCGGCGTAGACGTTTCAGGAGACGAGACGACGATGTGATTCTCGGTACTCAGCGACACTTCCGGTGTTGGCGGCGCATAGTAAGCGAGCAGTTGTTGACCGGGATCGCCATGAGGTTGCGCGCCTTGCCACAAAATGGCATGGGCCATTGCCGCCCAAAAACTAGCGACGATGAGTCCCAATGCCACACCGACAACAAGACCGAGCAGGTGTGTGGGAATTCGAATGTACTTCGCCGATTTTGTTAAGTCCTTCGATAGATAAGTGGCGAATTGCCTTGCCAGTAAGACGATGATGCTGGTGATGAGACCGGTGACCACGACTTGATTCGTTTTGACGGTAGCTATCGCGTACAGCGACTGTCCGAATGAATCCACTAAACCGAACAGGCTTAACATCACAAACCAAAACACCGCATTACTTAACCATCGGGATAATTGATTGCGCATTGCCAACACACCGGTACGACCCGAGGGAGATCTCAGCCTAGCAACCATGAACGCCGACAATGTTAATAGACTAGCGATGAGGATGTAGCAGTAGAGGCCAATCGAAATGGGGCTATGCGGTATCCAATCCAGTGATTGCGGGCCTAAGGTCAATGTCAATGCGATAGCGGAGCCGATGATAAACACCAGTAATCCGAATAAAGGATAGTTCAGTGCTATGCATCGTCGCGACGATTTGGTGCCGTTGCCCTGGCGTGTTTGCGTGATCCAAAAAGCGCCGCCAAGCGGGACCAATAAAAATGCCGCCACGGCGGCGGGAATGATAAGCCAAGCGCTAGCCCAGATTTTCGGCAGCGTTGCATTATTAATGAGCACTTCAAGTTGTGTTCCCCAGTCCGTAGTCCACATCCACGCGCGCAGCACATTGGCCAGCAAAAATAAGGTAAGCAAGGTAACGCCAAGAACATATTGCACGGCGACCCAGTTGCGTAAATAGGTACTTGCCGCGAAGAAATAATCGCCGCTGCCGGTTGGCGCGATGTAGCGGCCGTTTTCACGAAGCCAATTGAGCGGAGACGATTGGCTATTGGATAGCACTTGGCGAACCTCGTCCGATGTTTCCTGCGGCGTGGCGCCTCGGTGACCGGATGCAAGAAACAGTTTGCCGAAGAAGCCGCCGAAGTATCCGCCGCCCGAGACGGTGGACAGATAATCCACATGCTTGATGAGGTCGTGCTCCGCGAGCGATTGAAATAAGCCCAGAGAAAAAGTCGCGCTACGTATACCGCCACCGGAAAGTGCGACACCGAATGAGGCGTCGGATTCGTCGAGCTGCAGATCGTGCCGTCGCTTGGCGATTAGTTCGCGTTCTTCCGTCGCTAACTTAGGAGGATAAAGATCGTCGATTCCCGGTTCATTGCTTGTTGTTTGCGTTGTTGCGGTTGCCTCGGAAAACGTCTGCACATTGGACTCCTTTATTTCGTTTTGTTAGGCGCGCTTATTGATGGTTTCGTAAACGACCTGTCATCCTGAGCATAGCGAAGGATCTGTTTTTTGCCGATCTTATATGGATCCCGAATAATTTTCGAACTGTAGCCTGAATTTACGCTGCGATGCGGCTAATCCGGGCTACAACCGGGTCGCCAGCACGGCGACGTCGAATTCGTTACGAACTTTTCGATCTGATCGACCACCAATCCCAGCCCTTTACCACTCGCTGTTGATAGCCAACAAATCGCTATCCCGTTAGACTCTCACCGATTTAAGACGACTTTACATGTCAACGCATGAGCGCCAATACCATGAATGCCGAGCCGTGGGTCACCGCTGAGCAAGTCGCCCAGCATCTGGGTGTCGTGAAAGACACCGTCTACCGCTGGCGGGAGCGCAAGGGACTGCCCGCGCATAAAATCGGTCGCCTGTGGAAATTTCAGTTGTCCGAAGTAGATGAATGGGTGCGGGCAGGCGGTGCAGAAGAAGAGCATGACCACGTTAACAAAGGAACGCTCTGACATGGACAAATATCAGCTCAGCGAGCGCGATATCTGCACCAAGTTCATCACACCCGCCATCCAACAGGCCGGTTGGCAGCAGCACGAGTTTCGTGAGGAAGTGATGCTCACTGACGGCCGTGTAATGGTGCGCGGCAAGCTCGCCTCACGTATTCGCAACCCGGAGGCCAAGGGCGGCCCCAAGCGTGCTGATTTCGTACTTTACGCTCGGCCCAACCTACCGATTGCGATTATCGAGGCCAAGCAATCTAAATTCCCTCTTGGTCATGGTATGCAGCAAGCCTTGGCCTATGCTGAAATGCTGGACGCCCCATTTGCCATCAGCAGCAATGGCGATGGCTTTTTGATTCACGACCGCACCGGCATCACCCAACCGATAGAACGAAAACTCCAACTCAGCGAATTTCCTTCCCTGGATGATCTATGGCCCCTCTACCAGCAATGGAAAGGACTGGCCGCACCCGAAGCAGTCAAACTTGTCGAACAACCCTTCTACACGGATGGCAGCGGCCGCGAACCGCGCTATTACCAGCGTGTAGCCATTAACCGCGCTGTCGAAGCCATCGCCAAAGGCCAGCAGCGCGTCTTGTTAGTCATGGCCACCGGCACCGGCAAAACCTACACCGCATTCCAAATCATTTGGCGCATGTGGAAGGCCAAGGCCAAAAAACGCATTTTGTTTTTGGCCGACAGAAATATCCTCGTCGACCAAACCATGCAGCAGGACTTCGCGCCGTTTGGCGAAGTGATGCACAAGGTGACCAACCGCGAAGTCAAAAAGAACTACGAAATCTATCTGGCTTTGTATCAAGCTGTCACGGGCAAGGAAGAATGGAAGCAGATTTACCGCCAGTTCCCAACCGACTTCTTTGATCTAGTCGTTATTGATGAATGCCATCGTGGCAGTGCTGCGGAGGATTCCGCTTGGCGCGACGTGCTTGATTACTTTAGCGGCGCTACCCATCTCGGCCTAACCGCCACACCCAAAGAAACCAAAGACGCCAGCAATATCACTTACTTTGGCGACCCGGTTTACACATACTCGCTCAAGCAGGGAATCGAAGACGGTTTCCTTGCGCCCTACAAGGTCATACGCATTGCCACCGATGTCGATGCCGTGGGTTACACCCCTGAGAAGGGTAAAGTCGACAAACTTGGCCAAGTCGTCGAACAGCGCCAATACAACACCAAGGACTTCGATCGCAATCTGGTGCTGGAAAAGCGCACCACACTCGTCGCCAGCAAGGTGTGGGAATATCTCAAAGCCACCGACCCGATGGCCAAGACCATTGTGTTTTGTGACGACCAGGATCACGCCGAGCGCATGCGGCAAGAACTGGTCAAGCTGATCCCAGCCGCTGCCAACAATCGTCGATACGTAATGCGCATCACCGGCGACGACAACGAAGGCAAAGCACAGCTCTCCTACTTCATCGACAACGACGAGCCTTACCCCGTCATCGCCACCACCTCGAAGCTGCTCACTACAGGCGTCGATGCCAAGACCTGCAAGCTCATCGTGCTAGACCAGAGCATCAACTCGATGACCGAGTTCAAACAGATCATCGGTCGAGGTACGCGTCTGCGCGAGGACTACCAGAAACTCTACTTCACCATCATGGACTTCAAAGGCGCGACGCGCCTCTTCGCTGATCCAGATTTCGATGGCGAGCCCGTGGTGATCTATGAGCCGAAGACCGACGAACCTGTCGTGCCACCGGAAGACATCCTCCCTCCTGGCATGAGCGAACCCGAGTCACCACCCTACGGCCCAGTCCCGACGGGCGGCGATGGCACTGAACCCGGTGGCAATACAGGTAATGGCGGTGGTACAGGCCGCATCAAATACGTGATTGACGACGTCAACGTACGCGTTGCCGTTGAGCGCTCGCAGTACCTCGATGCCGATGGCAAGCTCATTACCGAGGACTACCGCGTCCTACTCAAAGACGATATCAAGAAGGCCTTGCAGGCCGAGTTCGGCAGCATGACCGACTTCTTGCGCCGCTGGAACAGCGCTGAGCGCAAACAAGCCGTTCTACAAGAGCTGACCGAACACGGCGTGCCGCTGGAGATACTGCAACAAGCAGTGGTCAACGGTGGCGAGCTAGACGCGTTTGATCTGGTCGCCCACGTCGCTTTCGACCAAAAGCCGCTCACCCGTCGCGAGCGCGCCAACAACGTCAAAAAACGCGACGTGTTCGGTAAATACGGCGAGCAAGCTCGAGCAGTGCTCGAAGCCCTGCTCGACAAGTTCGCGGATCACGGCGTGCAAGACATTGAAGACGCCAAAGTGTTGGAACTACCGCCTTTCGACCGGTTCGGTAGCAAAACGCAAATTCGGCGCGGCATCTTTGGCAGCGTCGAGCAATACACCAAAGCCGTGCACGAGCTAGAACAAGCGCTCTACGACGACATCCCCCAAGAGAAGCAGGCTTGACCTGCAACGTTAAGCCACACGACTAAGAGAACAAGTAGATGAATCTCAGCAGCACTATCAAATCCATCCAAGACATCATGCGCAAGGACGATGGCGTCGATGGCGACGCCCAGCGCCTGGGCCAGCTCACCTGGATGCTCTTTCTTAAAGTTTTCGACCAACGCGAGAGTGAGTGGGAGGACGACGCCAAGGACCACGGTAAGAAATACCAATCTCCGCTACCAGACGACTTTCGTTGGCGAAACTGGGCGGCCTATGTGCCAAGCAAGGACGGCAAAAAGCAGCCGCAGATAGCACCCAGCGACATCATTGGTTTCGTCAATAACAAGCTGTTTCCCCAGCTTAAAAACCTTGACGCCAATAAGAGTGCGCAACACGCAGTGATTCGCAGCGTCTTCGAAGACGCCAACAATTACATGAAGTCCGGCATCCAACTATTGGCCGTGATCGAGAAACTTGAAGAGGCGATTCACTTCGATGATTTCAAAGAACGGGCTCAATTAGGTGATGTGTACGAACAATTGCTCAATGACCTGCGCGGCGCTGGCAACGCGGGCGAGTTCTACACCCCACGTGCCATCACCGCTTTCATGGTGGCACAGGTCAACCCTAATTTGAAAAAGCGCGAAACCGTACTCGATCCGGCGTGCGGCACTGGGGGGTTCTTGACGGCAGCAATCGACCATTTCCGGATAGACAGATCTAGTGCCAAGGACGAAAGCGCAATTGAAAAGCTGATTTACGGGATCGAAAAAAAGCAGCTTCCTCACCTGCTATGCACCACCAACATGCTGTTGCATCGCATCGATGTGCCCAATCAGATCAAGCGCCTCAATACTCTCGGCATTGGCTGGAACGAATGGAGCGCTAACGATAAGGTCGATTGCATCATCACCAATCCTCCCTTTGGCGGCTACGAAGAAGATGGGATTGGCAGCGGGTACCCGGCAGATTTGCGCACGCGTGAAACCGCCGACATGTTCATGGCGCTCATCATCAAGAAGTTGCTGAAGGAAAACGGTCGCGCCGCCGTAGTTCTGCCCGATGGTTTTTTATTTGGCGACGGCATTAAGGGTACGCTGAAAAAACTGCTGCTGCGCGATTGCAAACTGCACACCATTGTCCGCTTGCCCAAAGGCGTGTTCGCGCCATACACCACCATCAAAACCAACCTGTTGTTCTTCACCAAAGGGACGGTGGTGGACGATGGCGCGGAACACTTCCATACCGACACCATCTGGTTCTACGAGCATCCTTATCCAGCAGGTTACAAGAGCTATTCCAAAACCAAACCCATCCGGTTCGAAGAATTCAAGCCCGAGCAAGAATGGTGGGGCGACGAGGCCAATGACTTTGCCGACCGTGTGGAAAATGAATTCGCCTGGAAGGTAAATTTCAAAGCCAAACGCGAGCAAGCTGAAGCTGCTGCGCAACCGCATTGGGACAAGGCAACTGCACTAGCAATAGAGGCCAATTCGTTAGACCAGTATGTGCGTCAATTGAATGAATGGCGAAACAGCGCTGCGGATTTCGACATGAAAGCAATCCGCTCGGGATTAAAAACAATTGCCGAGAATTTACGCGAAAATTTACCGCAATCATCGAGTAATACCACGCTATCTGCTATCGAATCGGCTCGGCTTCGTGTTCGGGTTCAGTGGGTCGAATCAATTCTCCGCGTTGTGGAGCACGCCCTTACAATCAACCGAAACAAAGATGTTCTGGAGCACATTGAAGCGTCGCAAAAAAATCTTAAGAATTCGGCAGATCAAATTCGCTTAGAAGCACGCGATGCCCAAGCCGCAGGTGATCGTATCTACTGGCCCATCTTCAATCTCGATATCAAAAACCCCAACACACCGGAAGAAGAAAGCCACGACCCCGACATCCTGCTGGAAAAATACAAAAAACTATTGGGTGAAATCGAAGAAACTGAAAACCAACTGAAAAGCGAACTGGCCGCCGCGCTCGCTCACCATTTTTCACCTGAGGTGACCGAATGACGCCGAGCAATCCGCCAACAGCATCAACAACACCGCAAG
>Ga0157374_10003134_pt1 | contig 13893 bp, 13 predicted proteins | sample M25metaG_FD_115308 | JGI IMG/M metagenome (GOLD analysis project Ga0157374, IMG submission 115308) | Miscanthus rhizosphere microbial communities from Kellogg Biological Station, Michigan, USA - M2-5 metaG | ecosystem: Host-associated > Plants > Roots > Rhizosphere > Soil | place: USA: Michigan...
CCGGGTGCTGTCATCATGAAATTATACATGCCCGGGGAAATGGCTCCAAGCTTTGATGACTTATTAAAACTGGCGATCAGTTTTGAACGAAAGGGAACACCATTTGCATCATAGTAATGCTGCAGAAATTCTGCTTTTAATTTTGCCACATCTACATTTGAGGGGCATTCAGATTTACAACCTTTGCAGCTCAAACACAGGTCCATCACTTCATAGATCTCTTTGCTGTCAAAGCGATTTATTTTTTCAGAATTGGTTAAAAACTCGCGAAGTATATTGGCTCTTGCTCTTGTTGTATCCCTCTCATTTTTTGTTGCCATGAATGAAGGACACATTGTACCGCCCGACAAATGCGTCTTGCGACAATCGCCTGAACCATTGCATTGCTCGGCATGCTGTAAAATATCCTGGTTATAAAAACGAAAGATAGTTTTGAACGGCGGTGTTTTTTGTCCCGGTGTGTACCGCAACATCGTATTCATCGACGGTGTATCGACGATCTTATGCGGGTTGAAAATATTTTCAGGATCCCAGGTTCGCTTAATGACCCTGAAAAGTTCATAGTTTTTCTCACCCACCATTTGTTTGATAAATTCACCACGCAGCCTCCCGTCACCGTGCTCACCACTCAATGAGCCACTGTATTTTTTTACGAGTGAGGCAATTTCCTCCGCAATAGTTCTGAATAATCGATTTCCTTCCTTCGTTTTTAAATTAATGATAGGACGTAAATGCAATTCACCTGAGCCAGCGTGCGCATAGTGAACAGAATACAAACCATGCTTTTTGAGGATATCGTTGAAATCCCGGATGTAAGCGGGCAGGTCATATACATCAACCGCGGTATCTTCAATCACAGGCACAGCTTTATCATCACCCGGTAAATTTCCCAGTAATCCCAAACCTGCTTTACGCAGCGTCCATATTTTTTTTGAGTCATCTCCGAACAACAATGGGAAATGATAACCTAATCCAGCAGCCCGCAAGTCCGCTTCAACCTTTTTTGCCAGTTCAATGATCTCTTCCCGATTTGTTTTTGAAAACTCGATCACAAGGATAGCTCCAGGATCACCCTGTACAAAAAACCGGTTCTTTTGCTGTTCAATATTATTCTTTGTACACTCAAGAATATATTGATCGATCAGCTCACTCGCACTGGGTTTATACTGCAATGCAATGATATTGGCTCGCAATGCTTCATCGATGCTGTTGAAATGTACACAGAGCAACCCGGTCTCTTTCGGTGGCAGCGGAACAACATTCAGTTTGATCTCAGTAATGAATAAAAGAGTTCCCTCCGAACCCGCGATAAGTTTGCAATAATTAAAATCTTCACCACCAGCAGTGAATGGTGCGGAGTCCAGTAATATATCGACTGCATAGCCCGTGTTCCTTCTTTCAACCGATTTTTTTGGAAATTCTTTTTTTATCTCTACCTGGTTGTCGTAGTTGCTCAATAAACTCCGGGCGGTTTTATAAATATTTCCTTCAAGACCATTGCTCTCACATTTTTTATGAAAATCATCAAGGCCCAATGCTTTGAATTCTGTCTCTGTACCGTCACTCAACAATGCTTTTACTTCCAATAAATGTTCCCTTGTGCTTCGGTAAACAACTGAATTCGAACCACAGGAATTGTTTCCAACCATCCCTCCTATCATCGCCCGGTTGGCTGTTGAAGTCTCGGGTCCAAAAAATAGGCCGTGCGGTTTTAAGAACATATTCAGTTCATCACGAATGACCCCCGGCTGTACTCTCACCCAACCTTCTTCCTTATTTAATTCAAGGATCTTTGTAAAGTATTTTGATACATCCACAATAATTCCATTTCCCACAACCTGTCCTGCAAGCGAAGTGCCGGCGGTTCTTGGTACCAGGGACGTTTTTTCTCTCCGTGCAAAAGCGATCAGTTTCTTTATGTCATCAATTGTTTTGGGGACAGCAACGGCAAGCGGCATCTCGCGATAAGCCGACGCATCGGTAGCATAAAGGACCCGCATCGTAGAGTCATCATAAAATTCCCCTTCTAATTGAGTTGCCAGGTGATGCAGTTTCTCACTCGCGATCAATGTCCTTTTGTCCATAGATGGTCAAAAATAATCCCTTTAAAGCAGCTACAGAATGATTGGTCAAGATGTTCTTCCCTTTCTGCGAAATTGTTTATAAAATGAGGATTTTTCAGGATGGCTGATTTATTTTTTTATAGATGTGCCAGCAGGAAAAAATATCTTCCGAAGCAATTCCCAGGGATTTAAAGAGTGTGATCTCGTCTTTATCTTCTCTTCCCTTTTTTGCTCCCAATAATACTTCTCCCAGGTCTCCCCGGATATGGTCGTCAGTGATCACTCCTTCTTTTTTAGGAATAAGAAAATCTCCTGCCTCATTTAACATCGACTCATAGCAGTCGGTATACAATTTTGATTTAACCACAGTGTTCGTGTCAAGTTCCCTGGTTGCTGGTGTACTTGAACCGACGGCATTAATATGCATTCCTTTGTTTATCCAGTCTCCTGATACTACCGGTTGGGGTGAAGATGTTACGGTGCAAATGATATCTGCGTCTCTCACAGCTTCCTCAGCATTCTTATATACGATGATCGGAATATTGTACCGTCCCGAAATTTTGTTTACAAGGCTGGTCGCATTTTTTTCATTCCTGCTCCAGATATTTATTTGCCGGATCATTCTCACCAGCAATATTGATTCAATATGTCTTTCTGCCTGTTCTCCTGAACCAATAATCGAAAGTAATCCCGAATCTTCTCTCGAAAGCAGCTTTGTTGCCAAAGCACTTGCAGCGGCTGTACGAATGGCTGTTATTTCTGAAGCGTCGAAGATCATGAGCGGTTGTCCATTGTTTGCGTCAAACAGGATCACAACTCCCTGGTGTGATGGATAGCCCTTGTCCCTGTTACCATGAAATACACTGATCAGCTTTATACCCATTACGTCTGCAGTTTTATCGTAGCCAGGCATCATCCCCAATAATCCTTTTCTGCCAGGAAGCCACATTAAAGAACGCAAAGGTTGAGCAGCTTCTCCAGTCGCTAAAGAGCGAAACATTTTTTCCATTACTAAAATGCATTCCTGCATTGTTAGCAATGAAGCAATCCTTTCTTTATCGATAAATGGTAAATCCATAATCTATTCGTGCCTGGTGTAATTTTCCTCTTGATCAATGCCCTTTTTCACAGAGACTATAAAAATAAACTGTTTTAAACAAGAAGAAATAACCATTTAAATGAGTAATGAACCTTATTACCTTAATAACGGTGAATCCCTAAAAAATCAAAACCTTATTAGCTTATGAAAATTGAATATCACAATCTTTACACTCATTTATTTTAATAACTCAAAACAGAATTCCTTTCATTCCGGAAAAGAACCGGGACAGAATAGAAAAGTATATTAGCGGCGTTATTGATAACAACTACTCAAGGCTGTATAGTATCTACGCAAATCCTGAGCATATCCACTTTCTTGTTTCCCGGTCTCCAAGATTATCTGAAGAAGTTTTAGCCACCAGGGCAGCTGACAGTTCCTCAAAATTTATTAACGATAATAAATTGACGCAGGGTCAATTCAAATGGCAGGAATCAGCGTCAGCTTTTTCTGTTTCAAAATCCGGGGTTGACAAAGTCTGTAAATACATCCTTAATCAACCAGAGCATCACTGGAAAGTAAGTTTTGCTGAAGAATACAATGAGTTTATTAAATAATATCAGAAAACTTTGAATGGGAAATAAGCTAATAAGGTTACATCACACGTGCTAGCCTATTTTACTAAGGTAATAAGGTCTGCCCTGTAGTCCTCCTTACAAATTTAGCTTAGCCACACTTTGCTCAACTATTTGCTCAAGGCGCTTTGAAGGTTCATCTTCCGATTTCACAAGGTCAGCAAGTGTGATTTTATCCAGCAACTGATCCATTGTATACTGTATCATTTTCCAAAGGGAACGCGAAGAACAATCGACTGAATTCACGCATAAATTCAACATCCCCGCATGTGAACCACAAAACTTTTTATCATATAAAGCACCGCCCAAACTTTTCAGTACATCGTTGATTATTATTTCTTTAGCCGGTTTTGCTAAAATATAACCTCCTTTATAACCCGGAGTACTATTAATGAACCCTTCCATTCTCAAAATGCGGGTAAGCTTTGCCACATAGTGAGGGCCGATGCCTTCCGCTTCGCTTAATTGCGGAATACTCATGCCTTCTGCATCTCTGCAGCCTGCAATACGCAGCAATATTCTCAATCCATATTCTTCCTGGGCGGTTATTTTCATATAGAAGTTATTCGTTTAAAGACTCCATGCTCACATGATATCTTCTTACCAAATAATTTTTTAAGTTGTTCAACTCTTCCTCCGAATATTTTTTACTGCAAACCTTATCATATGCTTCTGCCAGTTCCTGCGCGATCTGTCCCGCACTTTTTCCTTCGATCTGGTAACGCTGGTGGATATGCACCAGTTCTCCATTTTTAAATAGAGCAATGTTGGGAGAAGAAGGAGTCAAGCCCAACAAATATTTCGAACGGAAATGATCAACGGCATCTTTTTCCATTCCGGCAAACACCGTGTAGTATTCATCGGGAACTGCATCATTTAACAGGGAAAAAATAGCTCCTGGTCTTGCGCCCCGTGCTGCGCAACCACAGACAGAATTTAATACAACGAGACGGACCTTATCATCCTGTTTATTCAATGCTACGTCCACATCTGCCGGAGTCAGCATTTCTTTAAAATTTATTTCTGTCAGCTCGTCTCTGAACGGCTGAGCTACTTCAGCAGCATAAGTTGGTGCTGAATTATTCATTAAACTTTTTAAACTTATTTGTGCCATAATTTATTTTTAAGTGTTTTTCTCTGTGACCCTCTGTATTTCTCAGTGTCTCTGTGGTAAAACATAACCACGGAGGCAAGGAGCTCACAGAGACACATAGAGATAATTTATAAAAAACCCAATTCCAATTGTGCCGCCTCACTCATCATGCTCTTATCCCAGGGCGGTGTCCAGGTAATGGCTACGTGCACATCATTTATCCCTTCAATCTCACGCAACTTCTGATCTACTTCAACAGGCAATGTCTGTGCAGCCGGGCAGCTCGGCGCTGTCAGCGTCATCACGACCTGGAGATTGTTTATCGGCAACACATTTACTTCATACACCAAACCCAGGTCGTAAATATTCACCGGTATTTCCGGATCATAGATCGTCTGCAATTTTTCAATTACCTTCTCTTTTATTTTTTGCTCGTCTATCACAATTATTAAATTTTTAATTATTAATAGTTGCCGAATCCTTCACTTTAAATGCCAGCGCATAATTCTTCATTTGTTTCACCATCGCCAGTAATCCATTCGAACGGGTCTGCGCTAAATGTGTTGTCATCCCTATCTCATGAATAAAATTCAACTTGGCCTGTATGATATCATCCGGCGTCTGTCCTGACAGTACTCGGATCAACATGCTGATCAGTCCTTTTACGATCACCGCATCACTCTCTGCTTTATAAAAGACCTTTCCATCTTTATAGTCGGCCACCAGCCATACGGTCGACTGGCAACCCCTTACCCGATTCTCACCGATCTTGTGTCTCTCATCCAGCGGCAGAAGTTTCTTTCCCAGATCAATAATGTATTCATACTTATCATTCCAGCTATCAAACAACGAAAACTCTTCTTTGATCTCTGCTTCTATATCTTCTATTTTTTTATGATCGCCCATTTGTTCCTTAACTGATTCATTTCTTCAAATCGTCGTGAATCGTGAGACGTGAGTCGTCAGATTATTCACGACTGACGATTGACGACTCACGATAACATCTTTATCGCTTTGTGCAACCCCGCTACCAATTCGTCAATTTCTTCCTTTGTGTTATATACTGCAAAAGATGCTCTGACTGTTCCCGGTATCCTGTAACAATCCATCAATGGCTGTGCACAATGATGCCCTGTTCTTACGGCAATACCATAATTATCCAGCAATATTCCCAGGTCCTGCGGATGAAGTTTGTCAACAATAAATGAGATCACGCTCACTTTTTCTTTTGCTTCACCCACGATCCTCAATCCCGGGACCTGCCTTAATTGTCTGGTTCCATACTTCAGCAATTCATCTTCGTATAGTTTAATATTTTTCTTTCCTATTCCATTCACAAAATCGATGGCTGCTTTAAATGCAATGATATCTGCGATATTGGGTGTGCCGGCCTCATATTTATAAGGCAAGTCATTGTAAATTGTTTTTTCAAACGTTACATCTTTGATCATCTCGCCCCCACCCTGGAACGGAGGCATCGTTTCCAATAACTCTCTTTTTCCATACAACACACCGACCCCGGTTGGGCCATACATTTTATGACTTGAAAAAACAAAAAAATCACAATCCATACCCTGCACGTCAATATCCAGGTGAACTGTTGACTGTGCGCCATCAATTAAAACGACAGCACCTGCTTTATGTGCTGCATCAATGATCTCTTTAACAGGATTAATTGTTCCCAGTGCATTGGATGCATGATTAACCGAGACCAATTTTGTTTTAGGGCTTAATAACTTTTTATACTCCTCAATTATAAGCTCGCCTCTTTCATTAACAGGAATGACTTTCAATGTGGCACCCTTTTCTTCAATGAGAATTTGCCAGGGAACAATATTAGAATGATGTTCAATGTTCGAAACAATGATCTCATCACCGGCCTTGATATTTTGCCGTCCCCATGTTCCCGCAACAAGATTAATTCCTTCCGTCGTTCCTTTGGTAAAAATGATCTGTTCCCGCGATGCTGCATTAATAAACTCCTGTGCTGCATCACGACTCTTTTCCATGGCAAGTGTAGCCTCTTCAGCCATGGTATGAATGCCCCGATGGACGTTTGCATTGTAATGGGTATAATAGTTTATCAATGCATCAATGACCGATTGTGGCTTTTGAGAAGTAGCCGCATTGTCAAAATAAACCAACGGTCTGCCCTTCACTTCGCGGTTCAGTATAGGAAATTGCTGCCGAATGGCATCAACATCCAAACCTTTTTGTATCGTAGCAGGTTCAATCATGACCATCAAATTCTAAGCGTTCTGAAATAAGTCTTTCCACATATTCACGTATCGGTTCAGGGCGGATATGCTCGAGCACATCGATCGCAAATGCATGAAGCAATAAGGACCTCGCAATTTTTGACGGAATGCCCCTTGATTGTAAATAGAACAAACCCTCATCATTCAGTCTGCCGACAGTACAACCATGTGAACATTTTACATCATCAGCAAATATCTCCAGTTGTGGTTTTGTATTTACACTGGCATCATCCGAAAGCAAAATATTTTTGTTCGATTGATAAGCATTTGTTTTCTGGGCCTGTGGCTGAACAAATATTTTTCCATTGAATACTCCGGTAGCCTTTCCGTCAATGATACCTTTGTATAATTCGTTGCTAAAACAGTTTGGTTTTACATTGTCAACCACGGTGTGATTGTCGACATGAGTTTGGCCTTTTTGCAGGTACAATCCATACAAATGCCCTTCACAATATTCTGCATCCAAAACAAGATTCAAGTTGTTGCGAATAATGCCGCCATTCAATGAAATGGTAACTGTATGCGTATAGCTCTTTGCGATTTGACGAATATGTGTTGTGCTTACCTGGTTTGTGTGGGCCGAATCATTTTGAATTTTATAATACTCTGCCCTTGCGTCTTTATCAACAATGATCTCCAATACCTGGTTAGTGAAACTTTCATCCAGGCCAAGCGTCGCGTAAGATTCTACGATCTGCACCTGTGCATTTTCAGACACATATACTAAGCTTCGTGGCTGTGATAAAACATTGCCAGATCTCGAATCGGTGATATTATAAATGTAGATCGGCTGTTCAACAATCTGTCCTTTCTTTACAAAAAGAAATACTCCATCTTTTACGAACGCCGTATTCAATGCGTTGATGCCGTCTTTCTGGTACTTGTTGCTGTGACCTAAATGTTTTAAAACAATTTCCTTGTATTCACTCTTTGCAGCTTCTTCCAATGGCATTATGAGTATTTGATTGGAGCGAACTGTTGAAAGGGGAAAAGAAAATATTCCGTTTACAAATACCAATTCGGTCGCCTGTTCATATCCCGGTAAACGAATATCTTCCAGTTCTTTCCATGAAACAGAAGTTGTCTCCTGGTTAAGTTTATATTCTTTATTAAATAAAGGACTGATCCGGGTGTATTTCCATTCTTCATGTTTTACCGGGATCCCAAGCCTGTTAAAAGAATCGAACGCCTTTTTACGGATAGCCTGTAACCCACTTGTTGTATCGGCTGCCTGCAATTGATCGAAATGTTGTCGTATATATTCCAGATTATTCATTAGTTATTTTTGAATGAGTAATGAGTAATTAGTAATGAGTGCTTTTACTCATCACTCATTATTCATTACTGATTAACTTCCTCCGCCACTTCATTCTTAATAAAATCATATCCTTTTTCTTCCAGTTCCAAGGCTAGTTCCTTTGTTCCTGTTTTAACAATACGTCCATTATAGAGCACATGTACAAAATCAGGAATGATATAATCAAGCAGGCGCTGATAGTGCGTAACTACCAACACTGCATTGTCCTTATTTTTTAATTTATTCACGCCATTGGCAACAATACGGATCGCATCAATATCCAAACCTGAATCAGTTTCATCGAGTATCGCGAGTCTGGGCTGAAGCATGGCCATCTGGAAAATCTCATTTCTTTTTTTCTCTCCACCCGAGAATCCTTCATTCAATGAACGGCTAAGCAATGACTGCTCAATATTCATCAGCGCCATTTTTTCTTTCATCAATTTTAAAAAAGCAACTGCATCCAGCGATTCCTGGCCACGGTATTTGCGAATTTCATTCACCGCCGTCTTGATAAAATTGGTAGTGGTTAATCCCGGAATTTCTACGGGATACTGAAAAGCAAGAAACAAACCTTCACCGGCTCTTTCTTCAGGAGAAAGTTCTAAAAGATCTTTTCCCAAAAATTCAACAGAGCCGTCTGTCACTTCATAGTTTTCTCTTCCTGCAAGTACAGAAGCAAGAGTGCTTTTCCCGGAACCGTTAGGTCCCATAATAGCATGCACCTCTCCCGCCTTGATCTCGAGATTAATACCGTTCAGGATCTTTTTGTCCTCAATCCCCGCATGTAAGTTTCGAATCGTAAGCATTTTGTTTAAATAAAAATTCAAAAGTTAAAAGTCAAAAAATATAGTTTATGTAACCGTCGTGTTCTTTGTGTCTTCTTCGTGCACTTTGTGACCTGAAAAAAATGGGTCACAACACAACGAATCACGACGTTCACTAAGAAACTTGTTCATATAATTACTATCAGTACAAGTGAGTGACACAACAGGCTTTGATAGTAGCAATGTCGTTGGTCACATAAAAATTATTCAAAGAACTATCGGCGAATCAACAATTATTAATTATTACTTACTCATTACCCCACGCTCCCTTCCAAACTGATCGCCAATAGCTTTTGCGCTTCAACGGCGAACTCCATAGGCAACTGGTTCATTACTTCTCTTGCAAATCCATTTACAATTAATGCCACTGCTGTTTCTGTATCAATGCCCCGCTGATTACAATAAAATATCTGATCCTCACCGATCTTGGAAGTGGTGGCTTCGTGCTCCACGATCGCTGACTTGTTTTTTACTTCGATGTATGGAAAAGTGTGTGCTCCGCATTTATCGCCAAGCAACAAAGAATCGCACTGCGAAAAATTACGGGCATTTTCAGCCTTCTTGCTGACATGCACCAGGCCACGGTAGCTATTATTGCTGACACCCGCGGATATGCCCTTTGAAACAATGCGGCTCTTTGTATTTTTTCCAAGATGCTGCATCTTGGTTCCGGTGTCAGCTTGCTGGTGATTATTGGTCACCGCCACTGAATAAAATTCACCTACAGAGTTATCTCCTTTCAAGATCACGCTCGGATATTTCCAGGTAATAGCCGATCCTGTTTCCACTTGTGTCCATGAAATTTTTGAATTCACACCGGCACAAATGCCACGCTTGGTTACGAAATTGTAGATTCCCCCGTTGCCCTCTTTATCTCCCGGGTACCAGTTCTGCACCGTCGAATATTTGATCTCAGCATTGTCTAAGGCAATTAGTTCAACAACCGCAGCGTGCAATTGGTTTTCATCACGCATGGGTGCCGTACAACCTTCCAGGTAACTCACATAACTTCCTTCTTCAGCTATGATCAGTGTTCGTTCAAACTGTCCCGTATTCTCAGCATTGATGCGGAAATAGGTGCTCAACTCCATTGGGCAGCGAACACCCTTTGGTATAAAACAAAATGAACCGTCACTAAACACGGCTGAATTCAGTGCGGCAAAATAATTATCGGTGATGGGAACAACAGAACTTAAATATTTTTTAACCAGGTCAGGATGTTCCTTGATAGCTTCACTAATAGAACAGAAAATAATTCCCAGCTCTGCCAGTTGTGCTTTGAATGTAGTACCAATGGATATACTGTCGATCACCGCATCCACAGCCACACCACTCAGGCGCTTCTGCTCGTCCAGCGAAATACCCAGTCTTTCGAAGGTGCGACGCAGTTCCGGATCCACTTCATCAAGATTTTTGGGGTTTATTTTTTGCTTCGGAGCAGAGTAATAAATAATATCCTGGTAATTGATAGGCGGGTAATCAATATTGGCCCAGGTTGGCTCATCGCTGGCAATACGGCTCCAGTGGCGGAAGGCTTTGAGTCTCCATTCCAGCATCCATTCCGGCTCATTTTTTTTAGTAGAGATGAAACGTACAATATCTTCGCTCAATCCCTTCGGTGCCTCATCTGCCTCAATTTCAGTAACAAAGCCATATTTATAATCACTCAACACTTGTTCTTCAATGGTACTGAGGCTATTATCCCGATCGTTGTCAACGTTATTCCGGTCGGCTGTAGCTACATCTCGTTTCATCCAGTAAAGGTACGAATCAGTTTATACTAAAAAGTAGAAATAGCGGTAAAATTTCCTTTTTCGTAAAGGAGTTAGGTTATATTATGTTTCCGGCTAAAGTGCCTTTATGTGGCTGCTGTTGCGTCGCACACTTCGACTGTAGTAGTTGCTTGTGCAAAACAAGGTACGGGCAATCTTGTAAGTCAATCCGGCTGAATAGCCATTAGCGTGTCCCGCTAGAGTGTAATCAACTTGCCACGTTCCGTTCCTGTGCCTTCTCATAGCTATTCATCTGATTAAGGGCGATGACCAGCCCCTTTTTTATATCTAAACTCAAGCCAAGTCGAAGCCGGCCGCCTGACCAACTTTAAATAAACCTGCAAATCAAGAATTTTGAAAAATTGCATAAAGGAAAACAAAAAATTAATTTTGCTGTATGAGCCCACAAATCATTACAGATAAAAAAGGGAGAAAAACCGGTGTCATTCTTTCAATAAAACACTATTCCAAATTGAAAGAAATGGCTGAGGAGTTAGCCGACATAAAAGCTTACGATAAAGCAAAGACAACTCTTCATAAACAAAAACTCATTCCCCTCCGTGAAGTCATAAAACAACGCAGGCAAAATCGCATAAATGACAAGTAAGCGATACACAGTTGTCGTAACAGAAAAAGTAAAGAAGATCCTTTTAAGACTTCCTTCTTCGATTGCCTCAAGAATCGAAAACAGTTTACTTAAGTTGGAAGAAAATCCAAGACCACCCGGCTCTAAAAAATTAAAAGGCCGGGCAGGTTATCGACTTCGTATCGGTGATTACAGAGTTATTTATGAAATCGAAGATAATATTCTGCGGGTGATTGTTATTGATGTAGGGCATAGAAAAGATATTTATCAATAGCATTTCGACCCCCATATCAAGTAGGTCGCCTGGCCAATTTACCAGTACCTTCCTACACTCCAAACTTTTTTTGTGGGAAGTACTTTCTTAAAAATTCCTTCTTTGAATCATGATAGGATGAGACTACGCGAATCTTGTACATGCAGAATATAAATATCCAGGCGAGATCCAGTTGGTATTTCAAAAAACCGGCTCTTGCACTGCCAGGATACAGATGATGATTGTTATGCCATTCACCGGTCAGTAATCCCGGTCTTGATTGGTTGATGGCCAGGTTACTCCGGTCATAATCCAAACCATCCACATGTTTATCTTTCCCCTTACCATGGCCTGTATAATTAAATGCCCTGACAAGTATAAACCATAACATAGCTGAAGTAAAGAAAGCACAAGCCAACGCATGTCCACCAATGAAATAAAACGCAGTGTACCAAAATGCCCAGTTCAATAACAAGGTCGAAATAGTATAAAATGGCGTAGCGATCGAACCCCATTTTTGATATTGTTTGAATGAATTTATCTGCACACCTGTGTGTGCAATGAAGCGGGAGGCTTTTTTATAATCGCTTTCTGAAAGATCCTTTGCAATGCGTTGATGGTTTACTTCGGCAAGCATGCAATACAATAGCCCGGCTCTTGAATTATAAGGATCTCCCGGCATGTCTGGCTTAGTGTGATGCACATGATGAGATACCACGTACATTTCTTCAGGAACGGTTTTGATGACAAGATTCTGTGTGATAAAACGCCAGATGGGATGACTAAAGCTGAAGGATCTGTGCGTACAATACCGGTGAAGCCAGACGGTTCCATGTGTACCCATGATAACTGTACCGTAAATAATTATTACAATAAGCAATTGCCATGAAAAATATTTCGTAACGAACAGAAAGAAAAAAGGTAACATCAAAACAATGATCATCCAGCCAAAAAGGGTTATCCAGTTTTTTCTTGTCTTGAAAATATTTATGTTGGAAACAGCCTGTTTAAACATTTGCCTTTTTGTCGGTACAATCAACTTACCGTTTTCATCGGCCCAACCGTAGGATGGTTTTTGTAGCACATTATCTATAAATGTCATAATGCAAGGATTAAGGATTAGAAATTAATGGGTCTGCTGCCCAAAGGCAGTCAGTGTTTCTTTTACCGTTTTAAATCAGATCGGGTAAAATCTACCTTGTTTACACACACATAAGACCAGTGGACTTACGGGGTTCTTATTTTAAACGAAAGCACGTAGTAAAAAATTAAGATGCAGATTTACTTAGCAGGATAATTGACATTACTAATGCGAAACAGAAATAAAGATAAGGTATTCAAAGCACATAAAGTGCTTTATTATTCACATTCCTGCCAATATCTACAACGAATTAACTTATATGAATAAACGCTAACGAACGAAGCAGATCAACTGTAGACATTAATTAGACGTGAAGCTCCTTATAAACGCCAGCTTCTGAAAATGAGGTCAGAATTTTTAATTGTTGCAAAACATCAAAAGCATATTCATCCTTTACAAAAAATTCAAGGATGTAAGTGAACTGGCAATTTTCATAATATGCTTCGTAAATATTTAATTTGCCATGTACGGAAAAATGCCTGAAGCTATCAAGGTCAGTTGTGGGATCAACAATAAAGACCAGTATTTTACTTTCGTCTTGTTTCATTTCGCTTGCACATTCCCGTTGCAAAATCGAATAACCACCTGCAAGTTTTTTTCGCACCTCTACCTCAGGGAATTTTGGCGATCTTCTTTCTTTTTTAAAGACAAACTGAAAATCACCCGATGAACACCTGTGCTGTGAAACATATTTGAACCTGCCATTTTTAAGCGTGTGCTGTTGCAATGTTGCGTTCCAATCTCTATCCATTGATTGTTTATATTGTTCCCATTGTGTAAAAAAGGCTGCACTATCGAGTGTAGTTTCAAAAGCAACAAATTGGACGATCGTTTTTTCTTTCATGTTAAAATGATTTAATCATTTCAGACAAATAACCACAAAAAAAATTCCCTTTTAAGATTATCCCGATAACAAGGTTTTGCTCGAC
>Ga0157374_10003137_pt1 | contig 13890 bp, 4 predicted proteins | sample M25metaG_FD_115308 | JGI IMG/M metagenome (GOLD analysis project Ga0157374, IMG submission 115308) | Miscanthus rhizosphere microbial communities from Kellogg Biological Station, Michigan, USA - M2-5 metaG | ecosystem: Host-associated > Plants > Roots > Rhizosphere > Soil | place: USA: Michigan...
CTGTTTTAACTAAGAGATTATAATTATGTTACTAAATATAAAAATATTAAAAATTAATTAGAGTAGGATTTTTACTTAATTATTTTTAATGTATTGAACGTTCTCACTTTCAATTTTTAAATATAAAAATTTAAAATTTATTAAGTTGCTAATAATTTTAAATACCCTAGAATATAAGGATTCTATTCTTGCTTGAATAAGTGGTTTATTTTTATTTTTGTTTGGATGCGTGCGTTGCGTCAGCATTTGCACACTTGCGCATTTGCGTTTTTAGTTTTAGCATCAATAGCTTATTAAATATATTAGGCTGCCTGTCCAAAAATTGGAGAGATTATTATTTCTGCATTGCAAATAGAAATTAATATGAAATCCTGCAGGTAATAAAACAAAAATTTTTAATATATAAGGAGTTGTAAACCTTCCAGTAATAATATATATTAAATAACTATCTGGTAGTTTGTATTAATTGTTATAATAAAGCTTCGTATTATATAATACAAACTCCGTATTACCTTTTTTTAATTCTTGCATGTGCACTTGTGTACGTGCGACGAACGGGTTTAATTTAACCTTAATTAAAAATTTATAATTTAAAATATTGGTTAATAATAAAAGTACATGAAAGCAATTGCTGTTTTAAACTTTTATTCAATATTTATTAAGGAATACGCCGTGTACTACATCAGATAATTAAACCAAAAATAAACACAGAAAATGTGAACAAATCGGATAATGATTAGTGAATAAACTGATTGATTACTTATATATTTATTATTTAACGATAAAATTAAATAATAAAGATACTTTTTTGAAAAAGCTTTTCTGTAACTATACTAACCTTTTACTTATTTTATAATATAGTATTAGATTATTAGTATCACATACGTTATACTTATATAATTTTATATAAATTAATTAAGATCTAGCCAAAAATAACGTAATTTTTATTAAAATTAATTTTTAATAAAGGTTTTTTTCAGAAATTTAAATTTCAAAGTATATAATAAAATTATTATATATTTATATTATCCTCTTTCGAAAACCTACTTAATTTAGGGTCGATTGTAGTGTATAAATAGAATCGGTTTATCGATTTTAACTTAAAGGTATGGCTAGTAATTTGAATAGAAGTCAAACAACCAGTGAAAGGTTGTAACAAGCATAATGGCAGAAAGCATACTTAACTGAAAGACCTATAAGTCGCACAGATACGTAAGTAGGGCATAGTGACCCCTCGCTATAGTATGGAATAGTCGGGGATCAAGAGCTAAAAGTTACGCTAGGGATAACAGGCTAATAGTCCGCGAGAGTACACATTGTCCGGACTGATTGGCACCTCGATGTCGACTCAACCTATCCTCCGGGGGCAGAAGCTTGGAAGGGTTCGGCTGTTCGCCGATTAAAAGGTTACGTGAGTTGGGTTTAATACGACGTAAGTCAGTATGGTCCCTATCTTTTGAAGGGAAAAATAGTAAAAGGGAATTCGGTTTCTAGTACGAAAGGATCAATAATCCATGTTTCAATAGTGTACCAATTGTTGACTTTGCGTGTTGGCATTGTTGGGTAGCCACAAACATAACAGAGAAAAGCTGAAAGTATTTTAAGCCAGAATCTCGTTCCTAGATACTATCCAAATTTATATAAATTAAAATTTTTTTAATTTAAATATAAATTTTTAGATAAGAAATAGACTATTTCTTAATAGGATGCGTGAGAAAGTATTGTGAATAACTTATTATAGCATTACTAATTTATCTTAAGACTTAGTGTTATTATATCAATCAAAATTTTACCGCGTAAGCATACGCATACGCACTTCTTTGCTTAATACTTTTTTATATACTTAAAATAATAAACTTAAATTAAAAATTTAAATGGAACTTTTTTGTAATGTAATTTATTTTTTTTAATAAACTACACCTTTAAATATTTAGGTTTATTTGATTCGAATCAATCACACCGTCATGCCGTGTTTGCATATTTGCAACACACTGTGTTATATACGTGCTACATCAAATATAAAATTAGTTATTTTAAAATTTTATTAATCAAAAGCGAAATACATACGCAATAAAAAAAATAAAAATTTTTGTTTTATAATTTTTATAATTAATATTATATAAAAATTAATTTTTAATGATTATTTAGTGTGGCATGCATGAAACACGTGCGCCAGCCGAAGGAAGCCGGAGAACATTATGAAAATAAATAAAGATATATTGAAAATTTTTTTTTGTTTTCTACGTTACACTGTGCACACCCGAAGTAAAGCGAAGCAAAGCAAGTGTGTCCGCAAGCCGGAGGACACGCAATAATTAAAATCATATTTAATAACCCTGAGGACATGCTTTATATAAAACTAAAATGAATTTAGCTTTATTTTTATTTTTAATAGGTACATTAGGATTTATTTTGAATCGTAAAAATATTATTCTTATGATTATTAGTATTGAAATCATGTTGCTTGCTGTTACTATTTTAATATTAATAAGTTCTTTTACATTTGATGATAATATTGGACAAACGTTTAGTATATATATTATATCGATAGCAGGAGCTGAATCTGTAATTGGATTAAGTATTCTTGTAGCTTACTATAGATTAAGAGGAAATATTTCTTTAAGAACTTAAATGTATTTAACGATATTATTTTTACCTTTATTAGGTTCTATACTTTCCGGTTTATTTGGAAAAAAGATAGGAGTAACAGGATCTCATATTGTTACTATATTATGTTTATTAATATCTTCAATATTATCTTCTGTTGCTTTTTACGAAGTTGTTTTATCTGATTCTCCTGTATATATCAATATAACAGGTTGAATCGATTCTGAAATTTTAAATATTTCTTGGGAATTTTTATTTGATAGTTTAAGTGTAACCATGTTAATTCCTGTGTTATTTATAAGTACTCTAGTTCATATTTTCAGTATTGATTATATGGCTGGAGACCCTCACAATCAAAGATTTTTTTCATATTTGTCCTTATTCACATTCTTTATGTTAATACTTGTGACTGGTGCTAATTATTTAGTTATGTTTGTAGGTTGAGAAGGAATCGGTGTTGTTTCTTTTTTACTTATTAGTTTCTGATATACTAGAATTCAAGCCGTAAAATCGGCAATACAAGCTTTAATTATGAATAGAGTAGGTGATATGATGTTATCTGTGGGATTATTTACCATGTTTGCCACACATGGAAACTTAGACTATTTTACAGTATTTTCTACAAGTCCTTATGTAAGTGAAATAGCTATAACTATTATAACTCTTTTACTTTTTATAGGTGCTACTGCTAAAAGTGCTCAAGTGCCTTTACATGTGTGGTTGCCTGGTTCAATGGAGGGTCCTACTCCTGTATCTGCTTTAATCCACGCGGCTACTCTTGTTACAGCGGGTATTTATTTATTATTACGATCTTCGTGATTGTTAGAATATAGTCCATTATCATTAATTGTAATTGTATTAACAGGATCTATAACAGCATTTTTTGCTGCAACATCAGGATTAGTGCAAAACGATATTAAACGTATAGTTGCTTTTAGTACAATTTCACAATTAGGTTATATGGTGGCCGCAATTGGGCTTAGTCAATATAATGTTGCCTTATTTCATTTAGTAAATCATGCTTTTTTCAAAGCATTATTATTCTTATCCGCAGGTCAAATCATTCACTCAATGATGGATGAGCAAGACGTTCGTAAATTAGGAGGTTTAATAAATTTTTTACCTTTTACATATTCTATAATGGTAATTGGTTCATTATCATTATTAGCTACGCCTTTCTTAACAGGATTTTATAGTAAAGATTTAATAATTGAATTAGCTTATTCTAAATATTCATTCACGGGTACATTTTCATATTATTTATTAACAATAACTGCAGGATTAACTGCATTTTATTCTTTTAGACTAATAATGCTTACATTTTTAACTACACCTAACGGGTCAAAAATAAAATATTTAAATGTACATGAATCTAATTTAGTTGTAATAATATCTTTATTAACTCTATCTATATTCAGTATATTTTTCGGTTATTTATTTTCAGATTTATTTATAGGAATAGGAACAAATGCTTTCAGTTCTTCTCTATTTGTACACCCTAACAATATAAATTTAGTAGAAGCAGAATTTAGTTTACCTTTATTAATAAAATTATCACCTGCGATATTATCCGCACTAGGAGCATCCATAGCTATAATAACATATCAAATAAAACCAGGATTATTTATAGTTTTAACAGATAACACTTTAGGAAAAAATGTGTATACATTTTTAAACGGAAAATATTTTTTTGATATAATTTATAATTTTTATTTAATTAGAAAAAGTTTAAATTACGGTTATTTCATTACAAATGTTTTAGAAAAAGGGGTATTTGAAATTATGGGTCCTCACGGATTATCTAATGTATTATTTAAGACTGGAAATAATATTAGTAAATTAGATACTGGAATAGTAACTAGTTATGCTTTATACATAGTATTAGGTATTATAAGTTTAATCTTTTTAGTATTTTTTCCTGTAATTGTAGATATTAGTAATTCCCCATTATTAATATTAGAATTAAGATTATTTATTATTTATTTAGTATCTTTTATTTTATATTTAGTTGTATAAAATAATTTTTCTATTTCTATTAAAAGATATAATTTATAATTTTAATCCTTTCTTGCGTCTGGTGTGTACATGTGCACTTGCTTGCGTTGCGTACGCATTACGCACTACGCAGCATGGCGTTAAATAAGTAACGTAACAATAGGCTTAAATATTAAAAATCAGCCTAATTATTTTTGTTAATTAATTTAAAATGAGCCCTATTCTTTAAATATTATTTAATAGTTATTTAATAATTATAAGTTGTGCTATGCGTTGCGTATGCACTACGCACTACATAATAATTAATATTAATGGTAACATTTAGTTGCATATCATCTGCATGCACCGCACGAAAATTTATAATTAGGTAATAATGATCCAAATGCGTACGGCCGCTGAGCGAAAAAAACAAATAAGTAAAATTAAATTTTTTATTTTCATGCTCATTGGCACCTTGCGCTATGGCTGCAACTCGTGTATGCATATACATACATCCTGCACATAATTAAAACTTTAAGAAAGCGGAATCTTAAATTTTAATTTTCTTATTATTTTGAAATCCTGCATTAAAAAATTTTTTTCTTTTACTACGCAACCATATGCGTAAAACTATATATTTAATTTTGCTAATTAAGCAATCAATTGAAATTTAATAATAACATTCACGTATAAAATATAGTTCATTTTACAAAAACATTTTTATTATAAATTAATAGTTTATTTTGTTCTCTTACTTAACACTTGCATGCGCATACTTGCATTTGCGTATGCATAACGTAGCAAGCAACACTAATATATTTTCACACACTTCGTGGTTTCGCAGCTTCGCAGCTTTGCACTCCTCAGGTTAAATTATTAATGTAGTGCTTTTGCTGCTTCAGCTGACATCGTATGCGGTAATAGTTCTCGCAAAAGTAGGTAAAGATTACAAGTCAATAAAAAATTTTTTTATAATTAAATGAATAAGTAATAGAATATTTATATTAACTATATGCTTATAAATCATCAATATTCTTTCGGGTGCGGTGCATACGTAATACGCAATAAAAATAAAAAGATAAATAAAAATAATTATTTATCTGTAAATAATTGCAAACGTTTTGAAGTTTTAACTATTGTAGCAGCAATGAACCATTCTACTTTAGCACAATCACAGCATAATTTAAACATTACTTTAAATAAAAATAGCACAATTTTAAAACAAGGTAACGTTAATAAAAATCCTTCTCAGCCCAATAATCGTCAAATGCAACTTTATAATATAATTAATAATTTTAAGTCGAAAAGTTATGAAAAAAATAAATCATTATCACCACAAGGTGTGGTAACTAAATCGAATATGAAATGAAAAAAACCAATTAGTAAAATTAATAGCATAAAATCTAAAAATTTTAAAAATAATAAATTTAACACGTTCGCTCGTGTTGCTGGCGCAGCTGGAAAAATTTATAGAAGAGGTAGATTTTCACTTGCTGTGCGTACGTTAGCACTTAGAAGAAGAAAAATTTATCGCTATTCACGAATTGCTAAACATAAATTATTTAAAGAAAAAGTTTTAAGTAATAAAGCTTTATTAAATAATTTTGAAAATCAAAAATTAATGAATGATTATAATAGTATTTTAGCTCTAAATATCTTAGGACTAAATTTATCAAATAGTTCAATTATTATTTCTGAGTTTAAAAATCCATTTAATTTTAATTCTAATAATTATTTTAATACAGACTCTGATTCTCTTGCTTCGCATATCCTTTTTTTTAAAAATAATACAGTAAAAAATTCTATTAACACAGAAGTAATTAATTTAAAATCTAAGTTACCTCTAAAAATAAACTGAAGTTTTAATAAAAATGAAAACAAGCAGGCCACTCTACTGAATTCTCACGTAACAAATACGGCAAGTGTTGGTGCGGATGCTAACGCAACGCACGCTAAAACAGAGTTGTATAACGCAGGTGCGACTGCAACGCAGCAGGAGAATGAAGCTGAAGAAGTAAAATATCACGATTCTAATAAATTTAAAATATTAGGTTTAGATGAATATGTTTTTACTAAATTAAAATATAATAAGAGTTTATTTAAATCTCTTGAAACACCTGAAAATAAAAAATTATTTTCAAAAAATTTTAACCAATTAAAATCACGTATTATAAAAAAAGAAGAAAATAGAAGAAAAAAATTATTATTTAATTCTTATAATTATAAAAAATATATGATTAATTCTTTTTCTACTATGCCTTATATACAAAAAGTATTATGAGCAATAAAATTAGCTCGAAAACTTAATAAGGCAGGCGCAGCGCATGCAATTAAAAAATTTTTAGGTGTTGATATCAATGAACATAAAGTTTTACAAATGTCTATTAAAAACTTAAATTTATTCAATAAATTTAATTCTATTAATTTAAGTAATAAATTAAGCTTTAAAACTGTTAAAACTTCAGTTGGTAATGTGATCCCTGCTATGCCAGAAGAAAAATCACTTTTAGGATCGTTTTCAAATAAAAATTTAAATAATATTGAATTACAAGATTCTTATATTGTAAATAATTTATTATTACAAAAATTAATATTATCTAAATATCATTCTACTGATTTAAGATTTAAATTTTTAAATATTCGTTTATTTTTAAATTTAGTTGCAAAAAATAATATAGCCCCAAACACACATGTAATTGCTTCGCCTTCGCAAGTGCGTACGCAAGCGCAAGACACAAGTGATGTAAATACTAAAAAAGAAGAAAATATATTTAAATTTAAAAAAGCTATTATTAAATTATTGCACACGCCACACCCAAACCATGAGCAAATGACTCAGATTAATAAGAAACCTAATTTAAGAAATTTAAGATTAATATTAAAACGGTTTTTCATAAATAGTACGGAACTTACAGAAGCAAAAAAATTAAACTTTAACTATAAACAAATTAAGACTTCAAAAGAAATTTATTTATTGTCAAATTTAAACAAATATAATCAAAGTTCTATAACTTCTATTAACAATAAATTTAACGATCTGGTAAGTTCAAATAAAACACCTAATTTAAAATTTTTAGTTTCTTGCTCTGCATACGCACGTAAAGCTAAAGAAATTAGAAAAATTAGAAAAATTTCTAAAAATTTAATATTTAATTTAGCTTATAGAATAAGAAGATATAAATTTAAAAAATTAGGTTATTTTTATTTTAAATCTAACTCTGCTAAAATATTATCTAAAGTTTTACCTACTGTTGAAAATGCTAATTCTTTTTATTATTATTTTAATCAAAATAAATTTAATTCTTATAATAAAATAAACATAAATAAGGTGTTTAAACGAAAAAATTTAAATTTCCCTTACAAGACACAAGTACACAATGCTAGCGGTGCAGTTGCAACAGCACACACACCATATTATAACAGAAAAAGTGGAACTATAATTAATATATCTTATAATACACAAGAACAGAAAAACTCTAATTTTAAATTTAAGCCCGCCAACGCTTCAAAAAAATTAAGAATATTTATGAGAAAAAATTTTATAAACTTTATGGTACAAAATTATATTTATAATTCTATGTGGCATTCTAAAGATGGTGTTTACTCTCATTCTGCGGCCTTAGTTACTCACGGTCTTATAAATGAAAAATTTGAAGGAATTAAAGAAAATGAGTTACATAGCGCCCACACACATGGGGCAGAAATAAAAAATTCTTATAATATTTATCAGGTACGTTCTATTAATAATATTATAAGGTCAAACACTTCTTATGCAAGAAATAAAATGGCTTTTTTAACTTTATCTAATCGTTTACCTGGATATAATAATTCAACTTCTTTATCTTTATACGGTAATATATATAAAGTAATTGAAAGAAATACTAATAATTATAAATTTAAGCTTTATCCTTATATTAACTATAGATTTAATCCTTCGATATTAAATTTTGCAAAAATTGCAGCACGAGCGAAGTGCGTAAGCGATAAAAATGCATACGCAAGAGAAAATTCTTATGCTTTCTCTTCTCGTTCCGTTTTACCTTCGTTACCTTCTCCTTATCTTAAAAAATCTTCTCTTACCTTGCGAAATGAAACGCCAGCACCATTTAATTCATCTGCATTCATAATGCCTATTAGCAACTATGCTTATGCCGACGCCAACATCAGAGAAAATAAAAATATAATAAATTCTACTGTAAATTACTGGTTACTGGAACAAGAAAAACAAAATAAACGTACTTTTATGTATCCTCATTTAGCAATGTCAACAAGAGAAATTAATAAAGATTTATCTTATCAATCTCGTGTTAATTTTTTAAAAATAAATCAATTATCTTTCTTATACTCTGAAGGGGATTTCAATATTAAATTAATTAATGAATTCTTAGTAAAAATTTTACATTTAGACAGATTGAATTTCTTTAAATATCATAATACTTTTTATTTTATTAATCATTTCACTGATTTTATTAAATCTTATAAAAAAAAATTTAAAAAAAGCCATATTAAAAAATTTTTAAGTGAAGACATTAAAAATTTAAACCATAGACGGTTTAAAAAATATTTATTTTACTCTTTATTTAATTTTGGATTAAATTTTGATATTTATTTAAATTATATTTATAATTTGGAAATGCGTGATACACAGAATAGAACATTTAGAATAGAATTAAAAAAAGCTAGAAATAAAAAAAATAAACTATTACGCTTATTAAATAAAAATTTAAATAAAAGAATGTTTTATTGAGGTTATAAAAGACTAATTATAAATCTTCAAAAAATGGAGCGCGCGCAAAGTACGTACGCAGCATACGCGCCACACATAAATTCTAAAAAATACATAGCTAATAAGACAAAATTTAAAAAATCTTTATATTCTACATACAAATTTGGTCCCTATCTACTTCCTTATAGAAAGTTATTATTTTTAAAAAATAATATAAGAAAAATTATAAGTAAAAAAGATGCTAAAGCTGGGGGTCTTTATATTTATAGAGGAATAAACGCTGAAAAATTTAGTAAAATGATTAGTAGAATTCAGAGTTTACCAACGCCAGACCACGGGCGAGAAATTAATAAATCTTTAATAGGAGAAACACGAAGCGAATTGCTTCACGAGCAAAATGCTAACATATTTTCTATGTATGCTTTCCCTATTTCTCGTTTTGCTGTGCGTACTGCAACTGCAAATGCGCACGCAACGCAATTACAAGAAAAAGGAAAAAACACCTTCACTGGTAATAGAAAAATTGATTATTTTAATTTATTTGAAATTAAAAACAATTATATTTATAAGATACAACGAGTATTAAAGAAAAAGGTTAATACCCTATTAAATAGAAATAAAGAATGATTTATATTAAATAAGAAATTTAAAAAAGCTGTACACTCACATCGTGTGAATAAAAATGTAGCTTATTTTATAATACTTTATTTATTTTTAGTTGATAAAAAATTAGCTATTTTAAATTTAAAAGAACTATTTATGTTTGAAGATTACTTTACTGAACCTTATATGCTAAGTAAAATTCGTATCTTAGAAAAAGTTTATGGAAAAAAAGCACGTAAGGCTTTACAAATTAAAGGTAAAGGAAAAAAAAAATATGAAAAATTACTTAGTTTATTGAAAAAAAAATTAGAATCTTATACACGTAAAATTATTTTTAAATTTTTTGTATTTTCTAAATGAAAACGAAATTTTTTAAACCAAAATAAATTGTTCTATCAGTCTGATAATGTTTTAAAAGAATTGGAGGGATCTAGCTTTGGTTCTTTCTCAGAAATCCTTTTCGAAAAATCATGGATTAATTCAATGTTATTGAAAGAAAAGAAAAAGGCAAAAAAGGAAAATAGAAAATTTAAACAAAAAAAAATTTATAGTGATTTAAAATTATATTGGAATCTAAATAAAGATAAAATAATTAGTGGTTTAAATGTGCAATCATTACGTGCCTTACCTGCCTTTACCCCTGCCTCTGGTGTAACCGCAAGTGCGCACGCAACAGATGGGGTAGAAGTAGAGAAAAAAAATATAAATAATACTCCTGTTGCGTTGCAGTCGCACTACGCACCTAGATTATTTAATTTATTATCTGGTAATATTAATTCTTTAAATGACAAAATTGCTTTAACTAGAATAGATTTTATTAATTTATATAAATTTATCTTGCGAAACAAGAGTGCATTAGGCTTATTTTCAACTACCGCCCCTCTTGCTCACTTGCGTACGCAGCACACTAATACACAACAAATTACACTAAAATTAATAAAATCAAAAATCTATAATTTATATGCACACGTGCCTAAAAATAATAACACACCGGCATCAAGCGCCTTACCAGTGATATCAGGTGATATATTTTCTGGGGTTAAATTATCGGAAAGTTATTCTGATTATTTATTTAATATTTCATTGGCTTATCTAGGTAGATATCCTAATTTTGCTTTATTTAGCTATAATAATTCTTCAGAAAATTATTTAAAACATAATTCATTATTTCCTGTTTTATTAAATAAAAAAATTTCTAACTTTAGAAATAAGAATAATTTACCTATGGTTTTTGATATTAGTAATCAGAATAAAACTTTTAAAGAAAAAAAATACTTATTAGACATTATTACAAATCTTAAATTTAAAGCTGGGTCTTATCCTATAAAATTAATAAAAAAATTTAACTATGAAATAAATAATATTAACAATAAAAAAGAAGTTAATTTTAAATTGGATAAACTATACGCACTGAATGAAAATACATTAAACTCAAAGTCGGAATTATTAATATCTAGAAATTTACTTAAAAATAAGGAAAAAAATATAGATTCCTTATTTAAAGGTTTAGAAAGTAATTTAAACTTAATTACAGATCAACATAATCTTAAAAAATCTAATAATGAAAAAGCGCAGTGTGCGGACACTACACAACATAAATTCGATAATTTATTTAATTATGATTCTAAATTTTCAGGAACCGAAGAAAATTTAGCATTATCAGATTCTCTTTCTCCTTTTTTTGATTTCTTAATAGATAACAAAAATATAAATAAGTTAAATAAAATAGGTTTAAAAAAAATATTATCTGAATTTAAATTTTTTAGACATATGAAATATTCTGGAGTACACACTGGACCTAAACAAATTATATCTTATAGTTTTACAAAAAATATTAATAGAACTAATACTTTAAATTCTTTTGATCATACGGGATCTTTATTAAAAATGAGTATTTCCGTAATATTAAAATATTTCTTTAATTTAATGGGATTGGCTTTAATTAGTAAACCTATATTTATATTTAGTCATAATAAAGTTAATATTCAAATTTCTTATTTTATGTTTAGAAAATTTTATTTCAATAATAAAACAATAAAAAACTGAAATGAAACCGTTTCTACATTATCTACAGGAATGCAGTTTTATTGACTTTTAACTAATAAACAATATAGAGACATACCTAAAAGAGAATTAGTTGAAAGTGGAAATATACCTAGTTTATGGACTATGGATTCATTCTATTCTAATAGAAAACCTTTTGATGAAAAAGTTAAACCTTTCTATCCTGGAAATATCCCTTATTTATCTCAGTTCAGATATAAATATTATGTATTTAGAAAATTAAGACAATTGAAAAAATTAGCTGGTGGTTACTGAGATAAAAAAACTAAAAAATTTATAAAAAATAAAGCACATTCTGTTGATTTTAGTAGTATTGATTATACTGAACCTTATATAAGAAACACTCTATCTTTTTTCTATGATGAATTAAATTCTCTAACTTATATTTTAGAAAAATATTTTAATTGCTCTATTAAGCTTGAATTAAATAGAATTAAAACTCCTTTTTCTGATCCTAATATTATGGCACAACTTATTGGAATTAACGGTGAAGAAGATAAATTTGAAAGAATTAAAAAATCTTTCATTTATAAATTTTTTTATTGTAATCCTAATATGCCTGAAAATATGCTTAGATTCCACATGAAATCTAAACCTTTCTTTATTAGTAATATAAATTCTTACATAACACAAGTTTCAGGATATAAAATGAGAGTTGCTGGTCGATTCTATAAACATAGAATTATACCTAGAAAAACTGTATCAACCTATCAAAAAGGAACTATGGCTAGAGGTGTGGTAAATTTAGTTGAAAAAGCTAGATATGTTAATAAAAGTAAAAGAGGTTCTTTCAGTGTTACAGTATGAATTAGCCATATTTTTTAATACTTTTATCATCTACATCCAACATCTAACGTCTCACTTCCAACGTTCGGTATTTTATCCTGTACAATAGTACGATGTGCACACGTATGCCACCCTAACAGTGACTAGATTTATGTACAAATATAATGCGTTATCTCGTAATTTTAATAAAAAATATAATATACTCAGCTTTAGATTTGATGTGGTTGCTGGCGTAGCTTAGCGATTAGTTACTAACGATTAACGACTAGCTACTAGTGTTGATAATAATTAACACGAGGCATATACACAAGATAAAAATTAGTATAGGTTTTAAATTTAAGAGTTCAATTCCTGTTTTTTTTTTACCGTCATAAATATAACAATTAGATTTTAATATACTAATATTTATAATTTATGATTTATTTTTGTTATAAACAAATATGATTTTTTTATTATAAATTATTAATAGCATTTTAATGTTAAAAATTATTTAAATATAACCCCTTTTTTGTTTTGCATAGTTTACGTGCCGCGTGTACTTAATTTTATTTTAGAATTTTTGATATAAATGCGTACAGTGTGTGTGTACGCAAACAACACATGTGTTTAAGTATTTAGTCTTATTTTTTTAAGCGCCCTTTTCCTTATCTTTACCTTACTTCGATTGTAAAATTTTTTATTAAAAAGAATTATTAATTTTAATAAAACTGTAGTATACGGTGTGTACACAGCATGGGCGTAGCAATAATAACAGCAAATAAAAATTTAAAGAAATAATATTTTTATTGTGTACGCTGTGTGCGCTCGCGCATATAAACAAATTTATATTCCATAAAAGAGAATATAATATTTTAAAATATATCTTTATTTATATTTATAAATACGTAAATGCGTACAGCAAGCACAGCAACGCAAGTGAAGAATATATTTTTTAAATATTTAATATTGTCGCCCTCGCCAATATTATGGTGCTTAATATCAAATATATAATCATTCAAAAATTTTTGCTAGTTTATTAAATTACATAATAAACGGAGAATTTTTATGTTAAAGTTCGTGTACGCAGCACAAGTGCGACGTGCGAGTGCGTAGTGTGTACGCAACGCAAACACAAGGCGGAGGAAGTAAAG